>SAMEA3663025__coassemble_282_pt1 | contig 75368 bp, 63 predicted proteins | sample SAMEA3663025__metabat2_high_PE_042 | metagenome-assembled genome bin SAMEA3663025 (sample SAMEA3663025) | pig gut metagenome | biome: pig gut; feature: pig-associated habitat; material: faeces | place: France | collected 2012
TCGTAAAATATTGAATTGTAGTATTATGATTTAGGAAATATATCTTGCTTTGACACATTTTATACTAATTTGTAAAAAAAATAGTACCTTTACTAAAGATACTATAATTTATATACTAAATAATTACTAATATTATGTTATTATTTATACTAATTTATATAATTTATCAATAAAATAACTTCTCGTCAAAGCTTTTTCCAATTAAATTTAGATAATTTTGTAAGTCTGAATTGGTAAATGTTGTTGAAAATCTAGTATAATTATAAGGAATTTTTACATTATTATGTTGTTCCCAATTTTGTAGTTCTCCAATTTCGTCAATTGAATAACCATAGTTTTCAAACTGAATATTTCGATTGGTAGTATTTCTATTAAATTGAGTCATGGTTTGATATGGATCATTAATTGCTTCATCAGTTATTATATTTGTTGTATTAATAAATGATTGATAATTTTTATTTAGCGAGTTATCGTTTAATAAATTTTTGCTTACGAACAATGAGTCCTCAGCATAATAATATTTATCATAATTTACTGTATTTGAATCCATCTTTTGTCCATAGATATTATATAATCTAAAAGACTGACAAACATTTCCAAAAGCTTTGTTATCTTCTTGATCATTAGATATAAGTCTTTGAGCATAAGGTGCTTTTAATGCAATAAAATCATAATCAGATAAATATCTTCCACTTCTTATATCGCTATAAAACTCATAAGAAGGGCTATCTACGAAAGAAACGTCATCGATATTAAAATTACCCTTAACGAAGTTTAAAATCGCTCCTAAAGTCCCTTTTTCGTTATTTGCTAAGATTTTACATCCTTCAAAAGTTTTACTGACCTCTGGATTAGTGGAAATAAGAGTATAACTACCGCCACAATAGTTTTGTAAAAGGACATAATTATCATATTTTTCACAAAGTTCTAATCCTTTTATTGTGTCATAGCCAATAATGCCATATTCATTTGTTTCAAAAGCTTTCTCAATTTGTGATTCATATTTAGAAACATTCAAATTATCATCATCAAAATATCCACATAAAACGTAAGCTATTGGCCCACGATTACAAATAATTTTAAATTCTAATGGATCATATGTATGAATTTGTAAACAAGAAGTAGCACAAAGGGATGTTATAAGTAAACATCCCCCTACAGACAATTTATTTTTCAAATATTTCATTAATAACATCTCCTATTTGGGTATTTTCTTTTTTAATACCAAAATTCTCACATATGGTTCTTCCCATATCCGCAAAAGAGGATCTTTCATCTAATAAACGGCCATTTTGAATTGATTTACTATAGAAAATAGTTGGGACTTTTTCTCTAGTATGATCACTTCCTGTCCATGTAGGATCATTTCCATGGTCTGCGGTAATAATTAAAAGGTCATCATCATGTAATAAAGGTAGTAATTCTCCTAATTTAGCATCGAATTCTTCTATGCAGTGTCCATACCCCTTTGGATCTCTTCTATGACCGAATTCAGAATCAAATTCAACTAGATTAACAAAACATAATCCTTCAAATTCTTCTTTGGTTTCTAATATAGTTTTGTCCATTCCGTCATTATTTGAAATGGTTCGTTGGGTTTTTGTAACGCCTTGACCATTAAAAATATCATTAATTTTACCAATACAAGATACTGTATACCCTTTTTCTTTCAATAAATCCATATATGTAATGCCAGATGGTGATAATGCATAATCATGGCGGTTAGAAGTACGTTTAAAGTTATCTTTTGAAGTTCCAATAAATGGACGAGCGATAATTCTTCCTAACAAATATTCTTCTCTAAGGCAAATTGTTCGAGCAATTTGACAATATTTATAAAGTTCTTGCACAGGTATAATTTCTTCATGTGCTGCGATTTGAAGAACTGAATCTGCGGAAGTATAGACAATTAAATCTCCTGTTTTAAGTTGGTGTTCACCCCATAATTTAATAATTTCAGTTCCTGAAGCAGAACAATTACCAACAATGTGTCTTCCCGTTTTCTCTTCTAATTCATCTATCAATTCTTTAGGAAATCCCGTATCTGTAAAAGTTTTAAATGGTTTTTGGGTATATATTCCCATCATTTCCCAGTGTCCAGTCATTGTATCTTTTCCATTTGATGCTTCTTTTGATTTAAAAACATAAGAATGTGGGTGAGATACTTTGTAAGTCCCTATAATCGGTCCTAAATCAGCAATTCCTAGACTATTTAAATTTGGTATATTAAGTCCATTTACTTTTTCGGAAATGTGAACGAATGTATTCGATCCTTTATCTCCATATTTAGATGCATCTTCCATTTCACCAATTCCTAGTGAATCCATAACAATCATAAATACACGTTTATATCTTTTATTCATACTTTTTTTCTCCTCAATTAATATTATATATTAATTCTTATTCATATACAATTCATATGCTGAAAGAATCCGTTTGCTGGAAACGTGAGTATATATCTGTGTAGTTGCTATATTTTCATGACCTAACATAGCTTGTACAAATCGAAGTTCGGCCCCATTTTCAAGAAGATGAGTGGCAAAACTGTGACGAAGAGTATGAGGCGTTACATTTTGAAAAATTCCTGCTTCCTGAGCATATTTTTTTATTTGTCTCCAAAAATATTGCCGAGATAAATTACCTCCTTGATTATTTAAAAAGACATATTTGGAATTTTTATATTTACTTTTATTTCTAACTTCATTTATGTATTTAATTAAATAATCACGAGCAAAATCACCAATAGGAACCATTCTTTGTTTATTTCCTTTACCATTTATGATTATGCAATCATAATTTCGATCAATTGAACTTAGTTCTAAGTTTAGTAATTCTGATACTCTTAGACCAGATGAATACATAATTTCTAACATTGCCCTATCTCGTATTCCTTCTTTTTTCTCCATATTTGGCATTTTAAAAAGTTCTTCGACTTCATCTAAAGACAAAACAGTAGGCAAATGCTCATTTAATTTTGGTAATTCCACATTTTTAGATTGATTGATAATTATTTTTTCTTTTTGAAGAAATTTATAAAACTGTCTAATAGTTGTCACTCTTCTAATAATTGTTGAACTTGATTTCCCCTCATTTGACATAGCGGTAATAAATTCATATATATCATTATTATTAAAATCATTTGCTTCTTCTTTTGTAGTGGATGAAGAAAAAATCATCAAATCTTCTTTATAGGTGATAATGGTATTTTTAGAAATACCCCGTTCACCGACCATATAACGGATAAATTCGTCAATTGCTTCATCTTTTTTCATGTTTTTTCTCCAATTCACTTGCGGCAATAAATATTTTTTTATTTTTAAATTTAGCATTTAATTCATTCATTAATAATTTTGTAGCATTTTCTTCTCTTACTTTTTCCATATCAAACAAATTCATTTGCACAAAAAAGTTTTCTTTTTCTTTTAGATTTGATAATGTGACACCAATTAATCTAATTGAATTCCCTTTATAATTACTATCAAATAGCTTCATTGCATTATTATAGATGATTTCACCTTCATTTGTAGGAATACTTATTGATATAGATCTATTAGTGGTCACAAAATCAGGAGTTTTCATCACGATTGAAATTGTAGTTCCCACTTTATCCTTCTTTTTCGCGTCTTCTGAAACTTCGCGACTCAATTCATAAAGCCTCTTTTTTATTTCTTCATAATCATCTGTATCGAATAAAAATGTCGAAGAATGTCCTATAGATTTTGGATCCATTTCCTCAGTCGATACAGTGTCATCACCATCTCCATTTGCCCATCCTTTTAAAACGGTAAAACCTTTTCCTAAAGTTTTTTTTACTTCTATATCTTCACATTTTGCCAAATCACCAATGGTCTTGATTCCAAGGGCTTCTAGACGTGGATACGTCTTTTTTCCAACTCCATACATATCTTTAATTGGAAGCGGCCATAAAATAGATGGAATATCCTTTTTTCTAATAATGGTCACTCCAAGAGGTTTTTTGAAATCGGAAGCCATTTTTGCCAAAAATTTATTAGTTGCAAGCCCAATGGAACATTTTAATTTTGTCTTTTTATATAGATTATCACGTAAATCTTCCAAAAACTTTTGGGGATCCTTGCAATCTTTCATACATTCGCTCATATCAGCGTAACATTCATCTACAGAAGCAATTTCAATAATTGAAGTATATTCTCTCACAAATGAAAAAAATTCTTGTGATAAACGATGATATAATTCAAAATCTACGTTTCTAATAATGACAGAGGGACATAATCGCTGCGCCATGTAAGTTGGCATTGCCGAATGTATTCCAAATTTCCTCGCCTCATATGAAGCTGTGGACACTATTCCCCTTCGTGATGATCCAGCGATTATTAAAGGCTTTCCTTCTAGTGAAGGATCTTTAATTGTCTCTGCAGTTGCAAAAAAAGCATTTAAATCTATATGCATAATAATTTTTGCCATAGTCTATCCTCCACCTATTTAATTATACAATAAATTGTTTACATAATAATTATTAAAATAAAAAATGGCAAATATTTCTATTTACCATTTTATTACTATAATTATACTAATTATATACTTATTACGCTAATTTAGACATTAATCTTTCATTTTCAACAGAAATATAGTCAGATATCATCGCAATAAACTCACTGTTAGTTGGTTTTGCTTTTGATGCTGATATAGTATAGCCAAAAATATCATCTATGGTATCAACATTTCCTCTATTCCACGCTACTTCAATTGCATGGCGAATTGCTCTTTCTACTCGTGATCCAGTAGTTTTATATTTTTTGGCAATTTCTGGATAAAGTACTTTTGTAACTTGTCCAATATAATCATTATTATTATAAGAACAATATATCGCGGTTCTTAGATAAGAATATCCTTTTATATGTGCAGGTATTCCTACATCATGCAGAATCTTAGTAATCCTTTTTTCTAAATCTATTTCTTCTTTATTTGATTTACTATCCTCATTTAGTGAATTGAACATATTAAATAAAGATTGAATCTTATATGGTTTTTGTAAGAATAGATTTGCTCCGCTTTTGTTTACCATTTCTAAAACTGAAGCATTCACTAATGCCGATTGAGCAACAATTATTTCAATTTTTGGATATGAGTCCTTATTTTCTTTTATTTCCCTTATTATTTCATATCCATCTAAATCTGGTAAAACAAGTTCTACTACTAACATATCAATATGATTCAATTGTTTAATTCTGAGTAATGCTTCTTTTGAGGAAGTATACGCCCCACATATTTCTATATCGTCTCTTCTTTGTACTTCCTCCTTAATATCTTCAATTAATTTTTGTGATTCATTAATGATAAAAATGCTTTTTTTCTTCATATATGCCCCTCCTGTAGCTATTATCATTACTTCATCAAGTTTCCTTGATTTATCTTATTATTATAGGAAAAAATACTTGATATAATATTTTTTTCCATTTTTTTGTGTAAATCTCATTTTTTGAGACTATTTTTTTAGATTTTCGCTTATTTGGTGAACGATTCTAATCTTTGATACATATTAGAAGCGTATAATCCATATCCTTGTTTTATATTATCAACTTTGACATGAGTAACTGCCCCGATAATCTTATTATCTTGAATGATAGGTGATCCTGACATTCCTGAATACACTCCTCCTGCAACAGAAAGAAGATATTTATCCTTTATTTCAAATTCAATGCCTTTTTGACCATTTTCATCTTGTTTATGTAATGATGTAATTTCAATGAGGAATTTTTCTTTATTTACACCTTTTATTACGGTATAGATGTAAGCTGTCCCAAGTTTAACATTATTCTTTGGACATATTTGATATTTTTGTTTATTATTTATAAATTCACCAATGATTTTGCCAAATAGACCAAAACTATCATTTTTAATTATATTTCCTATCTTGTTATCAAGTCTAGTGCTAGTTATTTTTTCTCCTGGACTTCCATTACAGCCTTTTTTTATTCCTTCAACCGAAGTATCATATATGGCTCCTTCTTCAAATTCTACTTTCTTTTTCCTTTCTATATCAAAAATGGGATGCCCTAAAGCAACATAATAAGATGATTTTGGATCAATAAAAGTTAATGTTCCACTTCCTAACGTTTTATCCTTAACATATAATCCTGTCTTAATCATTCCATTTTCTTTACAAATATTAATCTTTTTATCACTTCCATTATCAATATTTAAGATTACGTATTCATTAAAGGATGATATTTTATTTACAAAATCATTTATTCCTTTGATTTTTTCTCCATTAACACCCACGATTACATCACCCACGTTAATATCTTTACTATCAATGGGATTATATTTAGTATTATTATAGTTGATGTCATATCCTCCAGTTACTGTAATTCCTACATCATTTAATTCAAATACTATATTATCCCCTCCAATATATACCTCGATAGGTTTTATACCTATATTAGAAGATAAAAAAATGGAAGCTAATATCATTAATTTGGTCATACTCCACCTCTTTCATTGTTTAGTATTACCAAAATTCGACATTTCTTCCATTTTGCTTATTTATTTATAGTATCTATCAATTCTTTTGCAGCTTTTAAAGAATCTTGACTAACAATAGAAGATGATAACATTTTTGCTATTTCTTCTACTTTTTGTTCATAATTAATCTCACTAATTAAAGTTTGTGTTGAACCATCTTTAACTATCTTTTTAACGAAGAATGTGTGTTCTCCATTAGAAGCAACTTGAGGTAAGTGAGAAATAACTATTGTTTGGCTATTTTGAGAAATTTTATGAAGTTTCTTACTAACCGCTACTCCTACTCTTCCAGAGATTCCAGTATCAATTTCATCAAATATAATAGTCCCTTTAGGTTTTAATTCATTAAAAATAGTTTTGATAGCTAGATTAATACGACTAGTTTCTCCTAAAGAAGCAGTTGAAGATAAAGGCATATATTTGCCACCTGCATTTGCGCACAATAAAAATTTAACATCATCTATTCCCTTTTTATTAATAGGCGAAGAATTTATTTCTACTTTAAAAGATGCATTTTCTAATAAAAGATCTTTAAGTTCTTTATTGATTTGACATTCTACTATTTCTTTGTATTTTCTTCTTATAGATGAAATCTTCTTTCCTATTTCTTCTAGATCCTTGTTTAAATCAAAAATAACTTTTTCCTCTTTTTCAATTAAATAATCATAAGATGAAATTAATTCAATTTTTTCTTTAATATCTTCAAAACGTTCTAAAATCAATGATGTAGAAGAACCATATTTTCTTGCTAAAGCTCTTAAAGATGACCTTCTTTGAATTAAATAATCCATTTTTTGAAGATTATCTTGATATTTTTCAAACTTGCTTTTTGCACTTTCATATGCATCATCTAATTCAAAATAAGATTCATTAAAGCGGTTAATATCAAGAAGAATCTCTTCATCTTTAATCGCATTAGCGGCTTTTTTTGCTTGGTATAGAAGGGAAGAAGCTTCTTCATAATAAGAAGAAAATTCTTTAAATGCAGAAGCTAATTTCTCAAATGAACTAAGCACTTGTATTTCTTCTTCTATTTCCTCTAATTCATTTTCCTTAATATTTGCTTTCTCAATTTCATCATATTGGAAACGCAAGTATTCAATATCATCAATAGCTTCATATTCGTCTTTCATTTTTTGAAGTTTCTTTTTTCTAGATTCAAGTAAAGAATACTTATCTTTATATTCATTTATTAATGAATACCAAATTGAATTATTATTCTCTCTTTTATTAATATAATCATCTAAAAATTCTATTTGCTTTGTTTCATCAAAATATGAATTATCTTTATGTTGAGAATGAATATCGACAATTTCTTCCATAAGAGAACGTAAAACACCTATAGAAACAGATCTACCTGATACTTTACAAGATGATTTAGATGATATATCTAATGTTCTTGAAACTACAAGAATATTATCTTCATCAATTAAATCGTCATATTCCTCATTGATCTTATCTTTTAATTTTATATCATCAATATAAAATTCACCTTCAATAAATGCTTTTGTTTTTCCATTTCTAATTTTTTCAAAAGATGATCTATTCCCCATTAAAAGGCCAAGTGCATCAATAATAATAGATTTACCCGCACCAGTTTCACCAATTAATACATTCATACCTTCATAGAAATTACATTCAATATCTTCTATAATTGCGAAATTTTTTATCAATAACCTATTTAACATATTATCACCTTTTAAATTATAATTTCTTTTTTAAAAAAATAAAAGTACTACGAAAAATGTAGTACTCAAAAAAAGATAAATTGAAAAAAATAAAACTAAAATGAAATAAAAAGTCATTAATACTATTTATATACTAAAATATTACTATTTATATACTTTTTAGTTAAAATCTTCTTCTTTTCCATCTTCAGAAATCATTTTTATCTTTGAAGATGCATCTTCTAATTCTTTAGATAATTCCTTAGATAATTTCATTGCTTCCTCGTATAGAGTTAATGATTCTTGTAAAGAGATATCTTTACTTTCTAATGAGGATATTAGTTCTTCAAGTTTTGCCATTTTTTCTTCAAATTTAATACTTGCCATATTATTTTCTCCTTTTTTTAGTCACAGATGCATTTAGTAGTCCATCTTTAATTTGTATAAGAATATCTTCACCAATATCAATATCGTCAATAGAAGATAATATTTTATTATTTTGATATGTAACAAGAGAATATCCTTTATCGATATATGAAGATGGATTTAAAGCTTTTAATTTCATTAAATTACCTTTTAAAAGCAAATCTATACGCGTCATTTTATTTTCTATTATTGATCTTAATACTAAATCGTTTTTATTTAATCTATTTGATAATTCATTTATTTTCGTTAATAAAATGTTGTTTCCCCTTTTTTGAAGTTCTTGGACTCTTTTTAAAGAAGATGAAAAATATTCTAAAGGATTTATTAATGATTTTGAGGATAATAACAACATTAATTTATTCTTCTTTTCATCTAAATTTGCGGAAACTATTCTTGTGATTTGGTATCTAATATCAGATAAATATGAAAGAATATCAATTCTATTTAATGTAGCTTTTTCACCTGCATCTGTAGGAGTAATTGATGCAAAATCAGAAACATAATCCACTAAAGTCTTATCAATTTCATGTCCTACTGCGGTAATAATAGGTGTGGAGCAAGATGCAACAGCTCTAACAACATCTTCTTCATTAAAACACTTTAGATCATCGTTTGATCCACCTCCACGTCCTAAAATAAGAGTATCAAGGTGGTAAGAATCAGCTTGTTTTATTCTTTTTACAATACTTAAATGAGCTTCTTCTCCTTGTACTTGACAAGGAAAAATATAGATATCACATTTCCATCTAGAGGTAATGGTATGAATAAGGTCTTTTATTGCTGCCCCACTTTTAGAGGTAATTATTCCAAGAGATTTAGGAGTTCTAGAAATGGTTTTCTTCTCCTTATCAAATAATCCTTCTTCCTTTAATTTCTTTTTTAGAGCTTCTAATTTTAATAGATATTGGCCAAGCCCATATGGCTCTATGTTTTTAACATAAAGCTGATAAGTTCCGTTTTTTTCAAAACAAGAAACATATCCATATAAAAGGACTTCATCACCATTTTTTACATCATTTTTTAATCTATTAACATATGAAGAAAACATCATACAGGCAATCTTAGAATTTTCATCTTTTAAAGTGAAATAATAATGACCTGTATAATGTTTATTTAAATTTGAAATTTCTCCTTTAACTATGATATTTGTTAGTTTGGGATCATCTTCAATTATGTTTTTAATATAAAAATTTAATCCTGTAACAGTTAAAAATTTTTCCATTTATAGAACCTTATCTAAAACAGCATTAATGAATTTGTAATCTTTTTCATCTAAATATTTCTTTGCTAAAGTAACTGCAACATTAATTAATGCACTTTTTTCTATTTCTTCCTCTACATATTTATATTCACTGAGCGCTAAAAGAAATATAGCGTGAGCCACTAAATTTATTCTTTCTAATTTCCATTTATTTAAATTTGCAGAAATTAGTTCATCAATTTCTTTTTGATTTTTTAAAGCTTTTACAATTGTTTCTTTAGCAAATACACTAACTTCGTCATATGGAGTTTCAAATGTTTCTTCAATCATTTCTTGTAAATCAGGTTGATTGTTATTTAATCTTTCATAAAATAAACATTGATATAAAACAAACATTATTTTTTCTTGCTCTTGACTTCTACTTAACATATAACATTAATCCTTTCAAAAAAAATAGCCAAAATTTTTGGCTTATTCGATATTAGCTACTTTAACTTTGATGCTAAAAGGAACTAATTCTGTCATTGTAGTTAGTTCTTCCGCAATTTCTTGTTGTATTTTTTCACAAATTTCATTAACTTTTTGACCAGCTGAAATCTTAACTTGAATTGTTATTTGAACTTTATCATTTACAATATCGCAATGAACTGGTTTATGGAACATAAAAACATACTTATTAGAATTTGGAAGTACCTTTACTCCTTGCATTCTATTGACAATTGTTTGTACTATTTGTTCGAAGCAAACTCTAGAAATACCTAATTTACCTCTTTTTGTATAATTTTGAATGAATACATATTCTGCCATATTCCATCACCCTTTCGTATCAATATTATATATAATTATCTAAATATTATCAATAAAAAGGCTGAGAAACATCTCCCAGCCCTTAATTTTATTGAGATAACTTATTAGCAAAGTCTCATGTCGATATCTTGTTCATAAACTTCGATATCTTGTCCATCAAAGTCGATGAAGACCATTGATTCATTGAAGAATTGATCTACTTCGATTAATAAAGATTGTCCACCAGTTACAAGTTTAGCGTATCTGCTGTTTCCGTAATCGATAATTGATTGAACTTCACATTCAATACCCATACCTTCTGTAACTAATTGAATATTTTCTCTCTTGAAGACATACTTATATTGTTTAGAATAACATGCATCGCCTTCAATTGATGTAATTTTAACAACTTTATCCATTGGAGTAACAATCTTATGTCCTTCAATAACATATTCGAATGTAACATAAGTTTTTCCAAGACCAATTGCTTTTCTCTTGGTTTTTAAGAAAGTACCAACTAATGATTCTTCATTAGGAATTGGTTCAACGATAACTTCATCTCCATCTAAAATTGTTAATTTATCATATCTAAGGGAGAATTTGAGTAAATCACCTTTTTTAACGTCTTTATCAGTTTGTAAGAATAGATATCTATCGCCATATACTAATGAAACTAATTTTTTACCATTAAATACTTCTACTTTATGGACTTCTAATTGGTAATCTTTACCAGCAATAACAGCTTCTGGTGGTACTTGAATTTGAATATCTTCATGTCCAACTAGAGCTTCTCTAAATGCACTTGGCATTTTGATTTTTGAGCCTAAGAATTCCATTACACCATTAGATGCTTTTGCATCAAATTTTGAATAATCAGGAATATCATTTAATAATGTTAATTCTGTATTTTGGTCGAATAAATTAATTTTTTCAACTTTAACTTCCAAATTAATAATTTGTCCAGATTCATAGTGAGAATCAGCTGGAACTTTAATAATAATTTGATTTTTTGCTTTAACTGATAATTCTTCATCTAATGCTAATTGACCATAAACAATTGATTCGTTACCTAATTGTTCAACAACGTTAACCTTAGCTTGTAATTTTGTTTCATGATCAACAACACGTATATGATCAGGTCTTACACCTAAAATGACTTGTTCTTTACCATGTAAATAGTGATCTTGAGCTTTACATACTACTTCATAAGGAATTGTGAATTGTTTTCCATCATCAAATGTACAAACTACTGTGTCACCTTGTCTATCAAGAGTAACATCAAAGAAGTTCATTTGAGGAGTACCAATAAATCCAGCAACGAATTTATTTCTTGGTCTTTCATATAAGTTAATTGGAGTATCGATTTGTTGTACATAACCTAATTTCATAACAACAATTCTTGTACCCATGGTCATAGCTTCAACTTGGTCGTGAGTAACATAAATGAAAGTTGTTTGTAATTTTTTATGTAATTTTGTAATTTCAGTTCTCATTGATGCTCTTAATTTAGCATCTAAGTTTGATAGTGGTTCGTCAAGTAAGAATACTTTAGGATCACGAACAATAGCTCTACCTAAAGCAACACGTTGTCTTTGACCACCTGACATAGCTTTAGGTTTTCTGTCAAGATATTCTTCAATATCAAGAATTTTTGCAGCATCCATAACACGTTTATGGATTTCATCTTTTGGCATATGTCTATTTCTTAAGCCGAATGCCATGTTATCGTATACAGTCATATGAGGATATAAAGCATAGTTTTGGAAAACCATGGCAATATCTCTATCTTTTGGTTCAACATCATTTACTAATGTATCACCAATGAATAAATCACCAGCTGTGATTTCCTCTAGACCTGCAATCATTCTTAATGTAGTTGATTTACCACATCCTGAAGGACCGACGAAAACGATGAATTCTTTATCTTCAATATCAATGCTGAAGTCATTAACTGCCTTATGACCATTTTCATATACTTTATAGATATGATTTAATTTTAATCCTGCCATAATTGCCTCCTATTTTAAAATTGTAACAGAATAATCAGGAAGACCTATATTTTTTCCACTTATTTTTGAATATGTACCATCTGTTGATAATACATGCTTAATTTTTTTGCCTTTTAATTGTAAGTCTTCAAGTGAAATGTTAACTTCATTTCTAGATAAATTATATACCAAATAACATTTTTCATTATTGTAATCTTTTTCCATACAAATAACGGTATCTTTGGCATAAAGAATTTTTTGTTTTCCCCTTGCTATTTCAGGGAAATAAGATTTAACTTTATATATTTCTTTAAAGAAATTCCAAAGTGAGTTTGCATCTAAAATTTGTTTGTCTGCTGCTTCAAGATATTGAGTAATTTTCGAAGCACCATTAATTTTATAAATATTTACAGTACCAGAAGTATCTTCATCAGACCAATGCATTGGATGACGCTTATTTGGATCATTCTTATATTCATCACTAGAACCAGAAGCATATTGTTTACCAGTTCTCATTCCAATTTCTTCACCATAATATGTGAAAGAATTGCCAGATAATAGATGATTTATCGCCCAAATCATTTTTAGTCTTTGTAAACATACATCACTAAATTCTTCAGTATCATCATCGAATCTAAATCCTTTAACATTATCAATCTCTCTAACAGTATCATGATTTGTTAAAAAGTTTGCATCGATTGCATTAGGATTAGCTGAATACATTTCTTTATCCCAAAATTCAATAGTCTTTTGAAATTGTTTAGCAACAGAACGACATCTAAGATTTTCTAAATTTTCATCTGAGTATAAACTACCATATTCATCCAAATATTTGTCTGTGTCCATCTTAAAGAGTCTATCATAAATTTGTTCAGTTTGTATAATTTTGTTTATTTGACCAGTCAATGCTCCATTAGGATAATTTCCATAATAGAAATTCAAAAATGAATTTAATTTAGAATTACCATAATATTTACTAATAGCGCTACTCCAAGGTCCTTCGCCTACAGCATAGAATGATTCACCAGCGATTTCATGTCCCCAGTCCATAATTTTATTACAAAAATCATAGGTTTTTTCTGGGCTTTCATCAAAATAGTGCTCCACGCCATCTAATCTAAATCCCTTAATTCCTTTATCTAACCAAAATTTCATAATATTCTTTACTTCATTTTGAATTTCAGGACTACTAAGATTCAAATCAGGCATATCTGTATCAAAATATGCTTCATAGCTCCAAGTATCATTTAATTTACGATATTTATTAGGTCCACTCAAAACTTTGTTTGTAAGTTTCCAATTATAATAACCTAAAGATGGAATTTCAGAAATTTTTTCTGCTTTTATTGTACCATTATCATTTATGTCACTTTCTAAATTTACTTTATCTAAAGACAAATATGATTCTGTATATAAATGATTAGCTCGAGAAGTATGGTTTACAGGTAAATCCAATATAATAGAAATTCCCCTTTTATTACACTCACTAACTAATAATTCAAAATCTTCTATAGTTCCATAATCAGATGAAATTGTATAATAATCTGAAACATTATATTTATGATATGAACTGCTCTTAAATATTGGTAATAAATATATACCGTCGATACCTAATGTATTAGGGTCGGATGAATCACCGGAATTTAAGTAATCTAATTTACTTATTAATCCTTTAATATCACCAACACCATCACCATTAGAGTCAAAATACGAATAAACTAAAATTTGATAATAATTTTTATATTGATCATCAGCAATATAATTAGATGAATAATCTTTAAGTTGATATCCAGGTGTTTTTAAGTAAAGTCCGCTTGAAGAAGAACAAGAGGTAACCGATGATACTAACAATAAAGATAATAGACTAAATATAATCTTTTTATTTTTCATATAAAGTAACCTCCATTAACAAACAATACGAACTTTTTTGCTTCACTTTATCTTAAGGAAGATTAAGGGACTCAAAGATTTTAGTGAGTCCCTTAAGTGACGCATGTTTTTATCCTTTAACGGCACCGCCTGTAACACCTTCAACATAGTATTTTTGTGTTGCAAGGAATAATGCCATAATAGGAATTGAAATCATAACAGAACCTGCAAAGAATTCTGTAAAGTGATAGCCGATATAGTTATCAGCTAAGAACTTCCATAAACCTAATGCAACCGTGAAGTTTTTAACTGAGTTATCAATAATGTAAGCACTAAAGATATAGTCCATCCATGGACCCATAAATGCTGTAATTAAAGTATAAACAATAATAGGTTTTGAAAGTGGAATAATTATTTTAAAGAAAACTTGAGCATTAGTTGCTCCATCGATTCTTGCCGCTTCATCAAGAGATCTTGAAATTGTATCAAAGAAACCTTTTGCAACATAGAATCCCATACCTGAAGACATACTATAACATAAGATCAACGCTAATTTTGGATTGTAAATTGCACTGCTTGGATTTACTAAACCAACAAGTTTCATAATGTTATAGATGGCAATCATTGACATAAAACCAGGGAACATACCTAAGATTAAGTTTATAGACATTAAAGTTTTTCTTGATTTAAATCTTAAACGTGACATTGTATATGAAACAGATAAGACAAACAATGTATTAATTATTGTAACACAAATTGCAATAATTAATGTGTTGAAAAACCATGTAACGAATGGGAAAGTTTTTGAAGTTGATCCCCATAATAAATCCGCGTAATGCTTAAAAGTTAAACTAGTACCAGGTTGTAAAGTTAAGCTACTAACAGCAGCTTTTCCTGCTTCAGGTCTTAAAGAAACATAGAAAATATAAATGATTGGAAGAATCCAAAGAACAGACATAACAGATAAAATTATATAAATAATTGTATTCGTTACTCTTTCTTTATGCTTCATACTTGCTTGTTTTGCCATTATGAGAAATCCTCCTCATTCTTAAAGCTTGATGAGTTTCTATAAACAATTGTTGATAAAATTGCTGAAATGAAGAAAATCATTAAGCCAACTACAGATGCTTGGTTATATAATTGTCTATCTTTTGTTAATGTCCATAACCAAGTGATTAAAATATCAGTTTTACCAGCACCAGAGTAATAAGCTGAAGTCTTTGGTGCACCACCTGTTAATAAGAAAATAACACCGAAGTTATTTACGTTACCGATAAATGTTGTAATTAATGATGGTCCTAATACGAAGAAGATGTATGGAATTGTAATTTTTGTATACATTACAACAGCATTAGCACCGTCTATTTTTGCAGATTCGTAAAGATCTGCAGGAATGTTCATTAAGATACCAGTTGTTGAAAGAACAGTATAAGGAATACCAATCCAAATATTAACAACAACTACTACTATTCTTGCAATTAATGCATTATCCATGAAATAAATTTTTTTACCTGTCCAACCTAATATTAAATTTTGTACAATACCATTGTCAGATAAGAATTGTTTCATAGCCAATAATGAAACGAATTGAGGTAAAGCAACGGAAAGAACTAAGAATGTTCTCCACATTGTTTTAAGTTTGATGCCCTTTCTATTAATAATAGTAGCGACAAGAACACCGAGAATAAAGTTAGTAAATGTAGCTAAAATAGCCCATAGAATTGTCCATTTTAATAATTCACCAAATGTGTAAGCAAATGAACTATCGCCACTGCCTAAAGCAAAGATATCAGCGAAGTTTTTAAAGCCTACCCAATCAAAAGTATTGCTTGGAGATTGGTGATTAACATCATAAGATGTGAAAGCCATTAATACCATGTCGATTAATGGGAAGATTGTAAATACTAATACGCCTAAAATTGGAAGAGTTAATAATGTAATATGGAATTTTCCATTCAATAATTCTCCAACATCTTCTTTAAAATTATTAACGTGTTTACCTTCTTCTTTGTTGCATTCAACTTTGAATGCTCCAATAGTAACTTTTGCGTAGAATATAATAAATGCAATAATTGCAACAATAATAATTACGCCATATAATAGATATAATTCAGAAATATCTACAGTTTTTTGTATAGGGAACCAACAACCTGCTGCTTCAGCTTCTTCTCTAGTAGCCCAAACCCCTTCCATGCCTTCACATGAATAGGCGGAAGCGACTGATCCTAAAGTAAAGAATTTTGTGAAGTATTTACCCCCAAATAAAATCATAAATAATATGAAAGCCACTTCTACAATAAGATAAAGAATGCCTTTAACGATTTGTCCACGTTTAATGTATCCTGTACCTACAAATAAGAAAGATAATTTAGTTGCCCAATCGCCAAATCTTAATGCGATATACATTTTTTTGATTGAAACACCAATTTTCTTTATAAATGACCATACTTGTTTAGCCAAACCTACAACAAGATCAACTAAAGCGAATACAATAAAATATAAAAAACGCCAAATTTTGTATCCTATTTGCGTATACCATGGAAGAGCCACATATTCTAAGTAATCTAATTTTGCTTTCATGCGTCCTCCTCTTATTTGAGAAAAAAGCAGCGATTAAATGTATATTCAATCGCTGCTACGATTATCTTTTTAACAAATAATTAATTATTTATTTGCTTCAAAGTTTGTGCCTAATACACCATTGAATGCATTTAATGCAGCAACTGCTTTTTCATCTGTATCAGCAGCTTTTAAATCTGTCCAGAATGCTGCAAATGAATCCCAGTATTTGTTCTTATCATAAACTGGTGAAGGTTGAGCAAATGTATTTGCTAATGTCTTTGTTTGAGCGATAATTGCTTTGTTATCAGCTAATGCTGGGTTCTCTAAAGCTTTTTCGTTAGTTGGAGCTGTAGCTCTTGCAACGAATCTATCTGTTTGGATTTCAGCTGAAGATAAGAATGCTGCAAATTTAGCTGCGTGTTGTGGGACTGCTGTTGTTGATTTAACACCAATCATCTTGTAGTCACCAACTGCTTTCCAAGCAACTTCTCCAGAACCAAAGTCTAATGTTGGAAGTGGAGCACAAGCATAATTTTCACCTAATTTTTCTGAGTGAGCTTTTGCATTCCATGCACCATCAACAACTGCTGCTGCATCTGTACCTAAGTTAGCTGTTCCACCAGCCATAACTAATTTTTCATTTTGATTCCATTTAGCAACGAATTTAGCTGCAGCATCACCGTTATCCCATTTACCTGTTTCTGCATTCATTGTTGCACCAGAAGAAAACATAATTGATTGGAAGTACCATGAGTTACCCATGTCAAATGCTGCATTGTATTTGTAGCCTGCTTTTTTAGAAGCTACATCAACTTTTAACATATTTGTAACTGATTTAACATCGTCTGCAGTATAAACTGATGAATCATAATACATAAAATATGTATTAGGTGTAAATGGAATACCATATTGTTTGCCATCAATTTGACCAGCACCTAAACATCCAGCAGATAAGCCTAAGCCTTCTACGAATGAAGATGGAATTTGATATAATGCTCCATTCTTTTGTAATGTGACTAATTGGTCACCTGCAAAGTGGAATACGTCAGCTGTTAAAGCTAAGTCTTTTTGAACAGCTGTTAAAGCATCACCTTCAGAAACTGATTCAACTGTAAAGTTGTATTCTGTTCCTGGGTTAGCAGCTTTGAACTTTTCAATTGTTGCTTTCATGAATTCATCATCTTCATTAGCACACCATACTTTTAGATTAATTGCATTTTTGTTTCCGCTAGTTGCTGGTGTTTCGCTATTTGGTTTTTCGCCTGATGCTGGAGTTTTTCCTCCACCACATCCTACTAGAGCGCCACTACCAATGAGTAAAGCACCTGCTAGTACTAATAAATTTCTTTTTTTCATTTTTTAAATTCTCCCTTTCTTATTATAATGAAAATGATATGTTTACCATATCTAGTATTATTATAAATAAATTATGATAGCGTTTTCAATAAGAAAATATAATTTTTTTATTTAATTTTCATTTTTTTTAATAATATCACAATTTATTAATAACCATTAGTTATTGATTAGCCTCTTTTATTGAAAGACCAATGCGTTTTTTTGCTATATCTAAAGATATAACCTTAACTTTTACAATATCACCTATTTTGAGAACATCTAATGGATGTTTAATATATTTAGATGATATTTGTGAAATATGAACTAGACCATCTTGATGAACTCCAATATCGACAAAGGCACCGAAGTCAATAATATTTCTCACAGTTCCATTTAGAATCATGCCCTCTTTTAAATCAGCAATATCGATGACATCATTATCTAATTTTGCTTGAACATTCAAATCACGAATATCTCTTCCAGGTTTCTTTAATTCTTCAATAATATCTAGTAGTGTCTCTCTTCCCACATTCAACTTAACAGCTAATTGCTCTACATTTATCGAAGAGTTTAAAGCGTCAACACATTTTTGAGTGCCAATATCCTTTTTCTCTATATTTAATATGGATAATAGTTTAGAAGCAGTATCATAGCTTTCTGGATGGATACCCGTATTATCTAGAGGATCAGCATCTCTAATACGTAGGAAACCAGCGCATTGCTCAAACGCTTTGTTTCCAAGTTTTGAAACTTTTAAAAGTTCTTGTCGTGATTTAAACTCACCGTTTGCTTCCCGATATGAGACTATATTCTTAGCAATAGTATTATTTATACCTGCTACATATGAAAGAAGAGATGGCGAAGCAACGTTTAAATCGACCCCTACTGTATTAACACAACTTTCAACAACTCCACCTAAAGCTTCTGAAAGATGCTTTTGGTTCATATCATGTTGATATTGACCAACACCGATTGACTTTGGATCGATTTTGACAAGCTCCGCTAAAGGGTCTTGTACTCTTCGAGCCATGGAAACAGCTCCTCTATAGGATACATCTAAATCAGGTAATTCTTCAGTCGCTAATTTAGAAGCAGAATATACCGAAGCCCCCGCTTCATTAGTAATCACATAATCAACTTTGGCTTGTGGATATAATTTAAATACTAAATCACGAATAAATCTTTCACTTTCTCTAGAAGCAGTTCCGTTTCCTAATGATATTAAATCTACTTTATAATCAATAATCATCTTAGCTAATTTCAAAGCTTCTACTTTTAATCTCTTTTCATCATTTATAGTTGCGAATAATACTTCGTGATACAAAACTTTTCCAGTTTGATCGACAATGGCTATTTTACAACCTGTCCTTATGCCTGGGTCAAAACCAAGAATAACTTTATTATGAGTTGGAGCGCATAATAATAATTCTTTTAAATTAGATTTAAATACTTCAATCGATGTATTTTCCGCCATTGAGAACAAATCTGTTCTAATCTCATTTTCAATTGAAGGCATAATTAATCTTTTGTATGAATCATCAATAACTTCATCAAGAAGTTCTTTATATTCTCCTTTAGATTTCACATATGTTTTAGAAATATAATTTTTATTTTCATCATCTGGAGAAGATATAGTAACCTTTAATATTTTTTCCTTCTCTCCGCGATTAATAGCTAGGATACGATGAGAAACAATACGAGCAATATTTTCAGAGTAATCATAATACATTTGATAAGTACCACGTTCATCTTCCCCATCTTTTTTAGTGACGATCAAGCCTTTTTTAAATGTATTATTTCTAATAAGTTTTCTAATCTTTGCAGAATCAGAAAATATTTCAGCAATAATATCTTTAGCTCCTTGAATTGCTTCTTCTACAGTCAAGACTTTCTTTTCTTCATTTATAAACTCTTTAGCGTATTCTTTAATGGATTTACTTTCATCTTGAGATAAGATAAAATCCGCTAAAGGTTCTAATCCTTTTTCTTTGGCTATAATAGCACGTGTTTTTTTCTTTGGTTTATATGGACGATAAATATCTTCTAATTCACTTAATGTTTTCGCACTAAATAAAGCTTTATTAATCTCATCAGTCATTTTTCCTTGTTCAGTTATAGAATTAGAAATTGTATTTAAACGATCATAAAAATTTACAAGATATGTGTATTTTTCATAGAAATTACGAAGTGTTTCATCTGACATTGATCCCGTTTTTTCTTTTCTATAACGAGCAATAAAAGGAATGGTATTTCCTTCACCAAGCATATCAATGACAGCTTGAGCATGTTCTTTGCTTACATCACACTCTTCTTCTAATTTATTAATAATTAAATCTTCATACATAAAGTTATTCTCCTTCTTATTCGATAAAATTTGATATTTTAAAAGTTTCTTTCATCTGTGGAGAAGACGAACTAACAAAAACATAGAAAGATTCATTTTCTTGATTTGATTTATAAGAAACATTTATCCCTTTGAATTTTCCGTTTTTTCTTTCTTCTTCGCTAGCTTTATCAACTAAAGTAATACTAAAATTGTATCCTACAGCAGTCATATTCGCTCTGTAATTATCTTTTTTTGATTCAGGAACCATAATAACATGTAAATCACTAACAACTTGGTCTTTGTATGCAATAGTAATTGTATAATAGTATCCTTCATCTTGATAAGGGACCTTTCTAGAAGAAGGAAGAGAAAAGCAATAAGAGGAATCTTCAATAAAATCGGGGCACGAATTATTCATTAGATATGATAAATCCTCTTCTAAAGTATTTCGTTTCATTGAAGAAGAGTCACTGTTAGTACAGGAAGGAAGCAAGCTCATTCCCATCATTAAACAAGGTATTAAAAAATAAAATTTTTTCATAAAACATCCTCAACCTAAAATCTATTCTAGCAAATTTAATTTAAAAATGAAAGCGTTATCTACATCTATAAATAATAAGCACGCTATGAAGAAAAACATTTTCTTTTGATGAATGAAAAACAGACTGAGAATATTTGATGTCTTGTATCAAACATTCATCAATCTGCTTTAAAAAATAATTTACTTTTTCTACTAATTCATCTTCATCAAAATCACTGATAATTTCAATTTGAAGCATAAATATCACCTCAAAAAGAAGATATCAATGTTTATAAGAAAAATTTGTAATTAATTAGCGACGATATTTACAATCTTATTTTTAACTACAATTACCTTTCTTATTGTTAAGCCTTGTAGCCTATTTTTAATTGATTCATTATTAAGAACTAGATTTTTTACCACTTCATCATCTTCATCTTTAGCAATTTCTAAGACTTCTCTTAATTTACCATTTATTTGAATTGCAATTTTTACGCAAGATACTACGAGTTTAGAAGGATCATATGTAGGCCATGGTTCAAATGCAATTGTATCATTATGACCAAGTTTTTCCCACATCTCTTCCCCAATATGAGGAGCGATACAACTGATCATTTTTACAAATCCTTCCGCATATGCTTTTGGAAGTTTATTAATCTTGTAAACTTCATTGATGAAAATCATCATTTGTGATATAGCTGTGTTGAATGATAATGCCTCATAATCTTCGCTCACTTTCTTAACAGTTTGATTGTAAACAAAATCAAGTTCAGGAACATTTGACTCACAAATTATATTTGCTTCAACAATAATACGATAAACTCTATCTAAGAATCGATGAGCTCCTTCAACCCCTTGATTTGACCAAGGCTTGCTCGCTTCAAGAGGTCCCATAAACATTTCATATAATCTTAATGTATCAGCACCAAATTTTTTGACAATATCAGAAGGATTAATAACAAATTCAGGATAACGTTTACCCATCTTAATACCATTTGAGCCAAGAATCATACCTTGATGTACAAGTTTTTTAAATGGTTCATCGTGGTTTAAATATCCTTTTTTGTAAAGGTACTTATTCCAGATACGGGCATACATTAAGTGGCCAACAGCATGCTCTGGTCCACCAATATATAAATCAACTGGAAGCCAGTGATCAAGCAATTCTTTAGAAGCAAACTCCTTAGAATTATTTGGGTCAATATATCTCATATAATACCAAGATGATCCAGCAGATCCTGGCATTGTAGATGTTTCTCTTTTACCCCTAATACCATTTCTATTATATTCCTTCCAAGAGGAAGCATTTTCAAGAGGTGCTTTTCCATTCTTTCCTTTATAATCAGATAATTCAGGAAGAACTAATGGTAATTCATCATCATCTAGAACATGAACATCGCCATTTTCTTTATATACGACAGGGACTGGCTCACCCCAATATCTTTGACGAGCAAAAATCCACTCCCTAAATTTATAATTTACTTTTCTTTGACCAATTCCCTTTTCATTTAAATAAGCAATCATTTTATCAATTGCATCTTTCTTATTTAATCCATCTAAGAATGAAGAATTAATATGAACTCCATCGCCTACGAAAGCTTCTTTAGAAACATCTCCACCTTCTAAAACTGGAATAATGTCTAAGCCAAATTTTTTAGCAAATGCATAGTCTCTTTCGTCGTGAGCTGGTACTGCCATAATCGCGCCAGTACCATATGTTGATAAAACATAATCAGAAATCCAAATTGGTATTTTTTTATTATTAACAGGATTTATCGCATAAGCTCCTGTAAAGCATCCTGTTTTTTCCTTATTTAAATCTGTTCTTTCTAGTTCACTTTTTGAAGCAGCTTTTTTAATATAAGCTTCCACATCGCTAGCACATTCTTTACTCATAATCTTTCTTACAAGATCATGTTCCGGAGAAAGAACGCAATATGTAGCGCCGAATAATGTATCACATCTTGTGGTAAACACGGTAAACTTAAATGAAGAATCTGCGACTTCAAAATCAACCAAAGCACCTATAGATTTACCTATCCAATTTCTTTGCATTTCTTTTGTTGATGAAGGCCAATCAATTTTATCTAACCCAGCTAGTAATTCTTCCGCGAATGCAGGTTGATCAATAACCCATTGCTTCATATTTTTTCTAACGACTGGATAGCCACCTCTTTCACTCTTTCCATCGATTACTTCATCATTAGACAAAACTGTACCAAGTTCTTCACACCAGTTAACAGGCATATCGATATTTTTTGCATAACCATCTAGGTATAGATTTTTAAAAATCCATTGTGTCCAACGATAATAAGAAGGATCAGAAGTAGCAATGCATTTGCTCCAATCATAATCAAATCCTAGTTCTTTTAATTGTTTTGTAAAATTTTTAATATTTTCTTGTGTAAATCCATCAGGATTATTACCTGTTGCAATTGCATATTGTTCAGCTGGAAGTCCAAATGAATCATATCCCATTGGATGAAGAACATTAAATCCTTGCATTCTCTTCATTCTTGAAACGATATCGGTCGCTGTATATCCTTCAGGGTGACCAGCATGAAGTCCTACTCCAGATGGATAAGGAAACATATCTAAAACATAATATTTTGGTTTAGAAAAGTCATGTACATCGCAATAAAAAGTATTGTGTTCATCCCAATATTTTTGCCATTTCTTTTCAATAGTTGAAAAATCGTAACTCATATTTACCTCCATAAAATAAAAAAAACATTCCTCTCTAAGGACGCTTCCGCGCGGTACCACCTTAGTTTGGAAAATTTCCCACTTAATTACAGCTATAATGTTGCAACCATGTATCTTTTTTTGATAAGTTCACCTACTTTAATTACTATTTTCCATCAACCAATAGCTTTCTATAAATCAATAGCAAGTTACTACTTCAAATACAAGACTATTATAAAAAGTGGCAGCATAAAAATCAATTAAAAATTGTCATATATCAATTATTATAAATAAAAATTTGTTATAACTATAAAAAATAATCTTATAAGTTATAACAAATTAAAATCATCTATTTAAAATAGCGTCATTATATAAAGACAAGTATTCTTTATATGACTTTGTCCATGAATTATCTTGGTGCATACCATTATGAACAATTTTTGCAAATGTTCTTTTATTTAAATATAATTCTAAAGAATTATTCATGGCTAGAAGAAATGCTTCTTTAGTATAAGAATAAAACGATAATCCGGTAGCTTCATCTTCATTTAAACCATTAAAAGAAACAATTGTATCTTTTAAACCTCCTACTTCTCTTACAATAGGGATGCTTCCATAACGTAAAGCAATCATCTGACCTATTCCACATGGTTCATAGAACGAAGGCATTAAGAAGAAATCTGAACTAGCATATATCTGATGGGCAATTTCATCAGAATAAGAGAAAATCACTCTTATTTTATCATTATATCGATTTTGATATTCTTGTAATTTATTCTCGATCTCTTTATCGCCCACACCTAAAAATATAAAATTACAATTCATTTTAACTAATTCATCAAGAGAATCAAGAATTAGTGGAATACCTTTTTGATATGTTAAGCGAGTAACAATTCCATATAGCGGATATTCTTGATGCGATAAATTATATTTTTTACATAATTCATATTTATTTTCTTTTTTGTAACATAAAACATTATCCACACAATAATTATGTGTAATGTAGTTATCTTTATTAGGATTAAACTCTTTAACATCAATTCCATTTAAAATACCTACAAAATCATTACCGCGATTAGCTAATGTTTCTTTTAATCCATATCTTTCATCTCTTAATAATTCAATAGAATGATTAGGAGATACTGTACTTACTTTGGAAGACATAATAATTCCTGTTTCTAGCATAGAAATATAATCTAAATTATTTTTTATTTTTCGAGGTAGTTCTAATTCTCCATAATATTCTTTTAATCTTTGTAAAGAAATATTTCCCTTAAATAAGGGATTATGAATTGTATATATAAATTTTGGAACTATCATCTCTTGAAATAGAATTCCAGGAATTAATCCCGTATGCCAATCATGAAGATGAATAATATCAAATGAAACATGTTTTTTTGAAATTAATGCAGCGCTTGCTAAAGAAAAAAACAAAAATCTTTCTTCATCATCTTCATAACCATAAATATTATCTCTATTAAAATATTCATCATTTTCAACAAGCCAAAACTCGATATCATCATAAATATATTTAATATAATTAACAGTTATTAATTTATTTTTAAAATTAATATTGGTTTTAAAAAATATTTCTTTTTTACTTTCATCAAAATGACGAATAATCTTTTTATAAAAAGGCGTTAATATAATAACCCTTTGTTTATATGTAATAAATTTTTTTGATAACGAATAAACAACATCCGCTAAACCACCACATTTAAATAAAGGATTAGATTCGCTACTTACCATTAAAATTTTCATTTTATACCACATCTCCAAGCCCAATATAAAGCGGATCTTCTTTGGTTCCGCGTAGTTCCTTAACATATAATATTTTCGCATTCTTATCCACGATAACATTTTCTAAAATTGATTCATCTGAAATAGTTGTTCCACTTAAAACAATGGAATTTCTAATAACACAATTCTTTCCTATCTTCACATCACGACAGATAACACTATTTTCTACTTTTCCATCAATGACCGCTCCATTAGATATAAAAGAATTTCTTACCCAAGCATTATCTAAATAAGAAGCTGGTGGTGTATCATGAGTCTTTGTATAAATTGGCCATTTAGCATCAAATAATTCGTTTAATACTTTGAAATCTAATAATTCTAAAGAACAATCCATATAGTGACGTAAAGATGAAATTGATCTTAAATAGCCATTATATTCATAAGTATCTACTTCTATTGTATTACAAATATAGCGAATCACATCCATCAGTGATAAAAAAGAAGATGTTTTTGTAGCAAAAGAAATAATCTCTCTTAATTTCTCGGTATTAATAACAAGAGTTTCCATAGAAACATTTATATCATTTACTAATCCTTTGTTTTTTGAAATATTCACTACTTTCTTTTCATTATTTAGTATTAGAATATTTTCATCTATAAATTGTTCTATTCCATCATTAATATGTTTATAAACTAATGTACAATCAGCATTTCTTTCTTTGTGTTGCTTAATTACTTTTCTAAAATCTAAACGATACAAAAGATGAGAAGGAACTATTACTACATATTTACTATTTGCTTCATCTAAAAACCATTTATTTTCAATAATATTATTTATATCCGTATTATAGTGATAGTTATTAGCGTATTTTTCATTATAACAAATTACAGTTTTTCCCTTTTTGGTATTTACCGTATATTGCTTACCAGAACCAAGATGCATAATCATAGAACGAGGAGAACGATTTACTAGGACACCAATGTTAGAAATTTCTGAATTAGTAAGATTAGATAAAGGAATATCACAAATTGCATATCTTCCAAGAAAAGATATAGCGGCCAATGTTCTATTTTGATTGATTTGACCTAAATCAGGTGCATTATGTAAATTTAAGAAACCGATAACTTCTGGCATAAACTAACCTCCTAGGAATTAATTAAAACAACTTTTTCTTGTTCTTTATTCACTTCTCTATTCTCTTCAATTGTTACGTCTGTTGCAACAAGAGCTTTATAAATGCGCGCATTTTTTCCAATGTGACAATTAGGCATTAACACAGAATCTTGAATAATCGCTCCTTCTTCAATTACTACATTAGAAAAAATAACTGAATTATCGACTCGTCCAAAAATAACAGACCCTTGATTAATTAAAGAAGATGTAACTCGTGCATTAGGACCTATATATTGGGGAAGCGATCTATTATCTTGTGACATTACACGTGTGTTTTCATTTTCTCCAAATAATTCTTGCGCCTCTTTAGTATTAATCAAATCTAAATTTGCTTTCCATAAAGATTCGATGGTACCAACGTCACGCCAATACCCATTAAAAAGATAGCAATATACTTTCTTTTTTGCATTTAGTAAATGAGGGATAATATTCTTTCCAAAATCATGAGATGATTTTTCATCTTTACTATCTTTTATTAATTCATCACGTAACACTTTATAATTAAAAACATACACTCCCATCGATGCTTCTTTAAGTTTGGTTTGTCGAGGTTTTTCCTCAAATTCAATTAGTCTTCTTTTTTCATCAAAATTTACCATACCAAAACGCGAGCGATCTTCTAAAGGAACTTCAATAGTACAAATAGTACAATCCGCTTTATTTTCTTCATGGAATGCAATTAGCTTTTGATAGTCCATTCGATAAATATGATCCGCGGATAAGATTAAAACGTAATCTGGTTTTCTTGAATCTAAAAAATCCAAGTTTTTAAATACTGCATCGGCTGTTCCATCATACCAAGATTGTCCTTCTTCTTTTTGACGTGGCGAAAGAATTGAGAATTCTGAGTTAATACCATTGAATCCCCAAAACTGACCATTTGAAGTATAATTTACAAGTTCTACCGATTCATATTGTGTGGCAATAGCTACACTACTAATATTAGATATGGCAACATTACTTAAAACAAAATCAATAATACGATATTTTCCGCCATACCATACCGCTGGTTTAGCATTTTTCTTTGTCAAGGAACCAAGGCGTGTACCTTTTCCACCCGCTAAAACGAAAGCAACTACTTTTTTATCTATCATATCGAGTTCCTCCTAATGGACCTTCATTTAAATTATATCACGCGAATTATATAAAAAAAGTACCAAAAATTAATAAAAGCTTTACTTTTCTAAGAAACTTAGAATAAGTAAAGCTCAATGAGTATTAATCAGAAACTTGAGGCTTACGAATGTGAACAAATATATATAGAATCACAAACAACACAAAATATGGTACCACTACTAAATACTCAGAAGTTAATACATCAAATGTAGGACCTGAATCTACATTTAAGATTTGAATAATTGGATTTATAATAGAATAATGAAATAATAAATGGATTTTCATAACTTCCGTACATAAAGATCCAATTGCTTGTACTAAAGTAGATGAAGAAGAAATCAATTCACTTACAAAATTGATCTTTGTATCAAGCAAATACATTCCTCCAAATATTGTTGGCAAAAAGAATAACGATGCAAAGATACCTCTAAATCTAGCAATACATATAGTAATGATAAGTGGTAAAGCGATTACTGCAAGAAAAGCTAATAACAAATCAACATTTATACTACTAGCATAAAATATAGCTGTAAATTTCATAAAATTCCCTTGTTTATTTATCTTGCTTGATTTCGAAAGAGTCAACAAATGATCTGTTATTTTGTCTAGAGACTAGAAGCGTCTTATCAACTAGTTTTGATAAATCTGCAACTTTTTCTGAAGGAGCTGATAGAATTACTTGTAAACCAAAATTCTTTAAAATCTTAATTGATTCGATAATTCTTGTTGAGTCCATTTTTGAGAATGCTTCATCAAAAATAACTAAACGAATTGAATTTGATAATGATCCAGATTGATGGATACGATATAGTTGACTAAATGAAGCCAAAATAGAAACATAGAATGGAGTTTGAGTTTCACCACCTGATTGTTTCTTAATATTTTTGGCAAGTGAATAAGATTTTCCTTCACCCTTCTTAACCATCATATCAAACATTAAATATGTTCTATAATCGGTAAATTTAGCCACATTTTGTTCTAATACTGAGTTTTGATCGTTAGTACCAGATACATCTCCAATAGCTTTAAATAATGATGTCATTACTCCTTCATATTTTTCAAAATATTCTTGTGAATTATTACCATAAGTTAATAACAAATCATCAGTAATCATATCGTAATATTCACGATATTGAGGTGCAGGAGTTACAGTAAATAAATAGCTATCTTGACCAAATTGTGCATCTTTTAGCGCCTCATTTAAGTCATCAATTTGAGTTCTTACAGTTTCAATTGAAGTTTTTAATTTAAAGATAAAGTCATCTTTGAATTCTTTTGTTGCTTTTTCATAAGCATTCTTAATCTTATCTTGATATTGAGGAAGTAGTACATCACGAAGTGAAGTTAAATCACGTTCGAAATCTTCATTAGTATCCTTAGTAATATCATAAGATAATTTATAAGTTAACACATATTCTCTTCTTAATTCATTTAATAATGAAAGTTGTTGTTTAATCTTATTTTGAGAACGAGTAAACAAATCATCATAAGTCATACGAATATCCGCTAAAGACTTTCCTGATTCCATTTCTTCATTAAATTTAGGAAGAGCAATCTCATTTATAAACATCTCATCAAAGTTCTCTTTGATTTCATTTAAGATGATATTTGATTTTTCAATTTGTTGAGGAATTTTTTCTTCGTTAATAACTTTAATAGTTTGATTTAATGTTCCTCTTTCACTGATCAATTGTTCTTTATCATCTTGTAAAGCTTTAATGTCTTCATCAATTCTTCTGATCTTTGTTTCGATTTGGCTGACTTCAAGAGAACCAGTGTTTTCAAGTTCTTCACTGTAACGCTTTAAGTTTTCTTTTAAGCCAGGTAAAGCACCTGCTTCATCAAGAATTTCTTTAGCATTTTCAACTTCATAATTATTAAGAGCATCTAGTTTATTAACTTCTGCTAAAGAGTCATTAAGAGTTCTTAAAACTTGAATTAAACTTTCGTTTTGTTTAACTTCCTCTTCTTTTACTCTCATTACTTCAGAAGATACTTTTCTACCTAATAAAGGATATTGATAAGATTTTTCTGGTAGTACAAATGAAGCAAAATTACGATATCCTTCTGCTTTAGGAGTAATACCATGGCCACATTCTCTTGCCTCTGCAAATGTTTCACATTTTAAAATACGACCTAGCAAGAAGAATGTATAGTCTCTAGCACCAGTATGATCTGTAATAATTTCTTCCGCTAAAGAATTCTTTTCTGGAATAAAGTTAGCTTTTCTTAATTTTTCAGCATCAACAATACCGGTACGATAATATTGATTTACTCTCATAATATCTGGAAGAATTCTATTTGCTACTTCGTAATATTTATCTTCTACGAATAAATTTTGTTTTTGGCTGGAGATGAATCCTTCGATAGCTTTTGTCCATTTTGCATTTCTAATATCAACTAAATCTGCATAAATTAATACTTTTACATCTTCATTAAAATAGTCACATAATTTATGTTGAAGTTCACTTTTTATTTTTGTTAAAGCAAAATCATACATTTTGCTACCATTTTTCATATCAAGAACTTGTTGACGAGCAAAAGCATGACGAGCTACCATATCAGCTAAAGTTCCTCTTAATGAAATAGAAACATCTAAAATATTTGTCTTGAATGATTCGATTGCTTCTTTAAATTGAACTAAGGATTTTGCAGATATTTCTTCTTCGCCATGAAGAACCTTTTTAAACTCTTCTGCTTTAGAAGCCATATCCTCAGAAGTAGTAATTAATTGATCAATATCTTTCTTAAATTGTAAATAAACGCGGTTTTCTTTAACTGAAGTAGATAAAGCTAAAATCTTTTTCGCAGAGTTTTCATAATTTAAGATATAAGAAGAGAAATTTTGTTGAATTGATTTTAATTTACCTTCTAATTCTTTAATTTTATCTTCAGCTTTTAATTTTGCTTGTAATAAATCATTTGTTAGTTGATAAGCCCCAGAAGATACCTTTTCGGCAATTAAACCTTCTTTTTGTTTATGTAATGATTCAAGTTGAGAATCAATAGAAGCCAATTCTTTAACAATTTCATTTAATCTATTTTCAGATGATGAAATATCTTTTTGTAGATTTTGAATAGAATTTAAGAATACTTGATAAGTGATTCTTTTTGAAACATAAGAAGCTAATTTAAGTTCTTGTTTACGTTTATCATATTCTTCATAATGACGATGAATTTCTTCTAAGCGATTGATTTTAACTTGCATGTTTTCCGCTTCAATTTCTAAACGCTTATATTGTTGAATATTGTTTCTCATTGACTCAATATTAATTTCATTTGGTACATCACAAACGTATTCTGTTAAGAATTGTTCAATATTGGTAATAGGAGTAAATGAAACAGCCTTTTTAAATAAGCTAAAGTATTTATCTTTTAATCCACCAAAGACATCTTTAAGTTTATTTTGGTATTGAGCATTGCTGTCCGCAAAATAGTAATCCCCTGCTTTATAATAAATAGAACAATATTCTTGAAGTTGTTTATATGACATTGGAATATCATTAGAAACAAAACCATTTTCAAATATTGCATCATTGATAACAAAGAAGTGATGTTCCTCACTGCCATCATCATAAACATCGAATACGCAACCTGTGCAGAAAGACTTATTTTCAGTATCATCAAACCATTCTAAAACGATATATGATGAAAAACGTCCAGTTCTTAAATATTTATAAGATCCTAAGCCATCATCACCAATTTCACCTTTTAAATAGCCTTTTAATGTACGACCTGACTTTTCATTAGCAGCTTTATTGAATGTTCTTCCTGATGTATCACCAAGTAAAACTACTTGCATAGCATCAATAAGTGTTGATTTACCTGCGGCATTTTGTCCTGTTAAGAAGTTAACTTGATCAACTTCAAATGTAACATTATAGAAGTAGTGCCAGTTAATTATTCTTACTTTTTTTAATAACTTCATAAAACTTCTTCCCTCCTATAACATGTCTAAATCTTGTCCAGATTTTTCAACTTCGTCAAAGATAGCATTAATCTTATCCATATCAATAACAAATAAAATGGATGGAAGAATATAAAATGTTAACGACCTATCTCTAAAGTCACCAGTGTCACGAGCGATGATATTATGGTTTTCTAGGAAACGATAAGATGAAGCCATTGCCACAGCAGAAGGTTTCTTATCTTGTTTTATCAAACCTTTATCAATAAGAATTTTCATTAATTCCGATGCTGAGAAATAAACATCAGTGGTCATTTGATCTTCTTCTCTTCTAAGCTCATATGCATATCTTAATGCATAAACCATCAAAGAAGTCATAAAGTCAATTCTAATATGATTATCTTGATATTCATTGTTAATCATAACAACACCAAGACGAGAATCTTTTTCAACAGTCCAACCAGAAAAAGCTAAATATTCTCTAATCATTTCTATATTTCTTTCGATGAAAGAATAATCTTTATTCGATTTCATAATTTTTGCATGACGGTCATAAGTTTCACGCAAAACAAATGATTTAAGCAATAAATTATTAACAACTCGAGCAAAATCTTCTTTTTCAGAGTTTGATAATTTTAAATATTGTTCTTCAAACATTACTACTTTTCCTTTCTTGCATATCCATAATTTGGCATGCTATATTTATCTTCTTTTAGTATTTGTTCCATTGGATCACTACGTTTTAATTCATAGAATGAATAACGAGAATCAGCTTTTACTGAACCAAGAATTATCATGATGAAATCTTCTACATCTTTAATTGGAATTGATTTAATATCGATCTCTTTATTTCCTTGGAAGGCCTTATCCATGAACTCCATTATTTTTTCATCACTATATTGATCAGCAATAGTTAGAAGCGATTGCATTAATCCTTCGTTGGATTCATGTTCAAAATCATCAATTCCCATTGGTTCGCTATCGTATTTTGGATTACGTTTAATAGGACGAGTCAAGGAATATTCATCAATATAACCTTGTTGATATAAATAGATGGAGTTATTCATCGCTTTAACTACATCCATTGATACCCCAGAAGCACGATCTCCATTTATGGCTCTTGCCGCTGCTAAGAAGATAGTTTCTAACTTACCTTTTAATGTCTTATCATTATTATTTAAGTAAATAACTTTCTCAGTAGATGCTTTAGTGTAATCAGATTGAGCATTATCAATTTCTTGAATCTCTAGAGCAAGACGCCTATATGTATCTTGAATATAATTAATTTTTTTAATGATGTCTTGTTCTGCTTCTGCTTTAGTTCTCACTTGATAATTAGTTGCCAAGCATTGTTCTACAAGTTTATCTCTAACTGAAGCAACGTTGAGCCATTTCTTTAATATGTGATTAATCGGACCATTATAAAGAATAATTGAGTCATTGGTCTTTAATGGGTGATATATTGGATCAACAATATCTTCTCTTGCTACATCAAAGTGTTGATTCAATACTTCATTTGGTGAAAAGATATTCGCAAGTTGCTTATGGAACACTCTAATTGAATGGTCAAGCTTTGCAACTTCTAATTCCAATTCTTTGGTTTTGTTGGTTGCACTCACTAAAGTTTTATACATGAATTCATCTTGATGTTCATCTTCCATACTTAAATCTGCATAAGTAGAATGAACATAAGATACGTAACGTGATTGATTATCAGATACAAACTCATAAATAAGCTTTAACATTGAAATCGAATAACTAGGCAAAAGAATATATTCACAACCTGTTTTAACATCAGTCTCGGTTACAATCCAGCCTGTTTCGATTAATCTTCGAACAATAAACCCAGCTTTAGTTGCTAGTGTTGGCTCTTTAAAGTATGAATCATCATCCATGATTTCTTCAACGTCTAAAGTATTTAATTCTTTTTCTCCACGAGACTTAAGCAAATCGATATAATCTGACTTTCTTATACGATTATGATACATTGTTAATGCATCAAATAAAGTTAAAAGAGCGACACCATAAACTGTTTTACTTCTACTAGATAATATCGAGAAGAAATTATCAGGTATCTTAGAAAATAAATTCATTCTTTACCTCCTTTTTAAAAAATTATTTATATAAATATAAATACTATGTTTTCACATAAAAAAATTATAGCATATTAACTAAAGGTAATAAAAGCATAGATTAATAAATTAATAATATTTCCATAACATGAAAGCATAGTTAAATTAAAAAAAAGAGAGGAATTTTTATCCTCTTTCTTCTATTTTTGATATTTTTTAACAAGTTCTTTATCTCTTTCTTTAAGAACAAGTAATTTTTCTTGAACTCTTTGTTGAACTAAAGAGCTAATTTCAATGGTGTCCAAGTTTTCATATTCTTCCTTTTTAATTGGTTTTAAAAAAGAAACTTGTACTGGATATTTTTTCCAATGTAACTTTTTTTGAAGAACTCTAAAAGAACCATAGAGTGCTACTGGAATAATACTAACCCCAGCCCTTTGCGCTGGTTTAAAAGCTCCAGGTTTAAAAGGATTCATAACTAATTCTTCATCTTTTGTTCTTGTACCCTCTGGAAATATAACCCATTTTAAATTGTCGTTTTTCATTGAATTTTCAATAATTTTCATCATTTTAATTTCTTGTTTTAAATTATCTCGTTCTAAAAAAACGCCTTCAATACTTCTAACAGCATCACCTGCAATAAAAACATTTCTTAATTCACTTTTAGAAGCAAAAGATACAGGATCATCAATCAAATCAAAAAATATTACCGCATCTAACATCGATTGATGATTAGGAGTGATCAAGTAAGATTGTGAAACTGGAAGATTTTCTTTTCCTTCCACATAAAAATCTACGCCGAAAACTTTGTCCGCTTTTTTCATAATTTTATGGTATCTATTAAATTTGATAATACGCGATTTTTTTCTTGGCTTATTATGATAAATTGCATTGTATATTAAAATCTTTATTATTGTAGGAAACATTTTAAAAAACCACATTCCATATTTTCTAATCATTTGGTCCCCCTTTGAATTTCCCTATCTTTTTATTCCTAAATATTCTAATAATTCAATTACGATAATAAATTCATGCTCATATCTTTCTATTCGGCCTGAAACGGCAACATAGGAATTATCTTGCAAAGAAAATAATTCATTATTGCTATCTCTTGTCCACCACATACATGGAAAAATATCTTCTTGAAATATTCCTTTTTTATCTTTATATGTTCTTACATATTTGATATAGCGAATATTTTTATTTTCGCTTGATATATTTAGTAACGATCCAGTAAGAGAAATATAATTCATGTAATCACCTCCTAGTAATAATTTTACTCTTAGTCTAGGAGATGTTTTTTTCTATTATGTTTCTTGTCTAGTTCATTATTGTTTCACACAAACCACTAGAGTAAGTCCATTTATAGCTAAGTGTTGTGAATATAATGGGTTAACAATTCTTCCCGCTTCGTTAAAGATTATTTGATAATAATCATCTAAATCAACAGAAATGGCATTTCTTGTTGGATTAATATATATCCTTACATCGGAATATGGTGCGATTAGTTCTCTTTTATTAATTTCTATTCTTAAGCATCCATTATATTCATTAGCAAAATATACATATTGCTTAATGATATCTTTATCAGAAAGACGGAAGAAAGAATAGTCTTTCTTTAATGAAACAACATCCTTAAAGAAACGATATAAGTTTTCTCTTTCGTCTAAAATAGCATAATCAAAATGATTTAGTTCATCACCTGCGTTATAGGTATTACCGTGTCCATTTTTTGATAATCCTATTTCTTGTCCCATATGAATAAAAGGAACGCCATAACACAAAACAGTATAAGCATTGATAAGTTTTAATCTCTTTAAATGCGAATTAATGTCTTCGTCGTAACAAGATACTCTAATTTTATCCATCAAAGTATTGTTATCATGACATTCGACATAGTTGATTGATTGGGAAACGCTAGTAAAAAGCGGAGGGAATGCAATAGGTACAGTACAACCAGTAAATGTATGTTTAAAACCATCTATATAGTTGATATCACCAGTTAAATAACCTCTAACATAAAGTTCACTTTCGCTAGTTTTACCTTTAGTAATGTCTCTAAAACGGTCATTAAAGAAACCAATATTAGGCATTAAATGAGCATTATTCATGGAACCTTTTTGATTAGAAGGCATAACTGAAGGCATATCCCAACCTTCACCATAGCAAATGAAACAAGGATTAATCTTACGACATTCTTCATATACTAGATTAAGTGTTTCATTATCAATTAAACCCATTAAATCAAATCTAAATCCATCAAATCCAAATTCTTTTACCCAATAAACACATGAATCTACGATGAATTTTCTTGCCATTAAATGTCTTGATTCAAATTCAGAACCACAGAATGAACCATCCGATTTAGTTCCATCTTCATGATAACGGAAATAGTATGAAGGACAGATGGCATGGAAATTTGAACTTTCCAAATTAAATACGTGATTATATACAACATCCATAACAGCACGGATTCCATTTTCATGGAGTTTGCCAATAACACTTTTTAATTCCTTAATGCGAGCATATGGATCTTCCGGATGAGATGAATAACTTCCTTCTGGAGCATTGAAGTTTAAAGGATCGTATCCCCAGTTATATGAATCTTTTGGATTTAAATCATTAGTGGTACAGAAATCAAAGACTGGTAATAATTGTACGTGAGTAATCCCTAAAGATTTGATATAATCAATACCTACTGGTAATCCTTTAGGTGTAGTAACACCTTCTTCGGTTAATCCTAAGTATTTTCCTTTTTCTTTGATAGAAGTATTTTTATCGGAAGTAATATCTCTAATAGAAGTTTCATAGATAATTGCATCGGTAATAGATGATAATGGTTTTAACTTATCATTATGTAAATCAACGTAGACTTTTTCAGGATTTACAACAACGCCTCTTTTTGAAAACAATGTAACTGCACGAGCATATGGATCAACAGCTTCTACATAGTTTCCATTAACTTTTACTAAATAGAAATATTCTGCTTTATCAAGATCACCTTCAACAACAGTTTCGTAAATTCCATGTTCATCATCGCGGTCCATAATATGTGCAATTTTTCCATTATGAGCAGTAGTAATCACAACTGCACATGAAGTTGCAAGAGGAGCAAACACTCTAAAAGTTGTTCTCTCTTTTTGATATATTGCACCTAATTCTCCATCATATTTTAGTCTTCCTACATACTTATCTAAACGTAATAAATAAGATAAATCTAGTTCAATTGCAATATTTCTTTCATCAAAAATTTGATAATTCACGCCTAATTTGAATTTAGGAAATTCACTTATACGATAGAAAAAGCCTTTGCTAGATTCATTTTTACTATCGATTTTTAATTCTTCAAATAGGCCATCATCACTTACTAAAAAAAGTTTTTGACAACCTTTCCAGTTATATTCTTTTGAAATGAATACTTCAATTTCATTTTCCGATTTTAGAATCGCTCTAAACATACTATTTTTATCAGCCATAATATATTCCTTTACTAACATTAAGATATGAAAATTAAAAAATTCTCAGCCTTTTTATTTTATCATAAATGATAAAAAATCAAATACGAAATATATATATTTTCATAATCTCCTTTTTATAGGCATAAAAAAACTCACAAAAGTGAGTTTTATTCGTTATCATCGAGGGTTTTTACTACAATTCTTCTATTACCATTGACTCTTTTTACTATTCCCTCTTCTTCTAAACAATATAGGATGTGATCAGCGCGAGCATAACCAATGCCAAATGCTGATTGTAAATTACTTGTTGAAGCTATTTTAGTTCTCATAACATGTTCTTTAGCTTTTTCATGTAATTCATCTTTTCCTTTTCTCATTTCTGAAGAAGATGAAGTAGGACCATCATCTAAATGTAAGAAGTTGGTATTGTATACAGGCTTACGTTGGTTACGAATATAATCGCAAACATCAATGATTTCATCTGTAGAAATATATGATCCTTGTACACGCACTAAACCATTTCTTCTTGGAAGACGCGCTAACATATCACCATTACCAAGTAAAGATTCAGCACCTGTTTCATCAAGAATAGTTCTTGAATCTATAGATGAAGGAACACTTAAGCCAATACGAGAAGGTACAACTGCTTTTATATCACCTGTAATTACTGATACAGAAGGTCTTTGTGTACAAATAATTAAATAGATACCAGCAGCGCGAGCTTTTTGTGCTAAACGCTTAACATAAGTTTCAATCTCTTTTCGATTATCAGTCATAAAATCTGAAAATTCATCACAAACCATCACTATTGAAGGTGGAACTTCATAACCATATTTTTTACATTGGCGTGCGTATTCAGATAATTTTGTAGCGCCGTTTCCCTTTTCTAAGAATAAAGTATATCTTCTTTCCATCTCATCAACTAAACGACCTAATGCCACTTTACCTTCATTAGCTTCGGTAATGACTGGACATAATAGGTGAGGTAAGTTATTGTATTTTGAGAATTCAACTTTTTTAGGATCAATTAACATTAATTTTAATTCTTCTGGTTTATTTCTCATAATTAAAGTAGTAATAATCGAATTGATAAATACTGATTTACCAGAACCGGTAGTACCTGCTACTAGAAGGTGAGGTAGTTCATCAATATTCATTGTCACTACATTGCCGGAAATGTCTTTTCCAAGAGGAACAAGTAACTTTTCATCAGGACGATTCATAATTGAAGCAAAACATTCTCTAAATGAAACTGGCGATGCTTTAACATTACCAACTTCTAAAGCAGATGTTTCTTGACCTTCAACAATTAAATCTAATCTTACTGTTTTATTACCACCTAACTTAATAGCTACTTCATTTTGAATAGATGATAAAGTATTAACTTTTACACCTGGATTCATCTTAATATTAAATCTTGTGACAGATGGACCAATATTGTATGAAATTACTTGAGCTCCAATGTTAAATTGAGTAAATAATTCGTTGATTTTTCTAAGTCTTTGATCTGCGACTTGAATATTTTCATATGATGTCATATCTTCTCTTGGTTCTAGTAGAAGATTAACAGGTGGACAAATATACTCAAGTTCTTCTTTTTCTTCTTCCTCAACTGGTGAAATTACTTCCGAAGTTGAATAAGAGAAAGCTGGCTTCTTAAATTCTAATGAATCATCTACTTCAATACTTTCAAAAGAGGATTCACTTTTTACAACTTTATCATTTTCTTTTTCTTTAAAAGAATCATTAGAAGAAAAGAAAGGATCAGAAATAGTAGGTTTAACTTCTTTAATATCTTCTTGAAAATTATCCTCTTCAACATCTTCTTTTATTTCAGAAAAAGGAGCATAACGATAATTTTTCTTCATATTTTCATCGATGATTGGTGTTTTATTAGGATCAATATCATTTCTGTTATATGAAGGATCAATATTTGCTGAAGAAAAGGAATGATCTGTTGTTTTCTTAGAATAGATATCTTCTAAGTCATCTACAAAGAAAGAAGTTTTAGTGATTTTTGGTTGAGGCACATCTTCAAACATTTTTTCTTCTTTTTGAGGAGTTTTTTCTTCTTCAAGACGATTTAATTTAACATTTTGGTTAAATAGATTTGTTGAAGTTTCTTCTTTTTTAACCTCAACATTGTTCTCTTTTGAATTAGAAAAATATTTTTGACTATATTTTTCATTTGTCACTTCTATCTTTCTACTATTTTGCTTATTTTTTAAAGAAACAAAGAACTTAACTAAGTAGACGATTACATCTTTTAATAATAATACTAATCCAAGTATCATCAATGTTACATATACAACTGTAGTTCCAAGTTTAGAGATTGTAGAATTAAATAAAGCGCAAAGGAAATATCCAAAGAATCCTCCACCTACTGTAGAAATCTCAGCTACATCAAGTTCTAAATAGGAACCTACTTTAATTAAATCAATTGAATTTTGATATTCTTTTGCAAAATTAGATATTGTTAGATTTGTATCAATTGATGAAGAAGCAATAAGGCATGATAATAAAACAAATATTGCTCCAAGAAGTCTCATGGTAATTTGTATTCTAACAATTTTTCTTTTAATCATTAGATAAATTCCTAAAAATAACAATATAGCATAAAGTAAAAAATAATATGCTCCAAATAAATAGATGGATACAAACGTAAGCAAAGATCCAACAGGTCCTTTACCAAGAAGTCCAATTAAAGAGATAAGAGTAATCATTGCACCAAAAAGAATTGGCTCTGAACCATCACCAAAGATACCTTTTTTATTTAATTTTGGACTTTTATAATTCTTATCGCTCATAATCTTATGCCTCTTATGTGTTAAGTATATCAAAAAAAATTATATACATATTATAAAAATTTAGAAAATTTTAAAAAACTACCACATCGATGACATAGTAGTTAGAAATTTATTTAGATTTGTTTGTTTTTTTCTTCTTTCATTAGACTTATGTAATTGAAGAATAAAGAAATAAATAATAATACATTAAATCCAATAAAAATAAAGAAAATTATTTCTGTAGCACTCCTAATCCAAGATAAGCTATCAAAGGAAACTTCAAATATAAAAGAAGTTATCAATAATGCTACAACCCATAAATCCATTGTAAATAAAATTTTGATATTAAAAAATTTGTCCATAATTTTTACTTCCTTTCTAATATTGTTTCGTTCTTCGCAGTTTCATCTTTGATATTTTCACTGATTTGTTCAATTTCTTTAGAAATGGCAACATTTTTATTACTCAACGAACTAGAAAGTGGAACTAACACTAATAATGAAAACATTACAATAACTAGTCCGGTAATGCCAAGACGTCTTGCACGATAATCAAATTTTGTCAAATACTTTTTTTCTAGTTTGTTTTTCATGTCCCTTACTTCCTTTCTATGATTCGTAATTTAGCAGGTTTAGCTCTGTTGTTCCTTTCCACTTCTTCTTCAGTTGCAATAATTACCTTGCGATTTACTAATTCAAATTCAATATTTTGTTTAATTTGAGGTAATTTACGTGAAGTGTTCTCTTCACTAGTTAGTGATCTAAAATAGTTTTTTACTATTCGATCTTCCAAAGAGTTAAATGTGATTACCGCACATCTTCCTCCTGGTTTTAATAAATCAGTTGCTTGTTTTAAAGCGCTTACAAGAACGCCTAATTCATTATTAACCTCAATCCTTATAGCTTGAAAAGTTTGTTTAGCGGGATGTCCTACTTTATTTAAAACTTTACAAGGAAGAACTGATTTAATAACGTCAACTAATTGGAATGTTGTTTCAATTGGTGAAACTTGCCTTTTTTGTACTATAGCTCTCGCTATTTGATACGCAAACTTTTCTTCTCCATAATCTCTAAGGATTCGAGTAAGATCATTTAACGAATACTCATTTACTATTTGGTAAGCAGATAAAGAATTATTTTGATTCATTCTCATATCTAACTTAGCATCAAATCGGTAAGAAAAACCTCGATCAGATTCATCAAACTGAGCTGATGAAACTCCTAAATCAAACAATATTCCATCTACTTTATCAACTCCTAATTCATGAAGTCTATCTTTCATAAATTCAAAATTTGATGAAATTAATGTAAACTTGTCTGATATGTTCTCAAGTCTTTGTCTTGATTCTTTAATTGCTTGCTCATCTTGATCAAAGCAATAAAGATGACCTTCTTTTATTGATGAAAGAATGACACTTGAGTGGCCACCTCTTCCTAAAGTAGCATCCACATAGATGCCATCTTCTTTTATTGCTAAACCTTGAATTGTTTCACTTAGAAGAACAGGTATATGTTTATATTCCATATTCTATTCCTCATGAAGTTTAGCGGCATTTAATTCGTAGTTCTCATCGTTGATTCTTGACATTTCTTCATAGTGTTCTCTATCCCAGATTTCCACATGATCATCGATACCAATGATTACTACATCCTTTTTAATGAAGCATTTATCTAATGAATCTTTTGTAAGTTGAATTCTTCCTTGTTTATCAACATCACATTGATATGAATTGGAGAAGAATGTTCTTTTATATCCACGGTTATCTGATTGATAATCAGAAATCTTAGATAATTTTGCAGCGATGTTTTCAAAAGTCTCTTCTGGATAAACCGCTAAACACTTATCTAAACCTAATGTGATATAAACTGTTCCACCAAGTTTTTCTCTTAGCTTAGAAGGCAATATAACTCTAGATTTTTCATCAAGACTGTGATTGTATGTTCCGATAAAAAACATAGACTACTCCTCCCTTTTGCTCCACTTGTAACCACATTGTACTCCACTTTACCCCATCTGTAAAGATAGAAAATAGATTTTTTTAATTTTTTCTCCCACAAAATCTCAAAAAAACCTTTTATCCCCCATTTTTTTACACTAAAAAAGCTGTTTTATACGGTGGGGACAAAGTGGAGGATTTTCCCACATTTTTTTCATTCTTTCTATTTCAAACACAAAAAAATCTTTCTAAAAAAGAAAATCTATAAATAAAAAAAGTCCATTTACTGACTCTTAAATCAATAAATGGAACTATATATATAAATAGGATAATAGTATATTATTCTTCTTCATCTAATAATGAGCTTAATGAAGCAAATCGTGGATCAATCTTATTTTCTTTATCTTTTTGATAATATTCATCTTCCGACATAACTTCATATCCTTCCCCTTCAAAATGTTCTGGCTCGTCTTTACCAATAATCTTGATAGGAATAGAAGTGATAATAAGAGAAATAACTTCTTCATCAATATCAATCTTATCATCTTCGACAAAAATGATATTTTCATCATTTAAATCCTCATCTTGATAGAAAGAGCAAGTTAATTCTTCTCTTTCAGAAAAATAATAATCGACTGGTTTTAAAGTTCTTGTACTTCTTAAAATCATCTTCCCTTTAACATGAATCTTAATTAAAGCTAATTCAGAAATATAATCTGCTTCCACTTTAACTTTAGCGTATTCAAAGGATATTATATCTTTAACATTCTTTATATCTTCTTCATCTAAAGTAAAATCATATGATTTTTCAATATGTTTATAATTAATTAATTCGCTTTTTTCAATTATCATAGTGTCTTATTTTCTTAATTCAGCTTTATATGTTTTTGCAAGAAGAGCAATTAAATTTTGTTCGACTTCATTAATTTCATCATCTTTTAAAGTTTTCGAAGAATCTTGATATGTAATAGATACGGCAATAGATTTTAAGCCTTGTCCTAAATGTTCTCCTTGATATACATCAAATACATCTACTTTTTGAACAATATTTCTTCCAGTCTTTTTAATTGTTTTAATAATATCTCCCACTAAAACATCAGTAGAAACAACTAAAGATAAATCCCTAGTAACTGCTGGGAATTTAGAAATTTGGTTCATCTTTGTACTTGGTGTTTTCATTGCAAATAATAAATCTAAATTCAAATTTACAACATAACAAGGACCATATTCCTTTTGGTAATTTGGGTGAATTTCACCACAGACACCTGCGATATCTTTTCCGTTAACAATTAATTTAACGCTTCTTCCTGGATGATAATAACAAGAATCGATAAGTCTTTCTTCTTTGTAACGAGATGGTTCAATGCCAAGAATATTTAATATTTCACATAGAATACCATGTGCATCAAAGAAATTATAATCAACTTTATTAATCTCGCCTCTAATTGAGCGTTTTCCACTTAATACAATAGCTAATTCTTGATAATCATTTTCCTTAGTAATAACTTCAGAAATTTCAAAGAATGCAAGGTCTTTTTGTTGATGATCTAAATTAAATTTAATTGCTTCAAGTAAAGAATAAACGATTCCTTTTCTTACAACGCTATGGTCGATTGTCATTGGATTCATAATCACATATGGTTCATCATTATTTAATAATACAAAAGAAGGAACATTTTTTGGATTGATCAATGTATATGTTAAAGCTTCGTTAACTCCATTATTTAATAAGAAATTACGAACTTTATTTTTCTTCTTTTGAGCAAGTGAATATCCTCCTGTTGTAGTTGGCATCATTGGTAAAATTGATTTAATTGCGCCAAATCCAACATAACGAATAATCTCTTCACTTAAATCAGCATCACATCTTAAATCAATTCTATGATCTGGAGGGAATGCAATAAATTCATCATCGTTAATAGTAACAACTTTAATGAATAGTTTTTCTAAAATTGATTTGATTAAATCTAAATCAAAAGAAGTACCTAAACGTTTATTGATATAAGATTTAGAACAATAAATTTGAATGTTATTTGTTCCAATTTCATTATATCTAGATGAAGTTTCTATTACTTGAGCATCTGCAAGTTCTTTTAATAAAGATGCGGTTAAATCAAGAACGAACTCATCTTGATAAGGATTAATACCTTTGATGAAGTGAGCTGAAGAATCAGATGATAATCCTGTTTTTACAGTAGTTCTTCTTACAGTAGCGCCTTTAAAATTAGCACTTTCAATACCAATATTAACGCTATTTTCATCGACTGCGACACTTTCACATCCCATGATACCCGCTAAACAAACAATTTCATTATTATTTGTGACAACGATATCATTTTCATCTACTTTATATTCTTTTTGATCAAGAGCCACTAATGAAGAATTATATCCCTTTTTGACAATGAATGATGATGAATGGCATTTATCCATATCATACATATGAATAGGTTGACCTGTTAATATCATGATGTAATTTCCAATATCTACGATATTATTAATAGATCTTATCCCTTGTGCCATTAAGAAACTTTGAAGCCATTTTGGAGAAGGTTTTGTTTTTACACCTCTAACTACTTTAATTGAGAATTGCTTACAATCTTCTGTTTCACTACCAACAGTTACACTTGAAGGTACTTCTTCAAATTTTGTTGGTTGAGGAATATTAACTTTACGTTCAAATAAAGCACCAAGTTCTTTTGCAAGAGAAAAGATAGCTAATGCATCTGATCTATTTGCTAAAACATTAATATCTAAAATGGTATCGTCTAAATTTAGATAGCCTAAAACATTTTCTTCTCCCACTGGAGCATCTTCACTTAATTCTTCAATTCCATTAATTTGTTCTTCTTTAAGGAACATTTTGTTGACACCTAATTCAACTAAAGAACAGCACATTCCATCAGACTCTACTCCCCTTATTACAGAAGGTTTAATAGTCACTCCTAAAGCATCCAATTTAGCGCCATTACGAGCGACAATGACTTTGAGTCCGACACGAACATTTGGAGCGCCGCAAACGATTTGGTGAACTCCAAATTTTTCTCCTTCATCAACTTTTAAAACATGTAAGTGATCAGAATTTGGATGATTTTCAACGCTTAAAATTTGTCCAATAACTAAATTAGTTCCACTTGCAAGATGTTCAATTCCTTCTACTTCTAAACCCGCAAAAGTTAATTTATCAGCGGCACTTTCTGGAGAGATACCATCTAAGTCAACAAATCTTTTTAATAAATTATAACTAGCTAACATAAACTTTTATCCTCCTATTCTTTATCAAATTGTTTATTGAAACGAATATCATTAGTATAGAAACGTCTAATATCATCTATGCCATATTTAAGCATACCAACTCTTTCAATTCCAATTCCAAAAGCAAAACCTTGATATTCCTTAGTATCAAATCCACACATTTCTAAAACATGTGGATGCACCATACCTGCACCAAGTATTTCAATCCATCCTGTTCCTTTGCACAATGAGCATCCTTTTCCACCGCATTCAAAGCAAGAAATATCTGCTTCAACAGATGGCTCAGTAAATGGGAAATAAGAAGATCTCATTCTTACTTCTCGTTTTTCACCAAACATAGAGCGAGCAAATAATTCTAAAGTAGATAATAAGTTACCCATATTGACATTTTTATCAATAACGAGTCCCTCAATTTGTCCAAATTGATGAGAGTGAGTAGCGTCATCATCTCTTCTATAAACTTTACCAGGAGAAATAATTTTAATTGGTCCTTCCCCATTTTTGCTTAACATCACGTGTGCTTGTACTGGTGAAGTTTGCGATCTCATCAAATGATTTTCATCGATGAAGAAAGTGTCTTGCATATCACGTGCTGGATGATCTTTAGGGACATTTAATAATTCAAAATTGAAATGGTCTAATTCAACTTCTGGGCCTTCAGCGATGTTATATCCCATACCGATAAAGATTTCACATACTTGATCAACAACTGCGTTAAAAGGATGTTTACTTCCTTTTTTATATGTTGTGTTTGGTTCTGTGAAATCGATGACTTCTTTCATTAGTTTTTCTTGTAGTTCTTTTTCTTCAACTTCTTTACGTTTATTTTCAATTTTTTCAGTCAATTCACTTTTGATTTTATTGATCAATTGACCAAAAGAAGCTCTTTCATCAGGTGAAAGATCTCTCATTTTACTCATCAATCCATTAAGTTCACTTTTTTTGGATAAATATGTATTTCTAACATTTTGTAAACTATTGAAATCATTAACTTGTTCAATATCTGTTATTGCTCTTGAGTAGAGTTCTTGTAATTTTTCTTTCATAAATTACCTCCAATTCGTTCTTTTCCATTATCTTATTTATAAGATAAGTTGTCAATATTTTCATTTTTTAAACAAAAAAAAGTCAAATATTCCTTAACATTTTCATCATTTTCTAGAATATTTAACTTTTTTTACTAACATTAGTTTTATAAATTATAAATCAATATTTAGTTCTATAGGACAATGATCACTACCATATATTTCATTATGAATCAAAGAAGATATCAACTTATTCTTCAAGCTTTCACTTACTACAAAGTAATCGATTCTCCATCCCGCATTATTCTTTCTTGCGTTGAAACGATAGCTCCACCAAGAATATTTAATTTCTGTAGGATTCAAATATCTAAACGTATCGATATATCCTTTTGAAAGCAAACTAGAAAAAGCATTTCTTTCTTCCTTAGTAAATCCTGCATTATTTTCGTTTGCTTTGGGATTTTTTATATCTATTTCTTGATGAGCCACATTTAGGTCTCCCGCGTAAATTATAGGCTTTTTCATATTTAAATCACATAAATAAGCACAAATATCCTCCTCGTATTTTAAGCGATATTCTAGTCTTTTAAGTCCTTCTCCTGCATTTGGAACATAAGCACATACATAATAAAAATCTTCAAATTCTAAAGTGATCACTCTTCCTTCATCATCATATTTTCCGTCCATTGTTCCAAAGTGAACTGAAAGAGGTTCTTTTTTGGTAAATACAGCAACTCCTGAATACCCTTTTCTTATTTTTGAATTCGTCCAATAAGAATAATATCCCTTAGGAATAAAAGGAAAAGTATCTTTAAAATTTTCTTCATTAAGTTTTGTTTCGTTAAGAGAAAAAATGTCAGCATCTAAATCATAAAAATCTCTTTCAAAATCCTTATTTAAGATAGCTCTTATTCCATTGACATTAAATGACACAATTTTCATACATATTTTCAAACTATACTTAGTATAGTCGCCCTTCTTACTACCTTTCATAATACACGATGAAAAAAGTATAATCAACCGATAAAAAGGGTGGATGATATTATAATTTTATGTTTTTGTAAAGAAAAAAGAGTCAAATTGACTCTTGATTAATATGTAAGATATTTTATTTTGTATTAACATTAGACAAATAAAAAGTATAGATGCAGTCTTCTAATTTTTCTCTACATCCATTAAGCGCAAAAACATAACCTGAAAGAAAATCAATAATGCGGTAGCGGTTTTTACTTTCTAATGATAATACGTTGACAATAACTGGTATATTCTCCATTAAAGCATCAATTATTTCAGGTAATTCATCAATATTTTTAGGTAAAAAAACTCTTGGTGGTACAATTTTATTTTTCTCTTTTTTAGATAACATATTTTCTTAATAAACGAAGAGCTTCTTTCTCAAGGCGAGATATTTGAGCTTGGGATATATGGAATTCTTCCGCTAATTCCACTTGAGACCTGCCTTCATAATATCTCTTCATGATGATTGTCTTACTCATTTTATCTAATGATTCTATACCTTCTTTTAAAGATAAACTCACTACTAGTTTTTGATGATTGTCTACATTATCACTTACAACTTCTTGTAGAAGAAGTGAATCATTATCATCTTGATAAAGAGGCTCGTCTAATGATGTTACAGGAAGTGAAGCTTCGATAGCTTCTTGTAACTCATAATTACTTACATGTAATTTTTCTTTAAAATAATCTAACGTAGGTATCTCACCATATTCGTTAATATATTTTTCTTTTTCTTTTAAATAATGATATGATAAATCCTTTATTTGCCTAGATACCCTTAAGAAGGAGGAATCACGAAGGAATCTTCTTATTTCCCCTTCGATCATAGGCACAGCATAAGTTGAAAATTTAACATCGATACTTAGATCAAAGTTTTCGATTGCTTTTAATAAACCAATGGTACCTATTTGGAATAAATCATCTAAATTATCAACTTTTTTACCATATTTATTTACTACTAATAAAACTAATTTTAGATTTCCTTGTACAATTTCATCGAACAATATACTATCTCGATTTTCCTTGTACTTTTTTATTAATTCTATCGTTTTTGCACATGGAATCGTCTTTAATTTTGACGTGTCCACGCCTACAATATTTACCTTATATTTAGCCATAGATTTCTCCTATGTTTAATATGGGCAAAATTGTTAAATTCTAAACAAAAATAATTATCTTGGCCTAATTATTTTGAAAGAATAGCATGGAGGTTTTTAATTATTTTCTTTTCCAAGCGCGAAATATATGATTGAGAAATATTTAATTTATCAGCAGCTTCTTTTTGAGTTAATTCTTCTTCTCCACCAAGACCATAACGTAAATATAATATTTCTTTCTCACGTGGATTCAATTCTTTTATCACTTCATTTAAACGGGCAATTTCTTCTTGTAAATTAATCTCATCTTCGATTCCTTCATCAGAATCTTGTAAGATATCTGATAAGAGTAACTCATTACCATCATAATCGCATTTTAAAGGTTCATCTAGCGAGATCTCTTGACGGCTTTTCGATGTTTTCCTTAAGTGCATTAAAATTTCATTTTCTATACATCTAGAAGCATAGGTTGCAAGTTTAATGCTTTTATCGATTTTGAAAGTATTGATTGCCTTAATAAGTCCAATTGTGCCAATTGATATTAGATCTTCTAAATTGTTAATATTTGTATCGTATCGCTTGGCAACATATACAACTAAACGTAAATTGTGTTCTATTAAGATATTTCTTGCCTCTACATCGCCTTCATTGCATAAAGAAATATATTTCTCTTCCTCCTCACTAGTAAGGGGAGCGAGTAAATTTTCTTTTCCTGCGATATATAAGGTAGAATCTTGATAGAGTAATCTTTTAAAAAAAGCAATAATATCTTTTTTGATGAAATCACCTCACTTTGACAATCATCGTTTCTATTATATAAATAAGAAACAACAAATTTTGTCGATATTTATTTATATTGATAAATATGCATTTAATAACAATTCACATCCATGAAAAGAATTCATAGAAGATACAAAAGCTACATAAACAAAATAAGATTCTTTAGAATCAATGATTCTTAGTAATGCTTTAACTCCTTTTAAAATCGAATTACCATTTATTGTAGATACTTCAATTTCGATAAGTTCATCTTTATCTAGTATCCAATTTTCTTCAATACAAAAAACAACTGGAACGCCATCATATTTTAAAGTATTTCCAGTATCGAAATAGGCATTAAATAATGCTTTTTTATCATTTTTTTGAATAATTGCATTTACTTTATAATTACCAAGGCGATACACCTTGTCCACAAAAATAGTAGCGCATATTAATGCAAGAAAAAATATCGGTACTATCAAAGCATATAAAATGCCTCTAGGCTTAGTGATGACAATTAGATAATTTTTAAAAGTAAGACCATTTGAGAATAAATAAAGAACTATTTCTAAACCAAAATAGCAAAAGAAAAACAATATAAATGCACTTTTATATTTGTCTTTAAATATAATTTTGATATAAATTCCATTAATAAAAACAATTATTATTAGTGATATGAAACTTAAAGTATAAATGAGTAAAATAAATATAGAATTGATTATAAATATAAATAGATATGATATCTTTTTTATTTCTATATTTAATATAGTCTTTGCAAAAAATAACGAAGTAAGTCCCATACTACCAAGAAGTAAAACACTTAAATCCATATATATATTCATTTTATCACCAATAAAACTTTAAAATGAAAAAAGTGCGAATCGTGTCGCACTTTCATAAATTATAAATTTTATTAATATTCGTTATCTTGATTGAAATCATCTTGTGATAAGTCTTCATCATTATTTTGGTTTTCACTAGACGAAGAATCTTCTAAATCTAATAAGAAACTTGGTAAGATCGAATCAGTTTCAGGAACAGTCTCTTCTACAACAGGAGCAACTTCTTGTTCGCGAACAATCTTTTTGATAGTAGTTACATCATCTTCTGGAACATAGTCAGAATCAAAATCAGTAGCAATAACAGATATAAGCATTTGATCGTTTAATTCAGGATTTTGTTGTACACCAAATATGATGTTAACATCAGCGCCAGCAGCTTCTGTAATATATGTAATAGCATCTTGAGTTTCATCAAGAGTAACACCAGACCCTCCAGTCACATTAATAATAGCGGAGTGAGCTCCTTTAATGGATGCCTCTAATAATGGAGAAGCAATAGCATTTGTTGCAGCATCAACTGCTTTGTTAGGGCCAGAACCCATACCAAAACCGATTAATGCAACACCTTTATCTAGTAATGTAGCTTTAATATCCGCAAAATCAAGATTAATTAATCCAGGTAATAAAATTAAATCAGTAATAGTTTTTACAGATTGAGCTAAGACACGATCAGATTCATGGAATGCATCTGCAATAGATTTATTTCCATTCATCATCATAAGTTTATCATTTGAAACAATAATAATTGAATCTACTTCTTCCTTAAGTGCCGCTAAACCTTCCACTGCTTTAGCTTTACGCGAATTACCTTCAAATCCAAATGGACGAGTAACAATAGCGATGGTTAAAGCACCTGCTTCACGAGCAACTTTGGCAATTACTGGAGAAGCACCGGTTCCAGTACCTCCACCCATACCAGCAGCGATAAATACCATATTAGCGCCTTGAACAATCTCTTTTAAATCTTCAATTGAAGATTCGGCAGCTTGACGTCCAATTTCAGGATTTCCTCCTGCTCCTAAACCTTTAGTAAAATCTTTACCCAAAACATAACGATGTTCTGCTTTTGATGTTGCTAAAGCTTGGGCATCAGTATTAACAACCCAGAAATCAATACTTTTAATTGATTCCTCTATCATTTGGTTAACTGCATTATTACCTGCACCACCAACACCAATGACTACGATTTTTGCATATGATTCAAATGCATCAAAATTAAATTCTTGCATAACTTACCTCTTTTCTATAATTCTTCTTCGATACGATACGATGTAGTATTACCTTTACTATTCTTCGCTTTTTCGTTTCCAACACGAGAAACACTAGTTTTTATATATGAATCTTCATCTTTTTTTGATAAATATTTATCAGCATAACTGATCATTCCTAAACAATTTTGGAATGACTTATCTCTAGCACCAAAACTATATGGATTAAAATCTAAAACTTGTATACCTTGTACTTTTTGTTCTATCAAACTCTTTAAGCCATATAATTTAGATCCTCCTCCAGTTAAGATGATTGGATTAATGGTATGATCTAAGCTAGACCATGCATTTATTTTATTTCCAATTGAGGAGATTAATGGATCAATTGCTTCTTGAATAACGGAGGAGATATCTCTTATTGAATATTTTTCAAATACAGGACATTTAAACGATGGTTCAATATCCATACCATATTTTTCTTTTAACATTTTTGCATCTTTAAATGAAAGGCGAAGTTTATCGCTTAAAGATTGGGTTATCTTATCTCCCCCAAAATTAAAGCACGCATTTTGTACGATTAATCCACGATTAATCAATGTTAAAATAGAAATTTTTGCTCCTATATTTAACAAATAATAAGCGCTTGGTATACGTTCATTTTTTGGAAGATACATAGATGCAGCAAGTGGAGATATCACTACTTGTCTTACATTTAACGATGCATCAGTACAAGCTTTTATATAGCCATCAACAAGCTTATTTTCAAGTCCATAAATAGAAGCATGCACCGTTAGTTGAGAAGATATCTTTCCAAGTGGTGGTTCATATAAAGTTTCGTTATTGTTCAAAACATATTTGTAAGGAATCACATCGACAACACGTGTCGTTTCATTAAATTTAATTTTTCTAAGTTGTGAAAGACAATTATTAATATCATGTTGAACGATACGATTATTTATGTCAATTGTGGTACATGTCGTACTTTCTCTTGCAAAGCATAACCCCATAGGAGGAACCGCTAAAACAACTTCCTTAATTTTTATCTTTAAAGCATCATTTGTAGAACTAATAACGTTCTTTATCGCCATTGTTAATGCATCAGAAGTTTCTACATAACCATCTTTCAAGGCATCGACATTTGTTTCTACAGCATGTAAAACTCTAACTAATCCCTCGTATACAAATCCATATACGAGCCTTACGGCTCTTGAGCTTATCTCTAAAGCACAAAAGTGCTTATTTGTTTGTTCATTTTCCATAATACCTCCCTTATCTCTTTAATTTTTTTCACTACTAGAAGTATCCATATCTAGAGAATAAGTATAATCATTTTGGTTATACCTAACAATAATTGAATAAAAATCTTTGTCTAAAAGATCACTATCTACCGAAACTTTTGAGAATAATTTACACTCTTCTTTATTCATAAAAGAATCAAATGCTTTAAAAATATCATCGATATGTTGTTCAGAAAATAATTCAGTGAATGTGGTAATATCACTATCGAAATCATCAAAAAATTTAATTCGATAATAATAATTTTCATTTCCAGAATATAGATAAACACAATCCCAATATTCATCTTCTATATCAAAGAATGCAATCTTTTGTTTTGCCTTTTCACTTGCGTGAATCCAAATAGAATTGAAATGCTCTAATTGTTTGTTGCGAATCTCTGTTGGATTAAAATCAGCTCTATAAGTTTTATCTAAATTACTTACAAGAAAAGAACCATAAAGTTCATTATTTTTCATTTCTTCGGTAACTACTTCACCATTAGATAAATAAATCTTCCCGTCATAATTACAAAGAGGAGCAATCTCTTCAATTTTAATTTTTAGTCCAAAGAAATCACATTTTACTTTAGATTTTTCAATCAAAGGATGACTAGTTAAAAGTTCTTCCACTTCCTTAGTGTTAATTGAATATAATGAAGTTTTTTTGTTTAGGTGGGCAATTTCTAAAATGTCTGAAGAAGTAAAGTAAATATTCCCTTCAAGTTTAAAATTAGAGACTTGACTTACTGGGGCAAAGAAATACAAAGCAACCATACAAAAAACCAAAGCTATACATGATAACTTAGCAATAAAAACTGTCTTAGCTTTGTTTTTACGTATAATAAGTTTTTCTTCAAAAGTTATTTTTGAATCCTTCTTCATCCACTTTTCCCCTGTTATTCAATAATTTCAATTTCCTTTTGTAAATCAAAACCTAATTTATTATATAATAATAAACTAGTGCTTTCAATTAGTTTTAAGATATTTTCATATGGCAAAGAGGATGATACAAGTAAAAAATTACCGTGGATAGAGGAAAACTTACACTTATATAGATTTATTTTGTTTTTCCATTCTTTTTGTATCATCTTTCCTATAGGAAAAAAATTAACATTTTGAAAAGTTGAACCCAAAGATTTGAAAGCATAGTCTTGAGAAGTTAATTTCTTAGTTTCATAATAACTTTTTAATGGTTTTATATCGTGTCTACTTGTTCTTTTTTTAAAGTAAGCTTTGTAAATAAAAAAATTTTCTTCTCTTAATGAAGAATCATGATATGAAAAAATGATTTCTTCCTTTTTTATTATCTTAAATTTTCCTTCTAAAGTCATCACTTCTATAAATAATAAATCGTGAGATATTGCCTTACCATAACTTGATGCATTTGTTACTATTGCCCCTGAAAGAAGTCCTGGTATTAAAGAAAATTGATAAAAAGAAGAAATGTTGTATTTAAGTGAAAAAGAAGCCAAAAATGATAAACTAACTCCGCATTCACATACGATAAAATCATCTTCTATTTCAATATTTTTTCCTAAGTATTTTACAAAAAAAGTATCGCTATAATCAAAGGAAAATAATGTGTTAGTTGTATTACCAATAAAACGTATTTTTTTCTCTTTTAATATGATTTCTTTAACTTTATTAATATCGCTAGTTTCTAGAAATCCTTTAACAAAACCTCCTACTTTGATATAAGATACATTCTTAATATTAAAAAAGTTGTTATCAATCATATTTTTTTATTTCCTCAAGAATAGTTTCACAAGAATTAATTTCTTTTTGGTTTAAATGCTTCTTATAGATAGAGTAACGATATTCTTCATTTTCAAAGAATGAAATTGCGTTACTAATTGAGTTTACATCATAATCTTTTTCCTTAATAATGTAACAATAATCTTTTAAAAATAAGGCATTTTTCTCTTGATGATTTCTTTTTACGTAGGGAGAAGGAACTACCACAAAAGGGATACGTGTTTTCATAATTTCTATTAAAGTTGTTGCTCCTCCTCGAGTAAAAATTAAATCGAAATTATAGATATCTTTTTCACTATCTAAGAATGGAATGAAGTGTTCATCATTCACTTCATCATTTACTCTTTTCCCTTTCACAATAGTGACATTATATTTTTTATTAATTTTAGTAAATTCCAATGTCTTTTTTAATAAAGAAGAAGAACCTAAAGACCCAAAAATAAAAAGAATATTTTCAATCTTTTTCTTAAAATTAACGCTTCTAAAGCGATCTGCACTAGGAGAAGAAGTATACACAATCTTTTTCCCTTCTATAGGAAAAGAAGAAAATAATTTCTTACAAAATGGATAACATAGTAGATTAGAATCTCCCATTATTACGTTTTGTTCGTGGATAAATAAATTCTTAGGATGAAGAAAATAAGTAACATAAAAAGATATAAATCCACCAAAAACGATAGTTATATCAAACTCTTTAACAACCTTCTTATATTTTAGGTTATCTACTAAACTTTTGATGTTTTTTAGTGATTTTTTAAACGAATTTGGTATTGTTAAGTATATGCTATTTCCAAAAAATAAACTTTCTTCCATTTGGGCACGTATTCCCATAAATGTTACATCATATCCTTTGTTTACAAGAAACTTTCCTAGCGTGATGCAAGGAAAGATGTGTCCTCCTGAAGAAGAGCTAACTAAAAGAATTTTCTTCATCTTCCTTACCTCCATTTATAATTAGTCCTAATGAAAATAATAAAACCACTAAAGAGGAACCCCCATAACTTAATAAAGGAAGTGTAATACCAGTAACTGGAAAAAGAGAAGTTACAACTCCTAGATTTATTATTACTTGTATCATAAATAATGATAGTATCCCGCAAGACATAAATATTTTGAATTTGGATAATTCTTCTTTAATTAAGAGAATACACATATAAAATAGAATTCCATATAATACAATAATTCCTAGCCCTCCAAGAAATCCAAATTCTTCAACAATAATTGAATAAATAAAATCAGTTTGCGGTTCGGGTAAATAGTAATGATTTTGAATAGAACCATTTATTCCCTTCCCTAAAAATCCGCCAGGACCTAAAGCAAAAAGAGATTGGATAATCTGAAATCCTGAACCTAAAGGATCAACAAATGGATCGATGAATGCAGTGATTCGAGCCAGGCGATAAGGTGCACTAATGATTAATGCACTCATTCCAACTAACCCCACTCCTAAAGCAAATATGAAATATCTATATTTTAATTTGGTTAGAAACAACAAAAGAAAAACAGTAGCTAAGGTAACAACGCATGTTCCAAAATCAGGTTGAAGCATAATTAATCCTATGCCACATCCAAGCAAAATAAATGGCAAAATAAAAGTCTTGATTTTGTCAGTATATGAATACTTTTTATCAATATTTTTTGCAAAATAACATATTATTGCCAATTTAAATAATTCAGACGGTTGGAATGAAAAAGAAGCAAAACCTAACCATGAAGATGATCCTCCTCTTTCTAATCCAACGCCAGGAATTATAACAAGAACTAGTAAAATTAAAGAAATAATAACAAATATAAGCGCATATTTTTTTAGTAAATTAATATTTATTTTACTTCCTAAAAACATAGCAATAAATCCAATAAATACATATAGAGCTTGTTTTTTTAAATAATAAAACTCATCATTATATTTAAATTTAGACCATACAGAAGAAGCTTCATATACCATAAAAATAGAAAATAAACATAAAAAAATAATAACGAATAATATAACTACCTTTATTTGTCTTCTATTTAAAACCATACATTTATGAGTCTTTCAAAATGTTCGCCTCGATTAATATAATTATCATATTGATCAAAAGAAGAACATCCAGGTGAAAAAATAATCATTTTACTTTCTTTATTAATACTTATATGATGCATTACATCATCTAATTTCTCAAAATATAGTCCGCCCACTTCCTTTTGAATAGATTCTCCATCTCTTCCAAATGTATATATAATATCTTCTTTACTAACTTTTAACTTCTTAAAAGATGATGATTTGTTAATTCCTCCAAGTATAATTATTCGTTTATTATCTTTAAACTCTTCTAAACATGCATTTGTTGCACTTAAAGAGGTACTTTTCGAATCATTGACAAAAATATATTCATTTTTCCTTATTATTTCTTGTCTAAAGCGCGGAAAAGGAAAGGATGATAATTCTTTTAATACTTCTTCATTGTTAAAGCCTAAAATCTTACATACATCTAAACAAGTACAAGCATGTTTATTAAATGTGGCATTATCAAAAATATGATATTTTTGTTCACTTTTTTGATAATTACTTAACAAAGAATTATCATCTTCATATATCTTATAAGGACAAGAAGAATTAAATAATTTTAGCTTTGAAGCATAATAAACATCTCTAGAATATACATTATTCAAATGATTTTCGCTAAGATTAGTAATAATAGCTATTTCAAAATCTAAATGATATGTATCTTCTAATTGAAATGAAGACAATTCTAATACCACATAATCGTCTTTTTCTATTTCATTAATCTTACTTGATAATGGTACGCCACAGTTTCCTAACATAAATGTCCTATATTTACTTTTAAGTACATGATATATCATCGATGTCAATGTAGTTTTTCCATTACTTCCCGTGATTCCTATAATATGCGATGTTTTAATTCTTCTTAATCCAAATTCTATTTCCGATATTACCTCCTTAGATAAATGTTTCATCAAATTATAGATTTCACTATTTGATGATATTCCCGGGCTTCTAATACACAAATCAAAAAATGGAAGATTATCTTTAATATATTTTAATGAAATATATCGTTTATCAGACATAACTCTTTCATCATAAATATAAACTTCATCATTAGTTAGAAACGGTTCTACACTTTGAATCGATTTCCCGTATCCTAATAAAATCACTTTCATTTTATCACCTCAAATAGCAAAGAAAACAAACTAAAAACTAAAGATAATACCATCATAATCATTACCACTTGATATTCTTTAAGTCCTTTTAATTCTAAATGATGATGGAAAGGAGTCATCAAAAATATCCTTTTGTGAAATAACTTAAAAGAACATACTTGCATAATGACACTTAATGTTTCAAATAAAAATATCGAACTAGTAATAATTAGCATAACTTCTTTATGTAAAATTAGTCCACTTATTCCCAGTATCCCTCCTTCAAGAAGAGATCCACAGTCACCCATAAAAATCTTAGCTGGATATAGATTAAGAAAAATAAACCCTAAAGTTGCACCAAAGCTTGAAATTAGAAGAAGAGAAATAGAATATTCTTTTTGAATCAAAGAAACGATAATAAAAGGAATTAGTGATGATAAAAACAAAAACGATGCCATTCCATCTAATCCATCAGTCAAATTCACAGAATTAGAAATACCCGTTAAAAGAAGCATACTAAATAAAAAGATAAAAGGGCCAAGTTTTAATATATAATTTCTAGTTATTATAATCTCTTCTTTATACGATAAGAAATCATATAGGACATAAGCAAAGATTAAGGAAATTAAAAGTTCTAATAAAAATCGTATTAGCGCAGATAACCCCAAATAATCTTTTTTGAATACTTTTATAAAATCATCAAAAAAACCTATTAGAAACATCAAAAAGCCAAAACCAAACATAATGAGCATTTTTTTAGATATTAAAGGAAAGTTTATTAATAAGCAACAAAAAATTCCTCCCATAATTCCACATCCACCTAAGCTTGGTGTTTCTTTTTTATTTTGATGCGATGAAAATAAATATTTATTGATGTTTTGTCCTATTTTATTTTGTACTTGTACCTTTATCAATTTTTTATTAATTAAAAATGAGATAAAGAAAGAAGAAAAAAACGTGATAATGATTCTTATATATATTGATAGTTCTTGAGACATTTTTTAACCTCTTCATAATCGCTATAAGGAATTAATTTACCATCTTTTTCAATATGTTCTTCGCATCCTTTTCCTAAAATGACAATAATAGTATCATTTCTAGATAAGGAAAATGCACATTGTATCGCTTTGCTTCTTTCTTTTTCTATAATAAATCTACTCCGCTTTTCTCTTACTATTTCATCGATAATTGAAAGTTCGTTTTCAAAACGGGGATTATCACTAGTTACAATTATTTTATAAGCGTAGCGTAAAGCAATATCTCCATATTCTTTACGTTTAGTTTTATCCCTATTTCCACCCGAGCCAAATACAAGTATTATTTTCTTTTTAAATATTCTTGTTATTTCTTGAAGAACTTGTTCCATAGCGGATTCTGTATGAGCATAATCTATTACAACATCTGGATGAGTTGAAACTAGATCAAACCTCCCTTTAAGAGGTTCAATTTTTCTTACTTTCTTCTTTAATCCTTTAATTTTTAATTCTTTTCCTAAAGCAATAGCAAAAGTAAGATTTTCAATATTTTGTTTTCCGTATAGTTTTGTTTTATATCTTTCTTCGTCAAAAACAAAATATGTCCCTTTCCTACTTTCTTTAATAAGAGAATATGTACCTTTAACAATAATTTCTTTTTCCTTAAAATATTCTTTAAAGGTAAAATAGTCTTTTCTTCCCATAATTACTTTTCCATATAGTGATGATAAAAACAAAATCTTTGATTTTTGATAATTTTCTTGGCTTTTATGATAATCTAAATGATCTGAACAAATATTTGTTAAAATTTTATAATCAAACTTTAAATTATTGATTCTACCTTCAGAAATACCGATTGAAGAGCATTCTAGAATAAGATAGTCTAAATTATTATTCTCCTTAATTTGATAAATTAATTCTTCATAAGGAGGTGTTGTTAGATTACTTTTAAGTGCATTTTTTTGGTTATACGTTGTGAAGTTTTTAACTTTCTTGTTATCTAAAAGGAGAAGTTGTTTTATAAAGCAAGATACGCTACTTTTTCCATTGGTACCGGTAATTCCAATTATTTTAACCTTTTGGTTGAGATTATAAAAACGGATTAGTATTTCATTAATATGTTCTTTTAAGGAAGGGATATAATATGAAAAATTTTTATTATCAGAAAAGATCAAACTAGCGCCTTTTTCTTTAGCCTCATTTATATAATCATTCCCATCATAATTCTTCCCTTTTAAAGCGATAAAAAGGGAACATTTAATAACTTTCTTTGAATTTAAAAATACACCACTTATTTCTTCTTTATTTCCTTTTAATGAAGGAAGTAAAAAAGACAAGTCTTCTTTTTTCATATAATATCACCTGTACCATTATATGAAAGACTTGTCTTATTTATTTTTAGAAATATTATTTATTAATCCATCCAAGAAGGATCACTTGGATTATTTTGGAATTTTTTAATTTTAGATACATCTTTTTCTTCGATATATCCCATTTGATTACTTACTTCAATAAGAGTTGTAAAGTTTGATAAAGAATGATTTATAACATCTGCTTCCTTTAATCTATCTATACCCTTTTTTAATTCGTATGAAAAAATTGAAGCAATACCAAGAACATTACATCCTGCTTCTTTTAAGATGTTGACAACTTCAATAGATGAACCTGCAGTGGAAATTAAATCTTCAATAACTACAACATTTTTTCCTTTTGGAACTACTCCTTCAATTTGATTACCTCTACCATGATCCTTTGCTCCGCCTCTTACATAACCCATTGGAAGATTTAAAATAGAGGAAACATAGGCAGCATGAGGAATACCAGCGGTAGATGTTCCCATTACAACTTCACATGTTGGATAGTATTCTTTGATTAGTTCTACCAAACCATTTTCAATAATATCTCTAATTTCTGGATAAGATAAAGTTAATCTATTATCACAATAAATTGGTGATTTAATGCCTGATGCCCATGTAAAAGGTTCATTTGGTCTTAAGAATACGGCTTTGATTTTTAATAATGAATATGCAACTTCATACGCTAAATTTTTATTCATTTAATTAAACTCCTTTTTACATCTTAAATAAGCTTCTAGAGGATTTGTAGCCTCAGTAATACTTCTTCCTACAACTATATACGTAGAACCTAACTCCTTAGCGTAACTTGGAGTAGCAATACGTTTTTGATCATTAGCATCGTCGCTTGCAAATCTAATTCCTGGAGTAACAGAAATTAGTCCTAGTTCATTAATAAGTGGAGCTTCTAAAGGAGAACATACCACGCCATCTAATCCAGCTTGTTTTGCATTTTGAGCATATTTCTTGACTACTTCAGAAATTGGTTTTTCAATAAGCAATTCTTTTTCAAGAATTTCTTGTGAAGTAGAGGTTAATTGAGTAACAGCAATAAGACGTGTCTTTTTACCATTTTCACTTGCATCTAATCCTCTTCTTGCGGCTTCCATCATTTTGATTCCTCCCGCTGCATGAAGGTTAGTAATTTCCACTCCGAGTTCCCCGATATTTCTCATTGCTTTTTCTACGGTATTAGGAATATCATGTAACTTTAAATCTAAGAAAATTTTAAATCCCATTTCCTTAAGTTTTTTTACAAGTCCTGGTCCTTCTTTATAAAAAAGTTCCATCCCGATCTTTAAATAAGGATCGTATCCTTCAAATGGTCTTAAGAATTCAAATAGTTCTTCTTGACTTGAAAAATCACACGCGATAATTACATCTTTCATTATTTAGCCCTCCCAATGATATCTTGTAAATTTGTGATATTTAATTCTTTCATTACTTTTGGTAAATCAGAAATAATTTTTTGGCAAGCATATGGATCAACTAGATTTTGTGATCCAACCATAACAAGTGATGCTCCAGCATACATCATCTCGATAACATCGTAAGCTGAGTTTACTCCTCCCATGCCAATAAGAGGTATTTTTACAGCTTTTGAAACTTCGTAAATCATATTAAGTGCTATAGGGAAAATACCAGGTCCACTATAACCGCCTTTTTTTACGCTGATAATAGGTTTACCAGTTTTTAAATCAATGCGCATACCAACAAGTGTATTAATCAAAGATATAGCATCTGCTCCTGCTTTTTCGACCGCTAAAGCCATATCTACAATACTTGTTACATTAGGTGATAATTTAACAATTAAAGGTTTCTTACATACTTTTCTAACTTGTGAAACTAAAGAATAAGCAATATCGGGATTCACACCAAATGCCATACCTCCTCCACTCACGTTAGGGCAGGAAATATTTAATTCTACAGCAAATACATTGTCACAATTATTGAACTTTTCAACAGTTTGCACATATTCATTAACGCTATGTCCTCCTACATTAACAATAACTTCAAAGTTATAAACTTTCTTTAGTTTTACTAATTCTTCACTAACAACTTTATCAACTCCGGGATTTTGTAATCCAATGGAATTTATTAATCCGGCAGGACATTCAGCAATTCGAGGTAATGGATTTCCATAACGTGGATTTAATGTGGTTCCTTTTAATGCGATACTTCCTAATATATTAATATCATAATAAGCAGCAAACTCATATCCAAATCCAAAAGTTCCAGAAGCTGGAACAATAGGATTTTTAAATTCATGATTTAAAAAATTTATTTTTGTATCCATTAAAATATCACCTCACTAGAAGAAAATATCGGACCTTCTTTACATACTCTTTTAGGACCTTTAGTAGTTTCAATTGAACAACCCATACAAGCACCAAATCCACATCCCATTCTTGCTTCTAAAGAAACAACTCCATCTTTATAGGAAGAAGCTAACGCTTGAAGCATGCGATAAGGTCCACATGCATAATAATATTCAATATTAAGATTGTTTGCCTTAATGCAATCTAAAATCGTTCCTTTAACACCCTTAGATCCATCATCTGTGCATAAATATACATCACAAAGAGAAGCAAATTTATCCACTAAAACTAAATCACTTTCATTTCTAGCACCATAGATTAAAGTAGGTCTAATGCCCTTTTCATTAAATTTTAAGGCAAGGCTATATAAAGGAGCTATACCAATACCTCCTCCTATTAAGGTAGGTTTAACTTTTTCTTTAATAGAAAAACCATTACCTAATCCTACTAAAACATTAAGTTTTGTCCCTTTAGGAAGAGAAGACATATCTTTAGTACCTTTTCCTAATACTTTATACAATATATCAACATATCCTTCACCAAAATCGAATACTGAGATTGGTCTTCTTAGAAAGTATCCTGGTAAAGAAATATTGATAAACTCACCAGGGTTTTTAATTTCTGAAGTATCTCCAAGAAGTCTCATATGGTAAGTAGAACTTCCCACCTGTTCGTTAAATGCAATTTTTAAAATAACATCTTTCATTTTACTTACTCCTTATCAATAACAGATATTCCCATAGTAATTTCTTCTAAAACATCAAGAAGAACCTTAACTGTATCTAAACAAGTAAATACAGCAACATTATTATCAATTGCCGCTCTTCTAATAATCTTACCATCATGATTACTTCCTAAGCTTTCACTAGATATATTAATTACATATGTAACGTATCCTTTTTTTATTGAATCAAGAATTTCTTCACTACCTTGAGAAATCTTTTTCTTTACTCTTGTTTTTATTCCTTTAGTTTTAAGATAAGAAGCGGTACCAGATGTTGCTTCAATATTGAAACCTAATTCATAAAATCTTTTAATTAAAGGAAATGCTGCATCTTTATCTGCATCGGAAATAGTTGCAAGAATTGTTCCGTATGATGCCACTCTTGTACCACTTGCTTTTAATGATTTATAAAGGGCACGGTTTAAGGAATAATCATATCCAATTGCTTCACCGGTTGACTTCATTTCAGGAGAAAGAACAACATCTAACCCGGAAAGTTTAGTGAATGAGAAAGTTGGAGTTTTCACATACCATCTCTTTCTTGTTTCCCCTATTCCCACATAGCCTAAATCTTTAAGTTTAGCACCAAGCATTACACGTGTTGCAATATTTGCTATTGGTTTACCTGTTGATTTAGCAAGGAAAGGAACAGTTCTTGAAGAGCGAGGATTTACTTCAATTATGGAAACTTGGTCATTTTTATCAACAATAAACTGAATGTTGTATAATCCAATCATATTAAGTTTTAGCCCAATTTTTGTGGTATAATCCACAATTACACGCTTAACTTCTTCGCTTAATGAATATGGTGGATATACAGACATACTATCGCCAGAGTGGACACCAGTACGTTCGATGTGTTCCATAATGCCTGGGATAAACACATTCTCTCCATCACAAATTGCATCAACTTCACATTCTTGTCCGGAAACATACTTATCAACTAAGATTGGATGTTCATTATCAAAATCCAATGCCTCTTTTATTCTTTGACGAAGTATCTTTTCATCATGAACAATATGCATCATTCTTCCACCAAGAACAAAAGATGGTCTAACCAAAACTGGATATCCAATCTGCTTAGCAGCATTTAACGCTTCCTCTAAAGAAAGAACACCATATCCTTTTGGCATAGGAATAGATAATTCTTGCATTGCTTCTTCAAATAGTTTTCTATCTTCAGCTACATCAATGGCATGAGCGGATGAACCAAATATCTTAACTCCCGCTTTGTCTAATTTTGAAGCTAAGTTAATCGCGGTTTGACCGCCTAGTGCTACGATTACACCTTCCGGTTTTTCAAAATCAATAACGTTCATTACATCCTCAAAAGTTAATGGTTCAAAATATAATTTATTAGAAATAGTATAATCAGTTGAAACTGTTTCAGGATTATTATTGATAATAATTGCTTCATAACCAGCTTCTTGAATGCCCCATATTGCATGAACTGTAGTATAATCAAATTCTACACCTTGACCGATTCTAATTGGTCCAGAACCAAGTACGATGACCTTCTTTTTCTTAGAACAAATAGATTCATTTTCATGCTCATATGTCGAATAAAAATAAGGGATATAACTATCAAATTCAGAAGCACAAGTATCAATCATTTTATAAACAGGATAAATATTATTTTCTTTCCTAAATTTATAAATTTCAAAATATGAAGAATTCCAAATTCTTGCTAAATACGAGTCAGAAAATCCATATTTTTTTGCTTTTAATAATACTTCTTTATCAAATGGAGATTTCTTAATCTCTTCTTCTAATGTAACAATATGATTTATTTTTTCTAAAAAGAAACGGTCGATTTTAGTTAAGAAATATAATTCGTCAATAGTAATACCTTTACGTAACGCTTCTCCAAGTGCATATATTCTTTCATCGGTATGTTGGCTGATAAAGTCAATTAATTCTTCATTTGATAAAGATTTTAGTTTATCAAGTTCAATGTGATCTACTTTATTTTCTAGTGATCTAATTCCTTTTAGAAGTGACTCTTCGATATTTCTTCCAATTGACATCACTTCCCCAGTCGCTTTCATTTGTGTGCTTAAAGAACGATTAGCGGAGGCAAATTTATCAAATGGGAAACGAGGAATCTTGGTTACTACATAGTCTAGTGTAGGTTCAAAGGACGCAAGAGTATTTGCAATTCTTATTTCGTCAAGACGTAGTCCACAAGCGATTTTAGCGCTCACTCTAGCAATTGGATATCCTGATGCTTTAGACGCTAAAGCAGAAGATCGTGAGACACGAGGATTTACTTCAATTACATAATATTGGAATGAATAAGGATCTAAACAAAATTGAACATTACATCCTCCTTCAATACCTAATGCTCTAATAATTTTTAAAGCAGAATTTCTTAACATTTGATATTCTTTATTAGTTAATGTTTGCGAAGGAGCAACAACTATAGAATCTCCAGTATGAATGCCAACTGGATCAACATTTTCCATATTACATACAACAATTGCTGTATCGTTTTTATCTCTTAAAACTTCGTATTCAATTTCTTTAAAACCTTTAATCGATTTTTCTACAAGAACTTGCGAAACTGGAGAAAGCTTTAAAGCATTTTTGGCAAGAGGTATTAATTCTTCTTCGTTTTCAGCAAATCCTCCCCCGGTTCCTCCAAGAGTAAATGCAGGACGAAGAATAACCGGATAAGAAATCTTTTCTGCCGCATTAATAACTTCTTCTAGTGAAGTGGCAGTGTATGATTCTAAGATTGGTTCACCAATTTGAAGACATAATTCTTTAAATAATTCTCTATCTTCGGCTTGTTCAATTGCTCTTGAACTAGTTCCAAGTAGTTCAACTTGACATTCATCAAGAATTCCTTTGCGAGCCAACTGCATACCAATATTAAGACCTGTTTGTCCTCCAATAGAACAGATTAGTCCATCTGGTCTTTCATAACGAATAATCTTTGCTACATATTCTAAGTCTAGAGGTTCCATATAAACCTTATCGGCGATTTTAGTATCCGTCATAATGGTCGCAGGATTTGAATTAACAAGGATTACTTTGTATCCCTCTTCTTTTAAAGCTAGACAAGCTTGGGTACCAGCATAATCAAACTCTGCACCTTGACCAATAACAATTGGACCAGATCCAATTACCATTATCTTTTTTAAATCTGTTCTTTTAGGCATTTTTCTTACCTCCAAATTTTTTCATTGCTTCAGTAAAACGAGTAAAGACATATTCACTATCCTCAGGACCCGCTGCCGATTCTGGGTGATATTGAACCGCGATAACACTTCTTTCTTCATCAATCATTCCCTCTGCTTCATTATCTAAAAGATTTATATGTGATAAACGAAGAGATGTATTTTTTAAAGAAGAAATATCAATAGCGAAAGAGTGATTTTGGGAAGTAATTTCAACCTTATCAGTATCTAAATTCTTTACAGGGTGATTTCCTCCACGATGTCCAAATTTCATTTTATATGTCTTAGCTCCATATGCTAATCCTATTATTTGATGACCTAAACAAATGCCAAGAATTGGAAGAACTCCTCTTAATTCTCTAACTAATTCGATTACTTCTTTTACATTTTCAGGATCTCCTGGGCCATTGCTTAAAAATAATCCATCAGGTTTATATTTCATAATTACTTCTTTTGGAGTATTGTATGGGACAACTACAACATTACAACCTGCTTTATTAAGTTTTCTTATTATATTTAATTTTACTCCACAGTCGATTGCAACGACATTATACAAAGGATTTGGGGTACGACTGTACCAAATTTTTTTTGATGATACCCTAGACACTTGATCGGAAGGATAATTATATTCTGCGATAACCTTTTGACATTCTTCAAGAGGTTTATCAATATCGCAAATTAAAGCTTTCATTGAACCTTTATCTCTAATAAGACGAACAAGTTCACGAGTATCAATAGAAGAAATACCTACTACATGATTTTCTTCCATCACTTCATCTAAAGTTTTTGTATAACGGAAATTTGATGGTAAATCATTATATTCTTTAACAATAAAACCTGACATGAATATATTTTTTGATTCATAATCTTCATCTGTTAATCCGTAGTTACCAATTAAAGGATAGGTCATGCAGACAAATTGTGAACAATATGAAGGATCTGATAAAATTTCTTGATATCCAACCATTGAGGTATTGAAAACAAGTTCAGCAACTTTTTCTTCATTAGAGCCAAATCCTTCTCCTAGGAAAACGTGACCATCTTCTAAAACTAATTTTCGTCTCATAAAATTTAATCCTTTCTTAAATATACAATTTCACCATTTACAATTGTAGCTTTATTAAAACCATACAATTTATAACCAATAAAAGGAGAGTTCTTTCCTTTTGAAACTATTTCATCTTCCTTATATTCTCTTTCATTATTAATATCTAGAATAATGACATTGGCATTGGAACCTTCATACATTCCGTATTTTGGTAAAGAAAATATTTCTAAAGGTTTTTTTACAAATAGTTCCACCATCTTCTGTAAACTAATAAGACCTGTTTTTACAAAATATGTATAAATCAAAGGAAAAGATGTTTCTAAGCCTATGATTCCATTGGGACATTTACTTAGTTCTTGCGCTTTTTCTTCTTTAGAATGAGGTGCATGATCAGAAGCAATCATAGATGCAGTCCCATCTAATAACGCTTCAACTGTGGCTTTACGATCTTCTTCGCTCCTTAATGGCGGATTCATTTTGTAATTACCATTTTTAATCATGGTTTCATTTAATAACAAATGATGAGGTGTTATTTCACAAGTAATATTAGTGAAACCTTCTTTCCTTGCCTTTCTAATTTCTTCAAACGATTCTTTCGTAGATAAATGGCAGAAGTGATAGCGACAACCAATTTTTTTAGCTAACTCAATTTCTCTCCTGACGGCTAGATATTCTCCTTCTGGTGAAGTTTTATAGAGATTATCTTCTGCGTGAGAAGCAATTATAAAATTATATTTTTTTGCTTTTTTCATAGCATTTTCAAGAAGTTCAAGATTATTTACTCCTCTTCCATCATCAGAGAATGCATAGACTAAATCATGAAGATTATCAATATCAGAAAGTTCTTTATCTTCTTCATTTATTGAAACTGATGCATAAGGATAGACTTTAACAACAGCATCTTTTCTGATCAACTCTAGTTGCACATTTAACGATGCAACATCACTTGGACAAGGTCTTAAATTTGGCATGGCCATAATGGAAGTAAATCCTCCTTTCGCGGCACTTCTTGTTCCACTTAATATTGTCTCTTTATGTTCAAATCCTGGTTCTCTAAGATGGACATGCACATCGCATCCTCCTTCCATGACAAGACACTTAGAAGCATCGATAGTTTGATAATCACCTTCAATATTATCTTGAATAGAAAGAATCTTCCCTTCACCTATTAAAACATCTTTTTTTACTAATTTATTTTCTATAATTAACAATCCATTTTTAATCAATATCATTATAATTTACCATCCAATAATAAAGAAATTACCGCCATACGAATGTATACTCCATTTGTCATTTGTTTATATATTCTACTACAAGGAGCTTCAGCGCATTCAGAAGCTATTTCAACTCCTCGATTTATAGGAGCAGGATGCATGATGATAGCTCCTTTTTTCATTTGTGACATTCTTTGTAAATTCATTCCATATTTTTCGTGATATTCTTCTTTTGACATTTTCATTTTTTCTTGATGACGTTCAAATTGAACTCGTAGTAACATAATCACATCCATAGTAGAAACAGCTTCATCAAAAGGAATAAATGGTGCTGAATTATCATTAAATTCTTCAGGTCCAGAAATATAGACGTCGATTCCTAATCTTTCCATAACTTCAATATTGGTATGCGCTACTCGAGAATGAACTATATCTCCCACAATACATACTTTTAGTCCTTTAAAATGAGAAAATTCTTCATAAATTGTCATTAGATCAAGAAGAGATTGAGTTGGATGATTGCTTGCTCCATCTCCCCCATTGATGATAGGAATATTTATTCCTTCCAAATCTTTAAAATATTCATCTTGGCTATGACGAATAATTACACCATCAACTCCGATTGCCTCAAAAGTTTTAACTGTGTCATATAAAGTTTCTCCTTTAGCAATAGAAGAACCTTGCGTATTTACATCTATCACTTTTATACCTAAGTTCATAAGAGCGCTGACAAAGGAATAATGAGTACGAGTAGAATTCTCAAAAAAAAGAGTGGCGAATTTCTTATTATTATAAGAAACTCGACACTCATGTTTTAATTCTTCTGCGTAGGTAATAATCCCTTGAATTTGCTCAGTAGACAATTCTTTTAATGTTAATAAGCCCTTCATAAAAAATCACCTCAACGATATGGATATAGATATCAATAAGATTGATATACCTTTTTATCTTTACCATCTTAACATAGATTATTTTTCTAAACAAGATGAAAATTTTTTCAAATCGTCTCTAAAAAGATGAAAGCGGTTTTATAGTATTATATTAGTAGCCAAGGAGAATCATTACTTGACCTCCTTCTCCTATTCTTTCTCCTTGACGTGGTACTTGATCTATTACTGTATCGCCTTCGCCAAGAAACGCAAAAGAATAATAAGGAGAATATAATTGTCTTTTCTTTTTTCCAATATAATTTTCTACAATCACCGTTTTTTCATCGAGCCAAGAAAACTCCTTTTCAGGTCCAGAATAATCTTTTTTCACATTTAAAATAGGTAAAATATCTTGCAAAATATTTTTTATTATAGGTCCAACTGTAGTACCACCATATTGAATACAATTATGTGGCTCTTTTAATGAAAAATAAACAACAACTTTAGGATTATTCATCGGTGCTCCACCAATAAAAGAAAGAATATACTTTCCCTCTTTATAAGCACCATTTTCGGCAATTTGTGCCGTTCCTGTTTTTCCTCCAACTCGATATCCATCTAAATATGCTCTTTTTCCTGAACCCTTGGCCACAACGCATTCTAGAGCTCTTCTCATTATTAAGGAAGTTTCTTCTAAGATTGTTCTTCTTACTTCTTCTTTTTCAAAACGACACACTTCTTCAAAACTTGCATTTAATAAAGAAGAGGCAATATGAGGTTTATACAAAATGCCTCCATTGATGACAGAAGAAAAAGCAGTAACAAGTTGAATTGCTGTTACACTTATTCCTTGACCAAATGATGTAGTAGCGCATTCTAATTCTTTAAAATTTTCTTTTTTAAAAAATATACCTTTGTTTTCACCTTGAATATCAACATGTGTTTTATCTAAAAAGCCATATCTTTCCACGTATTCATACATTTTTTCTTTTCCAAGTTTTCTACTTATTTCCACAAAACCAGGATTAGATGAGTTTTGGAGAACTTCTAGGTATGTTTGTAATCCATGTCCTCCCTTCTTCCACGACTTGATTCTTTGACCAGAAACAATCTCATATCCTTTATCGTAATAATAATCGTGATCAATATCTATTTTCTTTTCGTTAACTGCCGCGGCAAATGTCATCGCTTTAAAAGTTGAACCTGGTTCAAATGAATTATATACAGGTAATAAACGATTATAGACACTACTATCATATTCTTGATAATAATTATTATTATATGTAGGTCGACATCCAATAGCTAAGATTTCCCCGTTATTTGGATTCATAACAACACATGAAATCTCACTAGGGTTATAAAGAGCCTTAGCGTTCTCCATTTCTCTTTCAATTACATTTTGAATATCTAAATTTAACGTTAATTTTAAATGTAAACCGCTGGAAGGACTAGTCAAAGTATAATTTTGGTTAGGTAAAAGTCCTCCTTTTGCATCCATCATATATTCTAAGGTGCCGTTTTTCCCTTTTAAATATTCATCATAAGTATTTTCTAAACCCGCTAAACCATTATTATCAATTCCACAAAAACCAATTAATGAAGCCATATATTTTTCATATGGATAATATCTTTTATAATCTTGAATTAGATATATTCCATCAATATTTTGATTCATCAAAGCTTTAGCCTTTTCATAATCTAATTTCTTTCCTTCAGGATGAAATGTAATTATCGATGCTTTTTTGGTTATTTTTTTATATATAGTTTGATAATCTACTCCCAGAATAGAAGATATTGTTAAGCTAGCCTTTTCCTTATCTTTTACTTGATTTGGCACTGCATATAAAGATATAACTGGTTCGTTTTCCACTAAAACTCTACCTTTATTATCTAATATGAGTCCACGTTCCCCAACAAGAGGAAAAGCTCGATTCCATAAATTTAAGGCATAACGAGATAATTTCTTATTATTAATAATCGAAGAAGAAAATAATTTTATAGAAATGCTTCCAAGAAGAAAGAAAATAAAAACGATAAAGATTCTTAAGCGTTTTGTAAATAATTCACTTATCATATTTTTCACCTAAGAAAATTTATTCGTTTTACATTTTAATTATTATTGTATTTCTTCAACTTTAAGATTTAATGTTTGTTTTCCTCTAAATTCATTAATTTCTAATTTTCCGATTAAGTAAACATCTTCTAAAAATTCACGTTCCCCTAAATTCCAACCAATAAATGAACATGAAGAGGAAATACTGCCTCTTATATGCTTCCCATTACTTATTTTGATAATGTTATCTTTAGATATCTTTACTTTAAAATAAGGCTCTTCAAATCCTTCACCAAAGGGAGCTAATTTATTAAATTCTAAAAAATTATCTTCTGATAAATCATCTTTAGTCACATCCACGATTAGTTTTTCTTTTTCTTTTAATATGACGCCCTTTGCTAATGAATTTATTTTTTCTTTAAATAAAGGTAAATTTTCTTTATTTAAGGAAAGACCACCAGCTTGAGCATGACCTCCGTGAGCTATCAATAAATCATCTAAATCATTCAAAGCTTCTGCAATATTAAAACCTATTAATGAACGGCAGCTTCCTTTTAATATGCCTTCTTCTCCATAACATAAACAAACACAAGGTTTTTTACATTCCATCAATACTTTTTGAGCTACTAGTCCAATAACACCTTCACAAACATCATCAAAAACTTTTACAATAACATTATCATTTTGAAAAGATGACAAATCGATTTTTTTAAAAGCTTCATCTGTTATCGTTTTTCTTTCTAACACCACACTATTTATATATTTTAGTAAAGTATTTTGCTCTTCTTCACTACAAGATGTTAGATAACTAACCATACGATTAACTTTAGTATCTTTAATTATCCTTCCTAAAGAATTAACTTTTGGAGCAATAGAAAATGAAAATGTTTTTTCATTTATAAAAGAATGATTATCACATAATTTCATCAATGTATCATATTTATTGTTTTGTAATGATTTTATGCCTAATTTAACAATATTTCTATTGTCTAAACGAAGTGGCATCATATCAGATATTGTAGCTAAAGAAGCAAGTGTCAATAAATATTCATCCACGTATCCTAATAACTTAATGGATAACATAAAAGCAACATATGCCCCACACTCTGGAAGATATTCCTTATTCTCTTTTAAAGATGGATGAACAATTGTATAGCATAGAGGCAAGTCGTTTAATATTTCATGATGATCAGTTAAAATAACATCAATATTAAGCTCTTTAGCCTTTTTTAAAGCAGCAATTTGACTAACCCCATTATCTACAGTAATGATAAGGTTATAACCTTTTGAAGAGATAATATCAACCATATTTTCATTAATGCCATATCCATCTTTATAACGAGAAGGTATATAATAACCAACGTTATAATTTAATTTCTTAAATGTAAGATAAAGGATTGAAGTGGCACTTATTCCATCACAATCATAATCTCCATATATCATAATCTTTTCTTTATTCTTAATCGCTTGTTTTATTCTATTTGTAGCAATATCTATATTCTTAAAACAAGAAGGATTCTCTAAAGAAGAAAGATCAACATCTTTAATTAAATTAGAATATTCTTCTAGTGATATATTCATTTTGGATATTACTTTTTGTACTAATGAATTCATGTTTCTCCTCCTAATCTAATAAAAAAGCTGCATAAGCAGCTTTTTAATATTAATCGTTTATTCCAGGAATAATTGATTCTTCTGGTTCAGATGAAGAAGCTCTTGCTTTCTTTGCTCTCTTTTGAAGCTTAGCTTTTGCTTTTTCTGGATCTTTTGGAAGTCTTCTAATAGAGAAGTGCTTTTCGCTAAATAATAACACTGGAATAAGAATATATCTATTTGCTAATGTTGCAATTATTGATGCAACAAGAACACCAGCATAAGCTACACGTAATGAATTTGGTAAAATTAAGCATAAGCAAATACCAATTACAGTAGTAATTAAAGTCATAATTAATACTGTATTCATTGTTTCTTTAGCACTAGCTAAGATAATTTCTTCTTTTTGTTCGAATGTCGTAACTTTGACTTTAGATTCACGTTTTAATTGTTTAACCTTATTGAATAAGGTAACTTGTGATAAGGCTGTAACAAATACCACTAATAATACACCTGATAATGCAAGAGAATTAACTGGGATTCTTGTTGCTGCCATAAGTCCTACAGTAATAGCGCCAGTTGGAAGTAAAGTAGCTAAAGATGCAATACCATATGTATATTTATATCTTAATGCAAAGTAACCGACTGCTAATGCAGAGAATAATGCGATACAAACGACACTATTTGAAACTTTATTAGTAGGATCATTTGGAATACTAGCCATAAATGCAATTTGGGCTGCTTCATCATAATCTTCAGAATTCAAGACACCTTCAATCGCGGCTTTAATACCATCATCTTCAATAGGAGCTTTAGTGGTAATACAAATATAATCTACTTCGTCAACAGTATTTTCTTCTCCATCGACAACTACATCATATCCAACACCAATTTGAATATCAGTAATTTCAATTTCAACACCAGCATTTTGAATAAGTTCTCTAATCTTTGATTCATCATCTAATATATCAGTAACTTGAGTAGTGATATTGATTTTACCACTAGAAGAAAGATCGTTAGTATAATTGAATGTCTTGACACTTGGAACTAAAAATAAAGCAAGAACAACAACGATAGAAACTAAAGAAGTAGTTATACCAATAATGAAATTTCTCTTTCCGCCTTTCTTAAAATCAGTATTCTTAAAGAAAGTAAATTTCTTTTGGCATTCATTTTTGCTAACATCTGGAATTAATTTTTCATTTACAGCAAAGATTTTTTTCTTTTCTAAGCCAAGTTTAGAATTTGTTAACCAATACATTGCAATCTTATTGATTACTAAAGTAACAATCATTGCAAGTAATGAACCAATAATCATGACAACAGGCATCATTCTAATTTCATTAGTAGCAACATATGAAGAAACGATACTTATTAATAAACTAACAATAGTTAAATCAATTGATGTTGGAAGAGCTTGTCTAAATGCTTCACCACTAGCTTTAGAAGCATTTCTTCCTTTGTAAAGTTCATTTTTAAATTTATCTAAGTAATTGATAATCATGGTTAAACTTAGTAAACCAGCTGCAATAAATCCTAAGAAAGACATCATTGTTAATGTATATTTCATAAGATTGAAAACGATGATATTAACAAATATAGATGTAACTAATGAAGTAAAACCAGTTAAGCCAGCAAATCCATATTTTGCTACAAGGTAAATTAATGCGCCAAGAGCTAAAACACATGAAGATATAATTAGTAAAGGTTGAATATATGAACCTGCTGTTGGTTCAATTCTTTCGCTATATAGTTTTGTTAGTTTATATTCGTATTCTTCACCATTGATAATACGTTCAATAGTATGAGCGGATTCACTTGTTAAATTAGTTGCTTCACCTCCAACACCGATAGAAGCAATCTTTACAGTACCTTTTTCTTTTTCAAAATAGTCAACAGGAACAATTGATAAGATTTTATTTCTCATACGAATAGCGTCGCTAGTTTCTTCAATACAATCAATATATTGGTCATTTTCAGCTTTATCCATCCAAATGATCATGATACCAGTGATTTCACTTTCAGATGTATCTTGATTGTTTTCTTTCATCCATTCTTCATATGCGGTTTTAGCATCAGATTGAAGAGTAGTCCAATCATCAATGCTATCAACCTCTACTTCAACGTATGGAGTAGAACCAGCATAATTAACCTTAGCTGTTCCTCTTTTTAATCCACACTCTTTTCCTGAGTTATCTAGAGTTGATACTGTAATTGATCCAGTTGATTCAACAGACTTTAATGCATAATTTAAAGAAGTTGTATTCTTAGCACCCATTCTAATACGAATTTGATAATAAGAATCAGTATCATCTAATTCTGATAAAACTGTATAATTCTTAACACCACTTTGTTCTAATTTTTTATCAACTTGTTTTGTGATTTCATAAATATCATTCTTATCTTTATCATATTCATCAACACGATATACAATTTCATATCCTCCAGTTATTTCTAAACCAGAATTAACTTTTTCAATTTGAGGTTGTATATCAAATAGTGCGATAGCAAGAACTGTAAATACAATTACAAGATATCCGAAAAATCGACGCATATTTCTTTCCTCCGTTGTTCTAATAAAGCTCTTTTAATACTAAAATTAAG
>SAMEA3663025__coassemble_283_pt1 | contig 75115 bp, 60 predicted proteins | sample SAMEA3663025__metabat2_high_PE_042 | metagenome-assembled genome bin SAMEA3663025 (sample SAMEA3663025) | pig gut metagenome | biome: pig gut; feature: pig-associated habitat; material: faeces | place: France | collected 2012
TTGTAAATATTTTATTTTTTATTTTATTCTATATATATTCTATGCGTGTGCGCGCATTATGCGTATATACAAAAAAAGATTGGCATGTTTGGCCAACCTTCAAATTATTATTTTTTAGATTTAGAATTAAGAACAATAAGTGCAATTCTTAAGAATATATATATAAAGTCAGAATAAAGTTGCATAGCACACATTATAGCTAAACTAGAGGAAGTTTCGCCAGCTAGTTGTAATCTTTTAATTCTATTAGAATCAATAATAACATAACCTAAGAAGACTCCAAAGAATACCATTTCGATAATATAGTTAAGTTCAAAACTTCTAAAAATTAAAAAATTTAATAACGAAATGATCATTCCTCCAAATAACAATGATGTAATGAATGCGCCAAATCCAAAAAAGTCGCGTTTAGAAAAATGACCGTATAAAGCAAGGCCTCCAAAAACTAATGCAGTAATTCCAAATGATATAGCAAGAACATCACCAGATAAAGCAATAAAGACTGGAGAAATCATTGCCCCCATTGCAATTGAATAGATTATAAATGCTACAAGTGTTGCAGTGGTTGATTTTCTTTTATATGCATTTATATTAATCAAGAAGCTAGTAATTAGAACTACTATAGCTCCTCCGTAAAATGCATACATCATAATTTCTGGGTAGTAAGTAGTAAGTTTTCCAAGTCCTAATCCCACTAGGCCAGAAACAAACATGGCTAGACCTAAAAACAAATAAGATTTAGCTAAAAAAGGAACTTCAGTAATAATTCCTGACGAATCATCTTGATAATAATCCTCATTTTGAAAATTATGTGTATTGTTATTCATAATATATCCTCCTTGTAAAAAAAGGTGTAGCATTAAACTACACCTTAAGAATAATCTTATTTTGCTAAATTTTCAATCATTGCTTTAAATGATTCAACTTTTAATGATGCGCCACCAACTAAAGCACCATCAACATCATCGCATCCTAAGTAAGCTTTGACATTTTCAGGTTTAACTGATCCACCATAAAGAACTAATACTGAATCAGCTGCATCTCCATACATATCTCTAATGATATCTCTTATGAATTTGCAAACATCTTGAGCGATTTCTACAGAAGCATTTTTACCTGTTCCAATAGACCAAACTGGTTCATAAGCGATGATAACTTTTGTAATGCATTTTGAACAAAGATTTGCTAAACCTTTTCTTAATTGTTCTTCAACAACTACTTTAGTTTCACCTTTTTCAAATTGTTCTAATGTTTCACCAACACAATAAACTGGAACCATATCATTATGAACTAATTCAACAATTTTCTTATTGCATTTTTCGTTAGTTTCATTATCATATTGTCTTCTTTCAGAGTGACCGATGATAACTGTATCAATGCCACAAGCTTTTAACATATCAATTGAAATTTCACCTGTAAATGCACCGCTCTTTTCAAAGTGACAGTTTTGTGCACCAACGATTAAATATGGATTACAATTTTCTTTTACTGCAGTTAAGCAAACATATGTAGGACAAACACCAACTAAAATATCGTGAGCTTTAGCAAATTCTACGATTTCTGAGGAAGCAAGCGCAAACTCCTTAGCTTCTTGAGGAGTTTTGTTCATCTTCCAGTTACCCATTAATAATTTTTTTCTCATTAAATTATTCTCCAATTACATCAATTCCTGGTAAGTGACCATCATTTTCAATCATTTCTAAAGAAGCTCCTCCACCTGTAGAAACATGTGAGAATTTTTCTTTGAAGCCTAATTTTTTAGCGGCAGAAGCAGAGTCACCACCACCGATAACTGTAAATGCACCTTTTAATTCAGCACAAGCTGAACAAACTGCTACAGTACCTGCTGTGAATTCGTCTCTTTCAAAGACACCCATTGGTCCATTCCAGAAAACAGTTTTTGCTTTAGCAATTTCTGCTTTGTATAATTCTCTTGTTTTTGGACCAATATCCATTCCTTGATATCCTGCAGGAATCTCATCAAGGACTTGAATATCTGTAGGGTTTTCAAAATCATTTGCAACTACTGCGTCAACTGGTAATAAGATCTTTCCAGATTCATACATTCTCTTTGCATAATCAACAAAGTCTGGTTCAAATGGTGAATCACCGATATTTTTTCCTAAAGCTTTTTGGAAAGTATATGCCATAGCACCACCGATAATTACCTTATCGCATTTCTTTAATAATGATTCGATAACTTTAATCTTATCAGATACTTTAAATCCACCTAAGATGGCAATATATGGATGATTTTCAGCAGGAACATCAACAACTCTCTTTAAAGCTACAACTTCTTTTTCAACTAAGAAACCAATAGCTGTTTGTTTTCCTTCTGCTTTTAAGATTTCTGGTACACCATATGTTGAAGCATGAGCACGGTGAGCTGAACCGAATGCATCCATAACGAATGCGTCGCATAAAGAAGCCCATTCTTTTGATAATTCTGGATCATTCTTTTCTTCGCCTTTTTCATAACGAGTATTTTGAACTAATAATACTTCACCATTATTTAATGATGCTACTAGATTCTTTAATTCTTCACCGCGTGTAGCAGGACAGAATTTAACGTTAACACCTGGAAGTAATTTAGCTAATTCAACACTGACAGGAGCCATGTTGTTTTTTGCTTTTTGAGCTTCAACAACTTCTGGAGCTTCTTTGTGTTTGATTTTTCCTAAGTGAGACATTAAAACAACTTTAGCGTTTTTGCTTAATAATTCTTTGATTGTTGGTAAAGCAGCAACAATTCTGTTGTTATCAGAAATAACACCATTCTTTTGAGGAACATTGAAGTCAACTCTTACTAATACTACTTTGCCTTCGACTTGTAGGTCTTTTACATTTTTCATTATATAATTCTCCTTTTAAACTAAATTATATTTAGTTCGCATATTCATTATATTATTTTTTCCTTTACGTAGTAAAGAAAAGAAAATCATTTTTATAATAATTAAGTATATTTTTACCGAGTTAATCCTAAACTATAATAAGTAAGGAATAAAAAATATGCACTATATACCATCTGTGAGTATCCCAACATACGAAGGAAATAAAAACTTCGATATTTATTCAATGCTTCTATATGAAAGAATCATATTTATAAGTGGTGAAATCACCGCTGATCTTGCTTCGCTTATTGTCAGTGAAATATTATATTTAGAAGCGATGTCGGAAGAAGAAAAAATAACCATATATATAAATTCTCCAGGAGGAGAAGTAAATGCAGGTCTAGCGATTTACGATGCAATAAAGCATTGTAAGTGTCCAGTATCTACCATTGGAACTGGTTTATGTGCTTCCATGGGAGCTATCATTCTTTCTTCAGGTGATGAAGGTTTACGTTACGCTTATGAAAATTGTGAAATCATGATTCATCAGCCTCTTGGTGGAAGTGAAGGTCAAGTATCAGATTTAGAGATTATGACAAAAAGATTTATATACTTAAAAAATAAACTTACTTCCATTTTAGTGGAAAATACAAAACAGGAAACAAAAAAAGTCACACAAGATTGTGACCGTAATTTCTTTTTATCTAGTGAAGAAGCAAAAAAATATCATCTAATTGATGACATTTTAATTTCTAAATCTTCTAAAGAAAAATCCTTAACGCCTTGTAATAAATAAGATAAATCACAATCTAAGGCATTGGCAATCTTATTTAAAATCAATAAGGTGGGATTCCTTCTTCCTTTTTCTAAATCAGATAAATAATTTTTATTAATCTCCGCCTCTATTGATAAAGCAAGTTGAGACATTTTCTTTTGCTTCCTAAGATATGCAATTCTCATTCCTAATTGCTCATAAATTGTCATTGCTTATTCTCCTCTTTATAACAAGATGCTAAAGCATGAATATTATCGAAAATGCGATTAACCGCGGACTTTGACATCTTTATGTCGTATTCTTTTTCTATCAAAGAAGCGATTTGACTTAGCGGAGCTTCCATATTCTCCATTCTAGTTTTGGCAACTATTTGCATCTTAAATTCTAAAGAATCTAATCCAACTTTTTCTTCTAATAGTTCAATATCTTGCGCTTGTCTTAAGGAAGAAGCAAGCGTTTTTTGATAATTAGCAGTTAAACAAATTTGATATCTATTTTCAGAATTGATACAATCCTTTTCCACACGCGCATTTTCAAATTGAAGCATAGAGATAGAAGCGTTGCAAAGCGCTAAAAAGATAGTGATTTGATCCGCCTTTTTCAAATAGACAACATATTTATTTCTACGCGCGATCATCTTAAAATCCATAGTTCTTTCATTTTTAAATTTGTTTAATAATTTTAAAATGAATTTAGCATCTTCCTCCTTATTGATTATCATCTGCAAATGATAATTTTCGCTACGAGGTGAGTTTACACTTCCTGAAGCTAAAAAGACACCTGCTAAAAAGAAGCGACTTCCTTCATTTCTTAAAATTTCTTTAGGATATTTAGGTTCAAAAATAGATCCTAATTCTAAGTACTCTTGAATTTCCTCCACTTTTTCATTAACACTAACATGATAAACAACGCACTTATCTAATTTTATCTTACGTGAATAAGTTAAAGTAGGAGCAATGTTAAAAATTCTACTAAAAGCTTGATAAATTAATTTAGCTATTTTGGAATTTTCTGTTGAAAGGATGAGCACAGTACCTTTGGAAGAAAAAGAAACTATACCATTAGTCTTTATAAAACCAGATAATAGCGCGGTCAATTGACTTTCATCATATTCACCTAAACAAATTTCATCTTTAACTTGTTGAGTAAATGATCCTTGTTTCATCTTTATCTTCCTCCTTTCAGTGCCTATCTATTTTACTATTATGAGTGGACTTATTTCAAGCATTATTTTTGTAGATATTTCAATATTGAAGTTGCTGCAATCGCACCATCTCCCACCGCGGTAACAATTTGGCGTAATTCTTTTTGCGTACAATCTCCACAAGCAAAAATTCCATCAATTGCTGTCTCCATATTTTTATTTGTTATTATATATCCTTTTTCATCTTTAATCTTATCTTCTACAAAGGAGGTGTTAGGATCTGCTCCTATATATGAGAATATTGCATTAACTTCAATTTCCTCTTCTTCCTTAGTATTCACATTTTGTAAACGGAGGGAAGATACACTATTTTCTCCTTTAATTTCCACTGGAACATATGGTGTTTTTAATATGATCATAGAATTATCTTTTATTCTATCAACCAAGATTGGGTCCGCTCTAAATTCTTCTCTTCGATGAATGATATAAACTTTATCAGTAATTGTTGTTAAATATAAAGCCTCCTCTAATGAAGAATTACCTCCTCCAATAAGAGCCATTGGTTTTCCTTTAAAGAATGATCCATCGCATACAGCACAGTTTGATACTCCATGGCCATAAAATTTATCTTCACCAGGAATATTTAATTTTCTATCTTGCGTACCAGAAGCAATTAAAACAGCATCAAAAAAATATTCTCCATATTCAGTAATTAACTTAAATTTGTCATTCTCCTTTATTACTTCCTTTACGTTGTCATATTCAATTTTAACATTTAATTCACTTAGTTGATCCATCATTTGTAATGCTAGATCTGCCCCGATAATTTCCTTAAACCCTGGATAATTAGATATTTTATAAGTCAAAGGTAGTTTACCTCCTGGCATACCTTTTTCAAAAATAACAGGAGATATTCCTCCTCTTACTAAATAAATAGCGGCACATATTCCACTTGGACCAGAACCGATAATTGCTACTTGTTTTTTCATCTTATTTTCCTTTCAAAAAAAGAACACATTAGTTTATATTAATGCGTTCTTAATGTTTTATAAATCTTTCTCTTCCTCTTGTTCTTCTTTTTCTTCTAGAACTACTTCATTTTCTTGATGAACATCAGGAATATCTTCTACTTCTACTTCAATTTCTTTTTTCTTTTTACGAGGTTTTCTCTTTTTCTTTTCTAAACCAATTGGAGTAGACACTGTTCCATCACTTCTTACAGGAGGAGGACAATTTTTGAATTCTAGTGAAATCTCGCCAATAGAAGGAACATCTTCTTCAATATCTATATCGATTGTTTCTTCAACTTCTTCATTAGTGGATTCTTGTACATTCTTTTCTTGCGCAGGATTGTAAGGATTACGATATCCATCTAAAATGGATGCTTCAACTTCTTCATCTTTTGCAACGAATTTGTTAATCTTGGAAAGATCTTCATAATCGCCTTCTTCAATTTCCACGACATTCTTTTCTTCTTTTTCTTCCTCTTCTTTTTCTTCATCGAAAGAAGAATCTCCAAAGCCATTTTTAAATGTAATAATTTTCTCGCCGTTATAAGTAGATACATCATCATCTTCTTCTACAACTAGAGACGCCTCTACTTCTTCGTTTTCTTGTTCTAAAACGTCTTTTTCACTAGAAGGAGAATAAGGATTACGATATCCATCAAGATAATCATCCATTACATCTTTGTTCTTCTCTACAAATTTATTAATTTTTGATTGAGAAACATAATCGCCTTCTTCAATTTCTAAAACACGAGGTTCATATGGTTCTTCTTCTACTTTTTCAACGACTTCTTCTTTAACTTCTTCCACTACTGGAGGAAGTTCTTCTTCGATGATTTCAGGTCCTTCAATAACGATAAAATCATCAACTTTCTCTTCATCTTCTTTAACTAAGTTTTCTGCTTCTTTGATATCTTCCTCAGTAAGAATATCGCTTGCTTCTAACCCTGAGAAATCATGAGCTTTATATTGTTCAGGAGTAGCGTATTTAGTAATTCCAACTTCTTGTCTTGTTAAAACTGGTTCATCAAAAACTTCTTCTACTTGTTTTTCTGTTGCTTTAATATTCTTCTTATGTTTAGAAACAAAGTAAATGATAATGGAAGCAATAATAATTAGGGCACCTATTCCTAAAAAGGAAAATGCCATAATACGCGAAGACATAACTCCATCATTATCGCCCATAATAAATTTGGAATTTCTCCAAGGTTCCATAACAATACGAGTTACCCCATACCAAATAAAATACGCCCCACATACTACACCAGGTACTAATATCTTTTTCATCAATTTATGTAATACAAAAAATAATACAATAAATCCTAAAATATTAATAAGTCCTTCGTATAAGAATAAAGGATGAACCATTTGTTTCGAAGGATCAATGATACCATCAAAATATTTAATTCCTTCACCATTTGAAGATATTACCTCTATTTGCATTTGGTTGATAAACCATTGAGGGAATGAAGCAAATATTGTTTTTGAATAATCAAACACTTTACCATATACTTCACGATTGAAGAAATTTCCAATACGTCCAATAGCTTGAGCTAATAACATTGTTGGTACAATACAATCAGTGATTTCTAAAGCAGTAGCTTTTACTTTAGGTTTTAAGACTAAAGAAACATAAATAACGCCTGCTAGAATTCCAAATATCGCACCACCTTGAATAGCAAGTCCTCCTTCCCAAACATAAAATACTTTATACCATGGCTCACCTGCAAAGAATCTAGACCATTCTGCAATAACAAACCATACTCTTGCTCCGATAATTCCAGAAAGCAAGCTAACTACAAATAAACCATCTAAATCGCTTGGTTTTCCTCCTAGCTTTTTGTATTCATGTTTACTGATAAATAAAGCAATCAATGCTCCAAGAAGAATAAACACTGCATAATAAGTAATTTTAATACCACCAATGTCAATAATATTAGTTGGTAATACAGATGCTAAATAATTCATATTTTCACCTACCCATTCCTTTTCAATAATTCATTTAATCTCTCCTCAAATTCATGAGTTGAGTCATAACCTTGTCGTTTTAATTTGAAGTTAGTTACGGCCACTTCAATAATATCACCTATTGATCTTGCTCCTGCAACTGGAACACAAATCAAAGGTACTTTAACTCCTAATATATCTTTATATTGAGTTTTACTTCCTAATCTTTCATATTCTTGTTCCGAAGAAAAAGGAGTTAATTCAATAATTAGATCAACATTTTTGTAATCTCTAATAGTGTTGATACCAAACATTTTGGAAATATCAATAATACCAATACCACGAACTTCCATCATATTCTTGAGTAATTCCGGCGATTTGCCAATTAATTTTCCTCTAGTTAATCTTATATCAACTCGATCATCACATACAAGACGATGTCCCTTTTTAATCAATTCAAGAGCGGTTTCTGATTTACCAATACCTGAAGAACCAGTAATGATAACTCCAACAGAAAATACTTCCATTAACGTACCATGTAATGATACAGAAGGAGCCAATTCCTCAGTTAAGAAATTTGTTGTTTCAATAAATAAATCATTTGTTCTTAAATTAGATACAAACAAAGGAAAATTTTTCTTCCTTGCTAAAGCGATGATTCTTTCATCAACTTCTAAATTATTACAAACAACAATTCCAGGACATTTATCATTCATTAAAAAATCAAAAGCTAGATTAATATTTTCTTCACTCATCGTCTTAATAAAAGCTGTTTCTTTATTTCCTAAGAACACTAATCTTTTACTTCGCGGATAATCAAAGAAGCACGCTAATTCTAATCCTGGTCGATTAACAGTAGGCTCATAAATAGGGCGTTTCATCGCTTCACGATCGCCGCTTAACCACATTAAGCCAAAATGATTTGCATATTCTTGAATAGTAATGTGTTGCTCTTTCATTATTTACGTATCTCCTGCTACTTTTTAATATATCATATTAATTTTTTCTTATCAATTAGAAGAGGCCTTCTTCATTCTTTCTAAATCGCGCTTTAAAACTTTACTTAAATATTGACCAGTATATGACTCTTTAACGCTAGCTACTTCTTCAGGAGTTCCGCATGTTAAAACTTGTCCTCCTCCTTCGCCACCTTCTGGTCCTAAATCGATAATATAGTCAACACATTTAATTACATCTAAATTATGTTCGATTACAAGCACAGTATTACCGTTAGCTACAAAAGATCTTAAAACATTTAATAAAGTTCTAACATCATCTACATGAAGGCCTGTAGTTGGTTCATCTAATATATACAAAGTCCTACCTGTCGATCTCTTTTGGAGTTCGTAAGCTAGTTTTATTCTTTGAGCCTCGCCCCCGGATAAAGTAACAGATGATTGACCAAGTCTTATGTAGCCAAGTCCAACATCACAAAGCGTTTTAATCTTACGATAGATAGAAGGAATGTTTTCAAAGAACTTCAATGCATCTTCACAAGTCATCTGTAAAACATCATAGATATTCTTTCCTTTATAAGTAACCATCAAAGTTTCTCTATTATATCTTTTTCCTTCGCACTCATCACAAGTAATAAATACATCAGGCAAGAAGTTCATCGCGATACGTTTTACTCCATCACCCTCACACTTTTCACATCTTCCTCCTCTAACATTGAAGGAGAAGCGTCCTTTATCATATCCTCTTAATTTTGCTTCATTTGTTGAAGCAAATAAAGATCTAATATCATCAAATACTCCTATATAAGTTGCTGGATTACTACGTGGTGTCTTTCCTATTGGATCTTGAGAAACGTTAATTACCTTATCTATGTTTTGTATCCCAGTCACTGAATCACAAGCTCCTGGTTTATCTTTAGAATCATTTAAATACTTGTTTACGCTTTTATATAATACTTCGGTAACTAGGGAAGACTTTCCCGAACCAGATACTCCAGTAACAGCAATAAAGGTTTCTAACGGAAATTTTACATTTACATTTTTTAAGTTGTTACAAGTTGCGTTGTTAACAGAAATAAAATTACCGCTTCCTTTCATTCTATGAAGAGGATAAGGAATAAATTTTTCCCCTTTTAAATATTGTCCTGTTAAAGAAAAAGGATTATTCATTACTTCTTCTGGTGTACCCGCAGCACAGATTTTTCCTCCGTGTTCCCCAGCACCAGGACCAATATCAACAAGGAAATCAGCATTTAGCATCGTATCTTCATCGTGTTCAACAACAATTAAAGAATTGCCTAAATCTACCATACTTTTTAAAGTTGCTATTAGTTTATCATTATCTCTTTGATGAAGGCCGATAGAAGGTTCATCTAAAACATATAATACTCCTGATAATTTAGAACCGATTTGCGTTGCAAGACGAATACGTTGACTTTCTCCTCCGGATAAAGTCATTGCCATACGTGATAAAGTTAAGTATTCTAGACCTACATTAATTAAAAAATCCACGCGAGAATTGATTTCTTTAATAACCATTTTTGATATTTCTTTTTCTGTTGGGGTAAGTTTTAAAGAAGTAAAGAATTCCTTAAGTTTCACTAAGGATAAACAAGTCAATTCATAAATATTTAATCCGCCTACTTTGACAGCAAGAACTTCCTTGGATAACCTTGCCCCCTTACATGTAGGACAAATTGTATCTTCCATAAATGTACCGTAATATTCTCTCATCATATCAGAAGAAGTAGTATTGTAAAGACGACTAATTTTTGTAATTATCCCTTCAACTCCCACACGGTTAACGGTATTACCAGAAACTGTTTTAATAGTGAAACTAATAGGTGTTTTAGCGCCATAAAAAATAATTTCTTTTTGTTCTTTAGTTAATTTTTTAAAAGGAACATCCATAGGAATTCCATAATAAGAACATAAATATTCAAATTCTTGCCATTCAATATTCGTAGAACCAATAATATTTTTATAATATACTATCGCACCTTGATTTATTGAAAAATTTTCATTAGGGACTAATTTGCTTACTGAAGGTTCCCTTTTAATGCCTAACCCACGACAATCTGGGCAGCAACCAAGAGGAGAATTAAATGAAAATAATCTTGGCTCTAAAGGAGGAACTGTAAAACCACAGTATTTGCAAGATTGATGTTCTGAAAACATAATCTCCTCATCATTGACTTTGATAATAACATACCCGTCTCCAATATCTAATGCTGTCTCAATAGATTCAAAAAGACGAGAAGAAGAATCTTCTTTAAGAATTAATCTATCCACGACGATGTCTATTGTATGACGAATGTTTTTATCAAGAGGTGGTAGTTCTGAAAAACGATATATTTCATTCTTATCTATTCTTACTCTTTCAAAGCCGCGGCTTTGAAATTTGGCTAAGGTATCTTTATGAGTTCCTTTTTCATTATTAACAATGGGACTTAAAATATATATCTTGCTTCCTAAAGGCTTATCTTTGATTATATTGACCATTTGAGTAGGAGTAAACTTAACAATAGGTTCATTATGGGTTGGACAATATGCCACTCCAATACGAGCATATAATAAACGAAAATAATCATATATTTCAGTAACTGTACCAACTGTAGAACGAGGATTATGAGATGTTGTCTTTTGATCAATAGCAATAGATGGACTTAATCCTTCAATCGAATCGACATCAGGCTTTTCAAAATTGCCTAAAAATTGACGTGCATAAGAGGATAATGATTCCATATATCTTCTTTGTCCCTCACTAAAAATCGTATCAAAAGCTAAAGTAGATTTACCAGAACCTGAAACTCCAGTAAAAACAACAAGTTTTTCTTTAGGAATAGTAATATCGATATTTTGTAAATTATTTTCTCGTGCACCGCGAATAATAATATCTTTTGAAGCCATATGTTCTTTCCTCCTTCTTTGTTTTGTTGCTTTTCATCTAGAAACAACTTATTTTATAATATTTCATTTTATCATATACCTTAATTAGTTTTAACAAAAGGAAACTAATTTACAAAAAACATTTATAAAAAAACTATAAAGAAGATAACTCTTGAACTTTATTTTATCAATATAGGTTTTAATTAAGCAAAAAATAAAGACAAAAAAATAAAACAAATAATGAAGTTTATTAATAAATAAAGCTGCTAGATTATTGTTACAAATAATTTTTATTTGCTTTTTATCTATCCACACTTACTATGTAAGAAAATAAAAATTTTTATCTAGCAATAATAAAAAGAGCTGTTTTGAAACAGTCTTTTAGAGAAAATTTACCTAAAATTCTATTTCTTTACAGCTCCTTTAATAGGATAAATTATTTTCCGAATCTCTTTAATCTATTCCATCTGTCTTCTGCATATTTTTGTGATTTTGTTAATAATTCTTCACAATGTTCTGGATTAACTTTTGGAAGTTGTGAATAACGAGTTTCACACATTACGAAATCACGGAATTTGCTAAAGTCTGGTTCTGCGCAATCTAATTGAAGAGCTGCGTCCCCTTTACGTGGATCGTATCTAAAGATTGGGAAGTAGCCGCATTCAACAGCTTTCTTTTCAGTGATTTGAGCATTTGCTAAACCGCCTTTAATACCATGGTTTGCACATGGAGAGTAGCAGATGATTAGAGAAGGACCATTGTATGATTCAGCTTCTTTTAATGCTTTAATTGCTTGCATCTTATTAGCGCCCATAGAAACTTGAGCAACATAAACGTGACCATATTGAATAGCCATTAATGCTAAGAATTTCTTTGCTGTCTTCTTACCAGAAGCAGTAAATTTAGCGATAGAACCTGTTTGAGAAGATTTTGATGATTGTCCACCAGTATTTGAGTAAACTTCTGTATCTAATACTAAGATGTTAACATCGTCTTCGTTAGCAAGAACGTGATCGACACCTCCATAGCCAATATCGTAAGACCAGCCATCACCACCGACAATCCAAATTGATTTGTCGATTAAATCTCTTTCATAAGCTAATACTTCTTTAACGCCTTCGCAGCTAGAAGCCTTGACTAATGAAACAAGTTTATCTTTAATTGTTCTAACATAATCACGATTCTTGATATTTGCAATGTAATCGTCAATAACTGCTACTAATTCTTCTTCACAGTTAGCTTTATTTTCTTCTAAGATACGGCAAATTTCGCCTAACTTATAGTCTGTTGCAACTCTCATACCAAAGCCAAATTCAGCATTGTCTTCGAATAATGAGTTAGCCCAAGCAACACCTTCACCATTCTTATCTGTGCAGAATGGAGTTAATGGAGTAGAGCCATTATAGATTGATGAACAACCTGTAGCGTTAGCAACTAACATATCTTTACCAAATAGTTGAGATACTAATCTATAGTAAGGAGTTTCACCACAGCCAGCACATGCACCAGATACTTCAACATATGGCATTAATAATGAAGCACCTTTAACTGTTGTAACTGGGAATCCACCTGTCTTATATTCAACATGTTTGTATAAGTAATTTGCTGCTTCTTCTTGTGGGAATTGTGATTTAGCTTCTTCCATAGTTAAAGCTTTCTTGCTTTCTCCTGTTGCAGGATCTTTCTTACCTGGACATTCGATTGCACATAATCCACAGCCTACACAGTTACGTGGAGAAACTTGAATTCTGAATTTTAAGCCTTTAACTGCTGGTCCACCCATCGCCACTAAAACATCATCTTTAGCAATTTCTGGCATCTTAGCCATTTCATCATCGTTTAATAAGAATGGTCTAATTGTTGCGTGAGGACATACAAATGCACATTGTCCACATTGAATACAATTTTCTTTGTGCCATACTGGAACTCTATCAGCAATAGAACGTTTTTCATTGAATGTAACATCATTTCTCATTGTACCTGTTAATAATTCATATTCTGTGAATTTTGATGTTGGAAGATCATATCCATCTAATGAACCGATAACATTTACATATGAATCAAAATATTCATCACCTGTTGTTGCATAAACTCTTTCTCCTGGAAGATTTGCCCATGCAGGATCAACTGGAACTTCTACTAAGCCTTGTGCACCAGCATCGATAGCATCCCAGTTCATTTGAACGATTGCATCGCCCTTCTTACCGTATGCTTTCTTAGCAAATTTCTTCATCCAATCTTGTGCTTCTGCATATGGCATAATGTTTTGATTTAGATAGAAGAATGAAGCTTGAAGAATAGTATTTGTTCTACGACCTAAACCGATCTTTGCAGCGATTGCGTTAGCATCGATAATATAGAACTTAGCGTGTTTTTCTGCTAATTGTTTCTTCATTCTATTTGGCATTCTTGAAGCAATTTCAGAAGCTGGGATATCTGTATTTAATAAGAATGTTCCACCTTCTTTTAAGCATGAAATCATATCGAACTTGAACATGTATGTATCAAGTGAGCATGATAAGAAGTCTGCGTGTTCAACATAATATGTAGAACGAATTGGTTCTTTACCAAATCTTAAGTGTGAACGAGTAACACCGCCTGCTTTTCTTGAGTCATAAGCAAAGTAAGCTTGTGCATATTGGTGAGTAGCATCACCGATAATTTTAATTGATGATTTATTTGCAGAAACTGTACCGTCTGAACCTAAACCATAGAATAAGCATGATGTATAATTTCCTGTAACATGGAAGTTATTATCTACTGGAATTGATAAATGAGTAACATCATCAATAATTCCTACTGTGAATCCATGGAATGGATTGTTGTCTAAGAAATCGTAAACTGATTTCATGTGTTTTGGTTGAGTATCTTTTGATGATAAACCATAACGTCCTCCAACTACAACGTCGAAGTTTCTTCCTTGTTGAGCAAATGCAGCAACAACATCTAAGTATAGAGGTTCACCATCTGCTCCCATTTCTTTAGTTCTATCAAGAACTGCTACTTTCTTAACTGATGCAGGAATAACGTCAACTAAATGTTTTGTTGAGAATGGTCTATATAAATGAACTTTAACTAAACCAACTTTTTCTCCCTTTGCATTTAATGCATCAACGACTTCTTTGATACATTCTGTTACAGAACCCATAGCGATAATAACTTTTGTAGCATCGCTTGCACCATAATATGTAAATGGAGCGTATTCTCTACCTGTTAATCTTGTTGCTTCTTTAAAGTACTTTTCAGCAATATCAATTACTTTAGCAAAGTGAGCGTTTTGAGCTTCTCTACCTTGGAAGTAAATATCATCGTTTTCAGCACCACCACGTGTAACTGGATGAGTATGTGGGTTTAATGCTTCTTTTCTGAATTGTTCTAAAGCTTCTACATTTAAAAGTTTATTCCATTCTGCTGTATCAACAAATTCAATATTTTGAATTTCGTGAGATGTTCTAAATCCATCAAAGAAATGAATTACTGGTACTCTTGATTCAATAGCCACTAAGTGAGAAACCATTGCAAGTTCTGCACATTCTTGAACTGAGTGTGAGCAGATCATTGTAGCACCTGTTTGTCTACATGCATAAATATCTTGGTGATCACCAAAGATTGATAATGAACGAGTAGCTAAGCTTCTTGCAGATACGTGAAGAACTGCTGGTAAGCATTCACCGACCCATTTATAAATATTTGGAATCATTAATAATAAGCCTTGTGAAGCTGTATATGTTGAAGCTAATGCTCCTGCTTGTAATGCGCCGTGAACTGTTCCTGAAGCACCTGCTTCTGATTGCATTTCTACGACTTTAACTTGTGTGCCGAAGCAATTCTTTTTACCTTCACATGCATATTGATCAATTAATTCTGCCATTGTTGAAGATGGAGTAATTGGATAAATACTAGCCACTTCAGTAAAATTATATGAAGCTAATGCTGTTGCAGTATTGCCATCGACTGAGAGAAATGATTTTTTAATCTCTTCCATGATTTTAATTTCCTCCTATAAAACCAAAAACATTATACACTATATAGTGTAACTTGTTAATAAAAAAAGTTTTACCTTAAAAATTTCTTTTTTATTTATTGACAAAATAAGACAAACATAAAGGAGATACTATTCTATAAAAAAGAATATTTTTTAAAAATTGTTGACAAAGATAACGAAAAATACTTATTAATGCATTTTTATTTGAATATGATGTTTAAAAAGTATAAAATAGACATATATAGGGGGTATAACACTTATGAAACAACTATATGGTAAAGTAAATAATCCTAGCGGTCTCACCTCACGTCTTTCTGCTGAATTAGTTGCAGAAGCAAATCGTACCTCATGTAAAGTTACTCTTTATTCTCATGATGACGAAGCTGACTTGAAATCAATTATGAATATGATGGCTTTAGTTATCCGTCATGACGAAGAATTTAAAATAGTTATTGAAGGCGACACAGAAGAAGCTGTTGCTAAAAAATTCAAGAAGCTTTTAGAAGAATTAAATTTATTGAAATAATTAAGACTGATAGCCAGTCTTTTTTTTATGCTTGTTTCATACATTTTACTATGCGAGCACAAATTACAATTTCTAAACAAAATCTACTTTATAATTATTCTCAAATAAAAAAATTATCTAGTAAGGAAGTAATTGCAGTAGTTAAATCTAACGCTTATGGTTTAGGCATTCTAGAAATTGCTTCCATTCTTTTTGCTTCAGGTGTCACCTTTTTTGCGGTTGCTACCCTAGAAGAGGCTATATATCTTAGAAAAAATAATATCGGAGGAACAATTCTCCTTTTAGAAAGAACTAATGAATATGCATTAGCTTATTCTTATCAAATAACGATTTCTATCGTATCATTATCCCAATTAGAAGATATCAAAAAATCCCCTGTTCCTGTAGTAGCACATTTAAAAATAGATACAGGTATGAATAGATTAGGATTAAGCAAAGATGATATCAATGTTATTAAAAATTATTCTTTAACTAACCTTAAAATCAAGGGCGTATATTCTCATATTGCATGTGAGTCATCATTTATGGAACAAGAAAAAGTGTTTCATGAAATATGTTCTATGATTCCAAATATAAATAATATAGTTATTCATTTATGTTCATCTTCCTATTTACATAAATCACCATCTTATACCACTCATGTGCGAGTGGGTATTGCTCTTTACGGTATATCATATATAAAATCTTTAATTCTAAAAGAAGTATTGTCTTTACAAGTCCCTATAGTAAGAAGAAAAAGTGTCAAAATCAATGAAAAAGTTGGATATGACCTAGAAGGTATAATTAAAGAAGAAGGCTATCTTTACACCATCCCTTTAGGATATGCAGATGGGTGGTCAAAAGATAGATTAACTATAGCTTATAAAGATACATATTTAATGCAGGTTGGAAAAACATGCATGGATTATATGATGTTCTTTAGCAAAAATAAGTATGAAGAAGGAGAATATATTGAAATAATCTCCCCATCATTACCTTGCCAAAAGATGGCTTCTATTTACTCCTCGACTCCGTACGAGCTATTAGCGGCCCTATCTTATCGAATAAAACGAAAAATAATTACTTAATTTTTATGCGTCAATAAAACTGTTACAAAAAAACGAAGGAACAAATAATTAAACAATATTTACATTTATCCGCCACATAACACCAGGTGGGATTGGACTATTATTATATTTTTATCTAATTCTTACTACTAAAATAAGGAATCAACTCATTCACAATAGATAATTAATTCTAAAAAAGTGAGACCTTTTATTTATCTTTTCTACTCCACTTAACATATTAACTCTTGCATCATTTTCTTCAATTAAGCATTCATCCAATCTCTTAATATTTCTTTATTTAATCCGTTCTCTTTTGCAAAAGTTGTAACTGGCATTTTAGATAATTTACATTTCCTACACCATTCGTATCTCTCTTGATCTTCATAAAATCTTCTTTTTTCAATTTTTATTTCTATTACAAAATGTCTCCTATGTCTAGGATAAAGAATCATTTTATTTTTTTAAGGTATTAATTTTTGACGTATACGCCAAAAAGTAGAAAAAAACGCAATATTTTAATATTGCGTCAATCTTCTTGAATTGGTGGACCCTTGGAGATTCGAACTCCAGACCCACTGATTAAGAGTCAGTTGCTCTGCCAGCTGAGCTAAGGGTCCATTTGCTTTAAAATAATAATATATCTAAAAGCAATTTTCAATACTAAAACAATTATTTGTTAATTATTTTTCGTTTAATATCGATTTTATTTTTTGAATAATCATATCGGAAGCCACTTTATGACCATAATCATTAGGTACAATAATATCGGCATAACGTTTTGTGGGTGAAACAAATAAATGATACATTGGTTTAACTGTGGAAAGATATTGGTCTATAATACCATTAAATTCTCTTCCTCTTTCAATCATATCTCTTCTAATACGTCTGATTAAACGGATATCTTCATCGCATTCAACAAATATTTTAATGTCTGATAAAGAACGAATTCTTTCATCCTCTAAAACAAGAATTCCATCTAAAATAATTACTTTCGCAGGTTCAATATGATCATATTTATCGCTGCGAGATTGAATCACAAAATCATAGATTGGTTTATTAATCGCTTTACCATCTATTAGTGAATTTAAATGTTCAATTAATAAATCATTTTCTAAAGATGAAGGATGATCATAATTAGTCTTTTTTCTTTCTTCTAAAGAAAGATGAGATTGATCCTTATAATAATCATCATGTTTAATAATGATGATATCTTCTCCTTCTAATGCTTCTTTTATTTCATTAACTACAGTAGTTTTTCCACTTGCTGAACCACCTGCAACAGCGATAATAATAGGTCTTTTCATAATCTAAATTTCCGTTCACTTCATTATACATACCAAATAGGAAAAATTTCAACAATATGGTCATTTTATTATTTTATTGCATATACTTAAGCGAGGTGCTTATATGGAGAAAAAAGGTTTAGTAAGTTTGTATGTAGCTTCCAAAGATGATACAGTGGAATCTATTTGTGAAAAACTAAAAATAGAAAGAGATATTTTATATCGTTATAATCCGTTACTAAAAACTGTTCATGTTCATGAAAATATGCCTTTAACAATCGTTTCCTTTTTTAAAGAAGAAGAGTTACCTATTAGAAAAGAAGATAATCTAGAATTCACGAAAAAAGGAGACGAAGATGAAACTGAAGAAGTAAAAAAGCCACCTGTTTCTAATAAAAAAGAATTAAATAGATTATTAAGAGAAATCGCATTCTATTTAAAAGAGGGACTCTCTTCAAATACTTTCTACGAAGAAAATATTGCATCAGTCAGTGAAGAGTTAGAGGAGTTATACAAAGATTTAACGACGATATTTAAGAAATTAAATGATGAGAAATACAAACAAAAATTTATAAATTTTCTAAAAGAATTTGAAAAACAATATTTCGAAGCAATTAATATTATTAAAAAGAAAGATCCGGAGTTAATCAAACGATATCAAAAGAATTTAGAAATAATAACCTCCGATCTAGTAGCCTTTTTAGAGGAAGTTGAAGGAGAAATTAATAAGCCAAGCATAGTTGAGGCAATAAAGAGACTTAGTGAGTTATTCCAATTATTTGCTTTAAAAATATCTACGCTTCGCTTTAAGACAGCACAGACTGTATTTAGAGAGATTCTTCATCAAATGGATTTATTAAGTGAAGCAATTGTGCTAGATGAAGAAAAGCAAATTGGTGTTAAAAAAGACAAAGCCTAATAAGAAGCTTTGTCTTTTATATTCAAGTATTAAAAGTAATCAATACCTTCTATTTTTTTATTATTATATTCATTCTTTTCATAATCCCAATAAGGATCTTTTTCGCCAAATAAGCCATAGCCTTGACGCTTTGCATATTCAAAGGCGTTAGTGAAATATGAACTATAAGGAACATCTTTCCATTGTAATTCTGGACTAATATCCTCAACTGAACATTTTTCAGATAGACCATATTTTACAGTTAAGAAATTTGACATTACATATCTTCCAGTATAATCATTTCCTTTAATATCTTGTCCTCCATAACAGAAAACAAAGCCCATGATTCTTCCTCCATAGGAATCTTGTAATGATCCATCTAAATTAGTTTGGACATATAACTCTTTAGCGCTATGTAATAGTTTTGTTGTATATTCTTTAGCAGGATATCCCCATTCCTCAATATTACCAGGATATGATTCAGTAGTATCTATAGCTTGATATCTAACTTTTACCACATCGCCATTACTAACATCGGCAATATCAGATAGTTTAACAGTATTACCATCAAACACAAAAGAAGGTGGGAAATGGAAATATGATGTATCTCCATCAATACCTCTATATAGATTAATTCTAATTGTTCCTCCTGATCCAATTAATGCCTTAGAAGAATTGTATTTAGCAAATGGCACTTCTAACCAGTCTTCATTTAATTGAGGACCTAATAATAACTCTTCAGGAGTAACAGTATTTTCAACATTACCTAATAATTTAGAGTATTCCTTATTATATTTAATCCATGAATATGTATCAAATAACAATTTATTATCTTTTATTGTTTCTGGAAGTAAATGATCAACTTTTCTAACGAATGTACAATCTTTTCCCCAGTCAGTTCTAAAACCAATATTTCCAAGAACATCAACAATATTACCTTCCTTTACTAAAGCAATACTTTGTTTTCCTTGGAAAGTAAAGGTTGAAAAAGCATCAGCTTTTTCAATCAGAGCTTCATCTGCTTCATGACCAACAATAACATAAGTAGATTTAGCTTTTAATGTACCTTTTAATTTATATGCATATGTTGGAACTAAATCTGCAGTGGTATAAATATAAATTGAATAATCTCCTAAATCAACATCATTATCAGTAAAATTATATAATTCTAATGCCCTATTTGATGATGATCCTTCAAAATATTCTGAAAATATTACTTCTGTTGATGAAGAATATGAAGCTTCTTTTAAAGTAGATTTATCTTCTTCAAGAATATTCTTTGTCGCGGAATCAGAAGGGGAATTATTAGGTCCGCATGAAGCTAAAGCAATTAGATTTAATGCGGTTAATCCCATAATTAATAATCTTTTTTTCATATAATCTCCTTTATTGAGGAAAATAGATACCTTCAAAGCGAAGGTATCTATTAAATTTGTTTAATTTTTTAATTAAGCAGCGTATAAGCGTCCAACAAAGCTTGTTGCAGCATATGACATTTTACTACCAGATAATGTAGCGAATGTATTATATGTTCCCAAATAATATACTTCATCGCTTAATGTATAAGTAAATGTCTTATATTCTGTATTCCAAGAGTATACTGTAGTAGCTGCATCTTCAAAATTGAATACAACTTTATTCTTAGAATTTAATTCTGTATTCATATATTTTTCGCCAACTTTGATGTTATATCCACCTTCAACTGCTTCAAATTTAACATCTGCTGCTTCAGATACTAATTTAGTTGTTGCTGGATAGGTTCCATTTTTAACGGATGCAGATAAGAATAATACTTCATTTGTTAAATTTGTATTAACAACACCAAATTTATAAGTTTTTGAAGTATCTATAGCATCTTGTGCCACTAAAGAATGAGCTTCAGCTGTTACCTTATATGACTTTGTTTTTGTTGTTGCACCAATAGTTAATGAAACAGTTAATGTTCCTTCTTTCTTAGTTACAGAAGGATTAATTTTTGCTTTATTACCTTCTACTTTAAATACTTCAGCATCATCTTCTGCTCCCCATGACCATGTGATAGTAGGGGTGCCATATTTTGCATCTACAGAAGTAGGAAGCTCAACTTCTGTTACAATAGACATTTGTTTATCAAGTTTGAAAGAACCTGTTAATTCTCCAAAAGCCATTGTAGCTTTTTCTTCTTCAGTCATTCCGCTACTATCGACTTCTGGTGTTGCACCAATATAATAGAATCTTGAACCGTTTTGAACTGTTCCGTATGTTCCACCAATTTCTGTTTCTTTATTTCTATAAACATCATATAAAGCAAATTGAACTTCTACTTCAAGGCCATCTACTGGTTTTAAATTATCAAGATCTTTAAATTTGTAGTAACCTAATAAATATTTTGTATTATCAGTTGGATCTACAAGAAGAACATTTGAACCATTTGCTGTTGTAGTAACAACAACTTTAGCTTTTACTTTATAAATTTTAGCAAAGTCAGCAGCTGGGACTTTATATCCTGTCTCTGCAGCATCTAATTTAGTAACTAATTCCGCAATTGTTGTTGCTGTTGTTGCTGTTTCTGGAACTGCATTACCTGAACTTACTTTTTCATAAGAGATATTTACACCTTCTGGTAAACCATAGTAACGATAAACATCAACACTATTAATCTTTAAGTTATCGCCAACTTTAACTTCTTTAGCCATATTTGAATCATAAATATAGAAGTAAGATGTAGTATCAGCAACGATAACACCTGAAGTTGAGCAGAATCCAATAACTGTAACATCATTCTTTAATCCGTATGTAATTACATTCTTGCTTGAATCATGACCATCAGATAAACCAATTAATGCTGCTAAATTATCTAGTTTTTCAACTTGAGGTGCAGCTGGAACTGTAAATGTAATAGTCTTTGAAGCGACTGCTTCGTTAACTTGTACACTAGCGGTTAATGTGACTAATGTATCTTTTTCAAGTTGTTTAATTGTAACTGTGTATGTTCCATCCTTTTCAGAAATGACTGCAGCTTCACTATCAGAAACTAGTTTAACAGTATAAGTTTTTTCATCTTTTGTAACAGTAGAAGGGCATGTAAATGTTGCTGTGACTGTTCCTTTATCTTGTGTTAAAATAAATTTCTTTAAAGCTGATTGAGCTTCTTTTTCATCTGCTGTTAATGAGGAAACTACAGTAGATGAATTATTGATACCTTTATTTACTCCACAAGAAGCAAATGAAGCTGTTGCAATTAATAAAGACGCTAAAATTAAACTTTTCTTATTCATTTTTTATTTTCTCCCTTTTTATTAGCTTGCCGCGTATTCACATTCATCCATTGCGTTCTTGAATGCGCTATCGATTGATTTTGTACCAGAAATAACATTAACAATAATATTACCTACTTCATCACGAGCGGTTGATGAACCATTAAATGCTGCAGAAGTGAAGTAATATGGTAATTGTTGAACTGATTGATATGCAGCTTTAGCAATAACACCTGGTTTAGAATTTTGTGTTCTGCCATCAAGGTAAGTTTGATATGTTGTTGAATTTTGAGCACTTTGAGTTACTGGAATATATCCAGAAGCTTTTGCATAATCAATTTGAACTGCATCAGATAATAAGAATTTTGTAACTAACCATGAAGCTAATTCTTGATCTGGAGCTTTATCGAACATACAAAGAGATGGTCCTTGAGAAATAACAGCGCTTGATCCTCCATCAGCAGAAGGAATCATTGCAATACCTGTTTCAAATGAATCTGAGAATTGATATTGAGCACCACCAGTAGAACCAATACACATATAACATCTTGGATCAGTTTTTGAAGAGAACAATGATGATGTGTATGTTCCGTATAATGTTTGTGTTGTGAAGTAGCCTTCATCATACATATTAGCTAAAGATTGAACAAATGATCTAGTTCCTTCATTATCAAATAAGAATTCACCCGCTGTATTTGTGTAGTCGAATCCATATTGTTTAGCAAGTTCAATAAATAAGTTAGCTTCTGAGTCGATTCCAAGAGGAATACATTTTTCATCGATAGCTAAGATATCTTCACATAATGTCCACATTTCACTCCAAGTGGTAGGAACTTCTAACTCGTTTGCAGTGAAGAAATCCTTATCATAATATAAGACTTCTGTTGATTTTGCAAATGGTAAAGCGTACATATGACCATCACCAAATGCAGCACCTTCACCATAGAATGCACCAGTAATATTAGAGCTATCAATACCAAATTCTGGGCTTTGAATGAATGAATCTAAGTGAGTTACTACTTCTGCATTGTTATATAAAGCAACGTGATCAGGATAACAGAATGATAAATCTGGGTATCCACCTGTTGGAATAGCAGTAACAATAGCGTTACGTAATTCAGTGTATCCTGAGTATGTAACTAATTCTACTTCAATATTTGGATAACCTGGTAAGGTTTTTCCATCTACTAAATGGCTAGTAATAGTTGATTTTAATGTGTCACCCATTGTTGACCAATATGATACTTTATATTGTTTTGAAGTATCAAAAGTAGTTGGGCAAGTTGAGTTTGCCGTTGTTGGGCTTAATGTAACTTCACCTGTTGATGAAGTACCATCATCCTTTGGATTAGCATTAGCAACAACATTCCATCCTTCAACAGTTAATCCTCCATTAGGTTTCTCTGTTTTACCACAGCTTGCTAAAGCTGTTGCTGTTAATAATAATGAAGCTAAAACTAAAGATTTCTTTTTCATTTTTATTTTTCTCCTTTTTCCTATCCCTTAATTCCGCTTCTAGATACGCCTCTAATGATGTATTTTCTAAAGAATAAGAATACAAGGAATAAAGGTATAGAAACGATTGTACAAGCCGCCATTTGGATAGGATAATTTACGTTACCTGTTGAACTGACGCCTGTATCACCTGATGCTGTAAAACTTGCATTTCTTAACCATACAGAAATCAACCAATAATCTTTGTTATGGTTTACAAGTTGGCACCAAATATATGAATTCCATGCACCCATCATTTTTAAAATAGTAATTGAAATAATTGAAGGGAGCGCTAAAGGAATCATAACCTTTAATAAGTATTTTAGATCACTTGATCCGTCAACTTTTGCCGCATAATATAACTCATCTGGGATTTGTTTAAAGTTTTGACGTAATAAGTAAATATAAAATACGGAAACTAAGAATGGAACGACTAATACTTGATAAGAATTTAGCCATCCAAAGCTACTAACTGTAGCGTAGTTTGTAATTGTAAATAATTCACCAGGAATCATCATTGTTGCAAGCAAGATTGAGAACAATGTTTCTCTTCCTTTGAATTTGAGTCTTGCAAAAGCATAAGCTGCAAGAATTGTTATTACAATTGAAAGAATTGTAGAAACAACACCAACGCATAATGTGTTAATCAATGCTCTCCAGAAGCCTGTAACATTCACAGCATCAGCATAGTTTGTCCAAACGATGTGTTGAGGAAAGAAAGTTGGAATTGCTCTTCTATATTCTTCCTCAGTCTTTAATGAAGAAATAATCATCCAATAGAATGGAAATAAGACGATTAAGGCAAATGCTACTAAGAATACATAAGTAACAACCTTAATAGTAATAGATACTATTTTTTGTCTTCTTCTAAGAGTTTCAAGATCTGTATTGGAGACTGTTGATAATTTTTCTGCCATATTTTCTCCTCCCTAATAATGAACTTTCTTAGAACTTACCCAGTTGTTAAATATAGTAAATGCTAAAATAATCATAAATAATATTAAGGCACCAGCTGCCGCTCTACCATATTTAGCTAAACCAATTTGGTCATAAATATAACCAACTACAGTATTCATTTCAAATGTATTTAGTTGTTGACCAAAGATAGCAACAGAAGCCGTATATTCTTTAAATGAACCAATGAATCCAGTAATCAATACATAAGCAAGCATTGGGCTCAACATAGGAACTGTAATCTTCATGAATGTTCTAAATCTTGAAGCGCAGTCAACTTTTGCTGCATCGTAATATTGTTTATTAACACTTTGTAATGCGCCTAGTAAAATAAGAATTTTAAATGGTAATGCATTCCAAATGATATAAACGCAAAGCACGAACATTTTTGTAAAGTATGTAGATCTACTTCCACCAATCTTACCGATATTAATCCAGTTGATATTAACTCCTAAAATGGAATTTATAACACCTGGAGTTGTAACTGTTTTTGGTGTACCGATCATTGTAAACATAATTGCAAATACCATACCAATAGCAATTGTATTTGTAATATATGGTACAAAGAAGATTGTTTGTAAGAATTTTTGGAATGGTTTAATTGAATTCAACGCTACTGCAATCAACAAAGCTAGTATTGTAGAAACTGGAACTGTGACAATAGTAACAATGATAGTATTTTGTAAACATTGTTTGAATTGTGGATAATTAAACGCATCGATAAAATTTTGAAAACCTACTGAAAACTTTTGATGGACTCCAAGAAGTGGATCATATCCATTTAGGAAAGCCATACCTAAGGTCTTAAAGAATGGGAAGAAAGTAAATACCGCCATTAAGATGAGTGTTGGCGCTAAAAATATCCAACCTCTCCATTGATGCTTACTTTCCATACCTATTCACCTTCGCCTTCTTGTGAAGATTGATCTGTTTCAGCTATTACTTCTTCTTCTACTACTTGTTCGTCTTCTTTTGCCTCTTTCTTTTTAAAGACTCTTGCAACTTTATTAACTAATTCTTTTGATTTATCAGCAAATTTAGTGAAGACGTTTTTCTTTTCGTTTGGTTCTAATTGAACTTGTTCAACCGCATCCATGAATTCTGGAGCATCATATTCTTTATCCTCAGCAATTCTTATTTGAGTGTCGTAGTTGAATAAGAATACTTTTGCAGGTTTTAATTTAAATTTGACATTTTCAAGTCCTGTTGGATCAAATTCATCAACCGTTGATCTAATAGTTGGTTTTAAGCAATTTGGGTGAGTAGAAATGATTGATCTTTCTCTACCCATGACTTCATAATTTTCAAGTTTAAGTGTTAATACACCATTCTTTTGATCTGGAATAAATCCTTCTGGACGAATAGCAATATAGACTTTTTGATCTGGAAGTTTGGTATTCATAATCTTTTCTTCGCCGATATATACCCCGCCATTTTTAATTTCACCAGTGAATGTATTAATTGGTGGAGTTCCTAAGAATTGAGCGACGAATAAGTTATGTGGATCATCATAGATTTCTTGTGGTTTTCCAACTTGTTGAACGACACCAAGTTTCATAACTACAAGTATATCAGAAATAGACATTGCTTCTTCTTGATCGTGAGTAACAAATACAGTTGTAACTCCAGTAGTTTGTTGAATTCTTCTAATTTCTTCTCTTGTTTGTAAACGAAGACGAGCATCCAAGTTAGATAAAGGTTCATCAAGTAAAAGAACATCTGGTTGTTTTGCTAAAGCACGAGCGATAGCAACACGTTGTTGTTGACCACCTGATAATTCACTTGGTTTACGATCTAGAAGATTTTCAATTTGAACAATTTTTGCCACTTCCTCAGCACGTTTCATTCTATCTTCTTTAGGCATACCAATGTTTTCAAGTGGAAAGAGAATGTTTTGTAGTACGGTCATATGTGGATACAACGCGTAATTTTGGAAAACTAATCCAATTCCTCTTTTTTGTGGTTCTAAAGATGTAACATCCTTATCGCCAAAAATGATTTGACCTCTTGTTGGTGAAAGTAAACCGCTCAACATAAATAAAGTTGTTGATTTACCACAGCCTGAAGGGCCAAGAAGTCCAACTAATGTACCTGATGCAATATCAATGGTGACATTATTAACCGCGACTACCTTTGAATTTGTTTTTTTGTTATCAAATTCTTTAGTAAGTCCTTTCAAAACAATTTCCATTATTTTCCTCCCTAATTGTTATGATTAATTTTTATTCCCTTAATTTCAAGCAAGCAAAAAAGACGCAATCATTGCATCACTGAATATGGAATTTAAACTGCGAACTAATTGCATATATTTCTCCCTTACCTATTGAACAATCAATTGGGTAATATAATTATAACTTTTGAAACGGCTTTTGTAAAGATAGAATGTCTAGACGTATTTATATAATAAATACCCTTATCATTTTTTTACATATTCTTTACAAGAATCCCCTATTTCGCGGATTTTGTATATGTATCATTTTGATAATATGGCTTATTTTTTTCTTTTATATATTCTTCTAGTTCTTCTTTTGTTTTAAAAGTAAGAGTTCCCTTATCATCAATAGTATAGGAAAGAGCAAAATAATCATGCAAAGCAATTTTCTTTTGCGAGAAAACTACCATACCGATAGTAATAAATAAAGGTATAAACATTAAGATCATTGATAACCCTAATTCAACTAGTAACAAACTAGCTTGGCGTATTGCTAATTGTTTTTTGCTACATTGAATATTTTCTTTTGAGTCGAGAACACTTATACCTAAACAAAGTTTACCGATAGTTTTTCCACTAGGTAAAAGCCAAACTGGTACACAAAATAAAGCTACAAAACATGATAAAAACAAGGAAATGAAGAATTCCAAATAATTATATAAATTCATCTTTTTTGCATAGCTATTCAATTCTTTATCTTGTTTAGCATATGTCACTGCTTTTTCGTATTGTGTTTCATAGAATGAATCTAATGATGCTTTTAATACATCGTTTCTTTCGTATATAACACCATCTTTTTCTACAAATAAAGAAGAATCGAGACGGCTTTTATCATATTCTTTTCCCTTTTCAAATTCACCTTTTTCCTCTAAATAGGTATGATAAAAATAATTTAAATTAGTCGCATAGTCTTCTTTATCAATCAATTGATATGTAGTTCCATCAACAATAAATAAATGAGTTTTTGCTAATTTTTGATTATATTTTTCACTCACTTCATTATAGTCGGTAAAATTAAATACTATTGGATCTAAAACAATTTTATAAAGTCCAACAATCAAAAACAATACAACGATGATATCAATCAAGCTTGCACAAATACGCTTAAAAACGTTAACATTTCTATATAAATTTTCAGTTTGTTCCATCGTTTTTACTTCCTTTTATTAATTGTTGCTTCTTACTTTCATCAATTTGACCACTAGATTTAGAAACCACTAAACTTTGCACTAAAAAATCGTGGATTGTGAATCCTTTTTTTGTAAAAATACATACTACTAATGATACCATAGCTAATATGCCAACAGATAAGAATTCCACGAATAAAACAAGCGTTCTTAAAGTGAAAAATCCTTCTTTTATATTCTCTTGTGTAGCAATATTTATGATCTCGATACGCATGATCTTTTTTCCTATAGTTTGTCCTTTTTTTAGTATTAAAGGAATAAAATAAAGATATAAAATACAAGGAACAACTATCGAACTAGTCAAAGAAGAATTAATATATGCACTTGTTTCATTTCTCAATTTCTTATATTCAGGATCATTACATAAAACATCATAATATGCACTTTTTAATTCATCCACTAAAAATTTTTTATATTTTTCTATATCATAGTCATTAATTAATTTATATTCATCATCTTCAAGATAAAATAAAACTCCTATTTCTTCAGCTTTATGTTCCTTATATGTCGAATCATTTCCTTCATACCAGACATAGAAATCTGAAATTGCTTTATCTTGGTTTTCAGGACTACCACTTACAAAGTCGATTGATCCATCTTCTTTTTGTGCGAACAAATGGCTTTGTAGTCCGATTTCAATTTGTTTTTGATATGCTTCTTTGTAAGAAGAGGAATTCATAATCGTAAAATCAAAAATTGTTACCATTAATAAAAACGTTAATCCTATACATAGAGCATCGATTAAAAAAGCACATACTCTTTTAAAGAATATCTCTTTTCCATATTTGTATTCCATCTATTTAATCCTTTCAAAAATAGTAGCAAAAAATCTATTTTCCTTCATTATTTTCGCTATTTTCTATAATTTCATCTTGTGAAGAATATTCAATTTCTAAACGATCAGATTTAGAAGCATCGTATTTAATTGAGGAATCGACAATTATAGTCTTTGATAATAAATCAGAAAGTGAAGATCTGTTTGAAGAAAATAACATCATCAAAAACGAAATGATAAGAGGAATAAACATCGCTATAAGAGAACCAATTATTTCCACAAAAGCAAATACGCTAAAACGAATAAGAATTTGAATTTTATTTGGTTCAGGTTGCTTTTCTTTAGAAATCGCTTTTAAAGAGAAGATGCGCATACCTAAAGTTTCCCCATATTTTCCTAATATTGAAGGAAGCAAAATAACTAATAAAGAAGATGGTATAATACTAATTAGAGCAATAATTAAATTATAATTATTTATTTTATTTATCAATGTTTTTACTTCAGGTAAGGATGATAAAACGTTAGTAATAGTATCATTAGTAACTTGAGCATACCATGAATCTAACTCTTCTTTGGTTCCTATTTCAATGTATTTTCCGTTATCTTCATCGTAAGAAAATAATGTTGTTTGCATTTCTTTTAATTTTTCATAATTAGCGATATCATCATAATTTGAGTAGAAGTAAGATAAATGTTCATCGTATGATGAAGTGATAACTTTAATCATATTTGTTTCTTCATCTTTCTCGTACAAAGAAGAATCCACTAAATAGTTCATATATTCTTCGTTTACTTTATCATAATCAGTCGCGGACGAGAATATAGGTCCAACCACAAAAGCAAAAGCTATAAAAAATGTTAATAATAGAATAAAAATATCAATAACTGCAGCCAAACTTCTTTTTAGAATACCTGCTTTTCTAAACTCAACTTTTCTCATATATCTACTCCTTCTAATATGATTTGATTATAAGATAAATAAAGCAATTATTCAATGCAAAAAAAGACCAATGCAAATGCATTGATCTTTGATTTTAAATAAGTTAGTAAACTATTTAATGATTTCTGTAACGTTACCAGCACCAACTGTACGGCCACCTTCACGAATTGAGAATTTTGTTCCTTTTTCAATTGCAACTGGGTGGATTAATTCAACTGTTAAGTTAACGTTATCACCTGGCATAACCATTTCAACACCTTCTGGAAGTGTGATAACACCAGTAATATCAGTTGTACGGAAGTAGAATTGTGGTCTGTAGTTTGTTAAGAAAGCTGTATGACGGCCACCTTCTTCTTTTGTTAATACGTAAACTGAAGCTGTGAATTTTGTGTGTGGAGTAACTGTTCCTGGTTTTGCTAATACTTGACCACGAACTACTTCGTCACGGTTTACACCTCTTAATAAGATACCAGCGTTGTCGCCAGCTTCTGCGAAATCAAGAGTTTTTCTGAACATTTCGATACCAGTAACAACTGATTTCTTTGTGTCTTTAATACCAACGATTTCAACTTCGTCGCCCATTTTTAATATACCACGTTCAACTCTACCAGTAACAACAGTACCACGACCTGTAATTGTTAAAACGTCTTCAATTGCAAGTAAGAATGGTTTATCTGTCTCTCTAGTTGGAGCTGGGATGTATGTATCACATGCATCCATTAATTCCATGATAGCTTCTTGAGCTTTTGGATCACCATCTAATGCTAATCTAGCTGAGCCACGGATGATTGGTGTTTCATCTCCTGGGTAACCATATGATGATAATACATCACGAACGTCCATTTCAACTAAATCGATTAATTCTGGATCGTCAACTAAGTCAATTTTGTTTAAGAATACAACGATGTATGGAACACCAACTTGTCTAGCAAGTAAGATGTGTTCTCTTGTTTGTGGCATAACGCCATCTGTTGCAGCAACAACAAGGATTGCACCATCCATTTGAGCAGCACCAGTAATCATGTTTTTAACATAGTCAGCGTGGCCTGGGCAGTCAACGTGAGCATAGTGTCTTGTTGCTGTTTGGTATTCAATGTGAGCTGTGTTAATTGTGATACCACGTGCTTTTTCTTCTGGAGCAGCATCGATTTGATCATATGCTTTCTTTTCTGATAAGCCTTTAGCAGCTAATACTGTTGTGATAGCAGCTGTTAATGTTGTTTTTCCGTGGTCAACGTGACCGATAGTACCAATATTAACGTGAGTTTTGCTTCTATCGAATTTTTCTTTTGCCATTTTGTGAATTCCTCCTAATAATTATTTTGAATTTCAACGTATTCATAATATAGCATTTTTTATTTAAAATCAACAATCAAAAGACTATTGTTTTTAATTCATAATAAATAATTTTTTTATTTTGCTGATTTCTTAATAATTTCATCAGCAACGAATCTTGGACATTCTTCATAATGATCCATTTCCATTGTGTAGTTTGCACGACCCTTAGTCATAGAACGTAAGTCTGTAACGTAACCAAACATTGTAGCAAGTGGAACCATTGCATCAAGAATTGTCGCATTACCTCTTTCAGATTGGCCTGTAATTTCGCCTCTTCTTTGAGAGATATCACCCATAACATCACCTAAGTATTCAGATGGAGTTGTAACTTCAACTTTCATAATAGGTTCTAGAATAACTGGGCTACATTTCTTTGCAGCTTCTTTTAATGCTAATGAAGCAGCAACTTTATAAGCAGCTTCTGATGAGTCAACATCATGGTAAGAACCATCGAATAATGTTGCTTTGATATCGATGATTGGGAAGCCTGCTTGTAGACCTCTGTCTAAGTTTTCTTTTAAACCTTCCATTGTTGGTTTGATATATTCTTTTGGAACTGCACCACCAACGATAGCGTCTACGAATTCAAATCCTTTACCTGGGTTTGGTTCAAATTTGATCCAAACGTGACCATATTGACCATGACCACCAGATTGTTTAACGTATCTACCTTCACAATCAGCTGCCTTACGGATTGTTTCTCTATAAGCAACTTGTGGAGCACCAACGTTAACTTCAACCTTGAATTCATCTCTTAATCTTGTAACCATAACATCTAAGTGTAATTCACCAACACCAGAGATAATATTTTGGCCAGTTTCTTTATTTGTTGTAAATTTAAATGTTGGGTCTTCTTCAGCTAACTTAAGTAAACCAATTGTCATCTTTTCTTGGTCAGCTTTTGTTTTTGGTTCAATAGCTTCAGAAATAACTGGATCTGAGAAGCTAATTGATTCAAGAAGTAATTCATTGTTTTCGTCACAAAGTGTATCACCTGTAGTTGTTGATTTTAGACCAACAGCAGCACCAATATCACCTGCGTTAACTTCTTCAACTTCTTCTCTCTTATTTGAGTTCATGATAACTAAACGAGAGAATCTTTCTTTAACGCCTTTTGTTGAGTTATAAACATATGATCCAGATTTTGCTGTACCTGAGTAAACACGGATAAATGCTAATTTACCAATGAATGGGTCAGTCATAATCTTGAATGCTAATGCTGCAAGAGGAGCATCATCTTTAGGTTCACAAACTACTTCTTCACCAACTTCGTTATGTCCTACTGTATGAGGAATATCAACTGGTGAAGGTAAGTATTCACAAATTGCATCAAGTAAAGGTTGAATACCTTTGTTCTTATAAGCAGATCCACAAAGGACTGGGAAGAATGTTGCTGTTAAAACCGCTTTACGAATAACATTCTTGATTTCTTCAACAGTTGGTTCTTCACCTTCTAATACTTTCATCATGAAATCATCATCGTAAGCTGCAAGTTTTTCTAATAATTCAAATCTTAATTCTTCACATCTGTCTTTGTATTCTTCTGGAACTGGAACTTCTTCAGGGTGTTCACCTTTAACATCTGAATAGACATATGCTTTTCTTTCGATTAAATCGATAACACCTTTTAATTGTGATTCAAGACCAATTGGATATTGAATAGGAGCAGCGTTAGCGCCTAATTTTTGTCCGATTGATTTGAAAGACATTTCAAAATCAGCACCGATAGCGTCTAATTTATTAACGAATACAATACGAGGGACATTATATTTTGTACCTTGTCTCCAAACAGTTTCTGTTTGTGGTTCAACACCATTCTTTCCATCAAGAACAGTAACAGCACCATCTAAAACACGAAGTGAACGTTCAACTTCAGCAGTGAAATCGACGTGGCCTGGAGTATCGATTAAGTTAATTCTATGACCTTTCCAGAAACAAGTTGTAGCAGCAGAAGTAATTGTAATACCTCTATCTTGTTCTTGTTTCATCCAGTCCATTGTTGCAGAACCATCGTGAGTTTCACCGATTTTGTGAACCTTACCTGTATAGAATAAGATTCTTTCTGAAACGGTTGTTTTACCAGCATCAATGTGAGCCATGATACCGATATTACGTGTCATATTAATATCTGTTGTACGAGCCATAATTCTCTTGTCCTCCGAATACTACCATCTGTAGTGAGCGTAAGCTTTGTTAGCTTCAGCCATCTTATGGATATCTTCTCTCTTCTTAACAGAAGCTCCTGTGCCATTAGCAGCATCAATAATTTCAGCAGCTAATTTATCTTCCATTGATTTTTCATTTCTTAAACGAGCGTAGTTAACTAACCATCTTAAGCCTAAAGTTACTCTACGTTCTGCACTAACCTCAACTGGAACTTGAACGTTAGCAGCACCAACTCTTCTTGTTTTTAATTCTAAAGCTGGCATGATATTACCGATAGCAACTTCGAATACTTCCATAGCTGGTTTACCTGTTTTTGCTTCGATTTTATTGAATGCGTTATATAAGATAGTTTGAGCTGTTCCTCTTTTACCATCTAACATAATCTTATTGATTAAACGTGTTACTAATTTTGAATTATAAATTGGATCTGGTAACACATCGCGTTTTGCGACTATTCCTTTACGTGGCATTTAAAAATCCTCCTTTCCTAATTTGTATATTTAGATTTTTATTTTTCAACGTATTGACTATTTCTTTTCTTTTGGTTTCTTTGTTCCGTATAATGATCTGCCTTGTTTTCTTTCGTTAACACCAGCGCAGTCTAATGTACCACGAACGATATGATAACGAACACCAGGTAAATCCTTAACACGTCCACCACGAATTAAAACAGTACTGTGCTCTTGTAAATTGTGACCTTCTCCACCGATATAAGCAGTAACTTCGAATCCATTTGATAAGCGAACACGAGCATACTTACGTAAAGCTGAGTTAGGTTTCTTAGGTGTCATTGTACCAACACGAGTACATACACCACGCTTTTGAGCAGCGCTTTGGTTTGTTGTTTTCTTTGCGAGTGAATTCCAGCGTTTATTTAAAGCTGGGGCTTTAGATTTTTCAATTGAATTTGTACGTCCATTACGAACTAATTGATTAATTGTAGGCATTGAATAAATCTCCTTTCTGATTACTTTTGTAAGCCACAACACCGGGTGTTTCATATTCTTTCATAAAAATATGATGCTTTTACGCATCAAAACCACGGTGCTTTCGGCACACGCTTTGTCATTGTAATATATAGTTTGTGTTAAATCAAGCATTTTAAATAAAAAAATAAAAAAATTTTTTAAAGCACATTTCCGGGTGTTTCAAAAATGAAAAAAGACCCTTTTTCAGGTCTTAAATCAGTTAGATAAATTTTCTTCTAGAAAAGAAGCGATTGATGACATTACTACTTCATCCATTTCCACAAGTTTATTGTAATCTAAGCCTCCATAGAATTCATCTTTCTTTTCTTGAGGAATCTCACATTTATTTTCTAAATATAAGCGATAATACTCTTCATTAGTATCATTGTCGTATTTAGCACCTTCAAGAGTTAAATTAGGACGATGGAATCTATCTTTCACAAGTAAGAACTTCTTTGTTTCATCATCTTTGCATGCTTCTTTAAATTCCTCAAAATTATAGACGCTATTTACAATTGTATCTCTATCGGCAGCGATGACATATACTGGCACTTTAGTATTTAGTAATGTTTGTTTAGTTGATACTTTACTATAAGATTTAAAACGATGCTTATCAAACAACTTAAATACAAATCCATATGGTTTCATGTTTCTTAATGAAGCAGTTTCAAGTTCATGAGCTACTTGAGAAAAAGATTCATCAAATGGACTTAGTGAAACAACAGCTTTAATATTGTCATAGTAATTTAAAACGTTAACCGCTGCATATGCACCCATAGAATGGCCGTATATTACTTTTTTATAATTCTTTAGTTCTTCTAGACTATCGATGTATTCTAGGGCATATTTTAAATCGATTACTGTTTGAGGAAATCCTGGAAATATTTTTCCCTCTGAATCTAAACAACCAGTATAATCAAAAGCAAAAACCTTATATCCTAATTTAGCAAAATAGTTAATCTCGGTTGTGTATTGTAAATGCCCTGCGCCAAGTCCATGGCTTAGAACTAATAATCCTTTGTATTCTTCTAGAGTAGGATAATAATATAAATGAGCCGCTAGAAGCTGTCCTTTATTAGAAGTGAAAGATAAATCTTCTTTTTTTAATCCTTCAAAATCTTCAACTGTAAAATATTTTAAAGTATGGTTATCATTATACCTTTTATTAAACATACTACGATATACTCTACTAGCTGTAATTAAGATAAGGATAAAAGAAATAATAATTCCTCCACCTACTATTCCTAAAAATATCCACATAAATTCTTTCTCCTATGAAATAGTATTAATTGAAACTTTCATAGTATTCATATTTACTACAATTTCGATGGTTGATCCTATCGTTAAACCAGTAGCTTGGAAGTTTCCTCCACTATTTAAGCTTAGTTCATCAGTAGTGCCATCTTTTAATCCCCAGTTTATTTCATCCCAATTAGTACCATTATTAAATTTAAAACTAAATGATTCACATTCAACATTCTCAATTACGCATTTATATATTCCTTCACCTTGATACACTAAAGGATAATCTTTTGTAGTCCAATTGTTTTTATATCCTGATAAATAGACGTTATCATAAATAGGTAATGAAGTAGAAAGACTTGTGTTTGAAGGAGAAGAAGTCGATGAGCCTCCATTTGCTCCACCATCAAGAACTAAATCAAGATTCACCATTTTTCCTTTTTCAGTAATGTATTCTTCAAAAGAAATATTACCCGAAGCATATGGCGTTAATGAAAGTGAATAACTGGAATAATTATTTTTAAAAACATTATATAAAGATTCAAAAGTAGATAAATTCCACCATGAAGATGCTTTAATAGCTTTAACTTGATTTAAATATATTGCTTTCGCGTAATTTGTTGTCGATGATAAGAAAGTATCTTTAAATAGCTTAACACTTGTTTGTCTTTGTTTACCTTGAGCTACTAAAGAGAATACTTCTGCTTTTGTCATATTGTTTCCATCTGGATTCCAATTAGAACCTCCTGCTCCAAAACACCTATCATAATCGATTGGAATAATAATCATCTTTCCATCAGTTCTACGAAAATATATCATGTAGTTGTTGTTATTATTTCTTAAATCATCTGGATTACCTAACATATAAGAAACTGCTTCTTCTACCGCTAGATAACGTAAGTCTACATAGGAATCTATTTTTGTATAATCAGAACTGTTGATGTTTGTAATACAAGTTCTTAATCTTTCTGAATCATCATTAGCATTTTTATTCGTTTTACGATTATAAACAGGAACATAAGTTCCATCTGGACTATTAACTCCTATCCTACTACCTTTCGAAGATTCATATGTTAAATCAGCGCCTTCTCCATATCCTCCACTTCCATAACCATAACTACATTTATATAAGTCACCGTATGAAGAATTAGCTACGCCATTAGTGGCTATTTTTTCTTCTGCCCAAGGAGCCATATTAATAAAACTACCATTTTTTAAAGACCTTTTAATAAGCGATTTTGTAGCAGGTTCAAAGATTCTAAATAATCCCATATTTTTAGCTTTGCCCGAAGTAGTTGTCATAGTTATTTCGCCTAAAGTAACATGTTGAGAAATAATTCCATTAGCTCTATATAACATTGAAGAATAAATCTCTTTAACATAAGTTTCATCATCACAAACATTAAATTTTGTATCTAATCCTGATAAACCTAAAAAATTTCTGTCTTTTCGAGCTAAACGATCTGCTTCACTTGCCCATGTTGTTAATTCAGAAGAAGAATATACGTTTGCATCATCCCAAGTTTCATCAAACGATAACTTTACATGGAAAACATTAATTTCTCCATCTACAAGAATATTATCACGCGACATATTACCTTTTTGTCTTATACCAACATCATCAAACTCCCAAACGAAAGTATTTCCTTCATTAGTTAAAGAAATAGTCACTTTTTGAGCATGACGATATTTATCAGTTTTTTGTTGAGGACCGCCTTCTTCAAAATCTTTTTGTAATAATTGTAATTCACTATCAGAAATATCAATTTTTATACTAACTTTATTATATGGATTAAAGAAATCATCAAAAGTAACATCAAGTTGAGAGGCAATTGTTCTTTTTTCTATTTTAAATTCATCAATAGTAACATCCTTATATGCGTCTTTTGTAAGCAAATCTTCTTCAGAAACAGAGGAAGTAAAACTATTTCCTCCTCCACCACTTTGATTACTAATATTATTAGAAGATGGATTACGTTTAATATTTATACATCCAACAAGTAAAAAAGCTAAACTTAAAACTAATAAACTTCTCTTTTTCATATTTACCTCCGTTTGCTATTTTTATTTTATCAAGTAAATATAATTATCACAATGAAAAAAAGGAAACATTCATCCGAAATGTTTCCTTTACATTTAAACGAATTATTAGTCTTTCTTAAACATGATTTCTCTTAATTCAGCGATAGAGGAGTCACCACGAATAACCGCTCTTCTACAACATTCAACAAGAGTAATCATACCTTTTTCAATTGCTCTTTCTTTCATAGCTTCTGTTGAAGCATGAGCCATAATCATTTCTCTTACTTCTTCATCAATCATTAAGACTTCGTGGATACCAACACGGCCTTTGTAACCAGAACCATGGCAAGCTGGACATCCAACTGGTTCATAAATTTCAATAGGTTTAGTAATACCTAACATTTTCATTTGATGTTCATTTGTCTTAACTCTTAATTTACATGCAGGACATAATCTTCTAACTAAACGTTGAGCAATAACACCTGATAAAGCATCAGATACGAAATATGGTTCAACACCCATATCAATCAAACGAGCAACAGCACCTGGAGCATCGTTAGTGTGTAGTGTAGAGAAAACCAAGTGACCCGTAATAGCGGAACGAATAGCGATTTGTGCAGTTTCTTCATCACGAATCTCACCAATCATGATAACGTTAGGGTCTTGACGAAGAATAGATCTTAATGCAGAAGCGAAAGTCATACCTGCTTTTGCATTAACTTGAACTTGGTTAACACCAATCATGGTATATTCTACTGGGTCTTCAACAGTAATTACGTTAACTGAATCATTATTAACTTCCTTAATGAAGGAGTAAAGTGTTGTAGATTTACCACAACCAGTAGGACCAGTTAGAAGAATAATACCATATGGTTTATGAATTAATTCATCAATCTTACTATTTTCTTCTGGTAAGAATCCAAGTTTATCTCTAGTAAATGCGAATGCTTTAGTGTCAAGAACACGGATAACGATTTTTTCGCCATATACTGTTGGAAGTGAAGATACACGGAAGTCGTAGTCAACACCATTTAAATTTTGTTTAATACGACCATCTTGTGGAATACGTCTTTCAGCAATGTTCATACCTGATAAAATCTTAAAACGAGTAGAGACTGCTGGGAAGAGAGTTGTAGAGAATGTTGCTGATTCATATAAAGCACCATCAACACGGTATCTAACTCTAACGATTGTTTCATATGGCTCAATGTGAATATCTGATGCACCAGCAGCAATACCTTCTTTTAAGATAGAGTCTGCAAGTTTAACAGCAGGAGCAGAAAGAATATCTGCACCTTCTAATTCATCAACAGAAGAATCAACAATAGTTAAGTTCTCTTCTGAAGAGTATTGAGTAATAGCTTCGTTCATAGATGCTTTTGAGAAGACAGATGAACTTAATTTTAAAATCTTTGATGGGGAGCCAACAACGATATCAACATTAGTACCAAATAAAGAAGTTACAATATTGATTTGTCTATCATCAAATGGATCAGAGATAGCCACTAGATATTTGATTTTACCTGTAATATCTGGATGTTCTGTATCTACAATTGCAGGTTTACCATCTTTATCATAAGCATTGATTGGAATAATTTTATATTTATCAATAAAAGCTTGAGGACAAATTTTAACGACTTTGTCATTGTATTCAACACCTTCAATGTCAAGATAAGACATCTTGGCGTATTCAGCCATAACCATGGCTCTATTTTCTTCTTTTAATAATTTGAGGTCTACTAAATAGTTTTCGATACGAACTTTTGTATCTTCGCATTCTTCAACTGCTTTACGTAAAGCCCCAACTTCAACATATTTTCTAGCAAGAATTAATTTGATAATTTCTTCATTAATAATTTTCATAAACTTTCTCCTTCCATTAATATGTTGTAGAACCAGATTGTTCAACAGCTGTCATTAAGCTTAACATTGGCATAAATACCGCTAAAATAATGACGACAACGATTACAGCAATAACCATAATCATAACTGGTTCAATCATACCAGTCATTTGTTTAATCGCAGTATCAACTTGTTCTTCATAGTATGAGCAAACACGATCAAGAACTTCTTCAAGTTGACCTGTTTGTTCACCAATTGAAATCATTTCAGTTAACATTGTTGGGAATGTATTAATTGTTTCAATTGATTTAGAAATACCTTGACCACGTTTAATTTCTGAAGTAACAATAGCTAAACGTTCTTCAAGAATTTTATTATCCATCAATTTACCCATGGTACCAATAGCGTCAACTACTGGAATTGATGAAGATAGTAAGGTTGAGAAACCAGAAGTAAATCTAGATGTAGCAGAAGCAATTGTAACGCCAGAAATAATTGGTGCTGTCAACTTAAATTTATCTTTTGCCCTCTTAACCTTTTCAAATCTACCAAGTAATACCCATAGTAAGATTATTAAAGCCAAGACAGCTAGGATGTATAAATATTGTGTTGTTAAGAAGTTCGAGAATGCCTGCAAGGCCTTAGTAATAGCCGGCAGGTTATCTGATCCCAGTTGATCAAAGATTCCTTGGAACATTGGCATAACAACAACACAGATTAATACAAGAACACCAATAGCCATAGCCACTAAGAATAATGGGTATTTTAAAGCACCTTTAACTTTCTTTTTAGTTCTTGCATCCTTTTCATAGTAGTCAGCAAGTCTTTGTAAAATGACGTCTAGTTTACCTGATATTTCACCAATAGCAACCATGTTTCTAAAGAATGTTGGGAATGTTTTTGGATATTTAGCAAACGAGTCGGAAAGTTTTTGACCTTTTAAAATGTCTGAGTGAACTACATCCAAAATTGATTTAAGTTTTTGGTTTCTAGTATTATCAATTAAAATTTCAATCGCATTAACAATTTGAATACCTGCTGTAACCATGATAGCAAATTGTCTACAGAACATTGTTAAGTCATCAACTTTAATCTTTTCCATGAAAGAGAAAAGAGAACTTGATTCTGTAATCTTACGATATGAAATTAAGTAATAGTTCATACTAGAAACAATATCACGTAAATCATCAGGATCTTTAGCGTAGAAAACCCCTCTTGTGATCTTGTTATTAATATCCTTTGCTTTAAATTTGTACTTGTTCATTGTTTCTCACCTAATTTCTTAAATTGAAAATAAACCTAAATATAAGTTTATTAGTGGTAACCCATAAAATAAGGCTACTGTAAAGCCCAAAGTTAGATATGGGCCAAAAGGAAGAATTGCTCCTCCACCTTCTTCATCTGTATTTCTTTTTAATAGACTTGCGAAAGGAAGTTCCACAAGTAAGGCAAAGACCGCTCCAAAGAAGATACCAAGAAGAAGTAATCTTGCTCCTAAAAATAAGGATACTGCGGCAAAGAGTTTTAAATCTCCACCACCGATAATCTCTCTATCTAATAATTTTTCAATAAGAGAAACTATCAAATAAATTGCTCCAGTGATTCCAAGTCCAATCAAACGTTCCGCCCAACCTATACTTATAGAACTAAAGTATATGTTGAAGGACCATTCAAGAGGAATAATCCCTGTTTCCGTTATCGCGCTCATAATAACTGATACTAATCCACATCCTCCAATTATAAGAACTAAAGAATCAGGAATAATATAGTGCTTAGCATCTATAAAGAAGATGGCAATGAAGCAACTGATAACGATAAATGTCACTATACATATGGAAATGTTATAATGACCAAAGTAGTAATAAGTTAAGAGCCAAAGACCCATGGTAAGTAATTCCACTACCATGTATCTTGGTGATATCTTAGTACCACAATATCTACACTTACCTTTTAAGAATAACCAAGCAAAGACTGGAATATTGTCATACCATGCAAGTTTATGGTTACATGTTGGACAAAATGATCTAGGTTTTGCAAGATTAATTCCATTTGGCAAACGATAGATAACTACATTAAGGAAACTGCCAATGCAGAGTCCTACGATTGCAACTAGAATCCACTTAATCACTTCTAAAGTAATTTCTAAGGCTTCTAGATTGCTTAACAAACAAATTAGAACATGTCGAAGGACCATTTTAAATTCTCCGAAGATTTAATCGTATAGCCATACCATCCAAACACCACACGATATTTAACACAATCAACTCCGATTTGTCCATATTTGAAATCATCACAAGTAGATATATATAAATCTACTTTATCATCTAAATCTTCTGTTTCTTCTATATAATCACATGCGATAATATAACCATTACTAGTTTCATCTTCATAATATATATAAGCTATACCATCTTTAAAACGGAATTTTTCTTCGTCTATCAAAGAAGGATCAGGAGATTTTTCATAGAGAACTTTAGGTTGATATACGCTTTTGTTTCCATCTTTTTTCTCATAATAATCATTCATGAAATCATATAACTTATTCTCTAATACTAAAGTCTCATACTTAGCTTTTGCGGTATTAACTTGATTGATTGATACAGTAGCCACTAAAGCACTAACTGACAAGGAAACTGCAGTGATTACTACGGCAAGGACAATTGATAGGGACATCGTCATGCCTTTTTTCGATTTTAACTTTTTAAGCATAACCTTTACCTCTCAACTCTTACTGTTCTTTGGAAACTTTCGTATCCAAACAAAACATATTTTTCACTTTCTACATATGGAACCATTGAAATCGTATAAATGTCATAGTGTGAACTAGATTTTGATTTCATTTGAATTTCAATGTAATAATTTGTATTGTCACTAGTCTTTGTAGTAAATAATTCATCGTAGTATATTCTTCCTTCTCTTACTGAAGTAGGATCGACGGAAAATTCATCTAATATTCCCTCTATCTTAAAGGAAATATTGTTGTTAAGTCTACTTTTAGAGGAAGCTTCTGTTGATGCGTTTGTTAAGATGACAACACAAGTTAAGACAATACCAACAATAATAATTGATACTAATACTTCTAACAATGTGAAGCCTTTTTTGTTATTTTTCTTCATTTGCTTTCCTCCTTTCTTAAAAATTTAAATAAATGTTATTTTACTTTTGGATTGAAGATGTAATTTGTTTTAGTTTCTTCAAGTAGTAATGCAGATAAAGTTGTAACATCTTTTGTTAACATTAATTTATCACTTGGAATTAAGAATGTACCTTGTAAATAACGTTTGAAGAATTTGTAATAATCTTCTGTACAATAAACATCATCAGTATGGATGTAAATCTTTGATGTCTCTAGTTCTGGGTGAGCATGAACTAAACACTTAACTCTTACAACAACTTCAGTTAATGCATATTCAAGAGCTTCATTCATTTTCTTATATTTCATACCTTTTTCTTTAGAAGTTAAGATAACATCAAAATTAACTTTTTCAAGTTCTGATAGTCTTTGGTTTATATCATAAACTCCAACTGGAACTGTGAAGAATGACTTAAATTCAGCACCGGCAACAATACCAATGATCGTATCGAAGTTACCAATATCAAGATATAATCCTGAGTTTGATGAACCATATACTCTAGTACGAGCAATATATTTACCTAATGTTTGTTTTGTCCAACCAACTTTAGCAATGTGGTGTCCTAAAGGTTTGAATATAGACATCATTCTTTGGAAATATAATTTGTCTAATAATGTGAAGAAGTAATCAATATTGCTCTTGTTCTTCTTTTCAGTATATAGATAAACAAATCTATCTTTCCATCCTGGATATAATTTTTCCATTTCAATCTTCAATGATTTGTCTGCTTCTTTCTTTGATAATTTTGGTAAAGAAACAACTTCTTGGAAAATTTGAGGAATCGCTAAAGAAACATAAATAGGTGCGGATTTAAAATCTGCTGTTCTTAATGTTTGTGAAATTCTTTTCGCGTCGGAAATTACACGTTCTACTGAATAGTCTTTTAATGACATTGAGTGAGCGACTCTTGATTTAATTTTACCATTTAACAAACAAGCAAAATTAAGTCTAACGCCATCTGTTGTTGAAGTGATTGTTGTAACGATGATTTTCATATTATTATCTTCCTTTCCTAGCCTTATTAACCAGTAATCATTTGAACTTCACCATATAGTCGGTAAGTTCTTTCCATAATCAAATATCCTTCTGAATCTAAAATGCTAATGTTTAAAATCTGTTTATTTGTAACCCTATACTTAATTCCTTCCAAATTATTAGTATCAACTTTGATTTCTAAGCCTGTCACAGAATTTGTATAGTATAGATTACTTTTTGTATATTCCATTATTCTATATTTTGGATTTGTGTCTAAATCTTCTTTTGTCGGAGTTCCATTTCCTTGATAAACATAGAAAACAAATGTATCATCCGCATTTCTCTTGTAATATAAATGATTATCTTCACTGCTATTACAAAAATTTGTCATCTTTTCAAACGAGTTACTAACTAGTGTCGCAGCAGACGTCGCCGATGTAGTATTAATCGCGGTATTGGTAACATTTCTATAGGCGACGATAATTGAACCGACCATAACAAAGAAAATGCTAGACACAACTAGAGTAATAATTACTTCAGTTAATGTAACACCTTTTTTACTGCGTAATTTTGTGCGCATTATTCTTTCCCCCTTACAATAACTCCCAAACTTAATTTTATTAATTTGTAAAATTAGAATGTCAAAAAGACCCAATGAGCCTATCTAAAGTATAGCCAAAAAAATCAAATTTGTGAACAACCAATTTATTAAAAATATTCTTTTTTCACCATTTAATCCTTTTTTGGCATAAATGATAGTTAAGCGCTTCCAATTTTAAAGTAAAAAAATGATTTTTACCTCACTTAAAAAGTAAAAATCATTTCGTAAATCTAATCAGCTTTTATATCTTCATCAACATAATATATAGGTCTATCTTGTGTTTCAATCATAATTCGACCAACATATTCGCAAAGGATACCGATGAAAAATAATAATATACCAAGGCATAAAAACATAGAAAAAATAATTGCCAATGTATCATATGGAATAACATCTAAAGGCCAATTAATAAAATTAGAGATGACCCATAATGTGATATCAGCGACAAATAAAACGGAAAATAAGCATGTTAAAAATATACCTAATTTAAATGACCATTTCAAAGGAATGATAGAAGCTGAAGTAATGGAATTACCTGCAAGAGTAAACATTGATTTGTAATTGTAGTGAGTTTTACCTTTAGGTCTTTCTTCACGTTTAAATTCTACATCAATTACCTTATAACCTACATAAGGAACCATCACGCGGAAAACTCTATTCTTTTCTTTTAACAAATTAACTTGATCCACTACTACTCGATCTAACAAACGATAGTTACCAACATTTTCTGGTATCTTAGTTTTACCGCTTAATTTAGATATAACTTTATAGAATGCAGCCGCAGTATTTCTTTTCATCCAAGAATCTTTTTTTCTATCGACTCTTTTTGCGTTTACGACTTGATAACCCTCTTCCCATTTACTAATTAATTCAGGAATTAGTTTTGGAGGATCTTGTAAATCAGCATCCATTACAATGACCGCTTCGCCTCGGGCTGCTTTAATACCTGCTGCAACCGCGGATTCATGACCAAAATTTCTAGAAAAAGACACGATATGAATATTGCTTTGTTCTTGTCTTTTTTTCTTTAATAATGATAAGGTGTTATCTTTACTACCATCATTTACACATACTATTTCAAATTTATAATCAACTAATTTATTTAATACTTTATTAATTTCTTCAAAGAATAAAGGTATCATTTCTTCTTCGTTATACATAGGTACAACTAGCGATATTTCTTTCATATCATAACCCCCTGACTTTGTTGTCTTTTCTATTATAAAAAATAAATAAAAATAAGTAAAGATGGTTATTTTTTAATGATACGCTTTGCGAAGACTTCATGCACCACTAAAGGCTCGATGGAAAGAAGAAGAACACATATCCATTCTTTAAAGGATAAATCGCTTAGATGGAAGAAATTTCTAATCATTTCTATTTCAATTATTCCTAATTGTAAAACTAGACCTACTAAGAAAGATAAAAACATAATATAATTTTTCTTTTTTAATATTGAGATAAAACAGTGCGTGGAACTGCTCATTCCAAACATATGGAAAAGTTGACTTATACATAAAGTAGAAAAAGCAATTGTCCTACTTTTCATAATTACGGAATCAAATTCTAAAACATATAAAATATTCTTTATTGATAACTCATATCCTTGGACAATAAGAGTTTGAATAGGGCAGATAAAGAAACCTATAAATGTTAATAGGAATATAATTCCTCCATATAACAAAATGGTGTGCACTCCTTTTTTATCAAAAAAGCTTCCCTTATGACCTTTTGGAGCCTCACTCATTAAGTCATCGTATTCTTCATCTAAGCCTAAAGCGATTGAAGGTAAGGAATCAGATATTAAATTCACCCATAAAATATGAAGCGATAATAAAGGAAGAGGCAGATTTAGCAAAATAAAGGTTAACATAACAAGTATCTCTCCAAGGTTACTAGAAAGAAGAAACAGAATTGCTTTCTTAATATTAACGTATATTTTTCTTCCTTCTTTAATTCCTAAAGAGATTGTTAAAAAATTATCATCCTTTATCACTAGTGAAGAAACAGATTTTGCTACTTCACTTCCTCTTTTCCCCATACTAAGAGAAACATCAGCTTTTTTTAAAGATAATGAATCATTAACCCCATCTCCTGTCATAGCCACTACTTTACCTTTATCTTTATAGTAAGTTACAATATCGACTTTATGAAATGGAGACACGCGAGCAAACACAGAATATTTATCTAATTCTTTTTCTTTATTTATATTTTCTCCAAGAAGACATTCTTCTTTTGAGGAACATATTCCAACCTCCTTCCCAATTTGAAAAGCCGTATCGATATTATCACCTGTTATCATGATTACTTTTATACCTGCATTTTTTAGTTTAGTAATCTCTTCTTTTACTCCTCTTCGCGTCACATCGGCGAGTCCTACCGCTCCAAGAAATACTAATTCATCCTCATTAATAGAAGAAAAAGAATAAGCATAAACAATAACGCGTAGAGCAATAGAAGTCATTTTTTCTATTTGCCTTCTAATATATTTAATCTCTTTTTGATTTAGAGGAATAATTTCATTTTTAAATAACATATATTTACATCTTTTCAATATTTCTTCCTCAGCACCTTTTGAGAAAATGATAGTTTTATTTTGATATAATCCAATAACTGACATCATTTTCCTTTCACTAGTAAAAGGGATACTACTGATAGGTTCAAAGGAAGATGATGTCTTATTCTTAGCATAATCATATATAGTTTTTTCTAAAGGATCCCCTTCTTCTTCTATTAAAGAAGTGGTATATTTCATCGCATCCAATAAAAGTGTTTCATCGTTTTTAAAGTAGCATACATCTTTCACTTTCAACTCATTCTTGGTGATTGTTCCTGTTTTATCACTACAAAGAATTTCTACATTGCCTAAGGTTTCTATCGCTTTTAGTTTCCTAACAATCACTTTCTTTTTACTTAGTTTCTTGAGTGATAACGCTAATACAATAGTAACAACGGAATCTAATCCTTCAGGAATAATTGCAACCGCAATTGAAATGGAAAGAACTAATACCGCAAAAAAATCATTTCCTTTAGCAATAAGAAAAAAGAAAAGAAAAAGCATGATAGAAACAACACTATAACTCAATACTTTGCTAATATGATTCAATTTATTTTGTAATGGAGAATTTTCATTTTCTTTTTCATTTAAGGAGGAAGCAATTTTTCCTATTTCCGTATTCATTCCACATCTAAGAGCATATCCTTCTCCCTTTCCACTTATTACAAAAGAAGAAGCATATAAAGTGTCTTCATTATTTTTAAGTAGAGGCAATGATTCTCCACTTAATAACGACTCATCAACTTGTAAAGATGAACTTTCTTTTAAAATCATATCAGCAGGTATAACGTCACCTTCTTGTAAAATAATAGCGTCTCCTACGACTATTTCATAAGAAGGAATTCTTATAATGTTCCCACTTCGTCTTACAAAAGAAAATGAAGAGGACATTTTCTTTAATGATTCTATAGCTTTCTCCGCTTTAAACTCCTCAAAGGTGGCAATAAACGTATTTAAGATGATGACAAATAAAATAATACATCCATCGACATACTCCTTAATAAGAAAAGAAAGAAGCGCGGCAACACATAAAAGAATAATGCTTGGAGAAATAAGTCCTTTAATAAAAATTATAAAGATATTTTTTCTTTTATCTTCTTTTAAGATATTCTTCCCATCTTTTTTTAATTTTAGTTTCGCTTCTTCATTACTTAGTCCTTTAATCATATTTTCACCCTTAAAAAAAATCCCATACTGCATGTATGAGATTTCTTAATTTATTATATTGGTGAAATTTATTAATTATTCATCTTTCCATTCTGGATTCTTTTCTTCGATTTTTAAAATCATATTTTGAATTAATTTCTTTTCTTTTTCCACTCTGCCTTGATATGGATATGATTTAACATTGTTATCATATGCACGCTTAATTGATGAATATAGTTCCCATGCGACATCAAGGAACCCAGCGATATATAAAGCTGTCTTCATTGAATCTAAAGAAGAACGATATTGGAGGATATGACGTACGTTAGATTCTAATGACCAATAATAGTCAGATATAGCATCTACGCTTGCATCTAGACTCATCAAATAGAATTTGCCTATATAACCTAAAGACACTACACTTCTATCCACAAAATATTTTTCTTTTCTTACTATTTGATCACATGTCTTTTTTAAAAGATAGTAATCTTCTTTATCTAATAAATAATAATAGTTATATAAATAAGCATGAATAACTATAGGATCATAATCTTCATTATCAACATCGACATAAACTAGTTCACATTGAGAAGAGTAAATATTAAGTTCATTTTGTAGATTAATATAATAAATTTTCCTTACCTTTTCATCCTTAATATGATGCGCTATAAAGCCATCGGAGAATGATTCAGTACGATAAGGCATGGTCATCGCGGTAATAATGAAAGGAACGTATAATGCCATTATCAATAAGAAATAAGCAATTTGTTTATCAAAGAAGTTAATGATGAATAAAGAAACAACCATAACTGCGGCGTAAACAATGGAGCCCATTGTACCCGCTTTAAAATATTTCTTCCATTTGAATGAAGATTCATTCATAGGAATCATTTTTACTTCAGTGCCAATACCATCGATAGAAAAAGAAAAATAGAATTTTATTTTACCATCGATATTTCTAAAATGAAGGAAGAAAAATGAAGCATAAACTAATTTAGCCTTCAATATCTTTCCTCCAATTAGTTTCGATAAACCATAAACGATAACGGAAACGATAAAGCCAAGAATTAATGCAGTAGCTATATAAGCATATAAATTAACAGTTAGGTATTCTCTAATACTAAAGACATCAAATAATTGATAATTTAAAACCCATCCAATACCAATTAATGCAATAAATAAAACCCATGACGCATTAAACAGTGGTTTTGGCATAGTATTTACTTCTTTATTTTCATTGTTGGAATCCATTATTTTTCCTCCTTGAAAGCTTCTTTATAAATCTTAAGCACCAATTCTTTAGTTAAAGGAATGTTGCTTGGAAATATTTTGCTACCATTGTCTGTGAGTTTGTTAGCCATAATATATAAATCCTCTTCTTTAACACCTACTTCTTTTAAAGAAGACGGCATAGAAAATTTTTTAAAGATTTCTTCAATTTTTTTAATTCCTTTATTAATAAGGTCTTCCTCATCCTCATAGACACTTACCATCATAACATTTTTTGCAAACTTAATAAACTTTTCTTTATCAAAAGAATGCACTACTTTCATCCATGCAGGAATTAAAATAGCAAGTCCTTCTCCATGGGCAATAGAAGGGTATAAGCCTGATAATTCATGTTCAAGTTGATGAATTGGCATAAATGAATCTTTTCCTAAAGAGGTTAATCCATTGTGAGAAAAAGAAGAAGCAAGCATCATTGTAGCGCGTGCACTATAGGAATAAGGAGAAGAGATTAGTTCTATTCCCGAGTCAATCGTGGCTTTAATGATCGCTTCCGCCATATAATCAGCAAATTCAATATCATCTGATTTATTAAAATATCTTTCAAATGAATGAGAGATAATATCAACTACTCCATATCCTAATTGATTTAAAGGAACCGTATAAGTAAGTTCTGGATTTTCAATAGAAGCTAAGGGACGATTTAATTCAGAATTAAATCCTCTTTTTAAATGATGCTCTTCATCTGAGATTACACAAGAAGAAGACATTTCACTTCCCGCAGCGGCGATTGTAATCATAGTAACGATAGGCAAAGCTTTCGTTGACACATATTTCTTTAAAGATATATCGTAAGGATTACCATCATAATAAAATCCATGAGCAATTAGCTTTGCAGAATCAAGAACTGATCCTCCTCCAATTGCTAAAATTAGTTCTACATTATTTTTTCTAGATAGAATAATTCCTTCTTTAACCTTTTCTAGCGTAGGATTAGCTTGTACTCCACCAAGTTCTACAAATTCGATATTATTCTTTTTTAAAGAAGAAACCACTTTATCATATAGCCCAGATCTTTTAATAGAATCCTTTCCATAATGCAATAAAACTTTTTTATAACCATAAGAAGAAATGATTTCTCCTATTTTATTTTCTTCACCTTTTCCAAAATATATTTTAGTTGGAAGCAAAAATTCAAAATTATCTTTCATTGTTAAAATATAAAGGATTAAATAATCCTTTCCTTTCTTTAATTTATTGAAACACGATTTACTATTTTATGCAAGATTATAAAAAATAAAATCTCTGAATCACTATGAAACAGAGATTATGATACTTACATCATATAAAGATATATATTTACTCAGTACAAGCTTTATTGAATTTTATTCTTGTGACAAGTAATAAGCCTAAAATTTGTAAGATTGCTATGGCTAAATATAAATAAGATAAATCCTTGAATATATAAGGAACTATATATTCACATATAGTATTAAATATATTAACTACAATAACTAAAGCAGTGACGCCTTTTGTGACTAAGTCTACCTTTAATAATCGTTTTACTAAATCCATATGACACGATAAGAATATTCCCCATGCTATGCCTCTTAAAGGTAATTCAATAAGAATTTTTGTAATCAAATTAAGAGGAGTAAATAAAACAAAACTTCTAATAATCATTAATATATAAGATAGATAAAGAAATTTATTCTTATTATTCTCATTAATGATCTTTTGTCCAATTAATATTATCAAAACTTCAAACACAATTTGTCCAGCGTAACAATAGCCCCATTCTTTTACGCCTAGTCCATTAGCTTTTAAATATGTAGATATATATGCTTCTCCAATATTCCAAGCACCAAGAACTAAAATGTAAGAGAATAAATAGATTAAGAATAATTTATTTAATAAAACTTCCTTATAAGAAATTTTTTTCTTCTCTAATACAGTTTCTTCTTTTGGTTCCATGAAGAAAAAGATAATTCCCGCGAAGGCAAATAACAAAGAAGCAATTAAGAATACGTATTTATAATCAATAAAATCAATTAATATTCCACCCACAAAAACGGATACTAGATATCCAAGCGACCCAAACATTCTCGTAATAGCGTACTTTTTATGTTCTAAATCATTATATTTACATCCGATTCCATCGGTTAAAGAAAAGGATGGCGAGTTATGCAAACTAAATATGATTGTAAACACGATTAAGAAGCCAAAGTTTGTTAAAAATCCATAAAAACTCATCACGATAAGTTGGATAAAGCAAAGAAGAGATGCTAAACGTAAATTCCTTTTCAAATTAAAAGATAATTTACCATAAAGTAAATTACCTAATAAGTTTGATAAAGGAATTAGTGCTAAAAGTATTCCCTGCTTCGTCCCTGTAATTCCTATTTCTAAAAAGAATAGAGCAAGGAAAGGAGATACAAGTGCATCTGCAAAATATAAGATGAAGAAGGCTAGGTTAACTTTTTTAACATTATTTTCCATATATTTTATTATTTGTCAAATTTTTTAACTCTAACAAAATCTAATACACAATAAGCTGCGCTTGCAACAATAGTAGTAAGAGCAATAATAATCCATTCGGTAGCTCCAAGAATAGAAATATCAAATCCTCCAACACTTCCAAGTCCTGGAATATTTACAAATAGAAGAACTAATGAAATAAGAATCATGACTGCACATAGAGCGATACGATACCACTTAAATGGCAAACAACGAACCACAAGAATAACTAAACTTACAAATGATAAAGAGATACCTGCCATAGCAATTAATTGCTTAGTAATGTCTAGATTTTGTAAATCACTATAACCAATCTTAGTTAAACCAAATGCCCCAATGAAACATAAAATCATTGGAATAATTGTGGTTATGATAAGAGCGATAGATCCCGGAATTGCTCTTGAAAGAACATTCTTCATAAATCCACCTTTAATTCTAGTTGGATTTGGTTGTAGAGCTAATAATACTGAAGGAATACCAATCACACATGTTTCTAAAATAAATAAATTTCGAGGAATGTATGGATATAAAGTAGATACGATTAAAATCATTGCAAAGATTGTTTTCATTAAGAATAAAGAAGCTAAATCTTGAATGTTATTAATAACTCTTCTACCTTCTTGTACCACTTTTGGTAAGCACTTGAAATTAGAATCAATTAATACAAGTTGAGCCACGTTTCTTGCTGCTTCAGAACCAGAAGCCATAGCGATAGAACAATCAGCTTTCTTTAACGCTAAGATATCATTTACACCATCACCAGTCATAGCTACAGTATGTCCTGCTTTTTTCATTTCTTGAACAAGAATTGCTTTTTGTTCAGGAGCAACACGGCCAAATATTGTATATTCATTAGCAGCCTTAGCAACTTCATCAAGACTCATACCCTCTAATGAAATATATTTATCAGTTTCATCAACTCCAACTTGTTCAGCAATTTTTGCTACTGTCAAAGCATTATCACCTGATATAATTTTTACTTTAACATCATTTTCTTTGAACCAAGCGATAGTATCCGCTGCTTCTTCACGAATATGATCTTTGATAATATATGCTGTAATTGGTAATAAATCTTCAGGAAGTTTATCTCCTGAAATTAGTTCATTAGACTTAGCAAGAAGAACAACACGATATCCTTGTTCCGTATATTCTTGTAGTTTTTTACAAATTTGGCTATCAGGAGAGATTATAAACTCAGGAGCTCCAAGAACATATGTGCCTGCACCTTCAAAGGAAACAGCTGATAACTTTCTACTTGATGAGAAAGGAAGGATTCTCTTTGCCTTTAATATATTTTGTGCAGGGAAAGCATTTATCAATGCTTTCGCGGTATCATTTTGTTCTTTAAATGAAGCGATTAAATCACCTACTACAACTTTATGATCAATATCATCTTTGTTGATAGAAAGAACTTTTTCAACTTCCATAGTACCATCGGTGATTGTACCTGTTTTATCTAAGCATAAAACATCTACACGCGCTAAAGACTCAACGGAATAAGGATCTTTAACTAAAGCTCTACGTTTAGCAAGAGCGATGACTGATACCACTAAAGTAACTGAAGTTAATAGATATAGTCCAGAAGGAATCATTGCAACCATCGCGCCACAAGTAGTCTTTACTAAATCTTGTACTGCAGAGCCATTCCATCCAACTTTACCCCATGAAACTAAGAAGTAGATAACGGCAAATGGAATAATGACTACAGAAATCATCCTAATGATTAAATTAAGTGAATTTAAGATTTGTGAGTTATTGCTCTTAACTTTCTTAGCCATCAATTGAAGTTGAGCAATGTAATTATCTTCTCCGATTCTTTCAACACCGGCTACACACGAGCCAGATGAAATAAATGAACCTGCAAATAAAACATCACCAACTGTCTTTCTAACTGGTAAAGCTTCACCTGTAAGTAAAGATTCGTTTACTTCAACTACACCATCTTTAATGATACAGTCAGAAGGAATTTTCTTTCCTGTTGTTAATAAAACAATATCATCTAGAACAAGTTCCTTTGAATCAATATCAGTAATGATGGAGTTTCTTAATACTCTTGTCTTATCAGAAGTAATTAATGATAACTTATCTACAATTGATTTAGCACGACATTCTTGAATAATACCAATCAATAAATTCGCAGTAACGATTAATACGAAAAATAAATTTATTACTTCACTGATATTATCAGTTACGCTTATATAAATCACAGCAATTGCGTAAAGCAATATATTAAAGAAAGTAAAGATGTTTTTTAAAATGATTGTTAAATATGATTGACCATATTTCTTTTTGGAATCATTAACTAATCCAGCTTTCTTTCTTTCGTCTACTTGATCTAATGTCAAACCTTTATCAGGTTTTGGATTAAAACGAACGACTGTCTTTCCATTACTTGAAATTGCATTTCTAAATTCTCTAGTATTTTCTAATGTAGAGTAATCATCTTCATCGACCAAAACTGCCTTTTTTCCTTTTCTAAATAATTTAAATTCAGAAGTTTGATCTTGATATCTATCGTTTTGAGAAAACTCTGTCTCATTTTGTTTGTTTTCATCCATATTTACGACCACCTTTATTATTTATACTATATCAATTAGTATAGCAAATATAAAAATATATTTTTATAATTATTTAAATTTTTTTTATTATTTTTGATTTTAGGCTTTTTTCTTCTTATAATTCATCGAAAGATTTAGGTACTTTATCTTTCTTTATCGCATTAATTATTTTCTCTTCTTTTTCTTTAGAAACCTCTTTATTTGCTAATTTTGCCACCTTTTTAATAAGATTTCGTATACTTTCATCGGAAGATAAATCCTGTGAAGTAACTGTTTTTGCAAGGGAAATGATATCTTCTTTTTTTACCGATGTTCTTTTCTCAACTTTGGAAAAAATACTCTCATCCATGTAAAACGCCCTCCTACATTTAATGTATGAAAAAAAAGTAAGTCTGTTACAAACTCACTTTCTTTCTCGACAAATAATTTTTATAGGTGAACCGGTAAACTCAAAGCAATCTCTTAAGCGATTTTCTAAAAATCTTTGATAAGAGAAATGCATATAGTTTGGCGAGTTAACAAAAAGAACAAATGTTGGAGGACAACTAGCAACTTGATTTCCAAAATAAATCTTTAATCTTCCTCCGTTAAAGTCTGGAGGAGGGTTAATAATCTGCGCATCTTGTAAAATCTCATTTAGTGTTGATGTCGCCACTCGATAAGTATATGAAGAATATGCTAAATCAATCTCTGGGAATAAGGTAGCAATACGCGACTTATTTTTCGCAGATAAATAAACAATTGGAGCATAATCTAAAAATTTAAATTCATTTCTAATCTTTTTAGTAAATTCACTCATAGAATTTTGTTCATGAGGAACTAAATCCCATTTATTCACTACGATAACAATCGCTTTATGTGCATCTAAAGCGTATCCAACAACGTGTTTATCTTGTTGTTGAATTCCTTCACTAGCATCGATGACAAGAAGAACCACATCGCTTCTATCTATCGCAGCTAGAGCGCGAATAGCAGCATATTTATCAACAGATTCATATATTTTTCCTCTTTTTTTAAGTCCTGCTGTATCAATAACAATATAGTCTTTACCATCGCGTTTAAAATGTGTATCAATAGAGTCACGAGTAGTACCTTCAATAGAAGAAACAATTACTCTTTCTTGATTTAAAATGGCATTAGTTAAAGATGATTTTCCAACATTTGGACGTCCGATAAGAGAAAACTTAATTTCGTTATCATATTCTTTTTCTTTCTTTTCTGGAAGTAATTCAATAATCTTATCAAGAATATCCCCAATTCCTATACCATGAGAACCTGAGCAAGGTAAAGGATCTCCTAAACCTAGTCCATAGAATTCTGGAACGTTATCACTTTTTTCAATTTCATCTACCTTATTGACCGCTAGAATGATAGGTTTAGTAGTTTTGTAAAGCATCTTAGCTACTAAGCGATCATCACGAGTAATACCCACTTGTCCATCGACTACAAAAACAATAACATCCGCTTCTTCAATTGCTATTTCCACTTGCGCTCTTATTTGTTCTTGAAAAGGAGCATTTTGTATTTCCACTCCTCCTGTGTCGACCACAGAAAAAGTTTGAGTAAGCCACTCTGCCTTACCATATAAACGATCTCTTGTAATGCCGGCTTGATCATCTACTATCGCTTGTCGTTCGCCAATAATACGATTAAAAATTGTCGATTTTCCGACATTAGGTGAACCAACTATAGCCACTAATCCTCTACTCATTTATATCTCCTACCTTTTCTAGGATTATTTTTATAATCGCATCAATAGATTCTTCTATAGTTAAAGAAGAAGTGTCTAATGAAATTGCATCATCAGCTTTACGAAGAGGTGCAAATTCACGATGCGAATCAATATAATCACGTCTTTCTAAGTCTTTTTCTATTTCTTCTTTAGTTAAATTTATGCCTCTTTGCAAATTTTCTAAATAACGTCTTTCCGCTCTTGTTTTAACACTAGCCACTTGAAATATCTTCACATCCGCATTAGGTAATACGTATGTACCAATATCTCTTCCATCCATTACAACTGATTTATTGAGAGCCATTTTTCTTTGTTCTTCCACTAGATGCAAGCGCACATATTTATTTGCAGCAATAAAAGAAACATTAGCAACTACTTCTTGCGTTCTAATTTCTTTTGTAACATCTTCTCCATTTAAAAGAACCTCTCCGTTCACTAATAAATCAATCTTAATGTCTTTTAATAAAGAGGCAACTTTTTCATCATCTTGACAATCAACGCCTTTTTTTAGAGCATAAAGGGTAACACAGCGATACATAGCGCCTGTGTCTACATATGTGTATCCTAATTTTTTTGCTACTCCTTTAGCAACAGTAGATTTGCCTGCTGCTGATGGTCCGTCAATTGCAATTGTTATCATAAATAAAACTCCTACAAAATTAGTTGATAATGAAATATATAATTAAAATAATGAGAATTGCTACAGCAACTCCAAACAATGAAATTATAATGATTCTATTTTTCTTTTCAAGTCTTTCTTGTTCTTCTTCAAAAGCTTTTATATCTTTTTCTTGATCTTGACCAGTAATGGAACTATATTGGTCATGAGCAGCAAAAATATCATCTAAAGATAAAGAACGAGTACGTTTTCCAACATGTTTAATTGGAGCAGTTACATCTTCTTGACTAGTAGAATCATCAATACTCTTATTAGATGGCACTTGATATGGAGTTTGATACATAGAATTATCATCCATCTTTGCAATGTCATCTCTTAGTTTTGCATATTTCTTTACTCTGGTATTTTCTTCCATGTTATGCACCCTCTTCACTACTAGTATATAATACAAGAAATCTTATAAAATTAATAGTAATAAAATGATAAATTCCAATTGTTTATAAAGAGAAGATAGTTGCAAGTATTTGATTTTTTCTTCACGGACAAAAATGTTCTTGTGTCGATTTGTGGTAAGGCAAATGACAAAAGTATTGAAAAAAGACTTCCTTCCTAATATAATTAATACGTATATTAAGGAGGCTATTAAAAATGGCAAAAAAAGTTACAGTTAAAAAAGATGTCTGCATCGGTTGTGGATTATGCACAAGCACAGCTCCAGAAGTATTCGCTTTTGGTGATGACGGATTAGCAGAAGCAGTTGTTGCAGAAGTTGCAGCAGATTTAGAAGCAAGCGCTGATGAAGCAGCAGCAAGCTGTCCAGTTTCAGCTATCGAAGTAGAATAGTTTAAAACTTATTAGGCATCTCTTGAAGATGCCTTTTTTATGCAAAAAAAAGATTTGTAAAGGTAAGTTAAATCCTAAACAAATCTTTTTTCTTATTTTTGATTTCTTAATAAATCTCTAATTTCAGTTAATAATTCTTCGCTAACTGAAAGAGGAGCGGGTTTAGAAGCTTCTTCTTGAGCTTTCTTTGCCTCTTCTTCTTTTTTAGCTTTATAAGCATCGTAGAATTCTTGTTCTTTCTTTCTTAATTTAATTCCTTTTTCAACTTTGAATTCTATTCTCTTAACTTTATTTGACATTGCTTCATTAGCATCTTTAACTTTATTAAATGCTTTTACAATGCAGAATAATACAATAGCCACTAAAAGGAAGTTGATAATTGCAGAAATAAATGCTCCCCAATCGATATAGATAGACTTTGTCATATCTAATACATTAGTGGCATTTCCCGCTTCATCAAGAGCCCAGACCTTTACAAGAGGAGTGTACATCTTATTTAATGCGTCTGCATTTCCTCCACAAAGGTAGTAAATGATTGTATTGATTATAGGCTTTAAGATCCCATTTGATAAAGCTGTAACAATCGCTGTAAAAGCTGCACCAACGATAGTACCAACAGCCATATCCATCACATTTCCACGTGATATAAACTTTTTAAACTCAGCAAAAAATTTCTTCATAAATTCATTTCTCCTTTCCCTATCATTTATTATACAACCTTATTATAAAGGCATAAATATATTTTTATAAAAGATAATAAAGCATCTCTTCGTGTAAGCATTTTCATTTAGCGGAGTTATATCTTTTATGCGCTTTTTTTATTATAATAGCCCTAATATTAGGAGAAATTTCTTATGAGAAGAACGATATTAAGTGAAGAAGAAATCCAAACTATTTGTTCAATGATTGGAAGACAATTATCTTCCCGTTATAGATTTTTTGATGAACCTCCTGTTGCTATATGCGTCATGAATGGAGCCATTCCTTTTGCATCTGATTTATTAAAAAACGTCAATATTCCTATAATAATTGACTATATTCAATTAAGCACTTATATAAATGGTGAATCAAATGGTAATGTTATTATCAATAAAGATATTTCCACAAATTTACAAAATAGAGATGTAATAATTATAGAAGATATCGTCGATAGCGGAATTTCTTTAAATTTCTTAACCGATTATATCTTCAAAAAATATCGTCCAAAAAGCATCGTATCTGTTTCCTTAATCTCACGTATTTCTAAAAGAAAAGTATCTGTAAAAATCGATTATTTAGGAAAAGAAATTGACGAAGACTCTTTCCTAGTAGGATATGGTCTAGACTACAAAAAAATGTTTAGAAATGAACGTTATGTCTTTGTTCCTTCCCAAGAAGAAATTGAGGAATGGGATAAATTAGTAAAAGAATAATTTATTTTATATACAATATAAATAAAAATTTAACATTTGAGTAAAAAAATACCCGACCATAATGATCGGGTATCTAAACTCAAATTTTTTTAATCTTTAAATGGTTTTCTACCTGCATAAGTTGTATGTAACAACTCATGAGCTTTATGAGAATTTGGTTCACCTAAGAAATCTTTATATAAAGCTTGAATTTGAGGATTGTTATGAGATTGTCTTAGTGTTAATCTATCATCTTCTGAATATATTGCAGCAGCACGTTTTTGTCTATATGTATCTAAGATATCAACATCTTCATCTTTTAAGAAACAAGGTTTAACATAAGATTGTCCACCACCATTGATACATCCTCCTGGGCAACACATAATCTCGATAAATGTGTATTTTGATTTTCCAGCACGAATGTCATCTAAAATTGGTTTAGCATTCTTCATACCAGATGCAATAGCAACATTAATTTGTTTTCCACCTAATGTGAAAGAAGCTTCTTTTAATCCTTGTAAGCCACGAACTTCTTCAAATTTAATTGCTTCATGTTCTTTACCTTCAAGAGCAAAATATGCTGTTCTTAAAGCCGCTTCCATAACGCCACCAGTAACACCGAAGATAACGCCAGCACCTGTGTAATCGCCAAGTAAGTCTTGATCGAATTCTTCATCAGGTAGACGTTTGAAATCAATACCAGAACGTTTAATTAAATCACCTAATTCTCTTGTTGTTAATACTGCATCAACATCCTTGATACCATCTTTTTGAAGTTGTTCTCTTTCCTTTTCAAACTTCTTCGCAGTACAAGGCATAATAGAAACGACAAAGATATCTTTTGGATCTAAACCATTCTTTTGAGCAAAATATGATTTGATAATTGCACCTTCCATCTCATGAGGAGATTTACAAGAAGATAGATGATCAAGTAAGTCTGAATAATAATATTCAGCATAATTGATCCAACCTGGAGAACAAGAAGTAATCATTGGAAGTGAACCATTGTTTTTAATTCTATTCAATAATTCATTTGCTTCTTCCATGATTGTTAAGTCAGCACCGAAGTTAGTGTCATAAACTCTATCAAATCCTAAACGTTTTAATGCTGCAACCATCTTTCCAGTAACAGGTGTACCAATCTTCATACCGAATTCTTCACCTAAAGAAGCTCTAACAGCAGGAGCTGTTTGAACAACAACAAACTTTCCTTCTGCTTTTGCTTTATCAACTAAATTGATTTCTGATTTTTCCATCAATGCACCTGTTGGACATACGTTGACGCATTGTCCACATAATAAACAAGGTGATTTAGCAAATGAACGATTGCCAGCTGGAGCAACGATTGTATTAAATCCACGATTTTCAAATCCAAGAATTCCATTACCATGAGCGTCAGCACATCTTGCTACACAACGTCCGCATAAAATACATTTTGATGTATCGCGGATAATAGATGGACTTAAATCATCATATGTAGTAGGTGTTTTTTCACCAGCGAACATATTTTCTCTTGCTCCTACTAATTTAGCAACGTGTAACAATTCACAATTGCCGTTTTTACGACATTGTTGACAATTTTGATTATGATTTGAAAGCAATAATTCAACAGAGATTCTTCTTGCGTTTACTGCGCGAGGAGAATTGATTTTAATTTCCATTCCTTCTGCAACTGGGAATACACAAGAAGCTGATAAACCTCTTGCTCCTCCACCTACTGCTTCAACTAAACATACACGACAAGATGCTTTTGAGCATTGTCCATGATTAAATGCACATAATGAAGGGATTTCATATCCACAAAGTCTAGCAGCTTCTAGGATTGTTAGGCCTTCCTCTACTTGATAGGAATGGCCCTCAATTTTAATATTTACTAATGCCATAATATTTCTCCCTCCTAGTCCTTAATAATAGCTTTAAATTTACAATTTGCTTCACAAAGTCCGCACTTGATACATTTAGCAGCATTGATAACATGAATTCTTAATGGGAATGTAGCTGGTTTACCAACTGGAGCTTTTTCAGTCTTAGTAATTGCAGATACTGGACAGTTTCTAGCACACATACCACATCCTGCACACTTCTCATCAATAATACGATATTTCATTAAGTTCTTACAAACGTGTGCTTTACATTTCTTATCGACGATATGTTCAACATATTCATCCATAAAGTTAGCCATAGTAGATAGAATTGGGTTAGCAGATGTTTGTCCTAATCCACATAATGAGTTGGACTTAACTGCCGCTGCTAATTCTTTTAATGCTTCTAAGTCTTCCATAGTACCTTTTCCATCAACGATACGATTTAAAATTTCAAGCATTCTCTTTGTACCAATTCTACATGGTGTACATTTACCACATGATTCATCACAAATAAATTCCATATAGAATTTTGCGATGTTAACCATACAGTTATCTTCATCCATAACAATAGCACCTCCAGAGCCCATCATAGAACCAAGAGCAACTAAGTTATCATAATCAATTGGAGTATCTAAATTTTCTTTTGTTAAACATCCTCCTGATGGTCCACCAGTTTGGATAGCTTTAAAGTCTTTGTTATTTGGGATACCACCACCAATATCATAAACAAGTTCACGAATTGTAGTACCCATTGGAATTTCAACAAGACCAACATTATTTACTTTACCGCCTAAAGCGAATACTTTAGTACCTTTTGATTTTTCAGTACCATATTTTGCAAATTCACTAGCACCATTTCTTAAGATAAAAGGAACGCAAGCTAATGTTTCAACATTGTTGATAATTGTTGGAGAGTCCCATAAGCCTTTTACTGCTGGGAATGGAGGACGAGGGCGTGGCATACCACGTTTACCTTCAATTGAATTTAATAATGCAGTTTCTTCGCCGCAAACGAATGCACCAGCTCCTAAACGAATATGAACATCGAATGAGAAATCTGTACCTAAAATATGGTCTCCTAATAAGCCTAATTCTTTTGCTTGTTTAATAGCAACTTCTAATCTATGAACAGCGATTGGATATTCAGCACGAACATAGAAATAACCATTTTGAGCACCGATTGCATAACCTGCAATTACCATACCTTCAATAACGTTAAGTGGGTTACCTTCAAGGATGGAACGATCCATGAATGCTCCTGGGTCACCTTCATCACCATTACATACAACATATTTATTTTCAGCTGTTTGATTTAAAGCAAATTGCCATTTTCTGCCAGTAGGGAATCCTCCTCCACCTCTACCTCTTAAGCCTGAAGCAAGTACTTCATCAATTACTTCTTGAGGTTTCATAGTCAATGCTTTTCTTAAACCTTTATATCCATCATATCCTAAAGCTTCATTGATATTTTCTGGGTCGATAACACCACATCCATGTAAAGCGATACGAACTTGTTTTTTGTAGAAATTAATTTCACTTTGTTTTGCAACTTTTTGTTTTGTAGCAGGATCAACGAATAATAATTCTTCAACAATTTCACCGCGTTTAATATCTTGTTCAACAATCTTTTCAACATCTTCAACTTTAACTGCACGATATAAAGTATCTTCTGGGAAAATCTTGACAAATGGGCCTTGTGAACAGAAGCCAAAACATCCAACGTGATTAACGCTAATCTTATCTTCTAAATTGTTTTCTTGGATTAATTGAATGAATTTTTCTTTAATCTCGTGAGAATGTGATGAGATACAGCCTGTACCACCACAGATAACGATTGCTCTTTTTCCTTTTTCTGTTGGAGCAAATTTTTCATCTAAACAGGAAGAACAATGTTCGATCTTTTCATTTAATTCTTGTTCGTTCTTAATCATTAGTTAGCTCCTCCTTCTTTATTTCTATATTGATCGATAATACCAGCAACTTGGCCAACAGCAAGTTTTGGATAAACTTGACCATTGATTGATACAGCTGGAGCGATACCGCATGCACCGATACAACGTAATGCGTCAATTGTAAATAATCCATCAGCAGTAGTTTCACCTGGATTGATCTTTAATAATTCACAGAATTTATCGATAATTTGTTGAGCACCTTTTACATAGCATGCTGTTCCTAAGCAGCATCCAATTACATATTTTCCTTTTGGTGTTAATGAGAAAAATGAATAGAATGTAACAACACCATAAATTTCTGCAACAGATAATCCTGTTCTTTGTGAGACGATTTCTTGTACTTCTAATGGAATGTAACCAAAGTCTTTTTGAATAGCACTTAAAATCATCATTAATGGGCTTGGTTCATCGATATATTTATCAATAATTTGATTAATTTGTGATAAAGCAGCCTCACTTAAATGAGCCATAAGTAGTCCTCCTTTTTAAAATTTATTACTTATAGTAATACACACAGATACTATTTTACATTATTGTTACAAGTGAAACAACATATTTTGTAAGAGCATTCTATATTTTTTTGTTTTTTGTCGTATTATATTTTATTTTGTTAACAAAAAAAGGGAAAAAATAACATTCTCCCTTTCTAATATTAAATACCTGCTTTTTTAAAGTTTTTCTTACCTTTTTTAACTAATAACCCTTTAGTTAATTCGTCACTAGTATAAGTTTTCTTTGGATCTAAAACTTTTTCATCATTGACTGATACTCCGCCTTGTTCAACTGATCTTCTTGCTTCTGATTTTGATGAAGCTAATTCCAAAGCAACCATTAAAGTTAAGATATCAATTTTACCATCTACTAGTAAAGATTCATCAACCTTTGTAGTAGGCATATCTTTTAGAACATCTGCACCTTTAGCAAATAAAGCATTAGCTTGAGCATATGCTTCTTTAAAAGCTTCTTCACCATGAATAAAAGTAATTACTTCTTTTGCTAGTGCTTTATGAGCTTCACGAAGCTCAGGATGCTCTTTATTTTTACGTTCTAAATCTTCAATTTCTTCTTTAGTTAAGAAAGTTAAGAACTTTAAGTAATCGATAACCTTACTATCTTCAGAATTAATAAAGAATTGATACATTTCATAAGGAGAAGTCTTTTCTCTATCTAACCATATTGCTTTACCATTAGTTTTACCAAATTTGGTACCATCCGATTTTGTGAGTAGAGGCATAGTAAATGCATATGCTTCTTTACCTTCTTTTCTTCTGATTAAGTCAATACCCGCGGTGATATTTCCCCATTGATCTTGACCCGCGACTTGGAAAGTCACTCCTTTATTTTTAAACAAATACCAGAAGTCATAAGCTTGTAATGTCATATAAGTAAATTCGGTGAAAGTAATTCCAGAATCTAGTCTACGAGCTACGATATCTTTTGCTAACATTTGATTAATGTTAAAGAATTTTCCAGTATCACGTAAAAAATCGATGATATTAATTTTATTTAACCAATCAGCATTATTAACTACTTCAAATCCAAATAATCTTTCAGCTTGTGCCTTTAAACAAGCAAAATTGTGTTCGACTTCTTCATGAGTAATCATTGGTCTTTCGGCATCTGGTTTTGGATCACCAATCAAACCTGTTCCTCCTCCTACTAAAAGAATAGGATGATGTCCTGCCTTTTTTAATCTAGTAGAAATTAAGAAACTTGAAAAGTGACCAATATGCAAAGAATCTCCAGTTGGATCAGTACCAATATAGAAAGTCATTCCTCCAGCATTTAATTTCTCTTTAATTGATGGATCGGATACATCCTTAATTAATCCTCTCCACACTAATTCTTCATATATTTCCATATTTTCCTCCAAAAAAATAAAGACCGTCCTTGTAAAAGGACGATCTAGATAATCGTGTTACCACCTTTTTTCATAAGTTCCTCACAGAACTTACCTTAGCGAGTTCATTAACTCAATACTTTAACGGGTATAAATCGTCTTATCCTACTTATTTCAGATAAGAAGCTCCAAGATGTATTCATAAACTTTTATTAAATGTTTTCCATCAGCCAACATCTTTCTATGTAATAGCAAGTTTACTACTATTCTTTTCATCGCTCGACTAGTAAAAGTATATTTATTTAAATTTAAATAGTCAACAATTTTATTTCCATAACGCCATTTGATAGCCAACAAAATGCCAGTAACGATATTCTACGTGGCTTGACTCAAATGCTAGTTCTTTTGGATCTGTTGGAGAATAGCAACATACGCTAGTAGAAGTAAATTTATCAGTTGGGAAAGCATTAACTAAGTTGTTTGTTTCTCCTTCTCCCCTCCATCTTCTAAGCACCCCTTCAAAATATAGTTTTTTAAGATTTGGTACATGTATTTCTTCGCCATGGATAAATGCTGTTGTAGAAACATATTCAATTGATTTACCAATAAATAATTCTCTTAAATTAATGCATCCTTTAAACGTATCATCACCATCAATTCTTTTGAATTTACGAGATAAAGCTAAGCATTCAAGCTTGTCCGCTCCTTCAAAAGGTTTGTTATCTAATTTTTCAATACCATCTGGTAAGATTAAGTTTTTAACTCCACTTCCTTGGAATGCTCCATTACCGATAGATTTCATTTCATTTGGTAAATTAATGTATTCCATAGATTTATTTCCAGAAAAACTAAATCCACTTCCGTATGTTGTTGAAGAAGATGCAGGAAGTCTTAATAATTTTAAATTAGCGTTAGAAGTGAAACCATTAGTTATTTCTTCTATAGTATCTGGAACGAATATATATTCTATAGAAGAATTGTTTCTTAATCCATTAGCAATCCTTTTTAAAGTATTAGGGAAAATAAATTTTTTCGTATTTTCAGGTAGATTTAAGTTATTATTAATTCCTGAACCTTCATCAGCTTTACCTTCTTCAACTAATTGAGTCCAAGATGCGATTAATTTATTATCTTGATCATAAGCTCCTGCTTCAGTAAGTCCGTCTTTATATGCGATATTTGCTTTTTTATTTAAGGTTACATCGTAACCTAAATATGTTTTCTCTTCGATTTTGTATTCCACCATTGGGAAGGTTGCAAAATATCCATATTTTTCGATAACTGTCATCGAATTAGCTTGCCATATTTTTGGGAAAAGAACCTTTTCCTCTCCTTCATAAGGAGTTACTTTGTTTGAACTAATACCCTTTATTTCATTCTTTTCAAAATTATAGATAAAGCGTAATGAACTTTGAGGAGTCAAAGAGTAGTTTCTCTTGATTAGTAGATTTAACACTTCATCTAAATCAAATCTTGCATTACTTTTATAGATATTTTCATCACTGAAATTTGTTTGAATTAAAATGGAATACGCCTCTGCTTGCACTCGATCTTTTGCTTCATTTTGTTTCTTTATATAAATTGTTACTGAAGGTATCATTACCGCGAATAATATAGCAATAATTGCCATAACAACGATAAGTTCCACTAAAGTAAATCCTTTTTTATCTTTAATCTTATTCATAAACAAGGTCTTCCTTTCTTTGTTTTTCTATATACACTTTATCACAAAGCACAAAATATTTCATTAATACTTTCGTGGTTTTTATGCTATAAAGATACATATTTATGTAACAGAAAAAAAGAAGATAAAATTTATAGCTTCAAAAAGCAAATATATTGAGTGAATAATGCTTAAGATGTACAATCTTATATATAAGGAGCTATAAGTATGCAAGAAAAGAAATGGTGGCACGATAAAGTCATTTATGAAATATATCCTAAAAGTTTTAAAGATGATAACAACGATGGTATTGGTGATATTAAAGGAATAATATCAAAATTAGATTATTTAAAAGATTTAGGTGTTGATATTATTTGGATTACGCCTTTCTTCTTATCCCCAATGATTGATAATGGATACGATGTAGAAGATTACACTAAAGTTAATCCTATATTTGGTACTATGGATGATGTTGATTTATTGCTAGATGAATTAAAAAAGAGAGAGATGTACCTTATGATAGACATTGTTGCCAATCATACTTCAGATAAACATCCATGGTTTATCGAATCAAGAAAAAGTAAAGATAACCCATATCGTGATTTCTATATATGGAGAGAAACTCCACCTTATGAAAGAACATCTTGTTTTGGAGACTCAGCATGGACCCTTGATCCTTTAACTAATGAATATTACTATCACGAATTTGCAAAGGAACAACCTGATTTAAATTGGGAAAATCCTAAAGTTATGGATGAATTTTCTTCTTTTATTGAATTTTGGCTTAAAAAAGGTGTTAAAGGAATCAGATTTGATGTTATCCATTTCTTAGGAAAAGAAATTGATAAAGATATCCATGGATACGGTCCTACTCTTCATGAAAAAGTAAAAGAACTCAAGCATAAATCCTTTGGTAAATATGACATTGTTACAGTAGGTGAGGCTTGGGGAGAATTACAAAATGCTCTAGATTTTTCTTCTTATGAAAATGACGAACTAGATATGGTTTTTCAATTTGAACATACATCGTATACAAATGATAGAAATAAGCACGGAAAATGGACTCCTCGCCCAATTAATATGAAAGATATTAGAGATATCTTATTTAAATATCAACGCGCTTTAAATGACGTAGCGTGGAACACCCTATTTGTAGAAAACCATGATTTAGGAAGAGCAATTAATAGATTTGGTGATTTAAATTATTACCGCGAATCAGGAACTATGATTCCAACTATGATGTATTTTCTAAAAGGTACTCCTTATCTTTATCAAGGACAAGAAATAGGAATGATTAATATCCGCATGAACGATATTAGTGAGTACGAAGATGTTGAGATTCATGGTAGTTTTAAAAATCTTGTTCTAGATAATCATATATTAACACGTCATCAATTCATGGAAGCATGTTATCAAGAAGGAAGAGATAATAATCGCACTCCTTTCCAATGGGCAAACAAAAGAAATGCTGGATGGAATAGAAGTCATAAGCCTTGGTTAAAAATCAATGAAAATTATCATTATATTAATGCGGAAGATGAAATAAAAGATCCTTCTTCGATATTAAATTACTATAAGAAAGTATTTGCTTTACGTAAAGATGAAAGATATGCATCTACATTCGTATACGGAAGTTTTAAAGAAGCATATTTGGAAAATGAAAACGTCTTCTCTTTCACTAGAGAAGATGATAAAAACTTGCTTCTTATCGTATGTAATATGCATTCATATCCTACAGATATTTATCTAAACTCTCAAGGAGAAGTACTTCTTCATAATTATGAAGAAAAAGAGATTCATGAAGGAAACAATACTCTTCTTCCTTATGAATCATTCGTTATTAAATTAAGATAAAAACAAAAAAGAATTATTATTTATATGAATTGTAAGTTGTTCATATAGAAATAATTCTTTTTAATTCATTTTCAATATTTACTACATCAATTTCCTTATTAGTTAAAAAGAAAGAAAAAATGCAATACAAATAAGTCTTAGGTACTTCAGTTATAAAACATATTGTTAAAACTCTTCGTGATTCAAAGTGTTTTTATAGCTTAGCCTATTTATAAAAAGATATCATCAATTGTTACAAATTTGAAATTGTTTTTAATTCTTGACATATAATTAACACTTTATTTAAATAGACTCTTTAAGTTTTTTCTAGCATTTTTATATTAAAAGAAGTTTTGGCTCCTTTATCCTACATTATATAAAAATCTTGATTCATATTTATAGATGATATATGGTCCTTTTCCTGAAGGATTAAATATAAAATTAGAGAAAGAAACTAAAAAAGAAATACTAAATATTTATAGAAAAGGACTAAAAATAAAAGATATTTGTGATGAATATAAAGTTAAGAAATCTACACTATTTTCATGGATTAATAAGGAAAACATTATGAGTAAAAGAGATTACTAAATAGCACAAAATACACACATTAGTAATAGCTTATAATAAACTACAAATTGAATATGCTATGCTTGATCATATATTACATCATTCGAAAGTGTTTCAAATAATTGGACCGTTTTATCGTATGAAAGGGAAGGAGGATTTATTTAAAGAAGATTAACTAATTATGGTGAATGTTATTTTCCATTTTCTGGTTAATTTATATTGCTTTTATCATGTATCAAAACAAATAAATTATAATCATATCTTACACCTAAAAAAATAAAGCTTTATACCTTTCATTGATTATTAGTTTTAAAAAAGCTTTATGATTATCACTTATACATTCAATATCTTCTATTAATGTACATATAGCATCAATATTAACAAATTGTTTAACTCTCTCAATTGCCTTGTCGCACTCTACATATTCATGAGATTTTATAAAAGAATAATAATTAATTCTTTTTCCATCAATAAGGATTGCTGATGTTGGAAAATCATAAATTCTTGCATTTAATTGTTTTTTATCAGCAAGTACTTTTTTTATCATTTCTTCATCAATTTGTGGAAACAAACAAGAACCACAATCAAATATTGGTGCTAAATAAGCATCATCTGTATCCTGATTATATAAGAAACCCCAATTACCATTATGTCTATCCCAATTACCAATCAACGCATCTATTACAAACATATTCCAAAAATGATTTGACAATTCTATTGGATCCATTATTTTCTGTTTTTCAATTGTTTCAACAATATCTTTTATATCAGTTCCATATCCATTTGATTTTGAGTCAATTATTTGGTTCTTTACAGAAGCAAAATCCATTAGTTTATATCCGTTATTTTCAAAATCTTTGCAAGCAACAGAAATTCTATTAACACCATTATAAACATAATTTCCTAAAATAGTTTCTTGAGCCTTCATCCCCAACATATTAAATATATGACAACCAAGATATTCTGAAACACAAGAATTTGCATATGATAAGTTAATATTTTTAGGAGCATGTGATGGTAATTTTAGCATATAAAGCTGGTCATTAATTATTACACATAATTTATTACCATTAGCTCCACCATAAGATTTCTTTCTCGTTGGTAAATTTGTAAAATCTATCATATTATTCACCTCTTCTTAAATATCTATTTCTTAAATAATCTGCTTGTTCCCTGCTAATTAAGTTTTCTATTTCACAAACATTAATACTGCTATTTGCCTCATCCAAATAACAATCAAATAAAGGATTGTTCCAATTTCTTTTATTTTTTATAAATGCAATATTTTCTTTTAAAAAACTAGGTATATTTTCTTCATAAGCAGCATTATATAAAACAGGTTCTAAATTAATTAATTCCTTAATATCACAATCTAAAGCAGCGGCTATTTTCATAATAATTCTAACTCTGCAATCTAGTATATTACTTTTACCAGAAAATATATCAAACAATGTTGTTTTAGATATTCCTGTTTCTTTTGATAATCGATAAACAGTATATCCTTTATTTTTTAAAAATGTATCAATATTCATATAAGGTCACCACTTATATTATATCGGTTATCCGATATAATTTCAATTTAAATAATTATTTGAATCAACATTATAAAACAAGAAAAAAACATTAGGATTTTGAAAAAACTAAATAACATCATCCCAAAAATAAATGAAGAAATAAATTTCCTTCAGTATTTTTATATTCGTATCGTTTGGCATCTCATACCCTATTTAACAATTTGAGCCGTTCGGAAACCGAACGGCTCATTGCTGTCTTTATGATTATTTTTCTAACGCACTGTCAACTATTATTTCTTCTTAAACAATGCAATAAGATCGGCAAATTTCTTTTTCTTGATAACAAACCAGAAGAGAGAGAAACCACCTAGTCCTGCTACCGCTACCGAACCAATGACAATACCTGCGATAGCGCCACCAGAAAGTCCAGTCTTTTCAGGTTTGATCTCTCCGCCTGGATTATCATCATTGTCCATTTCATGATTGCAAATATCGCATTTGCCGTCATTATTTTCGTCTACGTGAGGTGCAATGTTTGCTTTATCTCCGCATTCACACTCTTTCCAATGGTTGTTTTCATCGGATTCCCATGTCGTGCCGTAATCGTGAGTATGAATCACGGACATTGTGTAATCACAAACATCGCACTTGCCGTCGTTGTTAGCGTCTTCGTGAGGTGCAACGTTCGCTTTATCTCCGCATTCGCATTCGTTCCAATGGTTGTTTTCGTCGGATTCCCAAGTCGTGCCATAGTCATGAGTATGAATAACGGACATTGTGTAATCACAAACATCGCACTTACCATCGTTGTTAGCGTCTTCGTGAGGTTCAACGTTCACTTTATCTCCGCATTCGCATTCGTTCCAATGGTTGTTTTCATCGGATTTCCAAGTCGAGCCATAATCGTGAGTATGAATCACGGACATTGTGTAATCACAAGTATCGCACTTGCCGTCGTCGTTAGCGTCTTCGTGAGGTTCAACGTCAACTTTTGTGCCGCAAGAGCATTCATGCCAGTGTCTTGTGCTGTCTTTTTGCCAGGTCGCCTCGGTTGCGGAGTGCAACTCGAAGTTGGACCATATCGTCACATTGGATGCGAGCACGGTAAAGTCGGTTTCGGTTGCGGTGCTATCCGCAAAGGTGCCTTCTCCCGTCTTGGTCCAGTCTTTGAAGTGATAACCTTCGGGCGCATCAATCGCCGTGAGATGGACGGTCTCCCCCGCCTTTTTATAGAGGACTTCCGTACCAGTGCCTTGTTTGATTGTCACTCTGGAATAGACATCCACCGTCTTGATGGCATACTTTTCGCTGTCGCCGTTGGCTACCGCTTTTATCGTGAGGGAAGAAGCAGCTTCGTTTGCCGCGACGGTGAGAACGCCGTCGCTTGAAATGCTCGTGCCTGAGGAGCCGCCTATGACGCTCCATGTGACCGTGTTATCAAACGCACCGGTGCCCGAAACGGTTGCTTTGAAGTTGTACGCGCCGTCTCTAACAATGGTGGTGTCGCCCGATGCAAAATCAACCTTAACATCCGTAATGGTGACAGGAATAGTAGTGTCCTTGGCAACGAGCGTGATTCTGCGCAAGGTCGAGCCAGTGAGCGTGGTTGCCGCCGACAATCCGGTTGTATTTCCGTTGACCGTAAATGTGGACCAATACAATTCATTCGTCTCATTGTAAACATAAGAACCGACTGCTTCAAACTCGATTTCAATCGCATACTCGTGCTCCGCGATAAACTTGCTGTCCTTCGGATATTGTCCGCCGTCGGTGTTCAAAGCCTCGTTTGTCAAATCGAACACGCGCCAGAGTGCAACCGTGTATTTGGATGGGTCAAGCGACGCAAAGACAAGGTCGTTTGCCGTCAATTTGTCCGTGATTGCGGCTGGAGTCATAGTTGCCTGACTCACTCTGATGTACTTGCCTGCGGGGATCACCTTGCCATCTTCGGACACAGCGCCACATACCGAGCAATGTTTATCGCCCGAATATCCGTCCGTATCGAAAGTTGCCGCCACATAGCCGGTAAACTCCCCGTTTGTGTCGTGCGCAGCTTCGTTACCGTGGACTGCGCATCCTGTATCTTTGCATGGGTTCCAGTGGGTATTGTTGTCGTATTCCCACACAGAAGTATTAAAATCGTGCTCAGTGACGACAAACTTGACGGTTGCGGTTGCTTCCACGATTGTTCCGCCGTACTTGGTATATTCAGGTGTTCCGCTGAACTTTATCGTGGTGATGTAAATGCCAACCGGCAAACCGCTGTTGGGCTTTACACTCCACGATGTAGTATTCTCCATGCCTGCTCCGATGGAAACGGGGCTAGAATAAAAACCTAACGTGAAAGAACTTGCGCTTTCCCCTTCGAGAATAATGGAATTAAGGTTGCAAAAGATTTTTCCCGTTCCCGTGTTGACAACGCGTAGGGGAACTTGCGTGATTGGAGAATATCCCACTCTCACCGTGCCAAAATCCACAGGATCCACGGTTGCGCTGTACGTTGGTGCGGCAACCTCGCCGATATGTACGGTGATGTCCTTTGAATGTCCGCCTTTGTCCTTCACCCTGACGGTGATTTCCGTGGCTTCGCTAACACCCCTGATAGTCGGATTGACGAATATCTTATTAAAATTGGATTCGGTTGAAATAATACCGACGCCGTTTCTATTCCCGTCTGCCGCGCTCACGATAGAGAAGACGTATTCTCCACTGCCGCCGCTTGCAGAAAGCGCAATGGAAGAAAGAGCAACGTCTCCGCCGTAAACGGAAGCAGGAACGTCGTACTCCGCTTTGTCTTCAAACGTAAGGGGCGTTCCGATTTTGTTATAAGAGTAATTTTCGAAACCTACGCCATTGGTGCTCTCATCCCAAACGTGGACGAGACAGTCGTCGTTTTCAAAATATTGTTCGCTTGTCAACACCTTTGTCCAGGAAGAAATCTTTTCGCAGCCGTTGGCAACAAGTGGAAACGCGGTCAGCGACGTGCCAGAACTTCCAGGGCATACGGAAGTGATTGTTGCATTTTTTCCAATCAAGCAAGTTGTGTACGAAGAAGACGTATATACATCTCTCCATGTGTCGTAAGTATTACCCGTGCCTGTATATTCCATTTTGATATCAACCGTGCCGTTGAGAGCAATGCTGCCTTTGGCGAAAATGCCGTACGTCTGATAATCTTTGTCGCACTTCAGGTCGATATTGAGCGTGGCGTTCTCGCCCACGGTCACGTTGCCCAAACCGATGTTGTCCGTCCTCATGTAAATTGCGTCAACCGAACCGTTTTTTTCTGCCACTTTGCCGTAAACTTTTACGGTGACGGTGCAACTTTCGTCAAACGTCAGATTGCCGTTGTTTTTAGAACTGCTTTCGCCTTCCATTAAAATACCATGCATATACACTTGGTTTGATGCTACTACTTGATAGTCAATGGTAAGCGAACCGTTCCCCTTGAACGTAAGGGTGGAAACGTTGTACGTGTAAATCGCCCTGTTTCCGTACGGCGCGGTGACGGTGATTTTGTTATCGCCGATAAGCACAATATCCACTTTGCCGTTATTGACTCCGCCGATTCCGATTTCCTCCCCGTCGTAGTTGTTGAGCGTGAGCGTACCGTTATAACTCTCGTCGGTATCCCAAGACCAACCCGTGCCTGTTTTGTCTTCCGAACCGCACGTGACTTGCAAAAACGGATTTTCCGAATCCGCATAAGCGACGGTCGGCATACATACCATCGCGATTGCCATACAGACAAGCAAAAGCAAGCCTGTTATTACGTTTTTCTTTGATTTTGTATTCATCATATTTCACCTCGTAAAGATGTTTTTTTGTTTCGCTCACGTTTTAACGTGAACAAAAGTTTTTTTCAGAAGCTACCATTATAGCTCGATTATAATTGCCGGCACAACGCCGACAAAGGTCTTGTTTGCAAGATACTTAGTAGTTTGGTCGAATGGTGGGCAGGAAGTGACGCACGTAACGTAGTTTTTGCCGTCTTCTCCTTTTTCGATTCCGTCGCGTAACCAATAAGGACAGTAATTGTCGCCATAGCCTTGCAAAACTTCTTTATATGCGCCTAGACAGAACGGATACTTGTAAAGTCCGAACGGCTTTGGATTGTTAATGCTGATCTCATTCGAGCTCGGCAAGAATATCTTGTCGCCGAAGCAGTCTTCGTTGCCTTGTAAGATTGCCTGTTGCGCGGGTGTAAACAATTCGTTTATCCACGTATTGATCAGCCAATTGCGTATCCAACTGTTTTCGTAAGTAAGTTCGCCTTCGTCCGACTCGGCGAAGCGTTGACTAATCCAGATTTCTTTGCTGACAAGATAGGCTTTGCCGTCCTCTTCTTTCACGATTTGCCACATGGCGTCGCGTTGCTCAAACCAATAGGTACCCGTCCAATAACGACTGCTTGTCGTTTGCGTATTATCGTTGTCCTTCCGATACTCTTTGATATAAACACCGCGGTAATTAAGTCCGTTATAAACCACGTCACAATAATATGTGGTTGCGTTTTCGCCGCTGTCGCCGTTGCCAAAGTCAAACGGAGTCCAGTTTTCAAGCATTAAGTATGGGCTGGTGGCAATCTCCATAAGAGCATTTTCAATATTGGCATCGCGTACCTGTTCGCAATAGGTCTTGCCCATTTTTATGTATGCGCCGTTAGGGTTTGCCACGCCGTTGGCGTTAACGCGAACGTATGTCTGCGTTTTTCCGCACATGATGCAAACACCGTCCTGATAGTTGTGGTCTATAATCGGTATTGATTCGGTTTTAGTCTTTCCGCAAGCACAGGAAAGCTTTTTCTCGCCCGCGTGCTGACAAGTGGCTTCGATAATGATTTTTTCATCTGCAAACGTGTGTGCCACGGTTGCCGTATAATCGCCGAATTTGCACTTTTCCGTGTGTGCGTCGTCGG
>SAMEA3663025__coassemble_300_pt1 | contig 60047 bp, 60 predicted proteins | sample SAMEA3663025__metabat2_high_PE_042 | metagenome-assembled genome bin SAMEA3663025 (sample SAMEA3663025) | pig gut metagenome | biome: pig gut; feature: pig-associated habitat; material: faeces | place: France | collected 2012
AAGTCTTATATAAATTTATTAGTCTTATATGCTTTCGAGTATATTTGGAAGTGAACGTATATAAGAACCCAACGTGCTTTAGCCGTTGGAGTGTCAGCCAGTTTTAGTGGTTGGAGTATATTGCTTTTTAGGATTAAGATTCCCAGGTGTTAGCTATAACCTTTTTGGTAAAACATTTAATGGCTTCTGGCATCCTTGGTGGTTCTTGTTCTTAACAATCCCAGTCTACTATGTAATCTTTGGTCCTATTGATGAGGCTATTAGAAATCATAGAAAGAATAAAGTAAATATTCATATCAATAACGATGATGTAATAGAAGGAGAAGTGAAATAATCTTCTTCTTTTCTTTTTTTTCTTAAATTGAGGTGGTAAACTTGTTTTATAATCGAGGTGATCTATTATGGAAAATAATGAATTGAATTCTTTATTTGATGAAGGAAGGGTAGAAAAAATTGAACGTAATGGTGATGAAATACAAATTACATTAAGTCAAGAAACCAGCTCTTATATGATCGCTAATGGATTTCGAATTGAAGATAACGATAAGGCTTTTTTAAAGATTATTTTTTATCAATGTGATAAATATGATGAAGTTAAAGATGAAGGGGAATATGGATATGTCAAGAAAGCATATTGCTTGGAGAATGAATTGCGACTTGTATGTGAAAATTTAATTCTTTCCTTTTCCTTTATTTCTTTTAAAGTTAAGAAAATATACACACTAGGAGACTAACTATGAAGACATTAGATATTGTTATTGCAACCAATAATCCTAACAAAGTTAGGGAATATAAAGAACTATTTGAAGGATATGATGTGAATGTCACTTCTTTAAAGGAGGAGGGAATTGTTTCTTCACCAGAAGAAGGAGGAACAACATTTACAGATAACGCTTTGATTAAAGCAAGAGATGCTAGAAAATATACATCTAAAATTGTTATTGCTGATGATTCAGGTATTTGTATACACGCTCTTTCTAATTTTCCTGGAGTATATTCAGCTCGTTTTATGGAAGGCCATTCTTATGAAGAAAAGAATTTAAAAATAAACGAGATGTTACAAGATAAAGATGATAAGTCAGCTTCATATCATTGTGCCATCGCCTTTGTTAGTGATGAAGAAGAAAAGGTGTTTGTAGGAACATGTGAAGGAGTAATTGTTTCTCCAGTTGAAGGTCCATATGGATTTGGTTATGATCCTATTTTTTACTTCGAACCATACAATAAAACTTTTTCATTAACTCTTCCTGACGATAAGAACAAAGTGTCACATCGAGGTAAGGCAACGCGTCTTTTAATGGAATATTTAAAGCAAAAAATAGAAAAAAATGAGAAAATGAAATAAATATTTCATTAAGGGGGTTTATTTTTAGTTTTACCTATGGTAAATTGTATGTAGTTTAAGGAGGGGACGATATGTTAGAGATATTGATCGATAATTTTCATGATGTTCGTTTTATCATAGATTTCTCTATAACTTTGGTTGTTTACATTACCACAGTAGTTTTCGTCTTACTTAAATTAAAACGCAGATTTATTCGCTACTTTTATATAGTAGATGGATTGTTATTAGCACTAGCGATGATGTTTAGTTTAAATTATTTGTTTGCTATTTTATTTACACTAACTATTATCTCTTCTGTGATTTTCTTGATTATCAATATAACAGAATATCGTTATTCTTTATTAAATAATTTATCATCAAAAAAGAAAAACGTCGAAGTTGAAAAACAAACTACTCCAAAAGAGCAAGTGTATAAAACAATTGCTGCGGCTGTAAGAAATTTATCAAAAACTAAAACAGGCGCGATATTAACATTTGAAAAGAATACACCATTAAATGATGTCATTAAAAATGGTACTATAATCAATGCACCAGTTTGTCAAGAATTGATTGAGACAATATTCTATGAAGGAACTAGACTTCATGATGGAGCGGTAGTAATAAGAGGCGATAAGATTTTAGCGGCTTCTGTTTATTTTGAACCAACAAAACGTGCTTTAAAAGGCAAATATGGTTCTCGTCACCGTGCTGCATTCGGTATATCAGAAATCACTGATGCAGTTACTGTGGTTGTATCTGAAGAAACAGGTAGAATCTCTATCGCATATAAAGCAAGAATGGAAAGTTGTACATTAGATAACTTCTACGATGAATTCGTTGATTATATGAATGAAAAAGAATAATTGCTTTTATAAATAGAAAAATTGTGTATGTTTAAAATATAGGGTTAGGCTGATATTGTCCTAACCTTTTATCATGTGTTAATGATTAATGTCTATAAATATAACTTATAAGAAAAAAGGGACTGATATTTTATATCAAATCAATCAAAGATTTTTTACTAGATTATTTTATACAATCATTTTATCTTGCGTCTTTTAGAATTTTCATTAGATTTAATTAATAAATCAGTATCATAAAATGTAATATATCTATATCCTTTTTTTTCAAAATAAGATACTAGCGTTGATTTTCCAACTTGCTTTGCTCCAGTAATTAATGTAACAGGATACTCATCTATTGATCTTCTAACTTCATTAAGAATTGTTCTTTGATATCTTATAATAGCACCATCTTTCTATTGTTCAATCACTGTATATCATAATTCAACTCCAAATTATACTATTTTTAGTATTTTTTGGAGTGTTAATTAAAAATTTAAAAAAATAATATTCTTATAATAACCTAATAATATATGCCCAAATCACCTTAATAATTTTGGAAAGGAACATTATCATTCTAGTCATCGAATTGATATAAGTTTTAGTTATACCATTTTCAATTCTCTTTATTGTTAATGTTTCAACTCCTATTGTATATACAAGCTCTTCTTGAGTTATTTTTAATAATTCTCTAACAATTTTCATATCTTCGCTTATATTATAATTCATTTCAACACCTTTTTAACTTCATAGTATCATTTGATACCAACAAGTTCATCAATAAATTATTTGTAATATGGAACTTTTTAACTAAACCCATATTCACATTCTCTTATTAAGATAAATTATATAGAAATTATAGTAGCTGCTTTAATTAATTCATTAAGATATTTTCACGCTTTATCATACAATCACCTTTTTCGTAGAATTCTACATTTTTGTCAATTGGATTTATTTATTTCATTTAGGCAAAAAAACAATATGCATAGAATATAGGTGTAAATTACTAATTTGAAACTATTTCGACGTTTTCATAGGAAACCAGATAAAGCAATAAGATGCTCTATCCTTGCCATCGTTAAAGTGGGGGGGTGAAATCCACCTGGTGGAAAATGGCGGACGCATACAAAAAATGAAGAGATTTTATGTGTCTCTTCATTTATTTTTGGGGCTATTTTTTGACGTATACCGTATACTGGCGTATACCGACAGCTTGAAATTTAATTTTAATAAGTGCAAAAAAGGAACAAAAAAACGCAATAATTTTTATTGCGTAAGTTCTTTAGAAATGGTGGGCGCTAAGGGGTTCGAACCCCTGACCTTCTGTACGTCAAACAGATGCTCTCCCAGCTGAGCTAAACGCCCGTTTCCTATTGCATTAATAAATATAAAGTAAAACTACTATATTGTCAACAAAATAATTTAATTTCATCGATTCTATGATAAAATGAAAGTCATAAATCAGGAGAATAAATTATGAGCGAATTACCAAAAGTCTATAAGAGATTAAATAACTTATTCGTAGAAAATGGCTATTCTTTATATATGGTTGGAGGAACTACTAGAGATTTTTTGCTTGGAAAAGAAATATTTGATTTTGATTTTGTTACCTCTGCAACTCCTGAGCAAATGGCTTCTTTTTTAGATGTAAAAGATAAGTCTTTTAATTCAGGAAGTGTTACACTTTCTTTTGAAGGTAATAAAGTAGATATAACAACACTTCGTGAAGAAGGAAAGTATGAGGACTATCGTCATCCTAGTGTTGTAAATTATGTGAGCGATATTAGAAAAGATTACCCTCGTAGAGATTTTACTATCAATGCTTTATATATAAATGAAGATGGAACTATAATTGATTTTGTTAATGGTCAACGCGATTTAAAAGAAAAGGTTATTAGAATGATAGGAAATCCTTTTCTTCGTCTAGAGGAGGATCCTCTACGCATTTTACGCGCTATTAGATTTGCTTCATCACTATCGTTTGTAGTAGAAGAGGAACTTAAAAAAGCTATATTTGAAAAGAGATTCCTTCTACAAAAGATTAATTTTTGTAAGTGTATTAATGAATTAGAGAAAATGAAGAAGGATAATTATAAAGAAAGTTTAACCTTACTCAAAGAATTCCATATAGATGATGTATTACCTATAGAAGAGAATTTTTCTTCTTATAGAAATAATGTTATCGATATGCATTGTGATACTATTACATTGCTTGAAAGTAAGAATAAACCGCTACTAAAAAATGATTTTCATATCGATATATTTAAATTATTTAAAGGTCAGTATGCCCTTCAATGCTTTGCTATTTTCCATAATCTATCTAAAGGTCATTTATTAGATAGATTTAAAGATTCTTATAAGTATTTTCTTTCACAGATGGAGATGAATAAGAATTTGATTTCGCAAATTACATCTTATCAAGAATTCCTTAATAATAAATCACAACATAAATTATCTGCACTTCTTACTGTGGAAGAGGGTGGAATTATTGAAGGATCATTAACTAATTTAGAATATCTATATCAATGTGGTGTAAGAATGATGACACTCACATGGAATTTTCCTAATGAAATTGGTTATCCTAATATCTTCTATAATGAAGGAGGAGCGGATCTATATACACCAAATACAAAAGATGGACTCACTCCTTTTGGGATTAGTGTCGTAAAGAAAATGAATGAACTAGGTATGATTATTGATGTATCTCATCTTTCTGATGCAGGATTTTATGATGTAATCAAATATTCAAAGGCGCCAATAGTTGCTTCTCATTCTAATGCTAGAAGTGTTCAAGGAGTAGTTAGAAATTTAACCGATGATATGATTTTAAAATTAAAAGAGAATGGTGGAGTAATGGGAATTAATTATTGTCCTATCTTTGTTTCTTCTTCCCAAGAAGATCAAATTGAAGATATAGTTTCTCATATTGTGTATATAAAGAATTTAGCTGGCATTGATGTTATAAGTTTAGGATCTGATTTCGATGGGATAGGAACTCCTAAAGGAATGGAAAATGCCTCTTGCATAAATAAATTAAAAGAAGCATTATTAAAAAGAGGGTTTGCTTTAAAAGAGATAAAGAAAATCTTCTATGAAAACTTTTTAAGAGTATTTAAAAATGTTTGTAGAAAGTAGGTAGTAATATGGTTAATATGAAAATTCAAAGTTTAGATTATCGTTTTGTTTTAGTAGATGCATATAAGGCTTTAGGCTTAAACGAAATGGATTTAGCGGTCCTTTTAGTATGCGATAATATCTTAAAAGAACAACCAATGCTAATAACCGCGGATGTATTAGCTTTAAAGATGACATATGATGTAAAAACATTAGATGAAGAATTAGTAACCTTATTAAATAAAGGCTATTTATCTTATGATTCTAAAGGAAAAACCATTATTACTTCGATTCAACCAACTCTTGAAAAGATAGCTTCTTATGTAGCTAAACAATTTTTAAAAGAAAGTAAGATTACAATTGATGAAGAAAAAGAAAAAGCAATAGAAAATATCTATTCTAAATTTGAAAGTTCTTTAGGACGTACTTTAGCGCCTCTTGAGTTTGAAAAGATTAAAGAATGGGTCAGCCAAGGTGTTAGTGAAGAATTAATTCTTCTTTGTTTAGATGAATGTAAGGCAAAAAGTTCCAAGGTGACTTTACGTGCCATCGATAGATTGATCATTAAGAAATTGTCCGAAAAAGATATTGCTAAAGAAGGGTATTCTTCTGCTTCTTCCACTTGGAAAACTCCGCTAGATAAAACCATTGATATGTTAGGTAAAAAAGATGACAAATAAAGAAAAAAAGATAGATGATATCATCTCTTTTATGGATGAACTTTTTCCATATGCTCATTGTGAACTTAATTATAGCAAGGACTATGAATTAGTTATCGCGGTCATGTTATCGGCTCAAACTACCGATAAAGCTGTTAATAAAGTTACCGAAAGACTATTTAAAGATTTTCCTTCTTTAAAAGCGCTTAAAGAAGCAAGTGAAGAAGATATATACAAAGATATTAAACATCTTGGTTTAGCACATAATAAAGCAAAAAATGTAAAAGAAATAGCGACTCGTTTAGTAAAAGATTATAACGAGGTTGTCCCTTCTAGTAAGGAAGAGCTAATGAAGTTACCAGGAGTGGGAAGAAAGACCGCTAATGTAGTTCGAGCGGAACTATTTTCTCTTCCTGAATTTGCCGTCGATACTCATGTAGAAAGAGTGTCAAAACGTCTTAAATTAGCATTTTTAAACGACACACCATATCAAGTGGAAATGAAATTAAAGAAGTTGTTTCCTCAAGAAAGATATATTAAGAGCCATCATCAATTTATTCATTTTGGAAGATATTTTTGTAAAGCTATTAATCCTTCTTGTTCGTCTTGCAAATTAAAGGCTTATTGTCGATACAAAAAGGAGAAGGAGTAAGGAGAACTCTTAAACGTGGATGTTTCAAAAGAAGCTACTATTTCAAAAGTGTAATTTCCTTCCTCTTCAAATTGATATAGAAAGTTATTAGAAGTTATAAAATATGAAGTAATATTTCCACTTGGAGATGTTACTTTTATTTTATATCCTTGCTTTCCAAATATGTTTTCATATAATTCATTTTTTAAATATGAAGAAGGAAAAATAATATTTATTTCATTATTAAGTAAAATCATATTTAATGAAGAAATCTCTTCAAATTCAGGGTAAGGTAAAGTGGCTACATATTGATTTTTAGGAAGAAGAATATATTCACAATAAAAGTCATCAATTAAAGGATTGGGAGCGAATTGACCTCCTGTTCCTTTTACTACTTTTACTTTTTTTAAAGAAGGAGGAATTTCAAATTCCTCATTTTTCAAACATACTGTTTCCATCAATTTTTTAAAGATTTTTTTGCTAACTTTTCTATCTTTACTTCCTGACTTAAAATATGCTTTTTCACCTTGTGTAGGTGTTTTATAACCTGACCATATAGTTGTTACAAAAGAAGAAGAAAAACCACTGAACCAAATATCTTTATCAGAGTTTATAGGGTAACCATATTTTTTACATGTTTCATAGTAATAGGGATTAGTTCCTGTTTTTCCACCGATTAATACACCATTTGGTTTTGCTTCTTGAATCGAATAATAGTTCTTATTAATTACATTCTGTAAGATATCGCTCATCATCGCAGCACTTTCTTCTGAAATGATTTGTTTGTCTTCTATTTGATGAGTATAGATGATTTGATTTGTATCTAAACGTTTTATGGATTTGATGGTTGTCGCCTTATTGTAACATCCCTTATTAATTAAAAGGGCATATGCTCCAGCAACGTTTATCGGATTTGTTCCATAAGTCATACCACCAAGAGCATACGATAAGGAAAAGTTTCCTTCATCAAATAGATTAATACTCCTTAAGTAAGATATAAGTTTTTCTTCACCTAATTGTTCTTTTAGTAAAGATAAAGTTGATACAGCCGTGGTGTTACGCGAATAACCAAGAGCTTCTAATAATGTTAATTTACCTAAATATTTTTTATCAGCATTATGAATACTGGTTCCATCAAAATAAGTATATGGTTCATCTTTTAATATTGTTGACGAATTGTAAGATAAGTGCTCTAAAGCTAATAGATAAGAAAATATTGGTTTCATCGTTGAAGCGGGATTTACTTTTATATCATAGGCATTGGAAAAAAGTTTTTTTCCATTATAATTTCTACCTCCGCATATTCCAGTAATCATTCCTTTTTTGTTCATGACAACTCCACCTATATCAAGTAAAGGATCTTCTATAAACTGATATTCATTGCTTTGGATTTTATCTATTTCAGTTTGTAAGGAAGTATCAATGTATGTTTTAATTTCTAAAGGAACTAAGAAAGGGTCAAGACTAGTTAAATCTTTTACTTCTTTGTATACGACATCAAAGTAGGCTTGATAAGGATAAGAAATATCTTTTTCCTTTTGCTTATATAATAAATCTTCAACGCTATAACTTATTCCTATATTATATTCATCGTAAGTTATTACATTGTTTTTTAGCATTTCAAGTAGCACAGCGTTTTTTCGTTTATTAGCTTTAAGAGGATGACGGATAGGATGATAAGAAGAAGGAGACTTAATAAGACCTACTAGTAAAGCACATTCTACATAATTTAAAGAAGATACGCTTTTACCAAAGAACTTTTTTGAGGCATAGGAGATTCCAGGAAGCGATTCTTCAAAATAGATATGATTAAAAAAGGCTTCAAGGATTTCTTCTTTAGAAAGATTTTGTTCAATTAAGAAAGCAATGTAAGCTTCCTTAACTTTTCTTTTTAAAGTCTTTTCGTTAGTAAGTACAACATTTTTGATTAATTGTTGTGTTAAAGTAGAACCTCCTTGTGTCCAAGAAGAAGGATTCAAATTGGAAACAAAAGCACTAATAATTCTTTTTGGATTAAAGCCATTATGATAAAAGTATTCATTATCTTCGATAGATAAGAGCGCATTAATTAAAATAGAAGGTAAATCTTTATAAGCAACATATTCTTGGCTTAAAGAGTAAAAAGAAGACACAATATTATCGTTCTCATCTAAGATCTTGGAATATTTAATATCACTTGGAGAAGTAAAAACAGGAAGTTTTACATCTTTTAAAGTGAAAAATAAAAACGTTCCTAAGAATGCTAAACATAGAAACGTAATTAATGATAGAAAAGTTATAATGTGATTAAAGATTTTTTTCATGGAAATAGACCTCATCAACCACGTCTAAATAATTTACTCGTGGATTATAGCCTTGGCTGACAAGATATCCTTTTTCTCTAAGTTCTTTTATGGAAATAGAATGCTTTTCACTACTTAAGAATAAAGAGATGATGATATTTGCATCAACTAGATAGATTTCATCTAGTGATTTGAAATATATCAAGAAAAAAGCAATGCCTCCATGTTTTAATACTTTTTGAAGATGCTTTATTTGATGAAGGTAGATGTTTCTAAAAGTGAATGATGTAGTAGATTTAGTTTCTTTACATTCAAAATCAATGTAACGAGAACGATATACTCCATTGTAGTCGGTAGTGGATTGCTTTTCAAAGTAAGCATCTACGATACGCATCTTTGTATAATCAACTTTAACGATATGAATAGGAGTAGGCCTTTTAGTGATGATGGCTCTTCCTTCTTCATCATAAAAAGAATTAGATATATTGATGGCATGTTCAAAGTCCATACCACGATTGGCTGCGTTAATCACTTCTTTTTTTTGATCTACTTTCTTTTTGTTAGGATAATTAATCATAAATAAGGCTCATATTTATTATGAGCATTCTCCTTTCTTATTATTCGAGGAACTTCTTTATCTTCCTTTCAAACTCTTTTGGGGTGACATTTTTACCAGATATAAGCGTAGAAATAATCTCTTTAACAGGCTCGGGGAAGTTTCGTTGTTGACTTAATACCTTAATATATTCTTCTTTTAATTTTTCTTTAGATATATATACTTGACGATAAAGATTCATTAGGTCAAGTGCATCATTCAAAGGATCATGTGATACACCAAATGGAGTTCCACCAAATAACTTTAAATATGATGTTAGTGAATAAGTATTTCCATTATCATCTTTACAATATTGACTGATAAAAGCAAGATAATCGACCATATTTTTACAAACATTATAACCAAAAAGAGCATTGCATGGTTTAGAATAAGATATGGAATCTACAATCATTTTATGGTCGTTAGAGCCAAATACAAAAAAGACACATTCTTTGGGATCTACGCTAAGAAAAGCGCTGAAATCGTCAAACATTTGTTCAAGGGTGATACCTTGTTTTAATATATCTTCTGTTATTGATGTAAGCTGAGTAACAATACGACCAATTTGACCAAGACACTTCACATACGCTTTATAAGTAGGATAGTTTTTTTGTTGAATAATATGACCATTTGGCGTTAATTTACATTTTACTGCGCCAATGGCAATTATTTCGTGTGAAAATTGAGTACCTTCAAAATCAAGAAAGATACCATATTTTTTTCCTTTTGTTAATTTTTGTAAAGCTTTCATGGTCCACCTCATTAAAATAAGTATAAGTTAATTAAACAAAAAAATAAATGAAAACATTTCCCCGCCTAGATACATATTAATATATTGAACAATAAGAGTTCGGAAGTAGGTGAGAAAATGTCTTGTTGTCCTATAAAATGTCCTTGTGGAACACAAACTCTTGATGCAGATTGTGGTGTTACTTTAAGCGTAAGCGCTTCTGAATATGTGGCACGTGTCTGTTCACAAGTTACTTTTACAGTTGTTTTGACAAATAATTCAGAAGAAACACTTCAAAATGCTGTTTTAGTTTGCCCTTGTCACGGAGCACTAGCTCTATTACCAAATACGGTTACAGTCAACGGCAATTCCATAGAAAATGCAACACCAGAATGTATTCCTCTTGGTGAAGTTGGTCCAAATACCAGCGTCACTATTACGTATACATGCGTCGTTATGCAATGTCAAAGATATATTTCAACACAAGCTTGTGCTAAGTTCTGCATTTGTTGTTGTTTAAATAAGAAGAGCTTCATCGTTAAATCAGAGCCTCATACTTTACAAGTATGTTGCTGTTGCCAAGGAAATAATTAGCAGTAAGAAGGAGAGTTTCTCTCCTTTTTATTTTTGCTTGTTGAACAAGAAAGTGATAAAAAGAGTAACTATTTCTCACAAACTTGTTATATTATTTAAAATAATATATAATTGAAATGCATTTACGAAAGGAGTATCGAAAATGGATATTGATTTAGAATTAACTTCTCAACAAATTATAGATAAGGAATTCACAGGTATCAAACCAGGATATAATCCTTTGGATGTGGATGAGTTCCTTGATATAGTCGCTAAAGATTATGTTTTGATGGAAAAATATATCGAAGTGACTTCAGCAGAAATTGAAGAATTAAGAACAACAGTTAGAATTTATAAAAAGAAACTTGATGAACTCGAACTTCAAAATGAGATCAATCAAAAGAAATTCGGACGCATCAGTGATGATTGTGATGTATCTTATTCTAATTTGGAACTCCTCCAAAGAATCAATGCCTTAGAAAGTGCTTTGCATAAAGCGGGCGTTGATCCAACCACGATTAAATAGCAATAACATTTGACCTGGATAATTGCTGGCTAGAAATAGTTAGAGGAAAGTCCATGCTCGCACAACCTGCGATGGTTGTAGTGTTTGTGCTAGAGGAAAAAATAACTCTAGGTAGGTGGGAGCACCTAACGGCAAAGCAAAACCTAAGTCGCAAGATATGGTAGAGCTTTTGAAAGTGCCACAGTGACGTAGTTTATGTGAAAGCATAAAGTGGAACGCGGTAAACCCCGCAAGCGAGAAACCTAAATTTGGTAAGGGAGGTCGAAGCGAAGAATTGAATTTAGCTTTGGCATGCTTAGGCATAGATAAATTATTATCCGCGACAAAACATGGCTTACAGGGTCAAATACTCAATATTAAGGGAGAAAAAATATGAATTTACCTAATAAAATAACTACATTTAGAATGGGATGTGTCCTTGTTATTGCATTCCTTCTACTCTTTCCATGGGCTAATATGGGGATAAATGTTCCTGTATTATTTAACGAAGTTGATTTAATATATCTAATCACATTTGTACTTTTTTTAGTAGCGTCATTCTCTGATTTTCTAGATGGCCATATTGCGCGAAAATACAACATGGTAACTAATTATGGCAAATTTATGGATCCTATTGCTGATAAATTATTAGTAAATTCTTTATTTATTATTTTGATGGTATCAGGACCATTTAGAATTCCTGCTTGGATTACTGTGATTATGATTGCTCGGGACTTAATTGTCGATGCAATTAGACTTTTAGCAGCGGAACAAAACAAAGTTCTTGCTGCTTCTTTCTGGGGAAAATTAAAAACTGTTTTACAAATGGTGGCTTTATCCTTTGTCTTATTAAATGGTTTCCCACTTTCTTTTATTTCTCCTCTTGCTGGTAATATTTTCTGTTTAGTATTATGCTCTCTTGCGGCTTTTACTTCTTTAATGTCAGGAATAATGTATTTAGTAAAAAATATTTCTGTTTTCCAAGATCAAAAGAAAGAAGAATAATATGTTAAAGGATGAAGTTTGCGCTTATTTAATTGAACATAATATTACTTTTGGTTCAGCTGAATCTCTAACAGGTGGATTATTTGCTTCTTTAGTTACTACAGTATCAGGTATTTCTAAAGTCTATAAAGGAAGCGTTGTAAGTTATGCTTCCTCTGTTAAAAGAGATGTTTTAGGAATACCACAAGAAGTGATAGATAAACATGGGGTTGTTTCTTATGAGGTTGGGTATTTAATGAGCAAAGCCGCCTGTAAACTTCTCGATGTAGATTTAGCTATTTCCTTTACGGGTAACGCAGGTCCTAGCGCTATGGAAGGAAAAGAAGTCGGTTTAGTTTATATTGGCATAACTTATTTAAATGAAACAAAGTGTTTTGAATATCATTTTAAAGGTGATAGACAAAAAATTAGAGAGCAATGTGTTGAGCAAGCTTTCCTTTTGATAAAAAAAATAGTTAGTTAAATTACAAAAAGACGTTAATGTAATATATAGGAGGCCTTAAATATGGTAGAAAAAAATAATCAATCAAAAGATCAAAAATTAGAACAAGCCTTAAAAGACATTGAAAAGATGTTTGGTAAAGGGTCGGTAATGAAATTAGGTGAAAGACCAGATACCGCGCAAGAAGTAATTCATTCTGGTTCCTTATTAATCGATAATGCATTAGGAATCGGGGGATATCCAAAGGGAAGAATTATTGAAATATTCGGCCCAGAATCTTCTGGTAAAACTACATTAGCGTTATCAGCAATTGCTGAATGTCAAAAGAAAGGCGGTAGAGCTGCTTTTGTTGATGCAGAACACGCTATTGACCCTTCATATGCCACTAAATTAGGTGTTAATATTGATGAATTAATTTTATCGCAACCAGATTGTGGTGAACAAGCTTTGGAAATCGTGGAAATGCTTGCTCGTTCAGAAGCAATTGATATTATTGTTGTTGACTCAGTTGCCGCACTTGTTCCTCAATCAGAATTAGATGGAGAAATGACAGATTCATCAGTTGGAGCTCATGCTCGCTTAATGTCCAAAGCAATGAGAAAGATTGCTGGTGTATTAAATAAGAATAACTGTACAGTAATTTTCATAAATCAATTAAGAGAAAAAGTTGGTGTTATTTATGGTAATCCTGAAGTTACTACCGGCGGACGCGCTTTGAAATTCTATGCATCTGTGCGCATCGATATTAGAAAAGGGGAAGCTATTAAAGAAGGCGACCAAATTAAAGGTAATACAGTAAAAGTTAAGATTGTTAAAAATAAAGTAGCACCTCCATTTAAGAATTGTGAAGTTGATTTAATATATGGAGAAGGATTTTCAAAATATGGTGAAGTTCTTGATATGGCTTTACAATTTGGTCTTGCTAAAAAATCTGGCTCTTGGTTTGAAGTTCTTGGTGAACGCGTAGGACAAGGAAAAGATGCTGCAAAGAACTTCTTAAAAGAAAATGTTGAAGTATATGATAATCTTTATCGTCAAATTGAAGAAAAGATGAATGCTCAATAGAAATATAAAAAGGCGATTATGCCTTTTTTATTTTACGTTTATTATAATATTATGTATATTTATGTAAATATTTGGAATAAATGAGCCACTATGACATATTTTCTCATTTCTTTTTTATAATGGAATTAGTAGGAAGGTGATTCCATTGATTAGAATAGAAACAGAGCGTCTAATTTTAAGAAATTTTTTACCAAACGATGAAAAGGACTTGTTTGAATATCTTTTGCAACGTAAACACGAATTGTTTGAACCTTATGAAGACATAAGTGAAGATACAATTGAAAGACATTTAAAATATCGACTAAAAAATGATGAATTTATTGCTATTGAATTAAAAGAAAATCATAAAGTGATTGGTAATATTTATTTTGGAAAAAGAGATTTTGAATCTAGAGAAATAGGCTATATCTTAAATAAAAATTATTTTCATAAGGGATATGCTACAGAAGCAGGGAAAGAGATTATTAGAAGGGCTTTTGATAACGGAGTACATCGTATTTATGCTGAATGTGATCCACGTAACAATCCGTCAAGAAGACTCTTAGAAAGATTAGGGTTAAAGAAGGAAGGATTATTAGAAAAGAACGTCTTTTTTAGACGTGATGAAGATAATCACCCATTATGGCAGGATACTATGATTTATGGATTAGTTAATCCAAAAGAAAAATAAAACGACGAAATGATAACCTTAATAAAAAGAACTATGGTCTAACAAGTAGATAGTCCTAAGTAAAAAATTTAATAACTAAAGGTAATAAATTAGGATTGGCATGATTTCCAAATTGAGTTGGAGTCATGCCTTTCAATTTACAGTTTTTTTTATAAAATGGCTGATTTTATTGTTTTTTTAATGGTTTTAATATATATTTTTTTCAAGCACATAAAAAGGAGGAATTTTTATGGAAGAAGAAAAAATAGAGAAAAAACCTAATAAAATATTAGAGTTTCTAATTACTACTTTAAATGGTATGGCCTATGGCTTATTTGCTACATTGATTATTGGTACTATCATTAATACAATCGGAGGTTTCTTCCCAAATGGAGAAGGTGCTTCTGAATTTTGTAAATTTATGAATAATACAATATGTGGAGGAGCAAAAGTATTACAAGTTCTTACTGGCGCAGGTATCGGTGTTGGTATTGCTCTAGCTTTAAAACTAAATCCTTTACAAACTATCGTAGCAGCTGGTGCTGGCGAAATTGCTGCTTATTTTGCTTTAAGTACAAAATTTGTTACTGATAGAGTCATTAATAATGGTACGATGCAAGTTGGTGATCCATTAACAATATATTTAGTTGTTATTGCAACTGTTCTAGCTATGAAATTAGTTTTAAGAAAAAAGACTCCAGTCGATATTCTTATCGTTCCTTTATTTGGAATTTGTGTTAGTTTAGTCACTGCTTTATTGATTAGATTCCCTTCTATTTACGTAACATATGGAGTTCAATGGATTGTTAATGAAGGAACATTAATCGTTCCATTCTTTATGGGAATAATCGTCGCTGTGGTAATGGGAATGGCATTAACTGCACCTATTTCTTCCGCGGCAATTGGTGCGATGGTATTTACAGGAAGTGGGGAAGGTTTAGCTATTGCTTCTGGCGCGGCCATTGTGGGATGTTGTTGTCAAATGGTTGGATTTGCCGTTCAATCACGTAAAGATAATAGTATTGGTATGGTATTTAGCATCGGAATTGGAACTTCCATGTTACAATTTAAAAATATTTTAAGAAAGCCTATTATTTGGCTCCCTACTATTATTGCTTCTGCAATACTAGGCCCTGTATCTACATGTTGGTTAAAACTTAAATGTATGGGATCATCTGCTGGTATGGGAACTGCTGGACTCGTAGGTCAAATCGGTACATATGCATCTATGGGCAATACATGGCAAACATGGGTTGGAATATTTGCTTTAGAAATTATACTTCCTGCTTTACTAGTTTTAGGAATAGATATTCTATTTAGAAAATTTAATCTATATACAACTGGCGATTTCGAAGTTGAAAAGAAATAAAAATTTAAAGAATTTAAGATGATCAGAGTAATATCTATCATCTTTTTTGTACCTAGAATTGATGAGAAAAAGATAATATATACAAGATTTATTATTCGAAGCAAAATAACTTGTTTTATATTTTCTATAAATATAAAATATTAATCAACCACAAGGAGAATTTTATATGAAATTAGATCCAATTGTTATCAGTTTATTAGATACTGATCTTTACAAATTTAATATGAATCAAGTTATTTTCCATAAGCATACTGATGCTGAAGGAGAATATTATTTTAAATGTCGTAATGAAGGAATTGTATTTACAGAAGAAATCGTTAACGAAATAAATGAACAAATTGATCATTTATGTTCTTTAAGATTTAAAAAGGATGAATTAAATTACCTTCGTTCTATTCGTTTTTTAAAAAATGACTATATTGAGTTTTTAAGATTATGGCATCCAATTAGAGATTATGTTACATGTTCACTAAATGAAGATGGAACACTAAATTGTGTAGTAAAAGGCCCATGCTTCTCTGCTATGCAATTTGAGATATATTTACTTGAAATTATCAATGAAACATATTTTAGAATGACATATGATTATGAGGAACTTGTAAAGCAAGCAAGAAGAAGATTGGATGAAAAAATAAAAGCAATCAACGAAGGAAAATATACTTTCCCATTTGCCGAATTTGGCTGTAGAAGAAGATTATCTAGGGAATGGTTAGATGTAGTTGTTAGAGAATTATCACAAAAGACTAATAAATGTGTGGGTACGTCTAATGTATATTTAGCGAAAAAATATAATATTAAACCAATCGGTACATATGCTCATGAATTTGTTCAATTATATCAAGGATATCCTAATATCCCTCTTGCATACACGAACCATTATGCAATGAAAGACTGGTTTGCCGAATACCAAGGCGATAATGGAATTGCCCTAACTGATACCTTAACTACGGATTTATTCTTATTAGACTTTACTTTGTTAGACGCTAATTGCTATTCAGGTGTTAGACATGATTCAGGAGATCCATTTGTTTGGGGCGATAAAATCATTGCTAATTATGAAAAACTTGGTATTGATCCTAAAACAAAAACATTATTATTCTCTGATTCATTAAACTTTGATAAAGCACAAAAGATATACGATTATTTTAAAGATAGATGCCGTGTGTCTTTTGGTATAGGTACTTTCTTATCAAATGATTCAGATATACCTTCTTTAAATATTGTTATTAAGTTACAAAAAGTAAATGGTCATCCAGTAGCAAAACTATCAGATAACATTGGAAAAACGATGTGTTTAGATGATGAATATCTAGAATATTTAAGAAATGCCGTTAATTATCGTATAAAAATAGGTAAATAAGAAAAAGAAACTAATAGTTGCGAAGAGTAAACTAGAATTGCTTGGTGCAACTATTATTTTTTTGTTATCATTCAAATAAGTTTACAAGGAGGAACTTTATGGAAAGAAAAAAAGTTACTTTTGATACCTTTGTTAAGCAATTAGGGTGCATATCAAAATATAAGAAAAAATACCTATTTGTTATATTGATTTTAAATATGATATTTGCATGTATCATACCGTTTATCTCCGCTCTTCTTCCTAAAGTAGCGATAGGACTTATTGAAGGGAGAGATATTTACTTATCCACGTACTACTTCAAAAATATTAGACAATGTTTCTTTTAAAATCAATAAAGGAGAAAAGATTTCTGTTGTTGGTCTAAATGGGACAGGTAAGACCACGATTGTCAAACTTATCTGTCGTTTATATAAGATTAATGAAGGTGAGATACTAGTTAATGGTGTCAATATTGACCATTACAACTATTCTTCTTATATAAGCAAAATATCCGCGGTATTCCAAGATTTTAAATTATTTGCTTATTCAATAAAAGAAAATATTTTAAATGAAGATGGCGATGAAAAAGAAGCTTACCAAATAGCTTGTAAAGTTGGGTTAAAAGAAAAGATTGATAAATTAGACGATGGAATTAATTCTCTATATAGTAAATCTTTTGATGAAAAAGGAATTGAATTATCAGGAGGAGAATGTCAAAAAGTAGCTATTGGACGGGCTTTGCATTCAAAAAGTTCGCTCATTATCCTTGATGAACCTACATCAGCTCTTGATCCTCTTGCTGAAGCAGAGATTTATTCTTCGTTTAATAATTTAGTACAAAATAAGACGACTCTATATATATCACATAGAATGAGTTCATCGGTATTCTGCGATAAGGTACTTATACTAAATAATGGTAAAGTTGAAGATTTTGCTCCTCATAAAGAATTGATTAAAAAGAAAGATAGTCTTTACTATAAATTATTTACATCTCAAGCAAAGAATTATGCTTCATAAGTGTAATTCTTTTCTTTAATTAAATAAAATAATGTACTAAAATAATGTATAGAAAGTGAAGTGTTACTTATGGCATGGGAAAGAAAAAGACCTGAATTTGGTGATCAAATTAGAGTAAATAGAGGTTTTTATTATCATCATGGAATATACGTAGATGATAATAATGTTATTCAATTTGGCTCAATAAACGGAGAATTAGATCCTTCTAAAGCAAGAGTGATTGTTACTACCTTACAAGATTTTTTAAAAAATGCGACGTATCTAGAAGTAAGAACTTTTCAAGAAGAAGAACTTTTAAAAAAGAGAAGCCCTTCTGATGTTGTTAATTATGCATTTATGCAACTTGGAAGAGGTGGGTATAATATAATCTCTAATAACTGTGAACATTTTGCTAATGAATGTTTGTTTGGAACTAAGGAAAGTGAACAAGTTAATGAAATATTTGAAAAAGCCAAACAATTTTACAGGAGGTAATTTATGAATAAAGAAGTGTTTAAAAAGCATCGTAAAGCAATTTTAAATCAAATGGAAGATAATACTGTTTTGATGGTGGTATCTCGCCAAATGGGTGGAACAACTGTTGAAGATAAGTGTAATGTAAATAGAAATTATTATTATGTAAGTGGTGTTATTGAATTCCAAAATATTGTTTTATTATATAAAAATAAAGAACAAGAAAAAGAAATGATCTTCATTAATCCTTATGATGAATATCGCGCAAAATGGTTTGGAGCACCAAAACCAAAAGAGGAAGTATTAGAACTTTCAGGAATTGAAGATATTCGCTACTTATCCTCTTTTGAAAGTGTATTAGCTTCTTATTTAAATGAATGCAAAGGTATTTATTTAGATATCGATCGCCAAGGATTAGATGAAGATGATAATGCATCAGTAAGTTATAGTAAAAAGATTGCTTCTAAATATCCATTTGTGCAAATTTTAGATGCTCAAAAATTATTTAGAAATGCACGTATGGTTAAAGAGGAAGAGGAAATTGAAGAAATGAAAAAGGCAATTTCCATCACCCGTAAAGGTATTGAAGCAATTTTATCAAATATTGGTGAAATGTATGAATATCAATTAGAAAGTTATTTTGATCAAGCTATTAAATATCATGGAGCAACAGGATATGCTTTTACAACCATTGCGGCTTCTGGAGTAAACGGGACATGTTTGCATTATTCTAAAAATGATTCTTTAGCTAAAAATGGTGATTTGATTTTATTTGATTTAGGTGCTTCTTGCAATATGTATTGCGCTGATATTTCTCGTACTTTCCCTATAAGCGGTAAATTTAGCGAACGACAAAAACTTTTCTATAATATTGTTTTAGGTGCACAAAAGAAAGTTCTTGCTACTGCACGTCCTGGTTTAACAACAAGAGACTTAAATAATGTTGTTATTGAATATTACGCAGAAGAATTAAAGAAGATTGGATTAATCAAAGACGCTTCTGAAGTAAGTAAATATTATTATCATGGTGTATCACATCATATTGGATTAGAGGTACATGATTTAAGTGTAATCGAACCATTAAAAGCAGGAGAAATCATTTCTAATGAACCAGGCTTATACATTAAAGAAGAAGGCATTGGTATTAGAATCGAAGATGATATTTTAATCACTGAAAATGGAGCAATATGTTTGTCTCAAGAAATCTTAAAAGAAGTGGATGATATTGAAAAATTTATTGAAGAACATAGAAAATAAATAAGTATAGACATAAGTATATATTGTTTAACATTACTTTCTAAGAAGTCCCCTGACTGTACTAGTCAAATATTATAAACGGTAAATGGAGGTTTATTAATTCATTATTGAAGATTGTTTGACAAAATAGCAATATATTCCAAAAATTTCGGATGTAATTATAAAATCAATAGAAATGAGCCAGGCTTATATATTTTAGATGTGGAACCTGTAAGAATAAAATTGCCTTTTTGACTATGCTCATCACAATAAGAACGAACAGCATCCCAAATTTCAGGAGCCTCTTACCATTAATCAATTAACCTAGGTTTTTCACATTCTAATAATACAGATGGTGTAATTTCCGCTGCTTTAATAATTGCTGCTTTATTTGGTAAATTTTGTAATTTCAAACTGCTTTTCGCTTTTTGATTGACGGTTGTAGTTTTACCACACCATTTTGGTCCAACAATATGTGTGGCGTCAAATGTTTCAAGTTTGATGTCCAATATTTTATCAGATATTCTAGGATAATATTCTTCTGCCATATACATCACTTACAATTAGTATTCTTCATTTTTGATAAAAGTCAATTTTCATTTTTTGTTTTTTCCTCTTTTTATTTTTGTTTTTTTCCTCTTCTTATTTTTGCTGCATAGAGGCACTAATATTTTTAAACTTTCACTATTATGCCCAATTCAACGGATTAATTCGGGGGTCAGCAATAGAAAAACTCCTATGATGATTTCATTAGCTAAGAATTTATCATAGAGCATATTTACAAAAAATTAATTGGTAATACCACTAAATTTTCTCTAAGATATATTTTTTTATCATACATGCATATGATAACTCCCATTCCTCTTTTTGATTCTTTCACTTTATCTAATACATCAAATTTTGACATCATTTCATCTTTAGGATTTGCAGTCATCTCACCTCATTTTTGTCAAAAGTAAAGTACAACTTTATTTTAGACAAAAAAATGTTTAAATGTCTATACAATGTTTTCAACTTAGCAAACATAAGTCGAGCATTTTGATAAATAGAGTTTTATTTTCATGAACTTTTATATTTAATTATCATAGATAATTACTTCGTTTTTTTTCATCAAATCACCCACGTGCGATCCCATATAAACGGATTAACTCGTGGGTGAGCAATAGAAAAACTCCTATGATTATTAATTAGCAAAAATAATTCACGTTTTTCTATTAATTATACTTTTTATCAATATTTATTAGTTCATTAATTTCACCTTTTTGTAAAGTGTTAATTAAAAATGGTACATAATAAAATGGAACTGTTAGTATTTTGTTATTTACATCATAACCATATTTGTTTTCAGATATTTTTATCGCCACAAATAGTTTATTGTGATTTTTAAATTTATCCAACGAATCAAGCGAACCTCTTGATTTTTTCACATCAATTGGAATAACAGTCGAATCATATTCAATGATAAACTCAAATTCAGAGTTTTCTTTGCCTTTCCAATAAAATAGCTTGTACCCAGCCTTCACTAATTCTGATGCAACATAATTCTCAAAGAAAATTCCTGATAAAGAATTTCTAGTGTTTTTATCAATAAATGTTGTTGCATTAATTCTACTTTGATATGAAAAAATTCCAATATCAGATAAATATAATCTATATAATGATTCATCTGAATCAATTAATGGAATAGTGACATTTTCTTTTATCAAAGAAGCTTTATTAATTAGATATGCTAATTCTAACCAGTCGATTGGAGATCTCATATTTCTACTTTTTGCATCTTTTTCTATCAATGACACTTTAAAATTTTTTGATTCTTTATTTAATTGTGTATAAATGTTTTCAAAGATTTTTTTAGATCTAACAATTGACTCTGGACTTGCCTGATACAAATCCATATCAGCTAAATAGTTATCATATAAGTCTTTTAATGTTTCTCTAGCTTCTTGATAGCTACCTGTTTCAATGAAAGTGTCAACAACTTCAGGCATTCCACCAATCAACAAATACTCATAAAAAACTTCTAATGCTTTATTGTGAATTAATTCTTCACATATTTTTTTATTTTTATAAGCATTTAAAACACTATCATATAATTGTTTATTTCTATTTAATAAAAATTCTTCAAAATTCATTGGATAAATAGTTAATTGATTTATTTTGCCAACTGGAAACAAAAACTTGTCTTTATTTCCTAATCCTCTTTTTCTATTTTCTCTTTGAATTTTGATTCTAACCATTGATCCAGTGACAATAACAGGTATTTCCTTAAAATCTTGACAAAAATATTTCATAAGTGTAATTATAGGTAAACATTCTTGAGCTTCATCAAATATTAAAAGGGTATCTTTATCAATAACCATATCTCTGTCTAAAGATAAATATTCTATGATTTCTTTAGCATTTACATGATCCATACAATAATCAATAAATTTATGTTCTATTCTACAATCAACATAAATATATTTATTTGGAAAATATTCTTTCGCGAAAATCTCTTTGATAAGATAAGTTTTTCCTACTTGTCTAGCACCCCAAACCATTAAAGGTTTTCGATTGTAACTATTTTTCCATTTGATTAAATCTTCTATATATTTTCTATACATATTCATCACCACTAGCCATATTATACAATTAATTGCACCTTTTATCAATATTATTTGTGCGATTAATTGCACCTTTTAATTTTATTCATCCAATTAAAATAGCATTTTTCTCGCTAACAAATTCACTAATACATAGTCACATATTTTCAAAATAGCATTTTTTAGATGTTTCAAATCGTTGCATTTTTTCAACGATTTTGCAACGATTATTAAATCGTCGCAATAATAGTGCAACTATAAACACAATTTCACCAAATAATAATATTATACTCTTATCTCCTTTTTATAATTATAATCTCCAATTGCTTTGTAAAACTACAATAAAATTAATCAAAAATGAAAAACATCAAAAGCAAAAACTTTTGATGGTTTTTTGATGAATAAATAATTCTAATAAATGATTTTATTCCTTTTCTTAACAAGGAATATTTTCTTCTTCTTTTTCTTGATCATATATTCCGTGAGGGTAAATCTCTTTAAATAAATCGTATGATACAACGATTATAGCTATAAGATATAATAAAGCTCCAAATCTAAATGAAGCAGAACGGGATGAATCACCTGCAAGAGGAATAAAAGAAATACCCCATAAATAAGCCATATAACCAATTAGAGAATTAATTAATGCACAAGCTGCCACATATATTTTCTTAGGGTTTAATATCGCATATACAATAATAACTACATCGGCAACATAGAAATATCTTTCATGCATATGTGGAAGTAAATATGGGAAAACTAAAGCAAATAAGGTTACAATCTTAACATAAGTAGTTTTACTAAATTCCTCTTTACTACGATAGATAAAATAGATGAAAGTTCCAATAAGAGCAATGGCAAGAGGAACACTAAAAGCAGAAATAAATTTTTCTTCTTTAAAATTGGTGAAGATTAATCCATATAATGAACCAGCATTTAGGGTGAGTTGTTGATAAGAATTTGCTGATTGATTGATATAAACCATCATGATATCACCAAGGCGAACAAAGAAGGAAGGGGCAACGATACAAGAAGGAAGGGCAAAACAAAGATAAACAAGAGGAATATAAATGAAATATCTAAATTTTAAATTCTTTCTTAAAAACAATATGATATATAGTGGAAGAATGAATATCGCTTGTAATTTGAAGGAAAAAGAAACACCATAACAAATTAAAGACTTTCTTTGCTTACCTTTTAGTAAATAATATAAAGACATGGCAATAAACGCAGTATATATAGAATCGCATTGTCCCCATAATGCAGAATTTAAAAAGATAGTAATTCCAAAATTCACTCCAATATAAGCAATTAATGCTTTGTGTTTACTTTTTGTAATTTCTTCAACGATAAAATAGACAAATACAGCTAGTAAGAAATCAAAAATACATGAAATATATTTGATTCCATATAGAACCTGCATTGATTCAGGATCAAATTTGAATAAGGAAATAATATATAATAAGTAATAATAAGCGGGAGTATAATCTCCAATGGTATATCCTAAGGCAGAAACTCCATTTTCGTAAATTGTCTTATACCATGGCTTTAGAAAATTAGTAAAGTCACCGCGAATACAATCAAATACTGAATAACGAAGTACACATGAAAGAATAGTTATTATAACAAAGCATATATAAAAATCATGATGTGATAATAGATAGAAGAATTTCTCATGTATCCAAGAAGATGCTTTTGAGCAACTTGCTCCTAATTTATTAAAAAACAATTTAAGTTTATCTTTCATAATATTTCCTCGCGTAAGTGAATAAAAATCAAAATAGATTATCTACCAATTCCCACAATTGTGGAAATACAAATAAGTGCTATGGCAATAAAAATAATTATCGTACTTGCTTTTGAACGATAAAATACGTCCATAGGATCAGATGGATTAACATGAAGTTTTACTTCTCCCATAGGGACTTTTGATGAATACACATTATCAACATATAAATATTTCTTTCCATTATATTCATAAGCAATTTTTGGAGCATACATATTTTTATTCGGACTATGAGTATGTTGATATGATACTACAGTTCCTATCACTTCATCAGTATGTCTTTTTTTAGTAAGATGAACTAAAGTAAGAGTAAGTACAATCAATAAAATAGCGTTGAATGCAAAAGTGAAGGCAAGTAGTATATCAGAAGAAAGAAAAGCATCATCAACTTCAATACTCTCAATAATAAGTGGGATAAACATGTTTATTAATGCAGAAGAAAAGAATACTAGTACGATATAAACTATGATTAAAGGTTGAATTTGCTTTTTACTATTAACAAATATGGAACATGGTTTAACAATGATTCTTTCTTCCTCATCTTGTTCATATACGTGATCTGGGTTTACTTCTTCACTTGATGAACCATCATCGTATTCATAGACATGGTCAGAACGGACTTCTTCACTAGTGGAGCCATCATCATATTCATAAGTATGGTCTTTTCTTACCTCTTCACTTGATGAACCATCATCATATTCATATATGTGATTATCATTACCTTTTTTTTCGTTATATGGACTAGTTTGATTAGAAGGAACATAGTCCTTCATTCTTTCTTTATATTTTGGATCATATGATTCAGTAATAATATAGCCATTTTCATCTACTTCAAAATCATCATCCAATTTTTTCTTTTTTGCCATAATTATTTCACCTCTTTGGTTATTCTTATTATTTCATATTTTTTTGTGATATTATAGTATTTGAGGAAAATAAAATGAGAAAAAGAATGTTAGCGTATATTGCATATTTAGAAAATTTGTTGAAAGAAGAAAAAGATGAGTTGTTCTGGCAAAAAGAAAAAGAAGAAATTAAAGTTCAAATATCTTTTTTTCAACATGAACGTTTAGTTCATCTTATTGTTATGGTTCTTTTTGCTTTGCTTGAAGGAATTGTTCTATCTTTTGCGGTATCTTTTCAAAATCTTCTATTTATTCTTGCGTTAGCTTTACTTGTCTTACTTATTCCTTATATTAGGCACTATTACTTTTTGGAAAATAAGACCCAATATCTATATACTTTATATGATCAAGCTGTAGAAAAATGTGATAGCATAGAAAAGAAAGAAGGAAATGAAAATGAATAATATTAACGAAAGAGCAACAGACTTTACTTTAAATGATGAAAATGGTGTGCCACATTCTTTGAAAGATTATTTGGGTAAAAAAGTGGTTTTATATTTTTATCCAAAAGACAATACATCAGGATGTACTACACAAGCTTTAGGTTTCAAGGAACTATATGAAGAATTTCTAAAAGAAAATGCCGTAATAATTGGTGTTTCTAAAGATTCTTCTTCCTCTCATAAGAAATTTAAGGATAAGTACGATTTCCCATTCATTCTTTTATCGGATGAAAGTACTAAAGTCTTAAATGATTATGGAGTATATCAAGAAAAGAGTATGTATGGAAGAAAATATATGGGAATAGTTAGAACCACTTTTGTTATCAATGAAGAAGGAATAATTATTTCTAAAGAAGAGAAAGTAAACGCTAAAGAAAATCCATATTGTACATTAAATATTATTACAAATAAATAAATAAATAATGGGAATATAAAAGCTAGACACAAATAGGTTAATACCTAAATATGCCTAGCTTTTTGATTTTATTTAACATTACTTCCTAAGAATGGAAAGTAATATTAAAAATAGTGAATCCAAATCGTTCAAAAAATTAGAGAATCCAACTTTTATAGAAGGAGAAGCTTTTAAAAAATCGAAATTATAAAAATGCAGGAACTTGCAAAAATTTTAGCCAGAAGGGAAAACATGATTGCTAGAAATGATTATTTACCAAAAGCAATCTATTATTTATAAAAATCCCTAATAGTTTTCATCTAAAGATGAAGCATAATGCTTCATCGAGATATTTTATTAACTAATTTTAAGAAATTATTAATGTGGTGAGACCAACTTGCTTCATTATGCTCTTCGCCTTGACCTAAAACAAACATTAAGTGTTCGTTATCAAATCCTAATTTTTCTAAAGTATGGAGGTAAGAAGATGTACATGATAGATAAATTTTATTCATTCCTTCATAAAAAGGAATACTGTTTTCTTTTGTTCCTACATACACAAAATAACATTGATTTATGTTTGGCTTACAATGAGCTATGTAGTCAAGATGTTTTTTTTCATTGTACCAAGATGCTAAAGAAAAAACCCCTACATATTTAAAAACATTACTGTATTTTGCACCCATAAAAGAAGACATAACTCCACCCATAGATGATCCGCATATCGCAGTAGAGGAAAAATCGCTAAGTGTTGAATAGTGAGAATCAATATAAGGCTTCAACGTCTCTACAATCCAAGAAGCATAAAGTTGACCAAGAGCCTTAGTCCAATTATATTTTTTTGCTTCTTTAGGATCAGCGTCTACTAAAAAAGGAGCATATTCATTTAGTCTTTCTTCGTTGCCGTTATATATTCCTACAATGATAAATGGATAAGAATGCTCATCGCATATATCTTTAATTTTCCAGGAAGTACCATAAGTAGCTTCGCTATCGAAGAAAAGATTTTGTCCATCATGAAAATAGATTACTTTATATTTCTTGCTCGTATTATAACCATTTGGTAGATAAACATCTACTCGTCTTTTATTCTCATCTATAAATTTTAGATATAATGTTTCAACTTTAGACATAAAAAAATCCTCCTCTTATTTTTAATATACCACTTTATCGGTACGAATAAATAAAAGGAGTGATTTTTCTTTTTTAAAATTTATTTTCCTTATTTAATTGTGGAACGTAAATCAATTTGAGAAGATGCATCGCATGTGATTGCACCTAAATATTTTGTTTTTACATAAGAAGAAACAGCGTCACTTAATAATACATCAGTTAAAGCATCAATTTTTGCTTTATAGTTTTGGTTATTTAAGTAATCGTTCTTTCTAACTGCAAGAACATTTGCTTTCGCAGATACTTGAGCAGGGTCATCTTCTTTTGCTACTTGAAGATCGGAAGAAACATTACCAGTAATCGCGGTGTTACATGGTAAGCAAGCAAAATCATAATCGCTCTTTGATGCCACTAACAATTCTTCGGCAATCAATGTAATTTTAACTCCACTTGCTGATGTGAATGTAGTATCAAATGTTAATGTTTCATCGTTTACTGCGGAAGCTAAATCTTCTGCGCTTATTACGCCTTTAGCTTCAAGTAATTGTAAAGCTCTAATTGCATTTGATGTATCAGCACAGATTTCAAATGATTTACCATCTAATAAATTATCTTTTGTACCATTACCTTTATAAATTCCTAAAGGTTCATAGTGTACTTTACAAGTAGCCACTAATTCTTTATCACCTTTTCCTTCAAATGTTTGTAAGTAAGGGATATGTTGGAAATAGTTGGCATCATAATCTTTGTTAGCTACTGCATCATTTTGTTGAGTCCAATCAAGAACTTTAACTTTTAATGTGTAACCTTTTTCTTTTAATAAATCTGCACATGCTTCTTTTAATACTTCAGCATGAGGTTGTTCTGATGCACATACAGAAATTGTTTTGCTAGAAGAACCACATGAAGCGAATGATAAGGCACTTCCAATACAAGCAATTGATAATACAAATAAGTTTAATTTTTTCATTTTAATATTCTCCTTTTATCTAATTTTTTTGAAATAAATAATCCTAATTCTTGAATGAGTTGTACAATGAGTACTACAACGATGATTAATGCCCAGAAATAGAAAGAAGCAAAATAGTCACCTGTGTGTTTCGAATAATAACTCCATATACCAGCGATTAAACCGCCTCCTGCAATGTTATAAGCAAATGAAGTATATCCAAGTATTGATACCGCGGATACGGCAATACCGGAAATCAGTGAGGAACGTGCTTCTGGAAGAAGTACTTTATAAATTAATTGAAATGAAGAAGCTCCTAAAGATTTGACAGCTTCAAGTTCGCCTACTGGTACTTCGCTTAGTGATTGTTCCACCATTCTTGCAACAAAACCAAATGCTGCAACAAATAGCGGGATAAGAATAGTGTACCAAGCTCCTGTACCTCGACCAAATACACCTCTAGTTAGAGGCATACAGATTACTACAAGAATCAAACAAGGTATAGAACGGAGTATATTAACAATTGTGCCTATGACTAAGTTAATATACTTATTTGGCTTAATACCATTTTTAGAGGTGATGTTGAGAATGACCCCAACTGGTAAACCAATCAAATACGCAAGAAGTGTAGATAAGATGGTCATTAATAGTGTTTCTAGAGTTAATGATAGAAGATTAGCTAAGTTCATCTTTAGACACCTCCTCGTAATCAATACCTTTTAATTCTAGGTATTTTTTTAATTTTGCGATATCTTCATCGTGATAAGGTAAACGGAAGATCATTTGTCCATATATCTTATCATCAACAACTTTGGAATCAGCGTAAACAATGGAAACAAGAATATTACAATCTTGAATAATATTGGTAATGATAGGAGCATCTACTGTTCCATTGAAAATTAGTTTGATTAATCGCGTATCATCTAATTTGGTATTTACGTGTCCTGAATAAATTAATTTTTTAGAAATTTTTGCTTTTGGAGAGAGGAATACATCATGCATTGGTCCATCTTCGACAATTTGTGCTTTATCAATAATTGCAACTTTATTACAAATAGCTTCAATCACAGACATTTGATGGGAAATGATGATGATTGTTAAACCAAGTTCTTTATTTAATTTTTTTAATAATTCAAGAATTGATTTGGTTGTATCAGGATCAAGCGCGGATGTAGCTTCATCACAAAGAAGGACTTCTGGCTCAGTCATTAAGGCACGTGCAATAGCGACACGTTGTTGTTGACCACCACTTAATTGTGAAGGATAAGAATCAAATTTATCTTCTAAGCCGACAAGTTTTAATAATTCTTTAGCTTTAGAAGTTCTATCTTTATCTTTGATTAGTTCTCCTGCTAGTTCGACATTCTTTAATACACTTCTTTGTTGTAATAAGTTGAATTGTTGGAATATCATCGTAACTTTACGTTTATAAACACGCGTGAATTCAACTTTTTCACCTTTATAATAAAGCTCACCTTTATCGAATTTCTCAAGTCCATTGATACATCTTACTAATGTGGATTTACCTGCACCACTTAAACCTAGAACTCCATATATATCACCTTTGTTAACCTTTAAAGATATATCTTGTAAAACAGGATGATCACCAAAACTTTTATATATATGTTCTAGTCTAAACATTTCTTCTTCCACTTTAATAACACCTCCTTATAACAAAAAAACGCCCTTTGATTTTCATCAAAGGACGATAATAAACTCTTTACCGTGGTACCACCTTTATTCATTACTTATTCACATAAAGTAACCTTGATAAGTACTTAGATTAATTCTGCATACTCTTTGCTATAACGGGCGACCCGATATCTCCTACTTAGTTTCAAAGATATAACTCAAAGACCATGTTCGGTAGCTTTCATTTATTGCTTTTCACCAAAACGCAACTCTCTACAAAACTATTTCTACGTACTCTTTCTTCTCAACGTTTATGCTATTAATATATGTAAAAAATATTTTTTTTGCAACAAAAAATTTTTTGAAAGGGCTTTCAAAGAATATTGAAGCATATGGAAGATGTTTGCTAAGTGGAAATAATTCATTAATTTTCTAGTTGGAGAAAGCTTTTCCGATTGTATGATAGTTATTAATAGGCGTAAGCACCTAAGCGAATTAATTATGCTTTAAGTTTTTGTCAGAATAAAATATAATGTATAAGACCTGTTAAGGGGGAAATAAAAAATGGAATTAAAAAAAATTAAATATGAAGATGTACCAAATAGAGCGCTTATTGTCTATTTTTTAGAATGTATTAAAGATTATTTTTATCCAAATTATTTTTCTAAAGTAGATGATGTTAATGGCGTATTAAATAGAGCTAAAGATTTGTTTAGAACATATATTTCTTCTTCAAGAGAAGATGAAGAATATTTCTTTTCTCATTTAGATGAAGTTAAAGATATATTATCTAAGGATATTGAAATGTTCTATGAATCTGATCCAGCTTGTGAATCATATGAAGAAGTAATTCTTACTTATCCTGGATTTTACGCGATTTACGTGCATCGAGTCGCCCATATTCTATATGAATTAAAAATACCTTTAATACCTCGTATGATGAGTGAATATGCTCATTCTAAAACTGGTATTGATATTCATCCTGGCGCTAAAATTGGTAATTACTTCTTTATTGACCATGGTACTGGTATAGTAATTGGTGAAACGACTCTAATTGGAGAAAGAGTAAAGATTTATCAAGGGGTGACTCTTGGAGCTTTAAGCTTGAAAGATGGTCAAAGATTAAAAGGAAGTAAACGTCATCCTACTATTGGTAATAATGTCACCATTTATTCAGGAGCTTCAATTCTTGGAGGAGATACAGTAATTGGAGATAATGTAACCATTGGCTCATCAGTTTTTTTAACTTACTCCGTTCCTTCTTCTATGAAAGTAATTAATAAAGCACCAGAATTAATATTAAAAGAGAAAAAAGAAGATTAATAAAACATTATAATAAAATATATTTTGATATCTTTAAGTATTATCATTAAGAACAGGTGATAATACTTTTTATTTGTGATAAAACACGTAATGAAATATATATTATTATCATTTATAGAATAGAAAATAAGATATAAATTATTAAGAAAGTGCTATTTATTTATGAATAATATTTTTCAGTTAGAATCAACTAACTATTTTTTAAAAAACTATTGATTTTTATTTTTGAGGTGAATATAATGTACTAGAGTTAGGCATAACTAACTTATTTTTTAGAAGTAGATTAGTCATAACTAACTTATAGGAGGAAGCAATATGCCTTTAGTTATAGCGCCATTAAACAAAGAATTTAGAATAATAAAAATTTTACTTGAGCAAAAGGTAAAAAAACATTTAGAAAGTTTAGGAATCATCGTCAATGAAAATATTACTATTCTTTCTCAAACGGGAGGAAGTGTCATCGTAGTAATAAAGGAAGGACGATTAGCTTTAAATAAAGACATTGCCTCCAAAATTCTAGTTGCGTAAGAAGGAAGGAAAAAATTATGATTAAAAGACTAGATGAATTTGTTATAGGCGAGACTGGCCTAATTAAAAAAGTAGACGGAGAAGGACGTCTAAGAAAAAGATTGTTTGATATGGGAGTTACACCTGGGACGGAAGTATATCTAAGAAAAAAAGCTCCTTTAGGAGATCCTATTGAAATTACTATTCGAGGATACGAATTATCACTACGAATTAGTGAAGCAAAATTGGTATCCCTAGAAGTAAAGGAGGGAAAGTAAATGAAAAGATTTGCTCTTATTGGAAATCCTAACTCTGGTAAAACTACTCTTTTTAATTCTCTTACTGGTTCTAGTGCTCATGTTGGTAACTGGCCTGGTGTTACGGTAGATAAAAAAGAAGGTACATACAAAAAATTTAAAGAAGCAATTGCTATTATTGATTTACCAGGTGTCTATTCATTATCTCCTTATACTAGTGAAGAAATTATTTCTAGAAATTTCATATTAAACGAAAAACCAGATTGTATCATCAATATTATCGATGCCACAAATCTAGAAAGAAATCTATATTTAACAACACAATTATTAGAGATGGATGTACCTTTAATCATCGCCTTAAATATGATGGATGTAGTAAAAAAGAACGGTGATAAGATCGATGAAAAATTATTAGAAGAAAAAATAGGTGTTCCAGTTGTTGCTATCAGTGCTCAAAAAGAAGAAAACATTGATAAATTAATGGAAAGAGCTTATTTTGAATCTTTAAAAGAAAGAAAAGGCAAAACTGTTTTAGAAAATGGGGCTTTGGGTCATTTGATTAATGACGTTAAAATAGCTTTTGAAGGAATAAAGGTAGATAATCCTTTATTCCACGCTATAAAACTAATTGAAAATGATGAGATTGAAACTAAAGACCATGAAGAACTAATTAAAGTGGTATCGGATTTTAAGGAAACATTTAAAGATGATACATTTTCTTCTGATTTAGAGGCAATCGTGGCTGATGGAAGATATAAATATATATCATCAAATTTCTCTTTAGCCAAAACTAAAGGGAGTGAAAAAAAGGATGTTACAACCTCAGATAAGATCGATAAAGTCTTAACAAATAGATGGGCAGGTATCCCTATTTTCTTGGCGATTTTGTTTATGATATTTCATTTGACGTTCAGTGAAAATTTTCTCTATTTAGGAGGATTATTTAAAAATGTTTCTCCTTCTTTTGAAGGTAGCATCTTTGAAGGAATTCTTTGGACCGATGCAGGTATTAACTCTCCAGGTGTAATTCTTTTTAATTTTGTAGAATGCTTAACGGGAGGTTTAGGCGACTTAGTTGGAGGAATGTTATCTTCATCTCCTATGTGGGTGCAAAGTTTTATTAGCGATGGCGTATTAGGTGGTATCTTTGCTGTATTAAGCTTTGTTCCTCAAATTCTTCTATTGTTCCTTTTCTTCTCTATCCTAGAAGATAGTGGATATATGGCTCGTGTTGCCTTTATCTTAGATCGTATCTTTAGAAGATTTGGTTTATCAGGAAGAGCCTTTATGCCTTTAATCATGGGTTTTGGATGTTCAGTTCCTGCGATGATAAATACACGTACTCTTGCTGATGAAAATGAAAAAGTTGCCACAATTAGAGTGATTCCTTTCTTTAGCTGCGGGGCTAAACTTCCTATATTAACCGCGATTGCAGGAGGAATAGTAGAGTTATTTGGCGCGAGTAATGCTGATATCATTACATATTCGATGTATCTACTTGGTATTGTAACAGCTATCGTATGTGTTATATTAATGAGAAACACAACTTTGAAAGGAGAAGTACCTCCATTTATTATGGAATTACCTTCTTATCACCTTCCTAAGTTTAAAGCATTAATGATTCACTTATGGGATAAATTAAAACATTATATCAAAAAGGCATTTACAATAATTCTAGCTTCTACTATTGTAATTTGGTTTTTATCTAGCTTCTCATTTAGCTATGAATTCTTACTAGAAACAATCGAATATGAAGGGGAAGAAATTGTAGCTAACTTAAGAATGGATGAATCTATTCTTGGAGGCTTTGGTAACTTATTTGCTCCTTTATTTGCTCCTTTAGGATTTGGTTCTAATCTTCCTCATTTTGGATGGATTTTTGTTGTCGCAGCGGTTACTGGTTTAATCGCTAAAGAAAATGTTATTGCAACATTTGGTACTCTTGCTGCTTGTATTGCAGGAGGATATATTGCTACAGAAGATGGTATTTTAGAAGTTGTTACTATGATTGAAGCAACAGGAATAGGAATACCAGGTTTAATTTCCTTTATCGCATTCAATATGACTACTATTCCTTGCTTTGCGGCGGTAGCGAGTGCAAAAGGAGAATTGACAAGCAAGAAATTTAAATGGACATTAGTCTTCTGGATTGTTACTTCTTATCTTGTTTCCATGATGTTATATATGGTTTTATCATGGTGGTGGACATCATTTATCTTCGCTTTACTCATAGCTTTAGTTATCTTCTTTATTTGCTTAAACAATAAATACAAAATTTTCAAAGTAAGAAAGGATAAGGTATAAAATGGGCATTGGTGAAGTATTATTAATAATTGGTGCTACATCATTTGTAATATTTATCTTTGGAAAGGTGATATATGCAAGAATAAAGGGAAAACCTAGTGCAGATTGTTGCGAATGTAAAAAGAATAGTATGAGTTTAGTTAAGAAGTATCATAAAAAATATAAATAATAATTTTGCTTAATGTACAAACAGTGACCTCTACATAAATAGATGTCACTGTTTTTTTGCTATATAAGATTAAGGGGCTAGGGTATAACTAGAAATACAAAACCTGAAGTTACTCATGAAACTATTAATAAACAAAAACACTAACTAGTTTGATGCTTGTATCAAACATAGTAATCATACGTTTTATTAACAACTAATTTGTATATTTTCACCCAAAAAGCTACATCTTGTTTACACAGTCAATAAATAATTCTTTGCAATAAAGACTTAAATCTTCATTTTTCAAAACAAATTTTTGTGCATCATCTCTAACTTGCTTAAAATCAACTTGATTAAATCTTTGAACTAGCATTTCTTTTAAGATATCGATAGTGAATACAGCATCTTTATCTAAGATATTTGATTCAATTAATTTATTCTTTAAGTAATTTAAATTTGGTTTTATTTTTTTATTTATATAGAAAATAAAATCATAAAAATCTCTTCCCTTTACTGTGTTTTTATAATTTCTGCATAGTATTGCATGAAGTTTTCCAGAAAATAGGCTTTCTATATCTAGCACATTTATTGAAGCAAGCTCTGGTTCCGTAATCCATTTACTTTCTACATTAAATCCTAAAGGCGGATTGCAATCGACTTCAAATTTAACTTTGATCAATTCGTCTTTATGTAATCTACTAGTCAACCTTTCATCAATATTAAACGAAATAAACGTTTGAAAAGTATTTAATTTTGCAAATGCGCTTTCTATAGGAGTCGCTATTTTTTTGCTTTTTACTTCAACATTTAAATCAATTCCATATGATTTGGCTACATTAATGATTGACTGAACGTATGGCGCTAATGAAAAAGATTCATCGACTGCATTTAATGTAAAATCTAAATCTTCTGAATATCGATTTAGACCATAAAATAATCTTAATGCTGTTCCTCCATAAAATGATGCTTTAGAAAAAAAGTTACTCCTACTTAAACCAATTAGTACTATAGATTGTGTTATTTCTTTAATAGCATTTTTAACTTCTTCTGAATTTCTTGGATTATAATTTTGGATTAATTGTTCAATTATATTATTCATATCGTTAACAGTCAGTCTCCTTGTTTAAATACTTTATTAATACATTTAGAGAGTTTGAATGATATAAAGGGGCAATTTCTTTAATGAATTCAAAATTCATCTTGAGAAATTCATTTTCATCTATCCTCATATCTTCAAATAACAGTGTTTTTAAATCTTTTATGCTCCGAACTGGATATTTGGAATATAGAAGATCACATAATGCTTTTTCCTTTGAAGCGATCTTATATGATATATCTTTAGAATTTTTCATAATTAATATACCCATAGGGAACACTTCATCTGGAACACTCCTATAATCAAAAGTAGAATCTTTCATATGGTATATTTTATTATTCTTTTTTCCAAAAGTTGCAGATGTAAATGTAGATACAAATTCTGGTATTACGCCATAGTAACTTAATGCATACTCAAAAGATATATATGATGGGTTGTAGCATATATTAGCAATCACTTCTTTATCATTATATAAATCGTCAGTATATAGGCCTCTTTTTATCTTAACGAGAATTCCTTTTTTGCATTCATTATTAATTTTTTGATAAATATTTGAATACTCCTTATATTTAATGCTCAAGCTTTGAAAATCGTAAATCATTGTTAATTCACCACCGTTACTATTATTATATAGAAGTTTTTATGGCAAATCAACAACCGTTGTGTTGAAAAATGATATTATCCCTAACGGGCTTTATACTTGTATACCATGAATTGACATAACAAAAACTTGGGATTATACCATGTAGCCATGAATTTTCAAATCCAAATTAATGTTTTTGTCTATTTTTGCCATATTTCGTGCTTTCAATATATATTTTGGAATATTTTATTGTCTTAATATTGCTCTAGTACAATAAATATATAAGGTTATTGTTCCACAAATTCTCTTAACACACTCACAATTATCTAACCTTGCTATGGCTTATCTGCAATTATCATTTCAATGATACTTGCAATATTACTAGAAACTAGTCCCTTTACATTATGTATATCCTGATTGATACATTTTTCCTGCTTGATTGCAACCGCTACATTCTTAGCAAGTTCACCAATCTTACTATTCTTTTTTGCGTTCATACCAGTGGCTTCTAACAGCACATTATATGGATGTCTGTACCTTTTTTTCTCATCCAACTCAAAGAATTTATCATTATTATCCTTGATATACTTTTCATAGGCCCCTTCTACATGTAACAGCAAGAAAACCTCAAAGCCAGGATTCGTAATTCCGATAATATTACTCTTCTCGCCTTTTTTGATAAGTTCCTCATATCCCGATACCTTTTCTTCAAATATATCAGCATCGAAAATGACAATCATTTTATCATGTTCCTTATCAAAATCCAGAGTCTCATTGTCTTTCAATGTTTCAGCAAATTCTAACAATTGCTTAGGATACGACAGATTACTGTGTTCTTCCGTTTTTTCCATCAGACGAATGTCAATCAATGGATGAATATTTAAATTCTTTCTTAAATCAATTAGTTTTCTAAAATAAAATGTTTCTGTGTTAACCCCTTCACATATGAAGAAGTACTTTCGAAATGGCTCTATCTGTTCTTCTGTGTCAGAAGGTCTAACATTCCAATTTGTATAAGTATGAATTGGCACAGCTATTCCTCCTTTCGGAAGGAAAACTGTTTAAACACAGGAATAGCGCCATATCTTCCTTCAAGATAGGCTTTGCTTAATTTCTTGTCATATCTTTCTTTGAATCGATCAAGTGAATAGATTGCACTTGCATTGTTAGCATCTCTTTCCACGAACCATATCTCATCTCTTCTAAAAAGCTCCTGGTCCATAATTGTATCTTCATGAGTTGTAAAGAGAAGCTGCATACGCTCCCCCTCGTGAGCTTGCATAAATAATTTAAGAAAATGCTCTGTAAGCTTTGGATGCAAGCTTCGCTCTAACTCATCCACCACAAACAATGTATCCTCTCTCTTTGTTAATAACATATCTATCAAATCAAAAAGACGCTTTGTTCCATCAGACTCTTCAGCAAAGTTAAAATCAAAAATTGATTTACCATGCTTTAATACTAACGTTGTAATCTCTGGCTCTTCATTACCTTCCATTTTGATGTTAAAGAATCCATCCGCAAGTCTCCAAGACATCTGCATTTTAGGCATATTTGCTTCCTGCATCTTTTTCTTTAAAGATGCAAATATTTCAGAGAGTAATTCTACAGGAATCATTTTGCTAAGTTCATCCATAGAAATAACGCGTGTACTAATTTGACTTACACCCGTATCAAATGTCTGTATTAATTGGCTAATCTGCTCTAATGACTCTTGATTATAATACGCATCCGTATTAGATATACCCATATTCGGATTCAATATAATAATATTGCAGTTCAACCAGTTAAACGTGTCTCTAAAGAATATCAACTTTGATTTTTCTTCGTATTTCTTGCCTCTATTCATTTCAGACAAGAACAATTGTCTATCATGTCCTGCAAAATCCTCGGCATATACAGAAAAACGGTTTTCTTCTGCTTTTGTCAGCTTAACATTCTCACCTAATGTTGGAATATTCACGCCTTTTCTTATAAATAGATTATTTGCTGAACCATCCTGCAATAATTCATATAACCATTCTTCTGTGATTCTTCTTTCGTTTAATACTGCAGAAAAACCATATGCATAAAATTTATCTCCTACAGTGAACTGTAACTCAAATACACTTTCTCTAGTTTTATTCTCCATAGAATTACGACAGAAGTCATTTACTGAATTCACTGGGAGTCCATCACTAAGAGTTGTTTTAATGAAATCAAATACTTTAAATAGATTCGATTTACCGGAAGCGTTCGCTCCATATACGACAGCATTCTTCAATAGGTTGATTTGCTTAATCTTTATTTTATGATCCTTGTTTCCCTGTATCTTGCTAGAAGAAACCATAGAAAGTTCTTCACGCTTATCAAATGACTTAAAGTTCTCCACCGATACTTTTATTAACATGCTCCGCACCTCCTAATATTATTCTAATTCATTATATTATAATTATATGCAGTTTTCAATGTTTGTTTCTTTATATGGAGAAATTTTCTCTAAATAAGCTTATCAAACTGTCAAAATATGTGTTTTCCATAGAAATTCATCTTTTATTCATACTGACTTGACTATACTAACTTATATTTGATGAGAATAGAAGAAAATTTATGCTAAACAAAAAATATAAATTCCTTAAATTAATTCTTCAAAAAAAGTGCAATCACAAACAAAGGAAGATTGACCTTCTAAGTAAATATTATTTTCTTCGTTAGATATTACATATGATTCATCATTATAATACAAAGAAAAAGGAAGATTAATAGAAGCGATAAGGTAGGAAATATAGGCTCCTCCTCCAAGAGCAAATTCAATATTTTTAGTGTTATAAATATATACTTTTTCTGAAGCTAAGGATATGATACAAAGGCAAAATTTATTTTTAAATAAAGGATGAGATAAAATCTCTTCTTTATGATTATAAACAAAAGAAGAATATATATCATCTTCATAAAAAACTAAAAGAGGTTCATTTAAAAATAAAGAAGAGAACTTGATTTTATGTCCTTGGATTTCTATTTCATCGATAGAGATTAGTTCTTTAATTAAAGAAGCAACTCCAAGAGGAATAACAACTCTTCTTTCTAAGCAATGAAGAGGATAAGTTTTATTGTTATAGCTTATTTTATAGAAAGGTTCTTCAATTAGATTATGACGCTTTAAAAAGGAATGAACTACAAATAAAGAAGAAGGAATATAGTTTTTTTCTTTTTCTTTATCGTTATACATTTCTATTTCTTTAGTTTCTTTATTAACAACAAGAAGATAATCTCCTCCTATTCCCTTTTTTGAATTTAAAAGAGAAGAAGCAAGGTTTAAATAGGATGTTTTATCTTCTTTAAATGTAATCAAATAAGAATATGATCCACTTAAGTATTTTTCAATTAACATGGTTATTTTCTCCTTTAACTAGTCAAGTATACTTAAGAAGATGATTAATTATGAAATAAGTATGTTTATAAAGGGGATAATTAAAAAAATCACCCGTATTGTGATAAAACCTTAATTATGATAATATTTCTTTGTAGAAAAGAGGATATTTTATGCTGTCAAAGTCGATAGTTATTCTTTCTTTAGTATTTATTATCGTTCATTTAGTATTTTGCTTTTTAGAGAAAAATAGGGAAAGAAAAATCACTAAATGTTTTTGTGTTGTTTCTATTGGACTTATTGTTTGGGCGCTTGGAGTAAAGAATATTTTTGTTTATTTTGCTTTGCTGTTTGGACTTCTTGGTGACTTATGTTTAATTTTTAAAGATAATAAGAAACTACTTGTTCTTGGTATGATTGCTTTTGGTATTAATCATATCTTTTATTATATTGGTGCGTTACAAAAAATAGAGAACTTAAATTCTTGCTTCTACTATATAATCCCTTTAGTGTTTATAGTAATTTCATTAATTATTTATTTATTCGGAAAGAAATATTTTAAGAGTTTAAGCATTCCTTCTTCTTTATATGCATCTAGTCTAGGTAGCGAGTTTTTTGTTATGATTATCTTTTTAATATATAGTTATAAATATTATGCGTATCCATTATGTTTCTTACCATTAATAGGTAATTTGATATTTATTGTTTCTGATTTATATTTAGCAAAAACGCTATTTATTAAACATGATAAAAGAGAAGATTTTTATATCATGTTTACCTATCTAGTAGGTCAATTTTTACTTAGTCTAAGCATTGGATTATTTTATTGATTTAAAATAGAGGCTATAGTATATTAAATAAGAAGAAAGGAAGCTTTTAAGAATAGGCTTTTTTAAGGTGGAATATATGAAATTTGAAGTAGGAGATTGCGTCAAGATTATTCTTGATGGAGAAAAATATAAAGCGGGTCAAACAGCTTCCATTGTTAGAACTTGTGAAAGCCAAAATTCTTATTGGATTTATCTTTTTGAAAATTCTCGTTATCAAGGACTTGTTTATGTTTTTAATGCAGATGATGCTTTTGAAAAAATTGAAAAAGAAAAGGTTACAACAGAAGAACTTAGAAAATATGCTAAAGGAGAAATAACTCATGCAGGACTTCTTCATTACCATCCTTTACCTTGTGCTTTTGAATGTTATAAAGAAGAAAGATATAACTATCGCTTGGAAGATATATATTCATTTTTATTAAAATATTCAAAAAAAGAATTAAAACCAAATGAAATACAAAAGTGGTATACATTTGTTTTATGTAATGTTTATGATACATATAAAAATATCGATTATACATTAGGAAAAGCTTCCAATAAATATGAAGCATGTTTACTTGAAATTTATAATGATTTAGATGAAATGCTTCAATGTTCATCAGAATATGAAAATGTGGCTTTATATTATGATGTTAAACCTCTACTAACTAAAATAGAAAGATTAATAAGAAAGTAGACGTTTATCTAACATAATATTCTTTTAAAGAAGAATACGAATTATATATATAATATTTTGTTTATAATAAAAGGACAATAGACGCTTAGAAGAGGATATCTATTGTCTTTTTTATGTCGTATTACTTGCTTAAAAATCTATTTCTTTATTTCCTATTTATGTCTTATAATATTTTTGATAAATTAAAAGAAGAAAGAAGGGGAAACAAAATGATTAATCATTATAAAAGAACTGCTTCTAAAACACGTTTTAATGAAGAAACGACATTTGATCTAATAGAGATTAGTAATAACTTAGATTTGAAGGTGACATTTTGTTCCTCTGGTGCATCTATATATTCTATTTATTTAAAAGGAAGATTAATCACTTTTGCTCCTGATGATTTTACTTTCTTTTGTTTTAATGGTTTACAATTTGGAAAAACTTTAGGAAGAACAGCGGGACGTATAAAAGATGGAATCGCTCTAATTGAAGGTAAAGAATATCATTTATATAAATATGGAAAACATACTCTTCATGGAGGAAGAGGCTTTCAATTTCTAAAGTATGACTTTGAAGAGGAAGAAGATGAAAATGAATATCGAGTAATCTTTTCATTAATCTCTTCAGATGGTGATCAAGGTTATCCAGGTCAATTAGAAAATAAAATTATTTATCATGTAAAAAAAGAAGAAAATAAAATAAGAATAGATTTTAAAGCGAAGTCTTCTAAGGATACTTTATGTAATTTATCAAATCATGTTTATTGGAATCTTGATGGAGATATGAGCAAGACTATTTTTGATCATGAATTAATGATCAATGCTTCTAAATATGTTTTGACGGATGAAGAGTTAATATATAAGGATATTTTACCTGTTAATAAGACACATGATTTTACAAAAGGAAAGAAAATTATAGAAGATCTTTTTGATGATGAACTTAGTGTTCCTTATTTAAATGGATATGATCATGATTATATCTTAAATAAAGATGGAAAAGATGATGCGATATTATATTCTTCATCTAAGGATATAAAAATGGAAGTGAAGACTTCTTATCCAGTATGTCATTTATTCACTGCGAATTGCTTTGATGAAGCTCATCGTTATCATTGTTTAGCTTTAGAGTTCCAAAAAGAAGTGTTTTTCCAAGATAAAATCATTTTAAGAAAAGATGAAATATATGATGAATTTATTGAATTCTCATTTGAGTTTAACAAGTAGTGATTTATTATCAATAACATCATTCTTTTATCAATTTTGCTTCTATGATAATATATAAATGAAAAGAGGAATATAAAATGAAAAATGCAGTTTATTTTCAATCAGGTGGACCAACTTCCGTAATTAATTCATCATTTTATGGAGTTATTGTAGCGTGTCAAGAAGATGAAAGAATTGATAAATTATATGGAGCAAGATATGGTTTAGAAGGATTACTAAATAAAGATTTAGTTCTTATTGATGAACCTTATCAAAATTATCAAGAGTTAACTACTCTTTCTGGAGCAATATTAGGCTCTGCTAGACTATTACTCCCTTCTTCTTTTGAAGAAGAAACTTATAAAAAAGTTTTAGATTGTGTGAAGAAATATAATATTGGATATATCTTTGTCAATGGTGGAAATGATTCCATGGATACTGCGGATAAATTAAATAGATATTTTAAATCTATTAATTATGATTGTTTAGTCGTGGGAATTCCTAAAACTATCGATAATGATTTGTTAAATATGGATCATGCTCCAGGTTATGGATCTTGCGTTAAATTTATTACACGTACCTTAATGGAATTATCTTTAGATATCAATGCTTATAAAAAAGGAAGAGTGACCATTATTGAAACCATGGGAAGAGATACAGGTTGGCTTGCTGCTGCTTCTTCCTTAGCTAATGAATTTAATTTAGGACCAGATTTAATTTATGTTCCTGAAGTTCCTTTTTCAAAAGAAAAATTCTATGAAGATATTAAAAGAATCTATAAAGAAAAAGGAAGAGTTATTGTTGTTGTAGCAGAAGCCTTAAAAGATAAAGATGGTAATTATGTAGCATCAGATAATAATCTTGATTCATTTGGACATGTTCAACTTGGAGCCATATCTAAACTCCTTGCTGATCAAGTTAAGAAAGATTTAGGTATTAATACCCGTAATGTTGAATTATCTTTAGTGCAAAGATGTGCTTCTCATATTGCTTCTTCTATTGATGTTAAAGAAGCAATTGAAGTAGGAAAACACGCAGTTAAATTTGCTTTAGAAGGAAAGGATGGAGTGGTAACGATTCAAAGAATATCTTCTTCACCTTATAAAGTTGAATATGTTCTTGGTGATTTAATGAAAGTTGCGAATGGAATTAAATATTTACCAAGGAATTATATAAATGAAGAAGGAAATGGTGTAAGTAAAGAATTTTTAGATTATGCCCGTCCTTTTATCGATGAAGATGAAATTAAAATAACTTTAGGAAATAAGTTTATACAAAAATAAAAAAAGTAAACTAAAAATGCACCAAAAATAGAGTTATTCACGTCATATATTATATAGAAACAAAAAACATTTGTTGTTTTGTTTAGTAATTGAGGAAGTATTTATGAAGAATTATAGAAAATCAATCCTTATAGGAATTTTGGTGTCGTTGATATGTATTGTTCTATTTTCTTTTTCATATGTAAAAATCAATAATTATATAATAAATAAAAAAGAAGAAGAAAAATGGAAGTACTTTGACGATAAAAATATGAAATATAAAGCTGAAAATGCATTCGGAGAATATGTGCTTACTTTAGTAGATAGATGCACAATGGATTTCCAATCTTTATCGCATTATGTGGGAGGGACATCTGAAAAAGATTTAGCTCGACCTACGTTGAGTGATGAAGGAGAAAAATTTATAGGGTATTATTATATCTATAATGGAGTTGTGGCATTGATTTATAATGGGAAAGTTGTAAGAACTACTAGTTCAGTTTATTTAAAACCAACGTATGGAAAGCTTACTTTAAAAGCAGGCTTTGAATGCTATAAATATACATCTCAAGAAGGGGATACCTTTATTGTACTACCAAATATAGAAGAAGATGTGTTTACTTGTCCTATTTAGTTATTTCATTTATATAACATTTTTATTTAGATAGTTGTTTGATGCGACTATCTTTTTTTGACAAAATATTTTTCTTTCATCATTTAAAATTAATATCATCAATAGTATTTAGACAGTCTAAAAAAGAATATCTAAATATTTGAAGGAATAATTTTAAATAAAAGGAAGGAATATTTATAATGAAAAGAATAAATAAGAAAGGATTCACACTTGTAGAACTAATCGTGGTTATTGCTATTATTGGAATATTATCGGCAGTACTTGTTCCATCTGTTACTTCTTATATAGATAAAGCAAAGAAATCAGCATCTATGCAAAATGCAATTAATAGATATCAAGAATATGTATATGCTGTTGCTTATTATTGCCATAAGGATGTAAAAGATATCACTAAAGATAATGGATGGTTTTACATAGATGGGATATATGTATCTTTAATTGTAGAAGGTGTAGTTACAAAGACACTAAAAATAAATGAGGAAGGATTAAAGTTTTATAAAGGTGAAAATTTATTATCTAATGAGTATAAAGAATCTAATAAATTGATCTATACGTATGTAAAGGAAGCAGTAACATTTAGTGAAATATATTATTCTCTACCATCGGTATTAGAGAATGAAAGTGATGAAGGGTGTTTTATGCCAAGTGTATAGAGAAAATAAGTAAAATATGATACTTTACTAAAAGTATTAATTATGACAATATTTTATCTAATTATGACAAATATGATAATTTTAAGAATCTATATTTTATATTTATTTTGTAATTTTTGAAATACCTTATGTAAGTTAGTAGAGGGGACTTTCAAAAATACATAAGGAGAAAAGGAGATTTAAAATAATGAAAAAATTAAACAAAAAAGGCTTTACTTTAGTTGAATTAATCGTTGTTATCGCAATCATCGGTATCTTAGCAGCAGTATTAGTTCCATCTGTAACTTCATACATTAGTAAAGCAAAAAAATCAGCTGCACAACAAAATGCAGCAAACAAATATCAAGAAATCGTTTTAGCTGTTGTTGATGTTTGCGAAAAAGATATTGCCGATTTTTCTGGTAAAACTTTCTATTGGACTGATGGTAACTATACATTTAAGATTAAAGACGGTAAACCAGCAGACTTAGATGAAGGTGACAGTGTATCTGCAGAAGGATGGATTAATATTACAAATGCAACAGTAACATTATCTGGCACAACTTGTAATATTTCTGCTCCAGCTCCAGCTCCAGCTAATCCATAATTCAGTTAATAATTGATCTTTATAAACAAAGGATGTATAACCAAATGGTTATCTCCTTTTTTTATTTTAAATCTTCTTGTCAATAATTTATCTAATTATGACATTTATTGACATCTGAATTCTCAACTAGTAAAAAACAAAAAGTATTAATATTTTATATTTATAAAGTATTATATAGTTACTTTTTAAAATTTATAAAAATAAATATATAAATACAAAAAGGATAAATAAATCAAATGAAAATCTGGATTATGCATTAGAACAGGTAATCATTATGCGTTATTTTCAAATGGAGACATTGTTGCTTGTAGTAAGAATCTATCTAAAATTGGTGTATTAGATTATATAGGATTATTCATACCTATTGGTGAAGGCATTAAAGATAAATATGGAAATGATCTTAAAGGTAAAAGTGCATGTAAGTTACCTAATGTTACTAATGAAAGTATTAATTGTAATACTAATGGTGAATTGTAAAGGAGATTGTGTATATGAAAAAAATAAATAAAAAAGGATTTACTCTAGTGGAGTTAATAGTGGTTATTGCTATTATTGGTATTCTAGCCGCGGTTCTTGTTCCTTCAGTTACTGCTTATATTGGAAAAGCACAAAAAACATCTGCGATTCAAACTGCGAGTAACAGATATGAAGAATTCACGTTAGCTCTTGTTGATCAATGCCATAGCGATGTAGATAAATTTAGAAAAGAAAAAAATGTAGATGGATTCTATTATGGAACAAATGGATATATTGTTATTATAGATTCTACTGGTTATGCAAGTTCTTGCGATAAGAAAGTTACTATCACAAAAGCTTATACATATTCAGCTTCAACTTTTGGTGAAGTGGCTACATTTGGTACTACGTTAACACAAGATAAAATGAAAACAAGTAATATTCATAAGGTTGAATTAGAAGAATCTGGTGCTACAAGAACATACCTTAAACTACCAGAATTAGTTGGTGAAGAATTGAATTGTTCAATTTATGCAACTGTTTAATAATTTTAAATAATATAAGAATCACTTACGAAAAACCGTAAGTGATTTTTTTATCCCCATATTTGCAATTAAGGGAAATAAGGTTATAATGTGATAAGATAAAGGAAGACAATTATGGCATTATTTAGAAACAAATGTGAAAATGAAGAATATTTACAAATGAATTGCTTCATCAATTTTATAGAGGGCCTTTTAAAAAAGGATGAGTTTATTTCTAAATCTATGTACATGAATGAGTTTCAAGAGATTACGCCTTTATTTAATGAATTTATATCATTAAAAAATAAGAATGTTTTAGATTCTTATTGTAAAAAGCAAAAGATTAATTTTAGAAAGATGGTTTCTCTTCTTGATTATTTTTCTTCTTTTAATGATTTTATTGTTCGTCATAATGATTCTTATGTTAATAATCATCTTATAAGCGATAAAGTGTATCTAGATAATGTTTTAAAAGATGATGATCCTAATATATCTTTAGATGAAGAGCAAAGAAGAGTAGTATTATCTGATGAAGATTATACTCTCGTTGTCGCAGGTGCAGGTGCTGGTAAAACTACGACTATTGAAGCAAAAGTAAAGTATCTAGTAGATATAAAGCATATTGATCCAGAACGAATACTTATTGTTTCTTTCACTAGAAAAGCAACAAAAGAATTAAAAGATAGAATCAATAAAAGATTAAAGATTAATGCCTACATTTCCACATTCCATTCTATTGGAAATACCATCATAAAAAATGAAGAGGAAAATAAATATAAAATCGTTGATGTTGTTTTTATGTTTGATGCGATTAAGAATTATCTTGTTAATAAACTAGATGATGAATATTTTATAAATAAGATTGTTCTTTTCTTTTCTTCTTATTTGAATATCAGTTTTTCTTCTAAAGATACTTCACTTCTTTTTAAAGAATTAAATAAGAATAATTTTGTTACCTTAAGATCTGACTTAGAAAACATTATTGAAAGATATAAAGGTGAATTAGATAAAAAGAGAATCACTTTAAATGATGAAAGAGTTAGATCTAATGACGAATTAAGAATAGCTAATTTCTTATATATTAATGGTATTGATTATGAATATGAGCCAGTATACCGCTTCGGGTTTAAAAGAAGTATAAAACCATATTGTCCTGATTTTTTGTTACGTCAAGGTGATAAAGAAGTTTATCTAGAACATTTTGGTTTATCAGAAGATGGGAAGAATTCCCGTTTTAGTGAAGAGGAGATAAAAAAATATAAAGAAGAAGCTAATAATAAGATTAGACTACATAAAGAACATAATACTAAGCTTATTTACACCTATTCCCACTATAATGATGGAAGAGATTTAATTACTCATCTAGAAGAACTATTGATAGCAAATGGCTTTACTTTCAATAAGAAAACTACTCTAGAAATATATAAAAAGATTAGTGTATCTAGCCAAGATAAATACTTTAATAAATTTGTTCAACTTATGTGTAACTTCATTTCTCGCTTCAAGGTTAATAATTTTAAAGAATCAAAGTTTGATGAATGGAAAATTACTGTTAATGATGAAAGAACTAAGTTATTTATCGATATTGCTTATCAATGTTACTTAGCTTATACAAAAGAGTTAAAAGAAAAAGGATGTATTGATTTTTCTGATATGATTAATGATGCGTCAGATATTCTAGATAAATATATATTAAGTGGACAAAAATTACCATATGAATATATTTTTGTCGATGAGTATCAAGATATATCGATTCAAAGATTTGATTTATGTGAAAAATTATCAAAATGTAGTAACGCTAAAATTGTTGCTGTTGGTGATGATTGGCAATCTATTTTCCGTTTTGCGGGTTCTAAACTAGATTTATTTACTTCCTTCCAAGAAAAGATGACATATGGTCAAGTGCTTAAATTGACAAATACTTATCGAAATGCACAGGAATTGATTGATATTGCTGGTGATTTTGTCATGCAAAATAAGCAACAAATTAAGAAGGAATTGAAATCACCTAAACATATAGAAGATCCAGTATTACTTATGAGTTATGATGATAGCTTTGATAAGGAAGAAAGAAAAGGACCTTATTATCGTTTATGTGAGGCTTTAGAAAAAGCTATAGGCGATATTGTTTTAAAATATGGAGAAGAAAAAAGTATATTATTAATTGGAAGATATGGATTTGATATAAGAAATTTAGCTAGAGTCGGTGAAATGTTCTATTTAGATAATACATCTTCTTCTAACGTTAAATCAGTTAAATATCCTAGCGTTAGACTTTATGGATATACCGCGCATTCATCTAAGGGATTAGGATTTGATAATGTAATAATTCTTAATGGTAAGGATGATGTGATTGGATTTCCATCAAAAATTGAAGATGATCCTGTTATGAAATTAGTGATTAAGGAAGATGAAAATATTGCTTATGCGGAAGAAAGAAGATTGTTCTATGTAGCACTTACTAGAACTAAGAATCGCGTATATATCATCACTCCTATTTCTCATCCATCTAAGTTTATTTTAGAAATAAGAGAAAAGTTTACAAATGTCATCTTAAAAGGAAAAGAACTTGCCCCTATTGATTCTTTAGATTTAAGAAGAAAATGTCCAATATGCGGTTATCCACTTCAATATCGTACAAAGTTTGGTTTTGGCTTAAAAGTAGATAAACTATGGATATGTTCTAATGATCCTGAATTATGTGGCTTCCTCACTAATGATTTAAGTGGGGGAAAGATGTCCATATCCAAATGCCCTAGATGTGAAGATGGGTATTTAGTTGTTAAATCAATTAAAGGGGAAAATGGTGTTGATACGGGACAAAGAATGTTAGGGTGTACAAATTATACTCCAGATAAAAAGGGATGTAATTTTGCATTAGCTTCAAATAATTTTACGCAAAATAAAGACGATTTAAATGCAAATTATATGCAGCAAAATATTGATATTGATAAACTCATTGTATTTGATCGTCCTATTAAAGAATTGATTAATATTATAATAAAAATTTTATTAGACACGGAACGCATATTATATCCATATTCTTTTAGTATTTTTTCATTAAGTAAATTCTTATGCGGCAATGAAGATAAAGGAATAAAACAATTTAAGGTTAAAGAGAAAATAGATTATTTTGGTATTATTGATAAAAAGTATGAAAGTAGAGTTAAAAAGTTTATTAATGCCCTTAAAGAGTTTGATGTAGTAGATATAAATAAAGATGATTATTATCATATTACATTAATAAAACAAGAAATAAGCGATAGTTTATGTGTCGATGTATATAGAAGATTTTCCGCTACAACAACAAAAAATAATAATTGGTAAAGAATTATTACTTTTATAATTGTTAAAAAGTAATAATTTTTTGCTTGTTATTTACTTTTTGTGAATTATAATAATAGCGATGGGAGCATGGTGGAATTGGTATACACGTAAGAATCAGAATCTTATGGGCAACCTTGCAAGTTCGAGTCTTGTTGCTCTCACCATCTTATGTAAATAGGTCTGATACAAAAATATCGGACTTTTTTTACGGAAAAATATAGGATTTCAATATAAAATTGCGTTTTTTCTATCAAAAAGGTTCGAACTGCTCGGCTTTGATGATCATCATTCACTTATTAAAATTTTAGTCTTTACACGATTTGCCTTAAGGGTGCTAAGATTTTTACACGATTAGAGGCAGGGGTGCTAAAAATTACACGATTTAACACGATATTAAATTTGAGTATTTTTAAATTACTGATGGAGAGTACAAAAATACAAATTTTTGATGTAAACGACATACATTAATTTATCGCAACACTTATTGTATACTTTATTGTATACTTTTTACAATAAATATAGTATACTATTAATAAACAAAAGAAGGTTGCTATTATGGATAAATACTTGGATATTCTTGAAAACTTATTGCTTTTAGAAGATGAATATGAATGGTTAGATTTTAAAGAGAATTGGTTTAATAAAGATGAAATTGGTGAATACATTTCGGCTGTTGCCAATGGTGCATGTCTATGTGGTAAGGAATATGGTTATATTATATGGGGAGTAAAAGATAATTCTAGAGATATAGTTGGAACATCAATTAATTTCGATAAAGATATTAATCATGAACCATATAAGCATTATTTAGCAAGAAATTTAAAACCTAGTATAGCTTTTGAGGTTATTGAAAAAGAATATCAAGGTAAGCGTATTGTTATGCTTCAAATTCCGTCATCAAAATCAGTTCAAACCAAATACAAAGATGTTTCTTATTTTAGAATTGGATCTAGTAAGGAAAAAATCAATAAATTCCCAGAATGGGAACTCAAGCTAAATATAACTCTTCAAGAAGGGTTCCCAACAATAGTAAATGTTGCAGCTCCAGATTATGCCCAAGAGTTAACATTTGAAAAACTGTTTATGTATTATGCGGCTAAAGGTATTTCACTAAAACCAGATAGTTTTGAGAGGAGCCTAAAATTAAAAAACAAGAATGGGCAATATAACGTTATGGCTTATATTTTATCTGATCAAAACTCGATTCCTGTTAGAGTATCTATTTTTAGCGGAAGAGATAAGACAGCTCCACTATTTTCTGTTAAAGAGTTTGGAAATACATGTATCTTGTACTCTATGGATAAAATACTTGAATATGGTGATGCTATTAATATAATTCAAGCAGATGAAAGAAATAGGATTTCTGAAAGAAGAGATGTACCGCTATTTGATTATGAAGCATTTCATGAAGCAATATTAAACGCATTTATTCATAATAAGTGGTTGACTTTAAATGCACCTCAAATTTCTATTTTTACTGATAGAATAGAAATATTATCACATGGTGGTCTAGCTATAGATCAGGATGAGAAGGGGTTTTATAGTGGCGCAAGTCTGCCTGTTAATGATGTTCTTGCATCTATTTTTCTTCAATTAAGAATCAGTGAACGTTCTGGCAGAGGAGTTCCAAAAATTGTTGGCAGATACGGAAAAGAGTCAATTCAAATTGAAAAAAATAGAATTATAGTCACAATTCCTTTTGAAAAGATTGAGGTAAATAAGTTTATAGTATCCAATAATGTATCCAATAAAGTATCCAATAAAGTAAATAGAACTCAAGAAAAAATAATTACTGCAATTAGAAATAATTCAAATGTTACTATAAATCAACTAATGGTAATTACTGGTTTGTCTGAACCAGGTGTAAAAAAGAATTTAAAACATTTAAAAGATGCTGGAATTATTGCACGAATAGGTGCAAATAAAAATGGATACTGGGAGGTGCTAAAATGATTCACCAAATGAACTTATGGAATGATTCATTTCAAGCAATAAAAGAGGGATGGAAAACCATTGAAATGAGACTCAATGATGAAAAGAGATCATTGATTAAGATTAACGATAAAATAGAATTTACTAACACTAAAACTAACGAAACAATTCTTTGTAAAGTGATTAATATATTTTGTTATTCTAATTTTGAAGAATTGTATAAAAATCATGATAAGCTTTCGATTGGATATAAAGAAGACGAAGTAGCTAATTATTCTGATATGTATAATTATTATGCTAAAGATAAGATAGATAAATATGGCGTATTAGGAATTCAAATAGAAGTGATTTTTTGAATTTTTGGAACAATAATAAAGGCGCTAAAAGTGTGCTAAACTTTACACGATTTTAGGTAAGTGTGCTAAAATTGTATTAAACCCTCTTACATGAGACATATTGAAAGCATAGGTTTGATACAATGAAAATAGGGTATCAAGCCTTTTTTCTTGCCTTTTATAGGCTTTTTAGGGCCTTTTTATCTAAAATATGCATCATTTATCCTGGTTTTAACTAAAGGCGCCACAGTGGGCCAGGATTTTTTGTTTATTTGACATTTCTATAAAAAAACGATAGGTCTAAGTAATCAATGATAAATATGCAAATCTATAGAAAATAAAAAAAGTTATGTATACAAAGTATATATAGTATAAAAAAAGCAATGCGGGTTTTATTGCAAAGATTTATTTTCTTTCCTATACCCTATTAATAGTGTAGCAATTGTGGCTACAATGTTGCCATAATAAAGTAAAATCATAATGATATATCGTAAAAAGGTGCAACATATGAACAACAAAATATTGCAAAAAGGTGAAACATATGATAAATTAGAATGTGTAAAAAGGTGCAACATATGGTGAGTCTATGGAAAGAAAATATTTAAAAGATTTAATTAAATGGGTTGAAGATGAAGATAGAAAGCCACTTCTTGTTTTAGGAGCTAGACAAGTTGGTAAGAGTTATTTAATAGAAGAATTATTTGCAAAGAAATATTTCATTGGTCATTATTTGCGAATCGATTGTTCTGATGATCAAGATTTTGTAAATTATGTTTATGCAAATGATAATATGCAAAAAGTGTTAGATTATATCCGTGTACATTATGATTTTATACCTGATTCACGAAATCTATTAATAATAGATGAAGCCCAAGAATGTTTACCTATTATTAAAATGATGAAGCACTTTTGTGAAAAAAGAAGAGATATATTGTTAATAGTAACTGGTTCTTTAGTTCGAATTAAAATAAATAGGCAAGTTCATAAAAAAGGGGGGTTCGCTAATAAGCAGTTTTTATTTCCAGTAGGAAAAATTAATCAACTTGTTATTTATCCTATGACATTTGATGAATTTTTAATGAATTATAAAGAAAGTACTTATAATTATCTATTGGATTGTTATGCAAATAGAAAAGAAATTAATCATCAACTACATGATGAACTTATAGATATATTTAATGATTATTTATTTGTCGGTGGAATGCCTGAAGTAACAAAAACTTTCATTAAATATAAAGATGATAAATATAGTGCATATATCAATGTAGTTAAAAAATTAAAAGAAATCTATGATGACTATTTAAGTGATATGGAATTATATCAGGCCTCTCCTGAATCAATTGTTAGGAGTAGATTAGTATTTAATAACATTTATAGTCAACTAAACAAAGAAAATAAGAATTTTAAGTGTTCTCAAATAGAAGATAAAGCAAAGAATAGAGATTTAATATCACCGATTGGATGGCTTATTACTGCAAATATAGTTAATAAGGCATCGTTGCTTAAGGAAAAAGTGTCAAGTCCGTTAGTTGATAGTGATGAATCGTTGTATAGATTATATTTATCAGATATGGGATTATTTACATATCAAAGTGGATTGAATGCAAAATTATTTGCATCAAATAAAAATATATCATTATCAGGTATTTATTATGAAAACTATTTATCAACTGAATTGGCATCAAGAGGGTATAAATTATTTTATTGGAAAGGTAAAAGAGATAGTGAATTTGAATTTATCCTTGATATTTCATCTAGAATAATTCCAATAGATACAAAAAAGAATAAAGGTTCACTTAATTCAATAGCAGAATTTAGAAATCACAATAAAAATGATATAGTAATAAAAGTATCAAATAATCATTATGGATATAATAAAGAAAATAATATATTAACTATTCCTTATTATTATGTTTCTATTTTCTTGGATACTCTAAAAGAAAATGACGATATTATCTTATAATTATTAATTAGATGCTTGTCTAAGGACAATTATTATTTTATTACTTATTGTTAAAAAGTTCGCATGGACGGATAAACGGCTCACCATTTTTGAAAATTTAACTCGTTATCTAAGTGGTAACGAGTTTTTTTTCAGTTGTACTCAATTTGTGGACAACTGAAAAGACTATGTACTTGTCCTTCAAGATGAAAAAATATTGAAATCGTTTTTAGATAGAGATGTTATTTAGGCCGAAAATTTTTGAAGATAGTTTTTATCTTCCACTAGTGTATCAAACTTGTTGTTACACCTATGGCATTTTTGCCTATTTATATCAATATTGTTGTTTACACACATATGAAAACAACAACTTTGATCTAAATATAAAAGTTTTTTTCTTTTTAGGAAAATAAAGAGATATAGGTATAGCCATAACTATGCCAATTAAAGGATTATCAAATCCTAGAATAATAAATGTATCTGTGTAACCTACAAATAGGTAGCAGTATTGGGCTAAGACGGCCCTGAGGAGTGATGGTTTACCATCACAAAATCGATGCTTGGTAATTCAATTAATGGGTAGTTCACAAAATATGTCTAATCGCTAGATTTATTTGTAATGATAAATATAAGAAGAAAGGCGACTTCTGCAAAACTCCAAATATAACCGAAGAAGATGTTAAGGCTAGATTTATTCAAGCATACAACAACTTTATGGGTGATAGGTCTAAACTAATTGAAGACTATAATGAAATGATAGATGTTCTTGATAACACAAAAGAACTAGAAGATATAATTGAAGACTTATCTAGTAAAGCAGCTGACATTATTGCTGACATTATTGTTTTACTGAGAATGATTTTGGCGGCGATGATGATGAATTTCTTGATTAAGTCATTACAACTTGATATTGAAACCTACTCAAGAACTGACTTAAATATTAAGAATGAACACTAAGGCATCCTCCTTGTTATGATGTTTTTTTAAAATTAAATTGTAGATTTATTGTTTTTTACTTAAAGTATATGATATAATACTTTCGAAAGTGTAAAAAAATTAAAGTTTCGAAAGTGAAAACATTATGAAAAAAATAGAAAGAACATTTTATCTAAATAGACTTAGAGGATTAAAAGATACTCCTGATATTAAGATAATTACAGGAATAAGACGATCTGGTAAATCAGAATTGATGAAAGATTATATTAATTACATAAAAGAATCAGATAAGAAAGCTAATATAATTTATGTTGATTTTTATGATTTAGAATTTGATGGACTAAAGGACTACAAAGAACTTAATAAATATATCAAAGAAAGAATCAGTGCTAAAAAGAATAATTATTTGTTTATTGATGAAGTTCAATTATGCAAAGGTTTTGAGTTAACAATAAACAGTATTCATAACAGTGGTGAATGCGATATATATATTACTGGTTCAAATGCATTTTTACTAAGTTCTGATTTATCAACTCTATTTACAGGAAGATACATTGAAATTGAAGTGTATCCATTTAGTTTTAGTGAATTTAGTGAATATTATGATAAACAAAAGAATAAAGAAGACTTATTAGATGAATATGTTATTAAAGGTGGTTTAGCGGGTTCTTATTTATATAATGAAGAAATAGATAGAGTTAAATATATTAAAGATGTATATGAAACAATAATAAATCGTGATTTAGTATCTAAATATAATCTCTCTGACACAATGGTGTTAGGACATTTGGCTGAATTTATGATGGATAACATATCTAATATGACATCACCTAATAATATAAGTGGAGAATTAAGTAATAATCAAATTAAAACTAATCATGTTACAGTTGGAAATTACATTAAATATTTATGTAACGCCTTTGTGTTTTATGATATAAAAAGATTTGATATTAAAGGAAAAAAATATCTGGAAACAGCTGATAAATATTATTTATGTGATTTAGGATTTAGATTTTCTATTTTAGGCACCAGAAATATGGATTATGGAAGGTGCTATGAAAATATTGTATGTCTTGAATTATTAAGAAGAGGATATGATGTTTATATTGGAAAGTTATATCAAAAAGAAATTGACTTTGTGGCAATGAAAGGAAGCGAAAAAATATACATCCAAGTTTCTGATGATATTACTGGTGAAGATACTTTTAAAAGAGAAGTAACACCACTTCTTCAAATAAAAGATGCATATCCTAAAATATTAATTGCACGAACAAAACATTCAGAATATCAATATGAAGGTATAAGAATAATAAATATATCAGATTGGTTATTAAACAATTTTTAATATGAGTTTGGAAGATTTTTATAATGAAAATTGCAATAATATACGATAAAGAGACAAATACAGTGTTCCAACATTTTGGAAGAACTGAAAATTTTTATATGTTTGATAATGAAACAAATAAAAAAAGTAATTCATAATGGTGGATATAGTCATCATAGTTTAGCACCATTTTTAAAGTAACAAGGTGTATCAACCTACAATTGCGTCGGCCTTGGTTCTCATGGAGTTGAGGCAGTTAATGCATCAGGTCTTGATTTAATACTAGGAGCTATTGGTGATGTTAAAAACGTGATTAAGTACATAATGAAATATGAAATTGTCGCTTTTGTAAACGATGAAGTTAGACTGGATGTTAATGTATCACCTAGTGAGGATACAGTTTGGCTTTCATTGACTGATATGTGTTTGCTGTTTGGCAGGGATAAATTCAGTTATATCTCGACACATTAAAAATGTAATTTTAGAAAATAATTTAGACGAAAATAAAGTTGTTGCAAAAAATGCAACTACTGGAAATGATGGAAATACGCTATATTCTTCCTTTACTAAAAGGTACTTCCACTAAATTTGGTTCAATAAGATATTATGATGACGATGAAATAATTAGTTGGAATAATGAATTATCTACTAAAAAACTATAAAATTAGAACTTTCTTTAATCTTCAGCAAAATCAAGAAAGGCATAATCTTGAGAATTGGCAAATAAAGATGATGAACTTGGAGATGTGTGTTTCTAAAATTTAAGAATTTAAAAGTGTGGCATTATTTCATCATATTTTATTGAAGAAAGAATAGTGTTATGATATAAAATAATCTCAAATGAGAGGCGTTATGGATAATCAATATTTATAAATTCAGATATAACTTCAACCATAAAAAGGAAGTGTTTATTATGTACATAGAAACAGAAAGATTAATCATTGATGAAATACAGAAAGAAGATAAAGAAAACTATTTTATTAATATTTCTCACGATAAAGAAGTGTTAAAGACATTTATCTGCACTTATCAAGAAAAAATAGAAGACTTTAATTTTGAGCGATATCTAGGAAGAAGTGATCTTTTTGCTATTAGAGAAAAAGAGAGTAAAAAGTTAATAGGAATATTTGTTGAGTGTGAAGTAAATAAGCAAAATAAAGCCCTTGAAATAGGATATGGATTAGGTAGTGGATATTGGAAAAAAGGATATATGACAGAAGTAGTAAAAGCAATGCTTTCTTACTATTTAAATGAAGCGGGCTTTACTACTGTATATGCATCTTTCTTTGAAGAAAATATCGCTTCAAAACGTGTTATGGAAAAATGTGATATGGAATATAGTCATACTTGTTACAAAGAACTTGAGTACCTAGGAAAAGAAAGGAATCTAATCTATTACAAAATTAGTAAGAAGGAATAAATGAATAAGAAATAAGCAATATAATCAAAAGAGATAAGAATGTATTAATTTATAAGAAGATAATATTTATAATGCTATATTTTGAGACTATAATGTAAATGAAGTTGAGGTATACTTATTATGTTATGGTTAGTGGAAGCCCTTCTTGCGGCTTTATTTACATAACTTACAACAATTTTTGCTAAGATTGGTATAAAGAATGTTAATTCTAATTTTGCCACTTTTTTTCGAACTGGAATAGTAATTATTTGTTGCATAATCATGTGTTTTATTACTAATAGTTTTTCCTATTTTGACAATTTGACATATAAGAATTGGATCTTCTTAATTCTTTCCGGTATTGCAACAGGATGCTCTTGGCTTTGCTATTTTAAAGCTATAAAACTAGGTAACGTGAATAAAGTTGCTCCTATTGATAAATCATCATTTATTTTAACATCAATCTTATTTTTGATATTCTTCTTTGAAGACACTACTAAGGGTGGAAATCCTATAATTATTTGCATGGTATTTTTATCAATTGCTTTGATATTTATCGGAACATTGCTTATGATTGATAAAAAAGATGAAGAGAATAAAGAAGGGAAAAAATGGATAATATATGCTATTGCTTCAGCTGTATTTGCTTCCTTTGTTTCTTTATTTGTTAAATTAGGATTAAGTGGAATACCTTCTTCATTAGGAACACTCATTAGAACTATCATAGTATTTGTTTTTTCTTCTTTAATTGTTATTTTTTCTTCAGATTATGTAGGAGTGAAAAGCATTTCATTAAATAGTTATTTATTCTTGTTTCTTTCAGGAAGCGCAACAGGCGGAGCATGGATTTGTGAATATTATGCTTTAAATACTCCTGGCGTTAATCCAATCGCAGTTTCTTCTATAACTAAATTATCAATATTATTAACTATGGCTTTTTCCTTCCTTATTCTAAAGGAAAAATTTTCTTTAAAGGCACTCCTTGGATTGATTATTTTAACAGGAGGCATTATTTTAATCATTCTCTTTAGCTTATAAATTTGATAATATTATGAATAGAAGAAGGTGAAATTATGAGAAGAAGAAACATATCTTTATTTTTTATAATTAATCTTTTCCTTTTTTCGTTTTATTCATGTGCATCTACTAAAGAAGGAACATCTTTTATTGTTGTAAGTGATACCCATTATTTAACTAAAGAATATATGAACGATCCATCACGTAATTATGATAAAGATCCTATAGCTACCGATGGAAAGACGGTCCAATATAATCGTGAATTATTTAATGAACTTTTAAATAAGGTGAAAAAAGAAAAGCCAACATATTTTATTGTTACTGGTGATATTTCTTATAATGGTGATTATAAGTCTCATGTTGAGATTGCTAGTAAATTACAAGAAATTAAAGAAGAGGGAATTATTCCTTTAGTTATCCCTGGTAATCACGATACAGAGATTGAAAATCCCCGTGATTATTCTTCAAAACAATATCCTACTGTAAAAAATACTACAATTGAAGAATTTGAAGAGATATATCAAGAATTTGGATATAAAGATGCACTATATAGAGATAGTAATTCTTTATCTTATATAGTTGAAACGAGTAATGATGAATGGCTTTTTATGATGGACACTACCACTAATCGGTACAACTATGAATTTGGTGAAAATTTTGTTTATGGAAAGATATTTTCACTTCCTTGGTTAGAAGAAAAATTAATGGAAGCAACAAAGAAAGGAAAAAAGATTATTTCCTTTTCGCATCATAGTATGGTCTCTCATAATCCTCGTTTTGATACTAGTTTTTTAGTCTCTAATTATAAAGATGTGCAAAAACTATATAAAAAATATAATGTAAAGATAAATTTTTCGGGTCATCTTCATATCCAACATATTGCTCAAGAAGAGGGACTATATGATATTTGTTCATCCTCATTGCTTGATTATGGAAATAGATATGGGAAAGCTATAGTTCAAGGAAACAAATTAACGTATAATTCTAAAACTATTGATTTTAAAATGGAAGATGGTTCTTCCTTTAGTGATTATTCCTTTGCTTTATTTAATAATATGTATCTTAATAAAAGAATTAGAGATGATATGAGTGAAGAAGAAAAGGAAATAGTAAGATTACAAGCGTTAGTAAATACTTACTATTTTGATGGATCTACATATTTACATAAAGATTTAAAGAAAAGAAATGAATATCAAAAATTAATGGAAAATGCTTATTTTCAAGAAATTGATAAAAGTTTTTCTTCTAATCACCATAAAGTGAAAATATCCTTATAAGAACTAAGGGAGGTTAAAGAATGGAAAATCATATCTATTTATGCATTGATTTAAAAACATTTTTTGCTTCTTGTGAATGTGCTGAAAGAGGATTGGATCCTTTTAAAACAAATCTAGTTGTGGCTGATCCTTCACGTGGGGAAGGCGCTATATGTTTAGCTATTACTCCTGCGATGAAAGCACTAGGTATAAAGAATAGATGTCGCATTTTTGAAATACCAAAATTTGTAAAATATATAACCGCTCTTCCTAGAATGAAATTATATATTAAATACGCGGCGAAAATATATTCTATTTACCTACGTTATATTTCTAAAGATGATATCCATCCTTATTCTATTGATGAAATGTTTTTAGATGTTACTTCCTATTTAAAATTATATAAAATGACAGAAGCTCAATTTGCTAGATTTCTAATGAATAAAATATATGAAGAACTTCATATAACCGCGACTGCGGGAATTGGTACTAATCTTTTCTTATGTAAAGTAGCCTTAGATCTGACTACTCCCACGGGCAAGCCCGTGGGGTTCTGATTACCAAGTGTAGCTT
>SAMEA3663025__coassemble_303_pt1 | contig 57817 bp, 68 predicted proteins | sample SAMEA3663025__metabat2_high_PE_042 | metagenome-assembled genome bin SAMEA3663025 (sample SAMEA3663025) | pig gut metagenome | biome: pig gut; feature: pig-associated habitat; material: faeces | place: France | collected 2012
TAATTACAAATTTTTAGCATCTAATTTAACTTCAATTCCTATTATACAAAATTTTCATTAACTTTTCATTAAACATTAGATTTCACCTCACATAAAATATACATCACTAAACTACAAGAGCAATGATACTTTTTGATACTTTTATCTATAAAAGACTTTTGGTTCAAAACGTTTTACAATTCTTTATTGACTTATAATATAATCCACATTTATTATAGTCGACTCTTTGTTATCGTAATTATATCATTTTTTTGCATAATAATCCCATTAATAGATTAAATAGAAAAGCGAATCCACAAAAAGCAGATTCGCCAATTGAAAAATTGAATGCCCCTATTTGTAGCGACTTTGGAATAATAAATCTTCTTCTTTCTTAATATCAATTATCTCTTCGACAAGAGCGTCACTTGCTTCAGTAAATTTATCATCAGTTTTTTTGTAGTATTCAATCAAATAATCAAGGCTGTATTCTTCGCCGTGTCTTCTTAAATTCTTTCTGATGTAGTCAAATTCATTAATGCATAGTTTTATCACACTATAAAGATAATCGCTACCCGCTATTTTATTATGGTAAGTTTCAAGAAGCGATTTAAATTCATTAACGCCGACTCTCTTTTTACATGGATCTATTCGAGCTCGATAAACTGATGAAAAATATATTTGAAGGATTTTAATATCTTCTCTTAAAGCATTAATAATTTCTTGTTTCGTTTTTAGAACTATTTCTTCCATAGAAGCTCCTTAGTAGCCATATCTTACTATTTATTTTTTATCTGATAAACCCGCCACATGATTATTTGTTTTTTTAAAGAAAATAAAAAAAGATCTCTCCACTATCTGTGGTTTAAGGCCTGAGATCTAAGGCCTACTGCTGTCTCCGCAGTTCGAGTGTGCACTAGCATTTTAACGTGGTCCTAGGCACTACGCTGTCCACGAGCAACGATAACTTATGCAATTACGGAGGATTCATGACTCCTCATATATATTATTAGGTAATTTTTCTGATTTTTTCTAAAAAAATTTAACATTTCTTCACTTTTATTGTTTTTTCAACTCCGTTTCTGAATCTGAATGTAATGGAGCAATTAGAATTCACTATAGCTTTATCGACCAAGATACTCCAAATTTCCATATTCCATTCAGTTATAAGTGATGGGCTTTCCTTAATTTTGCTGATAAACATATCAAGTCTTAGCGACTGAAATTCCTTTCTTGATTTTTCTATTGAAAGTTCTTCATATCTCGTTTTTGCATTTTGATATCTAGTGACAAGTTCATCATATTTCTTTTGGTATTCTTCTTGTGATTGAAGTCTTGAAGAATTATCACGAACTAAATGGTCAACCAATCCATTAATAACTTGAAGTTCAGTGTTTAGTTTATCCATTTCAGTATCAATTTTTGATGTGTCACTTAATAGAAGTTTTATTGCTTCAGCATCTTCGATTAATGAATTCTTATCAACCATAACTGAATTATATGCTTTTATAAATGCGTCAATTATTGTCTTTTCAGTCAATGCTGGTGTTGTACACCTTTTGTTCTTATCTTTATATTTATTATTACAGAGATATCTTACTGAACGATAATCATCATTTGAATGCCACAACTTTTTACCATATATTCCACCACAATCTCCACAAACAAGTTTTGAAATGAAAATGCTACTAGCTGAATAAGTAGCGCCTAGTTCTTTTCTTCTTTTTATTTCATCTTGAACCATATCCCATTCTGCTTTATCGATAATAGCTTCGTGAGAATCTTTAACATAGTATTGAGTTATTTCGCCTTTATTCATTGCAACTTTATGTTCCAAATAATCAACAACATAGGTCTTTTGAAGAAGAGCATCCCCTTTATATTTTTCATTTGTAAGGATTGACTCAATATTATTCTTTGACCATTCGCTTTTACCTGAAGGAGTTTCAACGCCTCTTTTAGTTAGCTTATTAGCGATTCCGGTTGAAGTCATACCCCAGATTAAGAAATCAGTGTAAATCTCTTTTACTATCTTTGCTTGTTCTTTATCAATAGCATATCCGTTTTCTGTTTTCTTAAAGCCAAGCATTCTTGAATAAGCGAATGAAACTTTTCCTTCTTGCATTTGCCATCTTTTACCTAAAGTGACGTTCATGGAAATTGATCTAGATTCCTCTTGTGCTATTGATGCCATAATGGTAAGTACAAATTCACTTTTTGAATCCAAACTCCATAAGTTTTCTTTCTCAAAATATACCTCGACTCCTGCCGATTTGAGCTTTCTAATATATGAAATTGTGTCTAGAGTATTACGTGCAAATCTTGAGATGGACTTCGTAACAATCAAATCAATCTTTCCATCAAGAGCATCAATAATCATCGATTTAAACCCTTCACGCTTTTTCGTATTAGTTCCGCTTATTCCTTCATCAGCATATACTCTTACAAATTCCCACTCAGGTTTACTTTTTATGTAATTTTCATAATATGTTTTTTGTGTTTCGTAAGAAGTATATTGCTCATCGCTATCAGTTGAGACACGAGCATACGCTGCAACTTTTCTTTTTTGAACACTACCAACTGGGGTCTGTGTTAAAGGGTTTATTGTTGAAGGAATAACCGTTATTTTTCTTTTAGCCATCTTCCATCCTCTCCTCTCTTTTTATTAAGCTTTTGTGATCTTTGTCTGGCTACTTCTTTCATTTCCGGAGTCCATGATTTACTTCTAGAGGGATTACTCCAAGTGATGTCTTTCTCGCTACCATCTTTAAAAATAAATGTTAATAAATGATTGGGCTTAGAAATGATTTTAAAGATTTCACTTTTAAATACCTTTTCATCAAATTTGTCTAGGTTTAAAACTTTAGCGGTTACTTCTTCTAATGTTGAATTAGAAATGGCATCACTTGTTTTACAATATGCTCGACCATATTGTTCAGCAGATTGACAGCCCCATTTATCTATGCCATGTTTCTTTCTATGAATATAAGCTTTGTGACATTCAGAACATTCAATCATCCCAGAAAAAGGATAACGATAAGAATAACAATTATCAGGCACATTATATCTTTTAGATTTACTTTTAATCATTTCTTGGGCCTTATTAAAATCGCTTCTTGAGATAATAGCTTCGTGGTCATTGCTGATTAAAAACTTATCTTTTTCGCCTCGGTTCATCTTCCGTTTTTTAGAAATATAGTCAGTTCTAAATGTTTTTTGAAGAATAAGGTCACCAGTATAGGTTTGATTTTTGAGTATGTTCTGAACTGATGAGAAGTTCCATTTTCCACCAAAATACGCGGGTATATTCATCTTGTTTAATTTAAGAGCAATAGCAGTAATTCCCATGCCTTCAAGATATAGATTAAAAATATGTTTAACCAAAGACGCCTCTTCAGGAACAATGACATATCTTCTATTTTCAATACGATAACCATAGGCGTTATTACCGCCCCATAGCAGTCCTTCTTCAAAGTCCTTTCTAATTTTCCACTTCATATTTTCAGAAACGCTTCTAGCTTCTTCCTGAGCAAATGAAGCAAGCATTGTTAGAATCATCTCACATTCACCACTCATTGAATAAAGATTTTGTTCTTCAAAAAAGACATTAACTTTATGTTTTTTAAGTTCTTTAATTGTCTCAAGAAGAGTCATAGTATTTCTAGCAAAACGTGATATTGATTTGGTAATAATTAGATCAATTTTACCTTCATATGCATCCGCCAACATTCTTTGAAACTCATCTCTGTTTTCTTTGGTTCCAGAGATTGCTTCATCAGCATAAATTCCAGCAAACTTCCATCCATCATGTTCTTGGATGTAGCGGTTATAATACGATACCTGTTCAGATAATGAATGTAACATAGCATCTTTACCATTACTCACTCTTGCATATGCAGCAACTTTAAGCAAAGTGGGAAGTGTTGGAAATGAATTTATTTTTATTGTTTCAGCCATTTTTCTTACTCCTTTCGTCTACATACATCGCTCTAGTTGGAGTCTTTATCAAGTTATTTTGACTATATAAACTGCCATCTTTAATACCATATTTTTCACTAAAGTATTTATTAATCTGTGGCATGTCTTTTTCAATAACAATCCCTTCATTGATCATCTGCTTTATCATTGCTATTGAAGCTAAGTATTTATTCATGGTTGAAGGATTATTCATTTTCAGACACCTCCTTTCTAATATCATTTAAATAGCATTTTCGGGAGCAATACTTAGTATCCTTCGACACATACGATAAAAAATGGCATCCACAATATCTACAAGTTTTTTCTATATTTCCAAACTTATTATCTTTACTAATTTTCCAAGACTCAATTCGACATTTATCAGAACAGAATTTTCTCTTTCTATGTCCATTTTTTTGAATAAGTTTTTTGCCACAAATAGGACATGTTTCCGAGAGATTATCCCTCTTTAAAAATGTTGTAATTGATGATTTTGACACTCCTATAGTTTTTGCAATTTCCCCATAACCTTTACCTTGTTTCCTTAACTCAAGTGCTTTTTGTTTTTCTTCTAAAGTCATGATCTAATACCTCCTGTGTCTTAGTCGGTAAAAATCACTTAAAACTTAGGGACAAAAAGAAAAAACCTCCAGGATTACTGGTCCCAGAGGCTTATGCTATTTATTCTTATTCCCTTGATAATTTGGATTATTAGGATTACATTGATTTGAATGATTGTTATTATTAGCTTGATGTGCAGAATTGTTAGGATTATGTTGATTTGAATAATGGTTTATTTGTTGTTGTGTATGAGTATTCGAAGATACTCCATGTCCATGTTTACTCATTTTTAATACCCCCACTCTTCGTCTTCATCATCGCAATAATAATGTTGCGAGTTTTCGTTATAGATTTGTGCTATCGTTTCAGCAAAAATAGATCTTGATTTTTTCTTTGGATCACTATTAGCGTTTTTATTATTCAAATACCTATCTCTAACTTTTTGCCATAGACCATTATTTTTTATCCACTCTATTTTTTCAGGAAGCATATAAAATCCATCTGGCTGTTCTTGCCATTCATAAGTATTCTGCCTTTTGTTAAAGTGAATATATTCTTGATGTTCGTCCCCATCATTATCAATGTAATCATTTACTATTGCAAAATCACAACTATGAAGAACTTTTGATTTTTCCGTATCCTTCACTTTGATTGTAATGACTCTTTTACTATCTTCGCTATAGTCGTAGTCAAATTTCTTTGAATGCTTATCAAAGCCTGCTCGCAATATTTGTTTAATTTCTTTTGCTGAGTAAACATTGTCATTGTCGTTCACCATAATGTTTACATCGAAATCATATCCCACATTAGAACTTTCATCGCGAGTGATCATATTTCTTGATGCACTTCCAATAAACTCAAAGCTAAAAGTAAAATATTCTCTTACTTCATTTTGAACTAGATTAATTAAATTAATCAGCTCCTTCTTTACAGGCAGGTATTCCTTTTTAGGAACATACTTAAAATTACTCATAAAATCATCCTTTCTTTTCCCAAACCTACCATTTAGAGCGTTTAGAACACTAAATCATATAAATGTATACGAATGGATTATTTCTGTCAAGGCCTTTGAATCAAGAAGTATAAATATTTCAATCATCAATTTGATTTTACACCAGATTAAGAAAATAAGTATAGTGCTTAGAAGAAATCTAGGATTTATTCTTTAAAATGTTAATTGTTGCTTCAATGTTTGTATCAAGCCATGAATCAAGACTTCCATAGGTTGTAACTAAATAATCTTTTACTTCATCAGTCATTTGAGTTAAAGCTATATCTTTTGCTTTGTTTAGAGCAATAATCTGAGCATCTTTATTAAAGCTTCCTTCTTTCTTCAATGCTTCAACATAGGTTTGGAAGACTGATCTAACCGCATTTATCACTATCGTTGTAGCGGTAGTAAGCAGATCTGCCGCCTTATTATTCTTTATTTTTGAATTGATAAATTGAATAAGTTTTGCTCCTGCAATTGAAATAAGTGGCAAGACAATACTTGTCACCACTACTGATATGATATTTATTATTATTTCGTTCATTTGTCATTTCCTCCTTTGGTGTGGATTTGTTCATTTTTAATATGATCATCTACCTTTTGCTCTATCTTGATTACACGAGAATGAAGGTCGTCATACTTCTCTTCAAGTTTGTCTAGAGTCTTTTCAATTCGGTCAATACTTGATTTGATGTAACCAACATCACTAATCAAGACACCTTCGTTTTTTCCGCTTTGTTTGCTATCTCCTTTTGTATTTCTATGGAAAGCTAAGTAAGCAAAAAGGATTGAAGAAAGAACTCCAATAACTGATATGATTGATAAAATAATGTCTACAGTTTCCATTTATAACCCCTCCTTAATTCTTCTTATTTCTTCTAAGTAATCACCTATCTTAGAAGCATAAATTTGTAGTCCGATTTGGTTTTCGGTATTTCTTTTGAACTCAAGCATTTCTTTTCGATACTTTTCATCCATCTCTAAATTAAAAACACCAGTCTTTAGATAATGCTCTAACTGTCCTTTTACTCTTATGACGTGATAGAACTTCTTTACTGGTGTTTCATTATCAACAAAGTAATACATGTAATACTCATAGAAATTATCAAGATACTTTTTTAGTGATTTTGTGATGTCATAGCTTCTTAGTTTTTCTAAGTCATCATGATATTTTGGATTCTCATAAATAAGGTTTTTATCGATTGAAAAGATATCGTCAATAAATAACTTCACATATTCTTTAACGTCATCATCGACTTTTTGTCTTTTTATTACCCAAGACTTGGGAAGAAGAAAAACATCATAATCACCCATATTGGTGTGAATATAAAAGTCGAGTCCATCAATAAATGCTGTGACGTCAATATCAGAATTTTCAGCAAAAGTACCATACGCTAAAGAGCCAGAAAAGTAACAAAACATTAAAGTCTTATCTTCACCAACAAAGCCTTGAATGAGATCAGCAATGAACTTCTTATTAGACATCAGCTGCTTCTTCAAATCCAATGACATTTTCTTTTAACCAGCAATAGGAAGCTTGATAAATGTTACCTGTCAAGAAGTAGTCATAATCTTCACTTGGAACATTAATATCGATAGTTTCTATTGGCTGTCCTCCATTATCTCTAATATCTTTTGAAAAATAGGAAGCTAGACAAATAGTAACTTCCCTTCTAAGAGCGTTAATTGATACACATACGACTCGATGGTAAGTTGGATTAATTCCATAATTCGAGTCTAATTCTTTTAATATAGCCACTTTTCTAACCTCCTAATTCGTTGATTCTTTTTCGAGCTTCTGCTCTTTTTACTAAAGTTTCTTGATATTTTTCTTTTAGATTTTGATATTCTTCTTCACTTTCGATTTTTGCTTCATTGAGTTTTGAAATCACATAATCAGTAGATGATAAGTAATCTTTGCACTTCTGTATTTCTATGAGCCTTTGTATTTCCTTATACTCTTCAGAGTTACTAATATTTTCATCTTCAACTTCGATGATTTCACCGTCCTTATAGACTTTTTTAAATCCATAAGTGCAAGTACTCAGTTTTTCTTGCCACTCTTCAAAGGTTAGTTCGATATATTCTTGATTCTTTTTAACTTGTTTATCAAAAAAAGGAGTAACCTCAATCACCCCTTCTTCATTGATATAAAATTTCTTCTTTCCCATAACTCCTCCTAAATTAGACAGATTGCAACATAATCAAAAGTTTTGTCATTAGGTAGATAAACAGTAAAACCTGATGCTGTTTTAGCCCATGTAACTGGAAGAGAAGCACTATAGGTATAACCGCTATTAGCATTCATATTATAGAAAATTCCATAAGTGGCATTTGGCATTGAAAAACTAAAATAGACTGTTTTACTTTGACCTGTTGATCCAGAGAAAGTTCCTCTAACAATAAACATTCGATACGATGAACTTCCATATCTTTGGATATCGATATAACTAGAGCCACTACCGACAATCTTTGCTACTTCAGATGGAATCGAGGCAGAGATACTTATATTTCCACTTCCAAGTAATGAATTATTATTGATGGTTTTGATATTGGTGCCACTTACTAACTTTTCTTGAAGTGTTGTTGGACATATTGGTCCTTCGATTAGCTTACCGCTATAAAAAAGAGGAATTGCTCGTTGTTCCCAACTTCCTAGACTAAACTGCGATTTTAATGCATATGTGCTTTCCGCATCTTTTTTAGTCAAATACCCTGATAGATCAGAAGTAGGATTAACACAAACAACATTAGATGAGCTTCTGATATAGAGTTTATTTGATGAATAATCAAATGCAAATTCACCAATATTTGCTAGATTTGAAGTCGTCGGAGTACTTGTTCCTCTTTTGACTTTAATTACATTTGCCATTAGTAAGTTCCACCATCAATCGTACTTGATGGAGTTAAAACTTTTGTTTTATCAATACCTAGATATGCATTAACGATAGGTTGAATATAAGAAGTATCAATTTTTGTATAAAGCTTTAATCCACCAATAATACAGTTATTTGTAATATCAGTGCTTGAGGTTGAAGTGGCTACTGCTTGAGAAGCACCACTAATAATCAAATAGTTTTTAGAATCAGCAATCTTTGTTTTTTGAGTAGTTGTTAAGTGAATATCGCTACTTGCGTGGTTACTTAATTGAGTCGTTGTAGCTGCTCCAATATCAGAACAGCCAATTGTTACTGCACCAGTTTTACCATTAACACTTTGAACTTTATCAGTTGGAGTTAATAATTCCTGCCAGTTAGCTAAAGTTGAATATCCATTTGCTTTTAAGATAAATGATTTATTAACGTCAGTACGAACTGCAACGTCACCTACTTGAGCGGTTGATAAAGCTAACATCGCTGATTGAGAAGCAACAACAAAAGTATCTGTGATAGCAATTTGAGGAATGATTGAACTTTTTAATTTTCCATCACTATCAATAACCGGAATCTTACCTGCAGTTGTACCAACATCAAATTGTGATGCACCTTTAAGTTTTAATGCACTGATTTTTGAGTTAATCAAAGTTTCAGTGTTAGCCTTATTAGCGAATTCGATATAGTCACTTGCCGCTAAAGGGCTAGATGAAGATGCTGTTTTATCTGCTTTAGCAATATAAAGGTTTCCACCATTTAAATCGATTAATGGTTCACCTTGTTTTACTGTCCCAGAAGATCCAGTTAAAGGACCAGTTCCAGAACTTGTTTTTCTTTTTAATTGAATTGTTGCCATTTATTTTTTCCTCCTTAATAAATTAGGTTTATTCCCTTTAAAGTAAACGACGTGCTTGATAGATCAACGTATAATTTTCCGTTTGAGTATTCTAAAGAAAGCGAATAATCATTATTTAGATATCTAAAAGACTGCATCAAACTTGTGATTCCTTTAAGCATACTAAGCGAAACTGTAAAAACATTATTTGCTACATAGAAATGAATTAATACACAGTCTTTTTTCTTAATTTCATCAGATAATGTGAACATATAAACATTTTTTGTTGGAGTTGGAGCAAGCATATAGGTATACTTCATTCCGTTTTGAATTTGATTTATTTTAGCTGTAAGAACACTTTTTGATTCTTCAACTAATAAGTTTGCGTTTTTGATATAAGTAACGTTAACTGTTGAAACAATTAGCGAAGATGACGTTTTTATATATGAGCAAATCGGAAGTTCATATTTTCCATCACTTTCTAATAAATTATCCTGAGTAAGTGCTGGGTAGCCTGAACTTTTTTCTTTGGTATGCAAAGTTACTATATTTTGACTTGTATCAATAGAGACCACAACATAGCCACACGCAGAAGAATCTAAAGTTATATCAATTGATGTTCCTTCTTCAATGTAAACCTTACGGCCATACGCCATAACGTAGCCGTCACTAAATGTGATCTTACTATTTGACGAAGTAGCTGCCACTTCTCCACCTAGTCCTTTGACAATTCCGATTTGTCCTGAAGCAATATAATGATTAAATGCCGCATCTTGTTTAGCGGTATTAAGACTTCCATCAAATGTTAATTTCACTACTGCCATTAATAAACACCTCCGTCTGTATTTGTTGTTCCGCCTGAAATACTGATATTAGAGCTTGTTGAACTTCCTTTCATCAGCATTTTAATTTTGTCAGTTAAATTTGACCTATGCTCACCAAGCGTAATATGAGCACTTTTAAAGTTTCCTTTGAATTTAATTTGAGTAAGCAAAGTTGAGTAAGTTTTTGCTTTTGAGTAAAACTCAATAAAAGATCCTAGATATAGATTTCCAAGAGGAATAAAAACGTTATTATCCATCGCTAAATCAAAAGAGATCTCATGATCACTTGTTGTTCCACACATTTTTTGTTCAGCTTTTGTACTTAATGTTTCATAATCTTTATCGCTATAATATTCACAATCATAATTTACATAATCAAAACGATTTAACGAGTCTTTATCTTTAGTGACTGTTCCATCTTTAAGAAGATAAAAAGTCTCTGTTGTCTTATGACTTGAATTTTCTTTTTTAGGATAAAAAATTAACTTATTTGTCGAATATTGAGTCGAATCTTGAACCTCTAAATTTTGAATTGCTTTTAAGTCGTATCTTAACTTAGTGGATTTATTCACTTCTTCAATAATGATGTTGATATATTGAAATCTTCCTCTTAAGAAAGAAACTTTATATTTAACGATGATTCCATATGCTTTAGTTACAATTGAAATGAGTTCTAGAATATTGATAAAAGAATCATCATCATAAGCAAATGAGCCTTGAACTGATGAGTTAACATCAATAGTTAAGTAGCTTAAGTTTTGTTTAGAATCACTACTATCTAAGAAAGCTTGTCTGATCTTATTCTTTAAAAATATACAGATGTCACCTGAAAAGTTTTCGGCAGGAACCTTCACATTAAAGATTTCTTTGAAGTCATTTAATTGAACTTTAATAGTTTTATTTGGATTAACAATGATTGATTCAATAATACCAATATAGTTAAGTGTTGCATCTTTTAAGATAGCAATATCACCTATTTCAGCATTGATTTTTTCTTTATTTAACGTGAAGTTGGACTTTTGATTAACCACCAAATCAACAATCAGTTCAAAATCACTTGTTATAAGAGCGTGGTCTTTATATTTAAGGCTACCTCGAGATAAAAAGATAAGTTCCATGTTAATTAGATAAGTATCCTTCCATCATGGTGATGACGCATTTTGGTGGTTGGCTCACATTTGGCTTGAATTCAAGTGTGACAGTTCCTCTTGGGATAAAAAGGAAATTATCAACACTAAAATCCTGAAACTCGTAAGCATTAATTGTCTCATCATTTTCTTTAATTTCTATTTTTTGATCTAAATTAAAAGCATTCACTTCTAATGAACCTGATGAAGTTGTGTAGTATATCTTCATTGAAGATAATGTCTCACCATTTTTAGATACGATGATTTCTGGATTTGAGAACGCTCCAGAAAGTAAAATTCTAAGCGGTGCTTTTGCGTATCCATTATTTGTGATACTTACTTTTCCACTTATGGAATTTGAATAAGTATATGGATAAGTAAAAGGATAGGATTTACCAGTTGAATCAACTTCAATATTGATCTCTTGAATAACATCTTTATACCAGTACGATAATTTCTTTAGTTTTAGATTACATTCTAAAGAGCCAGCTTGAAGTTCAGTTTTACTTAACTCTTCCACTTCCACATAGCAATATTTCCACTCAATAGATTTATAGTAAAGATAAAAGGAGTCGGAAGATTCAATGAAATCAACAAACTCCTTATATCCTCTATAACCTCTAAGAAAAGTTAGCGTGAACGATAAATCTTGAATTGGATTTTTCTCACTTAATTTCTTATAGTTATTATCAAAATCGCTATATTCATTTTCTTTTCTAAAACCGATATCACCGATTGATGAAATTAAAACACCAGAAGCATAGTTAAATCTAAAAATGCGACCTAGATTATTTTGTAAATAGAACTCTCTCATATTAAATATAACTACCTCCTAATGCTTTATTGATTGAATCGATATCGAATTCGGATGAAGATGTGTTAATCGTCACATTGTTCGTCGTATTGTTGGTGTTATTTGTTGTTTGATTATTTTGATTTCCTCCACCTATATTAAAGGTGTCAGAGAACCAATCACCAACATCACTAAACCAACCTGATACAGCTTTTCCTGCATCATTAAACCAGCCACCTACTGTATCTACTGCACTACTAAACCAATCTTTAACATTCTCATAAGCATCGCTTATCCAGTTAGAAATGGAATCAATCGCTCCACTTATAAAGTTTTTAATTGACTCATAAGCGTTTATGAAGAACTCTCCTATTCCTTTTCCAACATCACAAATCCAAGATGTAAAACCAGAAAAGGCTTCAGAAAGCCAAGAAAAGAAACCTGAGAATTTATTTCCTACCAAATCAACTGCCCCTCCAATAGAAGAGACAAAGTTATCTGAAAATCCATCAACATCGCTAGACCATGATGAAAAAGCACCTGATAGATTAGAAATCAGCCATTCAATGCCCTCCATAATCCAATTAATTAAATCTAAAATTGGCTTTAAGAGTTGATATATTATTTCTAAAACTGGAGCAATCACTGCTTCTAAAACTTTACCAATTGCAGTTAAAATCGGTTCAAAAATCTTCAATACAGATGAGATAACCTTTAAGATAACGCTTATTGGTTTAAGTAAAACTTCAAGCAATGGTTCAAGAAGTGAAAAAATACTAGAAACTACATTTATCACTACTTTTAATATCTCAACTATTGGTTTTATTAATTGAACGATTAAATTTAATATTGGTTTTAAGATATTTGCGAGAAGATCAACCACAGTTCCGATAATCTCAACCACTACTTCTATAACATCAACTAAGACATTTAGAAGTTCCATGATTGGGTTCAAAATTGAATTGATTAAATCTAAAACAACATCAACTACCTCAACTACTAGCTCAATGATTATTTCTAATGCTTCAGAAATTGGTCCAAGAATCTCAATAACAAGATTTATTATCTTTTCAATTAATACACTTACAATGTCTGTAATTCTTTGAATTAAAGGAATAAGGCTTGCTATTAAATCCACAACTAGATTCAAAATAGCTTCTAATGGCGGTAGTATTTTTTCAAGTAAATCCACTAAAACATCGATAATCTCATTTATTAAAACCATGAGTTGTTCGATAATCGGCATCAAACTAGAAATGATTTCTTGAACGAGTCCAACAAGCCTAGAAAGGACGCTGCCTAAAATATCCACTATCTTTTTTAGAAGTTCTCTAAACCTTTCGTTTTGAAGCAAAATAACGGCGATTACAGCGATTAAAGCTCCCCAGCCAAGCGTTGATCCCTTAATGGCAACACCAGCCACAGTAATGGCTCCTTTGACCGCTGTGAAGGCTTTTACAGCACTTGTTATTAAAGGTACCACCTTTCCAATAATAGAAAGAACTGGTCCCAAAGCAACTACAAGTCCAGCAAAAATTCCGATTGCTTTTTTTACACCTGAGGATAGGTTGTTCCATTTATCAATTATAGTTTTTAGGCCTGGAATTATCTTCTTGGTCATTAACTCCACAAGTTTATTTAAAACTGGAAGTAATGCTTGAGCGATTTCATTTTGTAGACTTTTTAAAGCTTGCTTTAATCTAGAAATTGAATCAGTGAATTCTCCAGCTAATTGAGCATCCTCATTTGAAATAACTCCTAGTTCTCGACATTCATTTCGTAGATCATTAACTTGTTCTGAAGTTGCAGAAAGAATTTGTGTTAATTCACTGCCTAACTTATCACCGAATATCTCATTAGCGACAGCAGTTCTACTTGCTTCATCACCAACTTTAGCTAAAGCGTCACGAATCTTTGTAAATGCCTCATCGGTAGAAAGGCCACTTAAATCTTCACTCGTTAATCCGATTAACTTTAATTTTTCGTTAACTGTGTCGATATCGCCACTAGCTATATCACCAAGTAGCGCATTCACCTTAACAAAGGCTTTTTGTAATTGTGCTTGATCTACCGCTAAGATTTCAGCAGCATAAGCCCACTCTTGATATGCTTCAGCAGATAAATAAACCTTTTGAGCATTATCTGCTATTTCATCAATGGTAAACATTGATTTATAAGCAAGTGTAACAAGAGCTGTTGAAGCTGCGATTACAGGAGCAGTTACATATCTAGTTAGATTTGTACCAATTTTAGAAATCCCACTCCAATTAACAGCACTTAAACTAGCGATTTTCTTGTTGGTCAGGTCAAGTTCAGTATTAAGTTTAGCAACATCTGCTTCTGTATACTGAACCGACCTTTCCATTTTTTTGAACTCAGCTTCGCTTAAAGCACCGATTTGAACTGCTTTTTTAGCTTCTTCTAATTTTTGATTTTGGAGTTCCAGTTTAGCCTTCGTGCTTTCTAAGATTTGATTTAACTTAGCTTGTTTTTCTTTCCATGCATCAACATTAGAAGAGTCGTATTTAAGCTTCGCATTGATAGCTTTAAGGTCCGCTTGTTGTTCTTTTAAATCAGTCTTGACCTTTCCTAGTTTTTCATTGAGCTCAGTAGCATCAAGACCGAGTTTAATGTTTAATCCTTTGATTGTTTCTGCCACGTTGCTCACCTCCTAAAGTAAAAAAGAATCAATATCTGCTTGTGTAGCTTCTCTACTTCCTCCATCTTTTTTAAACTGTGAAGTGTAAAGATCTACTAATTCAAAATAAGTATCAATCTCAATTAAAAAGGCATCCCTAAGCGAGATACCCATTTGTGAAAGATTGAAGATGATATTACTTGTTGCTTGGTGTTTTCTAATTGTTCCACTACTTACTTTCTTCTTTTTGTGAGGGAAAGAGTAATGAGAAAACTCCAGTAAGTTCACTTAATGATGTATTATCTTGGAATACACTAAATTCAAACTCATCCAAGAAATCACTAAATGACTTACCTTTTGCATATGGTTTATGAAGAATATAAAGGATTTGGAAGCTAGTATTGATGATCGAAGATAAAGAACCTATCGAATTTACATTAACGTTTTGTATTTTTTCTAAATCTTCAAAAATATCAGTTCCAAATGTCGATTTATAATCAATAATTGTTCGAATTGAAACATGAACAGGAAGTTCTTTCCCTGCAATTTTAATTACACTTTCCATTATTTAATCACTGGCAAACTAGGAGCAGTTGTTAAAAAAGTATCGTAGTTTGCGTCTCCTTTCGATGCAGTAACGTGAGTTGTTGAGTTATTATCATCAATTGCAATTGGTCTAGCAGTAATTGTTAAACTGATAGAGTTTGCTTCGACAGATTCTGTCTTTGATTTTGTTGCTTCATTAATTGGAGCACATGTACAAAGATAGAACCATACTCTTCTTGCTTTTTTATCACCTTGGAATTCAAATCCTAAAGCAAAAGTAGTAGGTTCAGCATTAGTGATTTCCACTAGATTACCATTCTCTGCTTTTTTATAACCTAAGATATCAGTTTTAAATTCATCTGTGATTTCTGTAAGTTTTAATGTAATTGTTCGTCCAGCGTTTTGATTTAAAGTGGCTACAACTTGGTCATCAGCATAAACTGAACTTGATCCACCAATCAAATCGCTAGAAAATTCTTGAGCACCTTTTAATTCAACCGGAGTAGCATAACCCCAGGAATCATCAGACTCATTATAAGTAGCCTTAGAATAATGAACATTCTTAAGGCCATAAGTTATGATGTTATTAGACATTTAAATTTCCTCCATTATTATTTCATAGACTCGGTTGATGGATTTATCTTCGTTATGATATTCACTTGTTACCGAGTACGCTAAGTTGTTATCGATTAAAGCTTCTTCTAGTTTTCTTTCTAAGACTCTATCCTTTCTTTTGGTCACTAAAGTAATTTGAATGCTTGAGTAATAAAAGAAAGGTAAATCATCAGAAAAACCACGTGGTCTTTTTGAAATTTCTTGATAGACGATATAAGGAAGATCCGCATAAGTTTCATTGTCATACACATTGACTGCATAGAATACTTTATCTGGAAGTACCTTATTTAAAATTTGATAGACTTCTTCAAGTTCCATGATTAACCTCCACTTATGATTTTTTTGATTTCTTCTAACATTTCTGGTGTGAACTTATCATAAGCAGGTCTTAAAAAAGGCTTAGCTGCGACATGTCTTCCACTTCGATGTTTAAAACCAAGTTCAATTAAATGAACGAGTCGAGATTTTGTTTTTGAAGAAATATAAATCACTTTATTAACACCGCTGCCTATTTCGGTCTTAACAAAAGAATCTGCTAAATGGGTGTTACTTTTTCCTCTAGGAGCGTTTGTTTTAATGTAATCTAATATTTCATCAGCTGTTTTATCTAACTCGTCTATTGCTTCTTTTTTTACTTCGTCTGTGTATTTTTGAATTAACTCTGAGATCTTAACCGTCATATTATCTAGTCTTATAGCCACGTTAATTCCTCTTTTTTAAGTTCACTTTTTGACAGATATAATTCGATAAACATACCATTCACATATGTTCTTGTTACTGTATAAATATCATCAGAAAGTAAACAAAATTTTTCATTTTTGTAAAGAAAACTTTGAATAATAACTTTTAAATCTACACTAATATTTTGCATTATCGAAGTTTGGTATTCGCTTCTTGTAATTGAAGACAAAGAACCGATGACTTCGTGTTTAAAAGCAACAGTCGGACACCTTATTCCTAAAGCATCCGACTTATTGACTATTGAAAGTAAAGATAACTTTACATTGGCAGAATTAGGAAACATGATCACCCTCCGTTAATGCTAGCTGTTTGACTAACAAATCAAAGTTAGAAGGTAACTCCTTAACGCTTCCATCATTTTTAAAGCCATAAAAAGTCTTCACATAAATTAAAATAAGCCCCTTTACAAGAGCGTTATCACTTCTTGCTACATCTTCATTAACCCCAATAGAGATTAATAAAGATACACAAGACGCTATATGAAGACTAATTTCACTATCTGCAAATGTGTCAGTTTCTGGAATCATTAAGGCTTTCTTTACTTCAATTAAGAAGTTTGTTTCATCCCTTACTGCCATATATAGTCACCTTCTATTCAGAAGCAGTTTGGCCTTTTTTGATTCTTAAGAAGCCGTTATAGCCGACAACGTTACCACCAGTAAAGACGCTAGATTTATAGCAAACAATACCATCTCTAAACTTATAATCATTAGATTTTGCAACTTCAACTGGAGAGAAGATTGGGACTTCATAATTATCTAAAGCACCATAAGCGATACAATAGTCTCCAGCATTAGTTGATGGATCACTGATTGCTTTACAGTTAGAGTTGATTACATAAGGAATACCGTCGATTGTTTGAGCTTTGTAATCAATAAGATGGACTTTTCTGCCTTCTTTTGTTTTAAGTTTTGCAAAGGCTCTTAAATCGTTTTTATTAAGAATTAAGACTGCTCCACCTTCGACTTCTTCATCTCCACCATAAGCAAAGATAATATCGTCTAAGGTTGAATCGGTGATTTCTGTAATTTCTAGTGGCTTTGAATCAGCAAGTGCAACTGCTTTATCAGAGAAAATACCTGTGAAAGTATTAGAATCACCAGCACCTCTTAAGATTTGTTGAGAGATTTTCTTTCTTAAGGAAACATTGATGTTTTTCAATACTTCAGCTTGATAATTGATCGCTGGAAGTTTTTCAAGTTCCTCAGTAATTTCTGTATAAGCGGTAACTTTTACTTTAGTAACGGTACAATAACCAAATTCAGGTTCAGTTTCTGAATAAGCTTCTTTTTCACCTGTAAGACCTGCTTCGCCATGATTCTTAACAAAAGATTTTGTATAAGTTTCTCCACCATTTAAGTTAACAACTTTGACTTTGTCAACAAGTGTAGATACTTCAGCAAAAGGAACAGGTGCTAAATTGGTGTCGGTATGACTTGGAAGTAAGATTTCTTCGCTAGAAACGACGATAGTTCTCTTTTCCTTTAAATCGTTACCTCTTTTCTCAAGCATTTCTTTATCTTGAGAGTTCTTTTCAACCATAATTGGTTTAATGTTTGTTTTATCCATAATAGATAATTTAGCTTGAATGGATTTTCTTTCTTCTTGAAGAGAGTCGCATTCTTTTTCATAGTTTGTTAATTTTTCGACATCAGATTCATCGTTAGTCATTTTTCTAATTTCAGATAAACGAGCGTCGATTTCTTTCATTCTTGCATTTAAATTCATAAAATAAATATCCTCCTTAGTTCGTTTTAATATGAATTCTTTTCTTGATGATGTTTGCTTTTTTAATTTGGTCTTCCATATCCATGGTCTTAAGCTCAGTATCCACTAAAGCTAAAGAACGACCTACCACAATTGAAGTTTGATCATAAGCAGGTAGATCTACAATGCTGACATCATAAAGCCTATCAATACCTGTAATAGTTCGCTTTGGAATGTCTCCGCTTCGATCAATCTTTTGTGAGCTAACTGTAAAAGCAAAGCTCATCTTATCTAAAAGTCCAGCTTTCACCATCTTGTAGATATCCTTATTGGAATCTGTATCGATAAGTTCAGCACGAACTTTTAAACCAATATCATCCACAGTGAGTCTTAATGAGTTATTCCTAGTTCTAGCAATAATCAAAAAGGAATCATCGTGGTTATATTTCATTGGGACGTCTTTCATGTTGGCGTTTTTTAAAGCATTTCTATCGATTGATTCAATAAAGCCTTTTTCTTTATCACCGATTAAGGTTTCCTGATCAAACACAATAGCGTATCCTTCAAGCACCATCTTTTGTTCATCTTCTTCTTTAAAAGAGACGTCCGATAGTCTATTTTCAATTTTCGTTTTGTCCATTTTCGTTATCCTCCTTCGTTTCATCTTTTCCAACTTGATAGACATTTGCTTTTGAAGCATCAACGTAATTTAAAGATTGAAGTCTCTTATCTCCGCCTTCGATTGGTTCAAGTCCTAAAAGACCTCTACTTTCGTTTAGACTCATAATTCCTAGTCCCATTAACTTTTCAATCGCTCCTACTTTCGTGTTCCAAGATGCGTATTGAAGTCGTTCAGAAAAGAAAATAATCTCTTCACCACGCTCTAATTGGTTATTAGTTAAAAGTCCTAAAGAAAAAGCCTCGCTAAGTTGAATAGCAATAGGCTCCACTGTTGCTTCATAGAAAGCATTAAATTGATCTTCGTTGTATGAATTATTAAATATCGCTTCACTGACTCCAAAATAATCTAGGATCTTTGATTGAATAAAATGGAGTGTTGGTTCATCAACTAACTTCGGTTCAGTAGTTAGAGGCGTATAATCCGCCTTCGCATCCATTGGAATAATCGATGAATCAGTTGTTTCAGCTTTTTTAACTGCTTTTGTAAATTCCTCAATTTGCTTATTTTTATCTGCTTCTTTTAGCATTCCATTAATTTTAAGAATACCTTTGATTTGGAAAGAGGAATTAATAGCGCTTTGAACTCCCTGAATTAAAGCATCATTTGTTTTAAGAGTTTTAAGCAAAGCATCGTGCTCACTAATAGCGTTATTTCCACCAAAGAAATCACTCTTTGAATAAAACCTTTTTAAATGAATGATGTTTTCAATTGGGATTTCATACACTTGTCCATCTTCAAAATATAACTTATAAGTGTGTTCGTTATTTGTATATTCTAGAGGTTCAACAATCGTTGGATTTAATGGGACGAGTTTTTCTATTTCTAATGTTTCTTTATCGTAAACTGGATAGACAAAAGCATTATTGTTTAATAGCAAAAGTGAAACTACCTTATAAATGAATTGATAAGGAGTCATTAGTTTATTTGGTTGATGCTTAAGTAAAAAAGAGAGTCTGCCGCTTTTTTCGGATTGAACTCCCTTTTCATCAACTTTTATATATCTTGCTTTTAACTTGGCACATTGAGAAGCGACTCGATCAACTGAGATCATTACAACATCGCTTTTCATGATATTTTCACCAAATGGAACTAAAGGAACCTTAAGATCGTGTATAAGTTTGAAACCTGACACTGTCTCCTGAGATTTCTTTTTTCTAGTAAATAATCCCATCTTGCCACCTCCTAACTTTGCATATTTTCATATTCCTTCACATACTTATTCAAAACAGCGTAAGCAATGATCAAAGCAACCGCTCCATCAATACGCTTAAATTTTGAATTAAGTTTGCATGGCTGAATATTGCCATTTATATCAACTTTGGCTTGAGTGTTAGCTAGGCACCATTTAAGAACAGGATTGTTATCATAGATAACCACCTTGTTTTTTAAATCCGCTTCTAGTTGTTTCATTGGTTCGGAAAGAGTAAAAACACCCTGTCTTATTTTTTCTAAAGTAAATCCAGATTCTTCCATTTCATCAACCCAATATTGAGAATTCCAAGGATCATATCCCACCCATAAAGGACGGATATCATATGTTCTAACAATAGAAAGGAACCACTCTGTAACCTTAGAAAAATCATTCTTGCTTCCTTCTGTTAAAGTAATGAATCCTTTCTTAATCCAAATATCATAAGGAACATTGTCTTCCTCTACTCTTTTATTAACGACATCACTTGGCATAAAAAAGTGTGGAATAACGTATTTTTTTCCATCTTTTATGACGCATATCACTGCCGCAGTTAAATCAGTTGTTGAAGAAAGATCTACACCAGCAAAGGCGTATGAATCACGTAAGAGTTCAATGTCAAATTTTGTCTCGTTATTTAAATCATCAAAAGTTAACCAAGAACCAGATTCAAGTTGCTTAATATTAAAGTCTTTACAAAGCATCGTAAGTCTAGTTGATAAATCATTCTTTGCTTTGTTCATTAAATCTTCTAAATAGGCTTTAGTTTTTACCATTCCTAAAGAAGGATTAGACTTTTGCCACGAAGAAGAATCATTATAGATTTCATCAACTGAGTCTTGAGTGTAAAGCCAAGGAAGTACACGTTCATCTTTTATCTCGCCTTTGATCATCTTTCTAACATACTCAAGCTTCTTATCTAAAAAGCCACCGACCACATTTCCTTCAGTGGTAATGATAAAAATAAGAGGCTCTTTCTTGGTTGATTGTGATTGCTTTATAGCATCATAGACTTTTGAATCAGTCATTTGATGAACTTCATCAATGCAGCCAACCTCAATGTTATAACCATCTAAGTTTCTCGATTGAGCGGATAACTTTTTAATCTTGTTTTTAGTTCTTGGCGAGTAAATATAGAAGATGTTCTTCTTGCTTCTTTTCTCTTTAGAAAGAGCTTTTGATTGTTCACGCATGTTATTGATCTCTTCAAAAAGGATAGAAGCTTGGTCATTGGTGTTAGAAGCACAGACAATATCAACTCCACCTTTTGAAAGAAAAAACTCCGCTAAATCAATGCCAGCAACGAATGTGGTTTTACCATTTTTTCTAGCAATAAGAAGTATTACTTCATTAAATCTTCTTAAACCTGTGTCTTTATATTTAAATCCATAGGCAACTTGAAGCACTGCTTTTTCCCATAACTCTAATAGAAATGGCTCTCCATTAAATGGCGACTTTGTGTGCTTACAAAACTTTTCAATGAAGTTGATTCTTATTTCGCCAGGTAATTCATCAAAGATGAACTTAGAATTATCTAAGTCTAGAATAAGACCATCAAGTACTTTTTTAAGTTCATGACCAACGATGATGTTTCCACTTTTGATTTCTTCATAATATTTCACTAAGTAGTTCATCTGGTTTCGGCTGCTTTCAAAATAAAATCATCAAATTCATCTGCATCATCTTCTTCACCACTTCCCATAATTTTATCGATGGTTTTAAGTAAAGATTGATAGACGCTGATGGACTGTAAATAGGTTTTATAAGAAAGAGAAACACGAGAGTTACCTTTGTTTGAATACTCTACTGCACCAGTTCTTTTGATCTTATCTTCTAAAGCATAAAGTTGAACTTTTAAGAATGCTGCCTTCCAAAATAAGTCATTAGCAATTTTAAGTTTTGTTTCATCCGCTCCAGAATAAATATCAATAAAGTGTTTGTATTCTCTTTCGATTAATCTATCTTCATTCATTTGGCCTTGCTCCTTTCACATTTGCCTTCTAAGGCGTTTTATTTAAAAAGTTGATTGTTTATTCAACGAAAGAAAAAGAGCCCAACGTGAGCCCTTTGTGTGCGATTTGTTTTGCTTCTTATTTATCTTCGATTTTAGGAATTGAAGCTATAATCCTTTCTTGTTCTTCTTTGGAAATGCCAATGCTTTCTAAGGCTTCTTTAGTTCCGCATAAAGGACAAATCGGTGTTTCATTATCTACTCTTGAGATTGCCGGGTGACCTCTATAAGTTTTCCCGCATTTAGGACAAATTCTGACATTAGTTTCTTGTGTTTGCATTTTCGTTTTCCTCCAATGATAGTTTTAATGCTTCAATAATTCTTTCTGGGTTGAAGTTAAAGGTTTTATAACCTTCTAAACAAACATCTACATAATACTTTGTTGGCACTCCTAGATTTCTATCTTCGTGCATGATGTAAATGAATGCTTTTGCGTGGTGAGGTAGTTTTCTTTTGATGCTAATAAAGTCGATATCAATTTCTTTCTTGTAGTAGAAACTAGGATATCCTTCGTAGCAATCTAGCGCTCTTTCATCTTCTTCATTAACTTTCCATACTGCAACAGGAACTTCATAGCCTTTCGCTTTTTCTATAGTTAGATAAGAACCTGTACGACTCCCTTTAAACTTTAATCTATAATCTTTGATTATTGCTGTTCCAACCGGAATGGCACTTGGACATCGATGAGACATCTGTCTAATGTTAAGGTTACTTCCATAGGCTAGGTAATACTTGCTCATAGGTAAATTGCCTCCTTATCGCTAGCAAAGCAAATGATGTTCTTTTCTTTGTTAGCAAAGAAGTAGCGATAAGTTTCACCAACTTTCTCACCATTATCAATAGTCTTGTACTTACCATTAACTATGATAATTGGCGTTCCCACTTTATTAATCTTTCTTTCGATAGTCTTAATCGTCAAGGTCTTTGTTTCCATGTTCTTTTACCTCCTTACATGGCACTTGCAGAAGCAGGTCTATTTCCGCTTCTGAAGGCTGCGTCTCCTCTTAACTTTCTTGTAAGAAAATCTCTAGCTGTTGAGAACTCCTCACCGATGAACCCAAGTCTAAGTAACCAAGTTCTCATTGCGTATTTTGGATTTTCGTTTTGTTGAGGTTTTGAACTAGCTCCTTTTGCTTCTTTAGCCATTTCGCTAAGAGCTAAGCAAAGTTGAATGTAGCTTTTAAGTTGGCCAGCGTGAAGTCCGTTTTGTTTTCCGTTTGATGGAGCGTCAAATTGAAATAATCTAAATTCGATTGTTCCTTTTGTGAAGGTAGCGTGGAAGTTAAGCATGTGGTATCTTGAACCATTGTAATGTTGTGTTCTACCCCAATCTTCGTTTTGACTCTTGTACCAGACATCTGCGAATTCGCTCATTGATTGAGGTTTCTTTTTGTTGACCGCTTTAAGGAATCTCTCATCAACTGTTCTGCAGTAGCGGTTAATTCTGCTTCTATCTAACTCTAAGGCTTCAGCGAGTAGGTTTTCGTGGCTTGCCATGATGTTGGTTAAGTTTCTTAATGTTTTAGGAGTGTGTCCGTTTGCTCCAATGTGGATGTGAACTCCGCACATTCTTGAAGCATCGCTTTTAGCTCCGTTTGCTCTTAAGATTCTGATAATTTCTTGTAAGGTTTCGATGTCTTCGTAATGAAGTATTGGTGTTACAAGTTCGCACTTCTCATCGTCTGGTCCAATGATTGAGCAGTCTCTTTGAAATTTCCATACTCTTCCGCTTTGGTCTTTGCATGCCCAAGTGCTGTATCCGTATTCTGAATTAGCGTACCATGCTCTTGTTCCAAAGTACTCAGCAATCTTTTTAGCGGCCTTTTCTCTAGTAATCGAGTTCATTTCAACTTCAACTCCGATTGTTTGGTTCTTCATGTTTTTAATTTGGTTTTCAACTTTGCTATTCATGTTCTTTCTCCTCTTCGGAAGGTTTATTTTTCTTCCCCTTCCTTGTGTATATTAATCACTCTAAAAGGAAACTATAGCAAGTTAATAAGTGTATATTTTTAATCTTTTTTATATATCAAAGATATATAAACTTTAATTGCCGATAACCTCAAAATCATCAATTCCCACTATCAGTTTTAGTGAACTTCCATCATCCCAAGAGACCATTAAATCGCCTATATCATCTATATTATTAATGGTTCCTAATGTTCCTGAAATAGGTGCTTGATAATCATCCATTCGAATAAGTCTCACCCTAGTTCCAATAGGATATCTAAGAAGCATTTCTTCTTTTACTTTACTCATAATTCTTTACCATCCTTGCCGATAAGTTTAATCTGAGTAATGGTTCCATCATGAAATAAAGAAAGAGCATATTTACAGGCTTCTTCTTCACTCCAACCTAATGACTTAATGTAATAGGTAACTAAGTGGTCCATTCCAGATCTACTGGTGTTAGTTTTATCGCACATTTCGTATAACTGTTTTCTAACTTCAATCATTCTATTTGCCTCCTATACGCATATACATATATCGCTCTAAATGGGAATTGATTCAACTCATAAATGAGTAAAAGAAAAAGCAGCTGTTGCACTGCTTATAAACCAATTATTTCCTTATAATTTTCACTTAGTTTTCAATAAAAACTCTACTAAACCATTATTTTTTATCCATTTTTTGAAAATTTGAAAATCCTAAAATTCGGTCTCACGTAATTTAGAGGTGGGGGCGAACGGTACTTTGGAGTTTGAAATATCGACTACCCGGGGAGGGTTAGTATTCTTCTTTATTCTTTTTAAAAACAAGCATAAACTTGGTAGACATGTCATAGCATTGACAAGATACCAATTCCCATCCATCTTCACCCATTTTATCAAGTTTTTCTTGTATTTTATATGCAGCTCCGTCACCAGTATTAAAGTGACAGTTGATATTTAAAACTTTATATTCCCATTTCATAATAATTAGTCTCCTCGACCTATTATAAAGCTTTTTTATTTCGTTTTTCTACATCCCCAATAGAGTCGATAGTTTATGCACCACAATTTTCATTAGCAGTTCTCTTTCATCTTCATCAAAGTCATACGAATGATTAATGAGCTTTGTTTGAACATTAAGAAGCAACGTAATAATAAATTTTCTTTCATCTTCGTCTAGTGTTTTAAGATATGAATTATCTAGACACCCTTTTGATTCTATGTTTTCCATATCTTCAATGTAGAAAATAAAAGACACAAAGAAAACTAAAATCAAATCTGATTCAACATTTAATACGATATTTCAAAAATCATTTATTATCTGTTTTTACTAGATTTCCATCCTTATCAAATTCATATGTTCGATTCCCTTCAAAGCGACCATGTATTTTATTGTGACATTCTTTACAAAGAAGAATTAAATTTTCAAGATTAATGCTGACGTTAGGATCATCCACATTGTCGTTAGTCAAATGAACGATATGATGAACCTCAGTACCAACAGCACCACACTTTTCACATCTTCCATTGGCTCTTCGAATCACTGCTCTTCTAGCATCATGCCACCTATCAGAACGATAAAACTTACCAATCTTGGTTCGTTTAGGTTTTACCCTTTCTTCCATTAGACAAGTCCCCATTCAGAAAATTTTTCAAAACCACCAAGTGAATCAATATAATCTTTTGCAATCTTCACGATATCACTATAAGGTTTTCCATCAACAAACTCATCGCCAATAGCACAAGATAATTCAATAACTCGGTTTTCTTTTTGAGCTTTTAGCCAAGCATAAATATTGACGCTTACATCTGCTTTAGAGCAATCTTTACCAGATAAACCACCACCAGTTACTGAATCTGCCATATCAGAACCTAGTTTTCTATTTGTTGCACCTGAATCAACATCTGATCCACCTGTCCAATCACCGATTGGATTAACTTCAGCTTCTGGATAAAGTTTCTTTAATTCTTCTTTTTTTGCGTTGCTTTGACAAATGATTAATCTTTTACCATCAAGGATGTATTTACCATCAAATGGGTAGTGCTTATAAATATCTCTAGCAATCTTTGAGAGTTTCTTTTGTTCATCGGTAAGCGGCACTCCTTTAAAAATTCCATTGTCACCACATCTAATTTTATCTTTTTGATTGTTAGCAAGGTGTATGTCTTGAGGGACAATAACACAATCTACTTGAACATCACCTGCAATTCTATGAACCGCTTTAGAAATCTCAATTAAATCTAATGATACTGATGTCTCAACGATAATGTGACATTTACCATGACCAAGCAAGACTTCAACCGCAACTCTTGGATTATCTGCTTCCTTATAAGCTAAATCAACAATCGCTCCAGCAATACGATCTGCAATTTTATCGGGATGCATGGGATTAACTTTTTCAAACATTTATTTCTTCCTCCGTTTTGTTTTTAGCCCAATTTCAGGGCTACTGTTGGCTTCTTTTTATTTATTTGATTGTTTATTGGTTTAATTTAAAAAAGCCCACTGAAGCCGTTTGTGAGCCTAAATTTATATACAAAATGAACTAGTTTTTTTAGTTTACAACATCGACCATTTTTTCATTTTCAAAATCATAAATCTGTGTTGCTTTGATTTGTTCGCCGTCTCTAACAACAAAAACATCATCTGTATTGCCTCTTGCTTTAACATAACGTCTAACTATAGCTGAGGCGTACTTTTCATCGATTTCCATTGTGAAACAAGTTCTATCAGTTTCTTCAGCAGCAATTAGAGTTGTTCCACTTCCACCAAATAAATCAATAACGAGATCCTTTGGTCTTGAAGAGTTTTTCATTAAGTAAGAAATCAAAGGTACAGGTTTTTGTGTTGGGTGAAGTTCATTTCTTTTTGGTTTATCAAAAGTTAAGACGCATTTTTGTTTTCGATCGCTGTACCAATTATGGCTTGCTCCGTTCTTCCAACCATAAAAGCATGGTTCAAAGTCCCATTGATAATCTTGTCTTCCAAGCGTGAACTGTCCATTCTTACTCCAGATTAATTCTTGTTTAGGACTTAAATCATTATCTTTTAAAGCATTCTCGAAATTGACATGTTCTCTAGTAGCAAAAAACTCATAGAAACAAGCACCTGGCTTTAAAGATAGATTGATGTTTTTGAAAGCTTTATCTAAAAATTTATAGAATTCCTCACCACTCATATTATCGTTTTGGATTTTCATTCCACTTCCACCTTCATAGTCGACATTATATGGAGCATCTGTGACACAAAGATCAGCATATTTTCCTTCCATTAAGACTTGAACATCGCTAGTAGTAGAATCACCACACATAAGCTTATGTCTACCTAAATGCCAGATATCACCTTTTTTAACAAAGGCTTCTTTTTCTAATTCAGTATCAGCATCAAATTCATCATCTTCTGGAAGTTCTTTCATTTGGTCGAGTAAATCTTCAAAACCAAAATCTGCCATGTTTAGTTCAATGTCGCCTAACTCAATTTTTAATTTATCTAAATCCCATGTTGAAAGTTCGCTAGTTTTATTATCAGCAACTCTAAAGGCTTTAATTTGATCTTCAGTTAAATCATCCGCTCTAATACAAGGAACCTCTGTTAATCCTAGCTTAATAGCTGCGAGTCTTCTCGTATGTCCACACACGATAACATTATCTTTGTCAATGATTATTGGATTCTTAAAGCCAAACTCTTTAATTGAATTAGCAACGACATCAATTGCGTCATCATTAATTCTAGGATTATTCTCGTAAGGAATCAGATCCGTTAGTTTCATCTGTATTACTTGTACTTGGCTCATTTACCCATTCCTCCTTTTGATTATCTAACCTTCGTTCCATAATTTTTAATTCTTCATATTTTTCGCTATATTCTTTTCCGAAATGCTTAGTTAATAGATAGACAATAGCTTTATAGTTAGGTCCGATTTGTTTCTTAACTCGATTTACTTTTCGTTTTTGTTCACCATTTCTTCCACCATCAGTGATGTCTTGAGTTTCAGTGACTTCTTCATAACCTAAAGCAAGTTTTAACATGGCATCACAAAGCTCATTTTTAAGCTGCAACTTTGGTCCAGTAAAAGCATCATCGAAATCCTTATGTTTATTTCTTAAATTATTAACTGCTGTTTTTGATAAATGTAACGCTTTTGCTATTTCAGTTTTTGAAACAAAATGATTAATACTGGTTCTTACGAAATTTAAAACTTCTTCTAATTGACCATTTTCTTTCCACATGTCATAGGAATCGTAAGTATTATTCGCTCCTCTTCCCATTACTCTCTACCTCCTTTCGCATGAAAAAAGGCCAGCAAGCATAATGCCTGTTGACCTAATTTTTAAACTTTTTACCTATTATAATTATATCACACTTGACCCGACTCACAACGGTTCATTACGGTCCAATAAGGTTCAAAATTATTTGTCTATCAATACTTTTTGAATATTCAAGACCTCAACTGAATCTTTAATGCATTTATGATTTTCTTCATTTTTATCATCTAGAAGAATAGGACTATTGTCAGCCAATATAGGATAAGATTCTGGTGAAACACCTTTTTTTATACATGTTTGTTTGCAAGCCTCAATAACAATCTGTCTTATAGAATTAAATTGATCCTTATTAACTTCAATTTGCAAATCATCATCATTAAATTGATTTAAGAAACTTAACAATTCAGTTATTTCTTTTAAAGATATTGTGCCTTTTTCAGCTTCTTTAGCATACTTTAAAGGAATATTGTTCTGCTGCTCAAGATAAAGTAATTTGCTTTCTTCGTTTTTGTTTTTGTTAAATAACTTATTCCAAGTATTTTTTATACTAGCTTTAATTTTAGGGCCATATTTTATAGAAACATATGTTCCAACAGCTAGTAATATTGTAATACCTGCCCCAATTCCAGCTCCAATCAACGCATCTTTACTAATTGGTGTTTCTGGCTTTTTATTAATTGTCTTATTTACTTCATTGCCTATTGAAACAATATCAATTTGGCCTTGTAATTGCCCTGAACTATTACGAACTCCATTTTTACATATATAAGTCCCGCTTTTAATACTATCAATTAGAGATTTTTTGATTCTTACAACTGAATTTATATTAACGAAATCATCTGACATATATTACTTTCCAACCTTTAAGTTAATTATAAATAATTATTGAGTTTATTCATAGCCTTTAATGATTCTTCATGCCATCTTTTTAAAGTTGACTTTGAGACACATATTAAATCAGCAATGTCATCCCATTTACAACCTTCAATATATCTCTTTACCAAAATAGTTTTATAATCTTCATTTTCCAAAGCCTCAATTTTAACAAGTGCTTCTGCCTTTAATGAATTTAGTTTTTCTACTAATTTGATAATTTCACGATCTATTTCATCTTTCTTGAATAGCCACTTCATAAAGGGAGCTTCAGTATTACGATTTGGATTAGAACCTATTTTTTCTCCATAAGTTGGTCCAGGAATGGATAGTGACATTTTATCGTAATATTCAGAACGTAACTTCATGCAGTAAATTTTGTGTTCTAATTCTCTTATTTGCTCTAAGTACTCTTTAGCATTCATCAAAACCCACCTCCTTAAATTTATCAAGTTCGATTATTTCAATTGCTATACCAACTGGATCATTAGACCAAATCTTGTCGACATACTCTTTTACCACCTGTGCATCATCTTCCCAGAAACCAAGCTCAGTCATACAGTCCTTTAGAAGTTTTTCTAAGTTATCAGTATCTGGTTTAGTGACTCGCCACTCTAAGTGCTTATGTCTTTTACCTTTATCAAACAACCAGTTAACTCGAAGTTCTAACGGGCCAAGAAGAGGAGACTTAGGTCTTAACGGAGTAAGGTGTTTTATTATTTCGTCTTTAGCCTTTTTAACATTTTCAGGGGTATACACGTAAGGCTTACCATGCACAATTCCTATTTTTTTCATTTGAGCCGTCGTAGTTGGCGGATCTAACATTAAGAACATCTTCATATCATGTTTCGTAACTTTCTTTTTTCTTTTTTTCTTTGACACCGCTGGGTTTGAGTTTGACGAAATGGCGTAAGTGATTATCGGCCAATCTAAGCCGATATCACGTGCTATTTCTGTCAAACGTACTCGTCTCTTTTTTATTGTGACGGACATTTATATATATAAGCGGGTGTCCCGGTGTCACAGAAGCTACTTTTTATCCTCCTTTCTACCTTTGAAAATAACTCCATCTTTTATGACAAAATCTGACTCAATTTCCTTTATTGTTCTATAGAGTTTTCTTCGAATGGTATCAGGCTTATATCCATTACCTGATAGATACCCAACTATATCTTTAACATCACAACTATCGCTTCCCATTGCCACAATATTAAATGCATCTTCAATCTCCTCAAGCTTATCTTCATTAGTTTTAATTGAGCCGTCTTTAAATTGTTTAAGATTTAGTTTAGGGTCACCTCGGGAGAGCATTTTCTTAACTTTATCTGTTTTATCCATTACATGAAGCGGATACTTAAACCAGATATTTCTATTCTTTGGTTCAGCAAAATCACGAGTAACAAAGCTCATGCGCCAAGCGGTATCGGTTTGATCATCGACTAGTTCTGCTTTTTGTTCATCTGGAATCTCAACTTCAATCAAGTCAACAATCGCATCAGGATCTCTAGCAAACACACCACTTCCACTTGATCTATCTTGAGCAGTTTTACCACCCTGTGCACCTTTACTATGATGGTGTGCATAAATTACACTAGCACCTGTTTCATCTGCAATACGATCAAATTGATTACAAAAATATCCCATCTCGGAAGCATTGTTTTCATCACCGGTTATAACTTTGTATATTGGGTCAATGATTATGCAGTCAAAATCTCGTCCTTTGGTTCTTCTAATAAGCTTTGGTACAAGTTTATCAAGTGGCATTGCGTGACCTCTTAAATTCCAAACTGATAAAGCTCCTTTAGTAGGTTTTTTAATTCCAAGAGCATCATAAATCTTAAAAATTCTATCGAAGCAAGAAGGTCTATCAATTTCCAAATTAACGTATAAAACATTGCTTTTTTGGCATTTAAAATTTAAAAAATCTAAACCTTCTGAAATTGAAATTGCTAGTTCAATTAGTAAAAACGATTTACCTGATTTTGAAGCTCCACTTACGATCATTTTATGACCCTTACGAAGTAAACCTCCAATAAGCTCAGGTGCTAAAGGTGGTCTATTATCTATTAAATCTGCAGGATATTCTATACCAGCTAATTCATCTTCTTCCCCTTCTAGAAAGTCTAACCAATCATTCCAAGAAGTACGTCCAATATTAGTAGCGAGAAGAGTTTGTTCTTTTCCATTTCGAGTAACTCCTGGCATTCTTGAAAGGCGTGATGGATTCTTGTTTTGTTTATCTATTTTTAAGCCATGATTTTCTAAAAAACTATATAAAATACCCACTCTTTTTCTATATTCATCAAAATTTGGAGCATCTATTTTAACGATTGCATGGAGCGATTTTCCTCCGCTATAAACTAAACACGCAATAGGTAATTCATACTTTTTATAAGCTGCTTCTTGCTCTACTAATGAAACTTCATCACACTCAACTAAGGCATAACCAAAGCGTGTGACATTCTCGTTTTTTACTCCTCCTTCGATAGGGTTAAAACGAATCCAAGCACCACATTCCTTCCAATCACCAATAACTGCTCCTATATCATCTTTATGTTTTTTAAGGGAAGCAATTAACTCACCAGCAGTTCTATCGAAGTAGCCTTTTCCTGGATTATATTTTTCACCATCATTCCACACATCGTCAGTTACATAACCAACATACTCATCATCATGAAACAAAGTCTCTAAATAAGTTATTAGTTGTTCTGTTGGTGATAATTTATGTGTATTATCTTCCTCTTTTCCATCGTATAAAATTTCATCATTCCAATCTAAAGCACCACTATCACTAAAACTTAAATAGCCTCTATCTTTGGCCATTTGCATAATAGTCGCACCTGTAATTGGACTTTTTGAACCATTAAACGAATCCCATTTTCTTTCACATTCATTAGCTTTATATCTACTATCATTCTTTGACCAGTTATCCCAGACACTGCAAGAAAAGCCCTCACTTTTAAGGGCCATTCCAACAGCGATCCATTCTGAATATGAAAGTGTAGATACATCGATATAATCCAATGCTTCTAATATATTCTTATTTGAATCCATAATACTTCCTTTCTATGGGTGATAGCGTTTGACATCTATTTCCCATGGTATTTTCCAATTATTGGCTGCTAAACGATTGATCATCTTTGTAGCGGCATCAAAGGACCATAATCCAACATGAACGAATCCAACTTTTTCTAAGTAACGAATTTGTCTAGGAGTAGCTAGTCCTTCATTTCTTCTATTTTTTAATTTCTCAATTAATAGACTCGCTAAACCAGCATTTTTAACTTCGTCAGCGCAGATTCCTAATTTTTCAAGACACTCGATTTGTTTATCAGTAGCAGGTCCCATTTCCCAAGCAAATGTTGGTTCATAGTTAGCTAAATCTTCAGCTTCGATAGAGAAAGCATATTGAATAGGATCAACAAGTTTTTGTTTCTTCTTTTTCATTTCACTTAGTTGTTTAGCTAGTGCTCTTTCTCTTTCTTCAATGGCATCTCTATTTGAGCTTTCATCTGCTTCAATTAAGTCAATTGCTGAATCGGTATCCATAAGTTTTTTATTGATTCTAGATGCAATGTCATCATCCTTTGAAATTAGAGAAGAAGGCTTACACAAATCGTGACGTTCTGTTAACCAAAGGAAATCTAGAATTAATAAATTCTCTTTCCCTGGATAGAGTCTTGTGCCTCTTCCGATCATCTGTTGATATAAAGATCGAACTCTTGTTGGTCTTAAAACGATAACGCAATCAACTGCGGGACAGTCCCATCCTTCAATTAAAAGGCAGGAATTACACAAAACGTCATATTCACCATTTTCAAAATCTTTAATTATTTTTGCTCTATCTTGACTTTTGCCATTTACTTCAACCGCTCTAATACCATGAAGATTTAGTAATTCGCAAAACTTTTGAGAAGTTTCAATTAATGGTAAGAATACGACTGTTTTTCTATCTTTACAGTACCTCGTCATTTCAACAGCTATTTGATTTAAATATGGTTCTAAGGATGTACCAATATCACCAACTGCAAAATCGCCATTACTCATGCCTACGCTTTTAATATCTAATTTAAGAGGTATCATTTGAGCTTTAATTGGGCATAAATAACCTTCTTTAATAGCTTGTCTCATTGAATATTCATAAGCTTTAGAATTGAAATATTGACCTAAGTTTTTTTGATCACCTCTATCGGGAGTTGCTGTTACTCCAAGTACATTTGCTTGATTAAAATGAGATAAGACAGTTTGGTAAGAATCCGATAAAACATGGTGTGCCTCATCTACAACAATTGTTTTGAAGTAATCTGCTGGGAATTTATCTAATCTTTTTATTTGAGAGAGTGATTGAACGGAAGCAACAGTAACATTGTACTTGGAACCTAAGGAGGTAGACCCAGCCTTTTCTAAAGCCGAGTCTAGTCCAGTTTGTTCTTTAAGTTTCGTTGCTGCTTGATCTAATAACTCACCTCGATGGGCTAGTATTAATGCTCTTGAACCATCTTGAACTTGGTTTTTAATAACATCCGAGAATACGATAGTTTTGCCAGTACCTGTAGGAAGAACTAACAAAGTCTTTTTATTACCATTATTCCATTCATTTTGAATCGCATTAACAGCCTCAACTTGATAAGGTCTAAGCATAGCGTTCACCTCTTAGAAAGGGAGATCTTTATCATCCACTACTTCACTAAAATATTTCTCGTCGTAGTCGATAAAGTAATCGAGATCATTGATAGTTTTTTCTTCACCAGCTTGGTTTGTGTATACTTTTTGTTTAATATGAGCTCTTCCTTTTGCACCAAGAACTTTATTCCAATCCATAGTGATTTTTTCGCCACGTTTCTTTTGACCAATTGAACGGAAGAAAGCAGATAATTTCCAAGTAAGTGCTTTTGAAAGAATCAAGTCAAATTTCATTGAAGCAACACCCAATTCAGAAAAAATTTGAATAGATATTGTTGCTTTATTTGTAGCAGGAATTTTTGCACTGCCAGGGAATCTTCCTCTTTCAAAATTAGTAACAACGAAGTTATAATCCCCTTCAGGTAATAAGACGAACTCTTGTCCATCATCTTCAATTACGTCATTCCAATCCATGACGCTGTTATCAATATTAGTCATAATTATTTATTCTCCTTTGTTGTATTGATTAATTCGACAATTTTCTTAAAGTTAGGAATTACCCAACGAGATAAAAAATCATCTGGATATTCTTCGATATTTTTAGCTTCTTTATAGTGACCTTTTGAAGCTGCAATTTTAATTAAATCAGCCTCTTCGATATTAGCTTCACTAAGCAATGTTCTGACTTTACTAACAAGTGGTCTTTGCTCTGCTTTTTCTTCATTTTCCTTAGGATTAGCAGGCTTTTTGATATTTTCTTCACTAAATAAATGTGCAATTGAAGCAAAGTTTAATTCTAATTCTTCTGGTAAATTGAAACGATTTTTTGCATCCCAACATGGATTATGAGTGGTATACATTACACGCTTTCCACCACTCGCTTTTTTTGTATTATTTTCGCTTGTTACTACAAACGTTTTATAGTTACAGAAAAGAAGCATATCGCACCACTCTTTTAGTAATGGAGCCACTTGTTTTGAGAGCTTCATTTCCCAACGATCAAATTGACCTTGTTCTTCTGGAAGTTCGTATTTTCTCGGTTTTGCATGAGCGGTAAAAACTGTATTAATTCCAACTTCAATGCACTTATCAAGTAACTTCAATAGTGTGGTAAATTCATCTGCCACATAGGTATAACCTTTGCCATACGAGATAGCTTCAATAGAGGCTACACGGTTTTTAATACACACTGCTTCTTCAGCTAATTGTTCAGCCCAGTCGGCAGTATCAATAACTAAAGACTTACAAATGGTAGGTTCCTTAATTACTTCATTAACAATTTCTAAAAGATCCGACCATGATTTATTACATACAATTCTTCTAACATTTAAATGGTTAGTTCCATTTTCTGTATCAATAAATAATGGATTAGGAAATTGTGAGGCAAGAGTTGATTTTCCAATACCCTCACATCCCATGATTACCGTCTTTATAGGACGTTTTTGAATTCCAATTTCAATGTTAAATTTCATTATTCTTTTCCTCCGTATTAACATTAATTTCTTCTCTAGAATCACTATTTGGAACAAGGACATATGAGCCCTCTTGAATAGTGATATAAGGATTTATTTTTTCTTTAAATTTATCTTTACCAAGTCTCTTAGTTAGTTCAGTGATACCAGCAAGTTTCTTATTTGCGTAAGGATCTACTCCTTCTTGTTCACAAATTTTAATTACTGCTTTTTCATCACTGATCTTTCTAGAGACTTTTGAGACGACTAATTTATAACCTGACCATTTATGGCCAGAGATTGCTTTCTTTAAGCAGTAATCTTTTAAGTCCGTAACATAGTCGATAATCTCATCAAGTTTAGGAAGGATAGCTTCGATTTCCTCATTACTTAATAGGGTTTTATCTTTCTTTGATTCCACTTCTTTTAAAATTTCTGCACGTTTAGAGCATCTTGCGTTAATAGGACAATAGCGACAATAATCACCTGGATTTGCTTCGTCACTAAGCTCATTAATCTTTTTTACTGCTGGCATTATGAGTTCATTTCTAAACTTGATTATTTCATCAACCGTAGTTTCGAATTCATTTGTGTTCTTACAAGTAGGTTGATAAATAACAAGTCTTACTTTTTTAATTTCAGAATAAATATCCTTATAAGTTTGGTAGAACCCATAGCCATAAAGACCTAGTTGCTCATTGAATGGACTGCTTTCTGTTGGACCACTGTTAACAGGTGTGAATCCAGTTTTTAGATCAATTACAATCAATGTGTCACCAGCAATGATTCCACAGTCCATTGTCCCACCAGCGTCTTCATCAATATCTAAATCTAGATGTTGCTCGACAGTAATAAATGGATCGTATCCAATTCTTCTTTTTTCAGCTTCATAAATGCCTACGACAAAACTTGCATAACCTTCAGTTATTTCTTTCATTTCGTCATCGTACATCGTTGCTTCTTTGATTAATTCACTAGAACTTTTTGTTTCTTCATAATCTTTTAAATTAAGAGATTCTAGGATAAGAGCTGCACCGATAGAGTGAGACTCTGTTCCAAATAATGTCCTTGGATTATCACTATTTCCAGGCTGTTCATTGAACTTTGCTGATAAGAAACAATTTAGCCAACGATGGGCTTTTGAACATTGAAAGACTTTACTGTGCATTATTGGTTCTGACACTTTCTAACCCTCCTTTCTTTTCAAAAATCTCAATTCCTGTTACGGATTCGCTTGGTGCAATGATCAAGACTTTTCTTTTACCGTTAAATAGCTTGTTGAACCATTTCTTTGGAATAGTCTCGGTCATGCTTTCGATCACATTGGTGTTTCCACCATCTTGGTCCGCTAAAGAGATGCGAACCTTATGCAATTTCTTTTGCATACCTAATACCTCGCTTTCTAGAAGGCTCATTTCCTTCTAGGTCTTAGTCGGTAAAAAAGTGAGAAAAGTTAGGGTTATCTTTCAAATATTTTTCAATTTTTTCTTTCAACAATTTTCTTCTTTCAGAAAGTGTGCCATCTTTGATTCCTAAAATCTTGGCAGCTTCCACTGGCTTGTATTCTTCTACATAGAGAAGTTGATAAAGCTCTTGCATAGAAGCGGGTAAGGTAGAAACAAAAGAACGCACTGCTTCTCTTACTTCTTCATATGGATCTTCATTATCTCTTTCTATTTGAGTGGCAATATCATAAAGAATCCTAGATTTATCTTCGCTAAAACCATCCTCGTCATAAAACGCATCGAGACTTTCTAGCCTTCTTGGTTTCTCGTAAGGATTTTCACCATGAACGAATCCAAATTCATCTCTATGATCTTCGTCCCATTCTTTTTTAAGTTTTCTTCTTTTTTCTGCATCAGCTCTTGTTTCACAGTTAATGTAATTAAGATTTGACTCCACTTCTTTATCATCGTACTTATGCATTTGTGCGATTGCCAATTCAGTGATTGAATCATCAACTTTAACTGATACATAACCAGAAGCTCTAATTGTTGTTTGCTTACCTGGCTCTAAAATAATTTTGTCCCCATTATCAAAGTAATAGGTGTAAGTAGTCCTTTCGGACTTTGGTGTTTTACGTAGTTTCAAAATAAAAAACCTCCATTCTGCGAATTTCTCCGACAAAATGAAGGTCTTAATCCAGTTGGTTAACTTTAAGAAAGCACATACAACTATGAAGAAAAAATCTTCATTTTGTCGTGCAGTCTACTTCGCTTAGCCAACTGCTTTATTTAAATTTATAAGAACATAATTACTCTATCTCACACATCGTTTTACTTAATTCAAATTTTTAATTTAACTTACATATATAAAATCGACGCATTAGATGATATAATCTATTTAATAGGTTTGTTTATAGCCTCTCCATAGATTACATTAGTAATTTTATCATTAACTATTTTTAATTACGAGTTATCTCGGGTAATGAGACTCAACACCAAACCAACATCGACTCAACACAAATTAAGGAGGGGTTAAAATGGTTAATTTGTGTTATCAAACTTTTTTAGAACTAGTAATTGACCATTATAGTTACGCCATTGAAAGTGAATTACTAGCAAAAAATATTCTTAGATCTATCACACCTGAATCAGAACATGAAAAATTTGAAAGTTCTTCTTATTTGAGCCTTTTTTGGACTAGGAAAAGAAATATTCCTAAAGAAATTGTCACTTTTTCTCAGACTCCTGAAAGTAAGCGTAATCTTCAAGACTATTTTAAAAATTATGTGATTCCAGATTTAAATGAGTCATTAAAAGAAGAATTTTTTCAAAAACTAGAAATGCTTATATCTAATGACGATACAATTCTTTCTAGAAAGAAAAAAGCCTTCCGCAATTTGCAGTTGGGTGAAAAAGATAAATATTTAACAGAAGTTTTTTTATATGCAATTACCAAGCCTAATAAATGTGATGTAACTGAAGTGGATAAAGATACGATTCCATTATTAGCTCAGGTGGATCAACAATGTCCGCTTTGTCATACACCACTTATAAAGGTAACAAAAGGAAAAACGAATTATAAATTTTCTGTAACAAGAATATATCCTGAATTTTTAGATAGCGAATATAAAGATGCTTATGACGCAATAAAACCTAAGCCTTCCGAACCAGATGACATCATTAATAAGATTTGTTTATGTGATGAATGCAGTGCAAATTATATCTTTAATCCCACTACAAAAATGTATGAAAAATTATTGAAATTAAAAAGACAATCAATGTTTGTTGGTGCAACTTCATTATTATTTGACTATAAAATTGAAGATAAGGTAAAAGAAATATTAGAAAAAATAGCAACGACGAATCCTGAAGGCGATTTGATTAAAGATTTTAGAATGAAGCCTGTTGATCCTTGCCATAAAATTTCTGAAGATAATTATTTACTATTAAAAACCATTAAAAACGATAATGAGGTGTTTTTTTGGTATATAAAAGACTGCATATCTCAACTTGATGCAAATAAAAGTTCATTTGACATAATTGCTACTGAAATAAAAACAGCATTTCTTAAGCTTGAATCTGAAGGGTATGATCAAAATGATATCTATTATGGAATAATTGATTGGATAATTAGAAAACAAATCTTGCCAAACTCCTATAGGGATGCGGTTCACGTTATTGTTTCATATTTTGTTCAGAGTTGTGAGGTGTTTAAATGAGATTCCCAAATAAAGTTACAAATTATAAAAAGAGCGTTTTATCCAAACTTCCAATAATTCTGGATTTACTTTCACAAAAAGACTATACAGTTAGCGTTTTATTTGATGCTGTTAGTAAAGATATGACAGTAACCGAATACATTGATGCTCTTGATTGTCTTTTTGCTTTAGGTACTATTAATTATTCCAAGGGGGTACTACATTATGTTAAAGGAAATTAGATCTGATGTTTTCAAAAATACAGATGGAGTTAGACCAACTGTTATTTTTCATAAAGGACTCAATGTAATTAATGGTTCTGAAACTGGTTCAAATTCCATTGGAAAATCAACATTTTTAATGGCTATAGATTTTTGTTTTGGTGGCAAAGATTATTATGAAAAATTAAAGAATGTAATTAAGAATGTTAATCATCATGAGATTAATTTTGCATTCCAGTTTGAAAATCAAATGTATTATTTTAGTAGAGATACATCTAATCCAGATATCATCACTTTATGTGATAGCGACTATAATAAAAGAAATGAAACTTGGTCTAAAGAAGAGTTTCTTAATTGGTTAAACAAAAAATATTCAAATCCTACTTCGTTATCATTTAGAAATCTAGTCTCCTTATATTTTAGAATTTACAATAGAGAGAATTTAAGTGAGCAATTACCATTGCGTTCATTTAATAATGAAACAGAAGGACAATCGATTGAAAGATTATTAAAATTATTCGATCTTTATGGCCCTATCACTCAACCAAGCATTGAGTCGAAAGCATCAACAGACAAAAAAAGTGCTTTTACAGAAGCACAAAAATATGAATACATACCTAAAATTCCAAAAAAGAAATATGAAGAAAATTTAAAAAGAATCGAAGAATTAGAAAAACAAAAAAGTGAATTAGCTGAAAAAAGTGAAAAAGGACTGTTAGATCTTTCTTCTTCTCAAGCAGATTTATTACGTGATTTACATAAAGAACTATCAATTTATAAAAGGCAACGAGGGAAATTATTTTCACAATTAGATATTCTTAAAAAAGATAAGATTGACAATAAAGTATCTTTATCTTCTGATTTTGAGGAACTTAAGAAATTTTTTCCTACTTTAGATACAAATAAATTAATTGAAGTAGAAGAATTTCATAAAGAGATTTCTGGCATAATGGATAATCAGATTAAAGTTAGTGAAAAGAAGGTATGGAATTTAATTAATCTACTTAACGACAAAATTTCTGATATTGAAAGCCAAATAAGCAATATTTCCCAGATTAAACACGTCTCTACTGTTACTTTGCAAAAATATTCATCAATCGATAAAGAAATAGATTCATTAAAATTAGAAAATGAAAAATACTCATTATTATGTTCTCTTACGGCTGACTGCAAAGAAAAAGAAAAAACACTAACAGATGAAACAATGAAACAAGCAGCCATTTTAGAGAATAGTATTCAATCAAAAATGCATGAAATAAATCACAAGATATTTGAAACAAGTGATAACGAGCCGATATTCCATATTAAATCACCAAAGAGTTATGAGTTTTACACTCCTGATGATGATGGAACAGGAACTAATTATAAAGGCATGATTGTAATGGATCTTTCTACATTGGAATTAACCTCATTACCAGTTTTAATTCATGATTCGGTTTGTTTAAAACATATTTCTAATGAAAGTATAGAAAAAATCTTTCAAATTTATGATAACGAGAATAAACAAATATTCGTATCAATCGATAAAGATACATCTTACACTCCTGATACAATTCAGATTATTCGCAGAAATGAAGTATTAAAACTATCATCAGGCGGTAATGAGCTTTTTGGATTTCATTTTGGAAAGAATGGAGGCAACAAATGATAAGTTACAACAAATTATGGAAATTATTAATTGATAAAAATTTAAATAAAAAAGAACTCATCAAACTTTCTGGTGTCAGTTCTTCTTCTATTGCAAAAATGACCAAAGGACAAAATGTCACTACTGATGTTCTATGTAAAATTTGCAGTGCGCTTGATTGCGATTTTTGTGACATCATGGAATTTATACGCGAGGAAAAACGACAAAAAAGCCTACCCGATGATGAGTAGGCTAGGAGTTATTCCACTATTTTTATAATTTTTACTATTTGATTATGTTCAGACGTTTTTGATCTTAATTCTAAGGTTATTTCATTACAAGATTTATCAGTTATTTCAACGCAATTGACATCTGCTAATGATAAGCCATTATCAAAAGGATCTTCTTTATCTAGCTTGGCAAAGTCATCAATTAATATTTTGATATTTTTAAAACACCATCCAAGTTGCATCTCACTTAAGCTTTGATAAGCTAACATTTTCCATGCTTCTTCTCTAAATTCTGGTAAATAAGAATTGTTGAATGCATTCATAAATACTTTTTTTGATTTTGCATCTCTACTTAACAAATAAATAAATGGTACATACTTTCTTTCTATTATCATTGTTTATTTCCTCCAATATTAAAATGATTAAAAATTTTCGAACACGGTACATATAATAATAACGTTGTAAAGAAACCTACTGAAGCTAAAATAACTTCAAAAATAATGTCTGTTCCTAAATATATTAATGGTTTAATACCGTAAATTAAATAGTTTGGTAGTATAAAACACCATGAATAAAGAAATCCGCATATAAAACCAACAATCCCAAGTAATATTGGGTTTTCTGTTTTTTTGCAAAATAAACAAATTAAAATAGGAATAGTCATCCACCCAATAAACATAGCCGGGGTATAAACTAAGTTAAACGAGCCCATGACTAAGTTATCTAAAATAACATGAATTGCAACTATGATTGAGGTTCTAATAAAGCCTAATTTTTTTGAATATAAAATAAGTAAGAAAATGGTTAACTGAATATTTGGTAAAAAAGTCAATAATTCTTCCTGGATAAATAAGATACAAGCCAAGACGGCAATATCAGTAATGTCTCGAACAGTTAACCAGAATTTTTTATTCTGTTTTCCAACCATTAATTACAAAGCCGTATTCTATTAAACCATCAAGTGAGGTTTCGCCTATGCCATATGAAGCCGCCTGACCATTTACAGCAGTATACGACCAAGATACATCAATTTGCTCACCATCAGAACAACCAGAATAGTCGTGAAAATATCCTTCAGAATACGAAAGGCCATATGCACTGTTCTTTAATATCAAATAATCAGGCGATTCTTCATTAAAGAAATATGCAGATCCTTTTTTTATGAGCGTATCAGTTACTGTTTTGCAGCCAACATACTCAATACGATAATTTGCAACAATCAGATTATCAGATAAATCTGAATTGTCACTATCGCTTTCGTAAATGATGAAGTTATATGCTCCATCAACAACCGGCTTCTGGTTACATCCAGAAAGTACAGTTACTCCTCCGGTTAAAAGAGCAACTAGAATAAATAATTTATTCTTCATTATTTTTGCTATCACTTATAAATGTAAAACCGTGACCCAGCAGTTTTACAAATAGAAGGACAGCTTCCTCCTTATATATATTAGGCAAGTCTCCTGGCTTCACATCACCCTACTTTCACCTTCTCAGTTTTCACCAATGGTTATTGATTTCGTCCGTTACACAGTTGCTGGCACAGTCCGAGACTCTCACTCGTGTTCCTTTTTAAGCCCATCGCTGGACACCTAATTTATTATCATTAAATTACTTTATATTAGCTTCATATAAAAGATCCAAATCAGACATTAATCTTTTTAATAAAAGCTCTTCATTTCCATTAGCATCATCAATTTTCTTTTTAAGAATATTAAAACCTGCTTCTGCACATCTTTCTGATTCATCATAGTTTATTTCATCATTTGAACACTTATCTACATCTCTATCCTTTTTTCCTAGAAGAATAGAAGCAAAATATGCTCTGTCAGAACTCTTTACGTCTTTTAATAAAAAGTAGCCATCCTTTTTTCCTGCTATATCCTTTGGCTCTTTCAATCCAAGAGCAACTGCTAATAGAAAAATGTCTTTTTTGTTAACTAAATGAAAGCCTAATATATTTTGTTCATCCATATATTTTAAGAATGACCTGTGATTAAAATTAATATAAATTCTGTCTCTCATTATTACTCCTCCACACTCTCTACGTGAGTTTCATCACTAGACAACGAGATATCTCTAATTGTACATGCATTCGCATCATATACTTTTCTTACATCCTCCGAATATTCATCAGGAGTAAAAAGCATGATAATTTGTTTTTCCATTGAAACTTTTAGCAATTCTGTCGCCATATTAGCTCTGTTATCATCTGATACTCTTCCTAATGGAGAGTCAACTACCAATGGACAATTTTTACCAGAAGCCTCATGAATTGCTAAAGTAAACGAATATGCTAAAGCCATGAACTCAGTTGCTGATAAAGAGCCTGTCATTTCCTTATTCTTTGTATTATAAACAGCAATTTCGTAATTATCACTGATTGATATAGAACCAAAAGTATTAGTTTTCCAAATCATAGATTCAAATCTATACCATGTATTTTTTTGAATTTCATCTTTAATTTCTAACATAATATTGTCTTTAACTTGGTCCAATAAAGAACTTACTCTTCTTAATACTGAAACTTGAGAAGTCAGTAATGTCTTAGATGCCTTTTTATCTTCAAATAGTTTTATTTCTTTTTCAACCTCAGCAAGTCTATCGTTAGCCATGTTAATATCTTTTTCGTTATATGCTTTTGTTCTATTGGCACTAACAATCTTTTCTTGATAGTACTTCCTGTCCTTCTCAATTTTTGAAATATCTAAATCTGAGTTGTTGGTTGAATAGTTTGATAAAAAAGCACTGATTTTATCAAGTTCTTTCTTTGTTCTCTCTAATTCATCTTCAAGATATTTTCCTTTTTTAATAATAATATCCTTTTGTTTTGGATAATCTTGACATCGTTCGATCAGTGATTCTAAAGTAGATTTGATCGACATCAAATAATTTGATGTCTCACTCGAAACATCGAGTTTATTTAATAAATTGGTTAAGAATTGAATCGCGTGTTCATCAATAACACTATTGCACACTGGACAATTCTTAGCATGATTATATAACATGCTTTGAATTTGTTTTTTATCAATATTGGGAGGAAGATTTCCGTCATTTTCTTTTTGAATAATCAAATCATATGTGGATTTCAATCTTGGATAGAAATTTAATAGCATCAAATATTCTCTTACAAATGAATTCCTTTCATCAATAAAATCCTTTTGTTCGGATTCCAATCTATCGTATTTTCTTTGATATTCAGCTCTCTTTTCTTGATTATTCCTAATAGGAGCATAACCGAATAAAACGTTATCTGCATCATTAACTTTTTGCTGCCATTTAGGAATATCAATATCAATTTGATTATTTTCATTCGTCTTATCTTCTATTGTTTTTTTCAATTCTTTTTCTTCATCGTACAAATCTGTTGACTCGCCAGTCAATTTAGATGATTGCCTATATTTTTCATTGGCCATTGTTATTGCATGGTTGCTAGCCGTCTTAAGTAACGTAACTTGAGAAATATTAAAAATAGAATCTTTTATCTTGTTTGCTTTACCTTTTGAAAAATAGCTCTTTAAATTTTCACCATCAAAAAAATAATAATCAAAAATGCTTTCATCGAAATATTGTTTTACTATACTTTGAACTTCTGCAGGGTCTTCAATAACAACAGCGTTTTTAAGAGAATCACTTTTATCTAAAATTGTTATTGAAAGAGACGATTGGCCTGCAACAGAATTCTTTTTATCATGAAGTGGATCTGAGGCAACAACAAATGCTTGTTTCCTTTCAAAAACAAGAAATTGGCTCTCATCACTTACACTAATTCTTACTACGACCTGCAGTTCTTTATTATTTTCTGATTCTTCTACAAGTGCATCATTAATAATAGGAAGAGCTTTATCTTCGTTGGTTAAATAATGCTCAACGCCATAAAAACACCATAAAATACTATTTAATAATGTTGTTTTTCCTGTTCCGTTTTTAGCTCTCAATACATGTAAGTTATATTTTTCGGTATCAGGGAAATCAATAACAATGTTTCTGTATTGACGATAGTTAATTAATTCAATTTTTGTAATCTTAATCATTGTTCTCATCTCCCTTAACTTTCGTTTCCAAATAGGAAGTTATTAGTTTTTCGTATGTGTCTTTAAACTTATAATTTCCTTTATCTTCTTCATTTAAAATTGCTAAAAGCAATTCTTTCGTTTTTTGATCAGCTTCTAATTTTTCAATTTGATCAAGAATTTTTTTACTTATTGGCATCGAAATTCACCCCACTATCTTCAAACAATTGTTTAACCTCATTATAGTTAATTGCGTTTTGAGCTATCAGCATTGCTCTTTTACCTTCTTTTTCTAAAATACTAATAAATGATTCATCATTCGGCCTAACAATAAAATCAAATATAATAGAATTTTGTTTATTGTCATCCGGCCTAATTACTCTACCTACTCTTTGTACATATTCTCTAGGATTCGTACTGCTTGCCATCAATATAGCAATTCTTGCATTTTTTATATCTATTCCTTCATCAAGACATTTAATCCCTATAAGTACTTGTATTTTTCCTTGTTTAAACTGATTGATTATTTCTTGACGTTCAGTCAATCCATTAATGCCCATCTTTTTTGAGGCAGATTCTTCTTCTGTTATTTTACTTCTTGTAATATTAATAGAGTTTAAATATTCAAGCGTTCCATCTAACTGCTTATCGGTAGCAAATATGATGGTATCCCTGATTCTTCCTTTTGATGATAATGAAACAATAGTCTTTTTTAATTCATCAAATTTCAATTCGGCATTTTTTAAGACTTCAGCTCGTTTTGTTCTTAAAGTATTTAATATATCTAAATCAGGATCTTCTTGATTCAAGATGTATGCTATTTTTTTACTATATGAATTATATTTAGCTTGTTCATCATCAGTTAATGGAACGAAACATGGATAATAATAAAATTCATTTAAGAAAGGTTTATTAGTGATTGGATTAATAGTTGTTAGAGCATCATGAATCGTAAATTCAAACGAACAATCTCCAAAATAATCTCTTATAAACTTTGTCCCCTGTTCATCAAACATACGCTCTGGAGTAGCACTTAATCCTATCCTATAATCATATAATTCAAGTAAAGCATGTTTTTGATGAGCGGAACCTATCGCATGAACTTCATCACATATAAACAGGATTGTAAAATTCCTTTTATTATTTTTTATAATTTCAATAAATTTATCTGACGAAGCAGTATCATGAGTGGTATAGATAATCGCATTACAAAGTTCGTGACTTGCTAAATCTAAAAGTAGTATCTCTAAATCACTTTTCCATTTTGTATTACTACCATCAATAATTTTATATTTATCAAACGCAACATTAAGCCCATCCACCTCAGTTTTCCACTGTCTTGACAAAGTGTTTTGAGGCGTGGCAACAATCACTAGCATATGTTCTTTAGATTTCAACAATTCACAAGCACATCCAATAGCAGTTCTAGTTTTTCCTGTTCCTGTTGCCATTTCAAACAGCATTTTTTTATCATAAGCGATCCATTTTTTAACTGCTTCTCTTTGATGAGTAAATAAACTAATATCGTAACAACTTGTTTCTTTTGTCTTTGAATATTTCTTCATTAAGGCCAAATCATACACATCTCTAGGCTTAACACTTATAATCTTCTCTCTAATTGAAGATGGAAGATCAAAAACCATAGACACAGATTTTTTTTCATTATTCCAATAAGAGTTGAATTTTTTAAGGTCACTTAATAAATATTCGGCTTGTTCATGCTCCCATGATTTAAAAGTTTTAAATTCTTCAATATTGTCTAACCATGCTTTAGCTGTTTCATTGATTGAGCCACTAAAAGACAACATATTTCCATCAGAGTCAAATCCTATTCCTATTTTTTGATGGAATAAAGAATTTTCGCTATTTTTTCCAATAACAATTTTTATTTCTAACTTCCCATTAGCAAGCATCCAAGCAAGAGCTCTTAAATGATCATCACTATCAAAATCATGAATATTAAAATCTTTAAATATTGGAGAAGAATCAGTTAGTTCATTATTACCATAACTTTTTAATATCTCAAAATCTTCATTAGAGATTTCAGGTGAGATTAATAATTTCATTATTCCACCATTATTAATTAAACCTTCAATGCCTTTTGATGCTATTGCTAAACTAGAAGAACTAAAGAAACCTGCAATTCTAAAATATTTAACAGTTTGATTAAGCATTGGAATATAAAAAGAGTCCAATAAATCGGTTTTGTTTTCAGAAGTTTCATAGCACTTTTTAATTTCTAAATCTTTATAGCTCATAAGCACCCTCCTTACCAAACAATATTTTTTAATAGCGATTCATATTTAGTACCCTTTAAAATCAAATTAACCGCGTACTTTACATTAGATTTTCTTCTCTCGGCAGTTGAATCTGATAAATAATTTTTTGCAAGCAATGAATAATCACAATTTCCTTCTTTAGCCATCTTAACTATTAATTTAATAAAATTATTTCTAAGTAATAATCTACGAACAACATTTAATAAATCTTCTTTAGACATTCCTACAGAAAAATCTCCAAAAGAAGTATTGCTTACGTAAAAGCATCCTTCTCTGTTCAAATTAACTAAAGACAATTGATAAGCTAATTTTGAGTGATTTTCGCCATACTTCTTACAGGCTCCTTCTTCTTTAGAATTCATTATTAGCTTTCCTAATTCATTAAATGTTAATGATTTGCCTTTCATTTTAATATTTCTAGGAACTTCAAAAACGCCGTCTTCAAAATTGCTAAATTGTAAAATAATATCAGGATTAATTGAATTAGCATCAACAAATTTTATTGAATCAACCAATTTTTCAATAGACGTATCTAATATAACATTACAGAAGGTAACCAATTCACTTTTTGTTCCATTTTTTAATATGAAAGTTGATGGTTCAGTAGATGATAAAAAATCAGACAGAAACGACTGCTCAGATATATTATTAATTTTAACTTCATTCCAAATTTCGTAAAAATTCATATTTTTACCTCTATCTGATTCTTATATCTTCCATACGTATATCAAAGTATTTTTTAGCTATTTCAGGATATTCATTTTCAAAATCAAGCATTGCTTTATATGTTGAACAAGGTGTATCTTCCATTTTCTTGGGTTTTAGCATTTGATTGGCTATACAGAATTGTCTAAAACTCATTTTTTTAATAATGCTCGGTTGATTAGCCCATCTAGCAATAGCAACATAGAGAGCCCTGTATTTTGAGTCCTTCCATGGAGTTTCATTTTTGTTTTGGAATCTCATGATATAAGGCAAGCAACCATATCTTAGTAACAAATCAATTCTAACAAATGCATTCTCAATATCTTTTGCATCAGTACTTTCATAGCCAACTAAGACATAAAATTTAACACTTTTCTTTTTTGCAAATTCATTTATAAGTTCAAGCTTAGTTTTAATTAAGTTGTAGTCTGAAACTTTATCAAATGCAAATGTGTAATCACCATCGTACTTTGCACTAAACAACATCTCGGCTTTTTCCCTTGTTAAAATTCTTTCATCCAATCCTTGTTTAAATTTGAAAGGCCTGCCGGTAGCGATAAGTTCTTCTAAAATCTCTTTCCATTTTGGATAGCCAAAAAAATTATCATCCAACAAACAAATTTTCTTTCTCGATGGATCGAAAAATTCTTTTAAAGGACTGTGACAGAATACATGATCATACTTCTGATTAACACAGAACCCACATTTTCTAAAACATCCTCTAGTTACAAAACCAATTGAATATTCTAAATATTCTTTAAATTGTATTTTAAATTTCTTTTCATTGAACTCTAATCCACAAGATATAGCTTGATCTCTTGCTCTCTCAACTTCATCATTAATCCACTCATTATACAAAGTATAATCAGGCATATGATGTTCAATTTCATCAGGAAGATTTGGTGCTTTATCAAAAAAGAATCCTGTTCCACCAATATGAATATGAGGATTATTATTTAGCCAATTTTGATCGTATAAATATTCTGGACATGGTGTATCTGTAAAAACCTTAGAGATATAAACTTCATCATATTTTTTTAATTCATTGTAATTAGATAAAAGATGAACATCTGCTCCTTTTTCTTTCCAATATGCAGAAATTTTCTCACACACTAGATTTGGAAATCTATGTTTATCACGTCCTAATAAATCAGCATCTATTATTCCAATTTTCATGAGATCACTTCCTGTCTATTTCTAATTCGATATTGTTTTTCCTGCAAAGTTCTACAATCTTTCTTTTCATTTTAATTGTAGGCTCGAATACACCTTTTTCCCATCTACAAACAGATATATATGAGCTGCCAAGCAACTCTGCTAATTCTGATTGAGTTAAAATCAATTTTGTTCTAAGTTGTTTAATTAGATCTGCATAATTCATATCTATCACCAAATATATTCATAATTTTATCACTTTTTTAACGCTTTGTCCATTTTTCGAACTCATAAAGTTTTGTTTTTTTCTTTCGTTTTCTAACCTAATCAAACGTTTTCTTACCTGCACCTTACGTTTTCTTACCTGCACCTTCCGTTTTCTTACCTAGACCTTCCGTTTTCTAACCCCTTATAAAAAAGACACAAGGAACGATAAAGATTCATGGGTTCGAACCTAGATTGACGAAGAAAAATGCAAAAATAGGCTTAAAAGCAACAAAAAAAGGTCTGAAACCATTATTTTTTTGGTATCAAACCTATGCTTTCAATATGGGGCGGTTAATCAGAATCGAACTGACGAATGTCTGGTTCACAGCCAGATGTGTTAACCACTTCACCATAACCGCCATTGCATATTTCATTATACGTAAATTAATTTAAATGTAAAGAATAAAATGATTTTTTTCAAATTTTCTCATCTTTTATTTCTTTTTTAAAAAATATTGCTTTCGAAGAATATAATAAGTATAATCAATTCAGCAGGTCAAACATAAAATGCCGTAAATAATACATAACATTCACTAGTTACTATGTAGAAATGGGCACATTATGGTTTACTTAATAAATTTTTAGAAAGAGGTATTAGAAAAATGAGTGAGAAAATCAAATTTTTTGCTTTAGGTGGATTAGACGAATCAGGCAAAAATATGTACATTGTAGAAGTAAACGATAAAATTTTTATTTTAGATTGCGGACTTAAATACCCTTCCAAAAACATTACTGGTGTTGATGCAATATGTTCTGATATGAATTATATTATTCAAAATAAAGCTAGGGTAAAAGCTATCATCGTCTCACATAGTCATTTTGAGGAATGTGGCGCTATTCCAGTACTATGTAAATTTATCAATGTTCCTGTTTATTGTACTGAATTTACACGTATTATCATTGAACATTTCAATTCAGATTTTGAAATTAATACAAAGATTAACTATCACATAATTAGTCCAACATATAAGGAAGTAATTGATGGAGTACAATTCTCATTTACCCCATTAACTCACTCTGTCCCTGGTTCAGTATCTGTTAAAATACATACTTCTCAAGGAATTATTGCTTATATTCCTGGATTAATATTTGATCCAACAGCAGAAAGACCATTTCATACTGGATTAAAAGAATTACAATTTGGTGATAAAGATTCCTATTTAGCATTACTTTGCTCTTCATCTGGTTCTACTAAACAAGGTTATACTGTCCCAAAACATAAAATTAAAAAATTAATTCAATCACAATTTGATACTTGTGAAGGAAAATTAATGATTGCCAATTATTCATCCAATCTTTTCAATTTAAAAGAAATTTTTGATTTATGTGAAAAATATAATAAGACTGTCTTCTTATATTCTCGTTCTATGGATGATAAACGTTTACTTCAAATTAAGAATTACTTTGTTGCTCAAAACATTTGTTCACCAAATATTAAAATTGGTAAACTTGCTGACATCAATCGCGTTAAAGATAGCGATATTGCCTTATTATTCTTAGGTTCAGTTATTGATGTGTTTGACAAAGTAAGTAATTTCTTAGCTACCGATGGTAAAGAGTTACACTTCGAATTAACTTCTAAGGATGTATTTATCAACAACTGTATTCCTATTGCTTCTAAAGAAGTTGAAGCAGTTCAAATGCTTGATAATTTATACCGTACTGATATGAAGATACAAAATATTACTTCAAAAGATCGTACAGTCATTGCTCTTTCTGAAGAAGATATTAAACAATACTTAGTATTCTTAAATCCAAAATATGTCATTCCAGTAGATGGTTATTTTTTCGAATTAATGAATACCGCAAAAATAGTACTTAGTTCAAATAAAAAATATAATTATTCTAATATCTTAGTATTAGAAAACGGTGTACCAGTCACATTTGAAAATTCAGTAGCAAAAGCAGATTATGTTAATAAAATTGAAACTGCAGATATGTTTATCGATGGCATTGATATTGGTAACGTAGGTAATAATGTTGTGGAAGAACGTAACGAAATGTCATCAGATGGAATTGTCATCATGGGTATAGTTATTTCCAAATCCAAAAAAGCAATCGTGGGTGGTCCTGACGTTCAAATGAGAGGATTTGTCTTCTTAAAAGATTCAGAAAACATTTTAAGAGAGATTACAAATATTTTCGTAGAAAACATTCGTATTTACCTAACTGGTTACTATAATAAAAAGCAAGATATCTTAGATAAGATTATCGAACAATGTAATCGTTATATACGTAAAGAAACTGGAAAAAAACCAGTAATAATCCCTGAAATCATTGAAATCAATTAACATAAGTAGCGAAACTAAAATTTACAGTTTCGCTATTTTTTTGTAATAAAAAAGCCTTTTTTCAAAGGCTAATACATAAAATTATTTTTTAATAAAGAGAACTCCTAATGTACCTTGTCCACAGTGAGAAGTTACTACTGAACCCGCAACTGTAACAATAATTTCTTTAAATGAGAAGTTTTTGCTTACCACTTCTTTTATTAAAGAAACTACATCGTCACTTGCAGAAGCATGGGTAATAAATACTCTAGTATCATCATAAGATTTATATTCTTCTACTAAATCTAAAACATATTTTTCAATACATTTTTTTAGTGTGCCTCGATAATTTTTCTTTGGCACTAGTTTTCCTTCAACCATATCGATTGAAGGATGGATTTTAAATAAATTAGAAGCAAGTCTTGCCGCACCGGAACATCTTCCACCTTTGTACAAATATTCTACTGTATCGACGACGAAGCTAGTTTGAACATGAAATCTTTCTTCTTCCATTACTTGAACTATCTCTTCAAAAGATTTTCCTTCTTCTTTTAAATCACAAGCTTTTAAAACTAATAATCCTTGACCCGTTGAAAGATTTCTTGAATCAATTACCTTAACTTTTCCTTCAAATTCTTGACTTGCTAAAACAGCATTACTATAAGTTGAAGATAAATCGCTAGAAATTGTAAAGTGAATGATATAATCATATTCTTTTAAATTATCAAAAAAGAATTTTTGATAATCCATAATGGTATAGGCACTAGTTTTTGGAAGTACGCCTGTTTCTTTAACGTATTTAAAAATATCATCAGGAACGATGTCGATACCATCGCTATACTCTTTAGTGCCAAGTAGTACGTGTAAAGAAGTTTGCTTAATGCCCCTTTCACTTAATATCTCTTTAGATAAATCACATGTTGAATCAGTTGAAATTAAAATCTTTGCCATAGTTCTTCTTAAATCCTTTTCTTTTACCCCTAAAAATCATATATAAATAATTTTAACACTTAAAAATAACAATGCAATATTTTATAAACTATTTAATTATAAAATTTAGAAAAATTTTATACGATAAATTTTTATTTTTAAAAATAACTTCTTGAAAGTGGTTTTTTTTTGATTTTTTTCATTTTTGTATATACAAAAATCTCTTTAGTGATATAATATTTAGCGGCATAAAGTGAGGTACACAATGAAAGAAATTAGAAACATAGCAATTATTGCTCACGTCGACCATGGAAAAACTACTTTAGTCGACCAATTATTAAAATGTTCAGGCACATTTAGAGAGAATGAATTAACCTCTGATCGTATGATGGATAGCAATGATATTGAAAGAGAGCGTGGTATTACTATTTTAGCTAAAACTACCGCGATTAATTACAAAGACTATCGTATCAACATTCTAGATACTCCTGGTCACGCTGATTTTGGAGGTGAAGTTGAAAGAATCATGCATATGGTTGATGGATGTTTACTTGTAGTTGACTCTTTTGAAGGAACTATGCCTCAAACTAGATTCGTTTTAAAGAAAGCTTTAGAAGCAAAAGTAAAACCTGTGGTAGTCATCAACAAAATCGATCGTCCTAATGCTAACCCTTCTAAAGTCTTAGACGAAGTTTTAGATTTATTTATCGAGCTCGGTGCTGACGATGAATTATTAGAATTTAAGACAGTGTATGCTTCTGGTTTAAAAGGTACTTCTTCTTATGATCCAGATCCTGCTACACAACAAGAAGGAATGGGCCCTATTTTTGAAACTATTATTTCTGAAATTCCAGCTCCTTGTACTGATGAAACATTACCTCTTCAATTCCAACCTGCATTACTTGACTATAATGATTTTGTAGGAAAGATTGGTATTGGAAGAATTGCAGGAGGAAAAATCCATGTTAACGACCAAGTCACTTGCTGTCGTTTAGATGGAACTACGAAAAACTTTAGAATCCAAAAATTATATGGTTTCTTAGGATTAAAGAGATTAGAAATTGAGGAAGCTTCCGCTGGAGATATATGTGCTATCGCTGGTTTACCTGATTTATGTGTAGGAGAAACTATTTGTAATTTTAATGAATATAATCCTTTACCTTTACTTCGTATTGATGAACCTACTTTACAAATGACATTTGGTACAAATTCTTCCCCATTTTCTGGTAAAGAAGGAACTCTTTTAACTGCAAGAAAGATCGAGGAACGTTTATTTAAAGAAACACAAAGAGACGTTTCATTAAAGATTGAAAGAATTCCTAATTCTGAATCATGGATTGTTTCAGGTAGAGGCGAATTACACTTATCAATTTTGATTGAAAATATGAGAAGAGAAGGTTTTGAATTAGAAGTTTCCAAACCAAAAGTAATTATTAAAGAGATTGATGGTGTCAAATGTGAACCATACGAAGACGTTCAAATCGATGTTCCAGAAGACTATGTTGGTACAATCATGGAATCTTTAGGTTCAAGAGGTGGCGAACTAGGTCATATGGTATATGATGGTAATCAAGTTAAGTTAAATTATGTTATTCCATCTCGCGGTCTATTAGGATTTATGACTAATTTCATGACTATGACTAAAGGTTATGGAATTATTAATCACACCTTTAAAGAATATCGTCCTTGCTTAAAAATGAGTGTTGGAGAAAGAGCTATTGGAGTTTTAGTATCAACTGACCAAGGCCAAGCTACACCTTACGCAATTCAACACGTAGAAGAAAGAGGAACATTATTTATCGATCCTGGAACAGATGTATATGAAGGAATGATTATCGGTGAAAACAAATATGATTCTGATTTATGCGTAACTCCAGTAAAAGAAAAGAATTTAACCAACCAACGTTCTTCTTCTAAAGATACTACGGTAGTATTAAAAGGTGCACGTAAGATGTCACTAGAAGAATGTTTAGATTATATTAATACCGATGAACTAGTGGAAATCACTCCTTCTTCAATCCGTATGAGAAAAAAGATTTTAAATACTGCAGAACGTAAAAAATTCGAAGCAAGACAAGAAAAGAATGTATAACAAAAAGAGCTAATAAGAAATAGCATTTTAGATGATATTTTCTCTAAAACGCTGTTTCAAAACAGCTCTTTTTTTATGAGATAGTGATTTATTTCTTTTTAACCATTATGTTTAAGCAAAAACTTGTTCTAGTTTATAAGCAATTTTATCGATCGTTTCTTTTTCAAAAGGAGAAGAAATCCCTACTTTATTTAATACATCTTTAAAGCGATTATTTTCTCCATAACTAACAAGTTCGTTATATGTATTTCTTCCTTGTTCTAAAGGCATAGCATATATTTCTAACGCAGGAATAAGCGATGTTAAATAAGAAATATAGTATCCAGGTTGTTGATAGATATGAAGAATTCCCGTATAATCGAGATTTCCATATTCATCCATTCCAAAAGAAAATGGATATGTGGTTAACTGAGTGAATTTGTTAAATGCATTATCTAACATATTCTTAGTTAAATTAGGCGTTGTATATGCATAGTATTCAAGTTCAAATACACAAATTGAAGACTCAATAACCCATAAAGCATTAAATAAATCCATATTCACTAATTGGTGTGCGTCTTTTGAGCTTAAGAATTCATCATAATAATTAGTCATTAAATATTGTAAACCTTGCGAATGAATTTCTGCTAGTTCAAGAGACATTGAGGAAGTAGTTGCTTTATTTTCATCACCATACTTCATTCCATAATAATGTCCAAATTCATGAATTGTAGTGCTATAATCTAGTCCTGTTGAAGTTCTATTTATCATCATGAAATACGTATCTAAAGGAGTATAAGAAGAAACAAAACTCATTCCTACCTTGGAAGATCTAGTTTCAAAATTATATAGTCCATTCCCTTTTATATACGAAATAAGTGAAGGAGCTTCAGAAAATATATTCTTACAATATGATAGTGATTTCCATAAACTAGATTCAGTACTCACTATAGAATTTATATATTCTAAATCATAATACTTTTTAGAAAAATAATTGTCTTCACCAAGTTTCTTATATAATGATTTAATTTTAGATGAAGACAATAAATTTGAACATAAATCAAGACTATCTTGGACGCTATAATCTCTTCTATATATTTCATTATAGACATAATCCATATAAGAGTCATATCCAAGTTCTTTAGCGATTTTTTGACGAAGTTCCACTAAAGTGATGTACAAATCTTTTCTTTCACTGGCATTAGTTAATGAATTATAAGTTCCTACTAATCTTACCTCTTCATCTAATAGATTTTGAACATAATAACCATATATTGATCCGTTTAAAATAGAATCAACATCTTCTTGTGTAAGAGAAAAAACCACAGCTACATCATCTTTATAATTATCATCTTGTAACATTTCTTTTATTAACCTCTTCGCGCGATTAATATAAGCATTCCCTTTCATCTCACATTCATTGGCCGTATTGAGAGCTTTTTTATTATTTACATCTAAACAAGAGAAAATAAACGCTCTTTCATACGCTTTTTGTAAATCAAGAAATTCATTATAAAAGAGTAAGAATTTATTTTTAATATTAACTATGCTTTCCTTATCTTGGTATGCCCATTCTATATCTAACATCTTTTTTTCAATATTTTCAAAGTCAAATGGTTCTAGTTTTTGAGCATAAAAGAACTTAGAAGTATCGCAAGACAAATATTCGTCTACTAAAGAAGAACCAATCTTGGAAATAAAGTATTCTTTTGTCTCATCATTTTGTAATACATCTTGTAGAGCATTATAAAAAGATGTTTTTACTTTCCAATATAGATTTTCTAAATAAGAAGAGTTTTTATCATGATCTTCCTTATCTAATTCAAATGATAATTCATCTTTTTGTTTTTCTATTTCTTCTAATATATCAGTAACTTTTTCATAATGCGAAAACTTTTTCTTATTTCCTTCTTCATTTAATAATAAATCAATCTCTTTTTTATAAGTTTCTATATCAACTTTTGTTCTCTTGTTACAAGAGCAAAAAAGAATAGAAATTCCTACAAGAAACAATAACCCTTTCTTCATTTATATTACCTCTCCAATATATAAACCACTTAAGAACGCAATGCCGATATTATATCCTCCACATTCTCCATCTATATCAATCATTTCTCCACCTACATAGATATTATTATCTTTTTTTAATGAAAAATTATCATTAAGTTCATTTATTGCTATTCCACCTGATGTAACTTGTGAATTCTTAAATTCATATAAATCTTTAACTTCAAATCTACAGTTTCTAATATTTTCAACTATGTTTTTACCTAAAGATAAAATATAATCAGCGATTTCTGTGATAAAAATATTTCTTAAAGATGGATCTTTAATAGTAAGTTCTTTTAGTTTTTCATCGCTTAAAGAAGGACATAAATCTAAAGATATACAATAAGAAGAATAAGAAGATAAATGAAGTCGAGCTAGATATGAAGAAATATTAAAGATAACAATTCCTGATAATCCATTCTTTTTGAATAAAACTTCCCCTTTTTCTTCTTTAACAATATTATTTCCCTTCATTAATTTTACATTACAATATCTTCTTTTACCTTCTAAACGTAAGGAGAAGGAAGAAGTTGCAATTGGAGTTAAAGATGGAGTTAGTTTAGTAGTACTTACATTTAAATTATGAATAATATTATTGTAATTTATTCTATCATTATTAAAAGAAATTCCACCTATTCCAAGAACTAATTTATCTGCTTCTTCTTTTTCTAACAAAGAAGATACAATATATTTATTATTCTCTTTTATAATTTTTTCCACTTTAAAATTAGTTTTTACTTTTACTTGGTAAGAGTCAAGTAACTTATTTAAACAATAAATCATCGTGGAAGATGATTCGCTAAGTGGATAATATCTTCCTTCTTCATCATAATAATAAGATAATCCGACTTCATCTAATAATGAAAACAATCTATCTTTTAAAGAAACTAATTTTTTTACATATAAAGGAGAAGAATACTTGTTTTCATTTAAATTTGTATTAAAAAAATTACATCTTCCGTTTCCAGAGACTTTAATTCTTGATCCAATATTTTCATTTTTTTCAAGAAGAATAACTTCATATAAAGGATGATTTTTTTTAATACTAATCGCACTTAATATTCCAAAAGGACCAGCACCTATAACACAAATTTTCATAATTTCCTCCATGGGCCACGGCTTTGCCGAGCCCCTCAAACATTTTAGG
>SAMEA3663025__coassemble_304_pt1 | contig 57135 bp, 48 predicted proteins | sample SAMEA3663025__metabat2_high_PE_042 | metagenome-assembled genome bin SAMEA3663025 (sample SAMEA3663025) | pig gut metagenome | biome: pig gut; feature: pig-associated habitat; material: faeces | place: France | collected 2012
TACAAGCTACACTTGGTAATCAGAACCCCACGGGCTTGCCCGTGGGAGTAGTCAGACTTAGGATATAAAGGGGAAAATAATATGGACAATATTTTATTTTTTGAGGATACCATCAACGGATTTACTGGAACATTAGTTATTGCTCTTGTCATAGCAGGAGCATTGATAGTTTTAATATCCATATTTGCTTTTTGTGTATCTATTTATCTTACATTGAGTTATATTAAGTATAATCGAAAAAAGAATTCTTCTGGCGTTACAGGTGAAGAAGCATGTAGAAAAATCTTAGATGATAATGATTTAACAAATATAAAGATTACAAAAAATGGATCGATTTTATTTGGAAATAGCTATTCTCATTATTTTAAAAGAGTACGTTTAAGAAGATTAACTTATCGCAAGAAGAGTATTACTTCTCTTGCTATGGCAAGTCAAAAAGCTTCTTTAGCAATCCTTGATAAAGAAGGTGATGAGGATATGAAAAAACGAATAAAATTAACACCTCTTGTTATTTTTGGTCCCTTTGCCTTTCTTCCAATTTTGCTGATTGGACTTGTTCTTGATGTGTTATTCTTTAATTGTGAAGGATATATTACCATTATCTCAATCGTGTTAGGATTTGTAATATTTATTTGTGCATTTGTATGTGCCTTTATGGAAATTAAAACTGAAAAGAAAGCACAAATTAGAGCATTACAAATTTTAGGAGATAATGGCTTAGCTACAGAAGATGAAAGAAAGATGATGAAGCAATTATTTAAATTATATAATATCGAATATATCAACAATTTTGTGCTTGCAATTCTTGAAGTAATTTATGATATTTTAAAACTACTTTTATCTATAGCTACGAACGCTTCCGATAATTCATAAAAAAAAGAGGAAACCCTCTTTTTTTAGCGCCATATCCCCTTTTTAATTTTATTAATGGCGTAACTAATACCATCCTCATCACAAGAATGAGTGATATATTTTCCATGTTTTTTCACTTCTTCTGAGGCGTTTTCCATCACGATAGAAGTATGAGCAAAATCCAGCATTGATATATCATTATTACCATCACCAAAGGCAAATAAATCGTTTTGAGTTAAATTTAATGAATCTAATAATATCTTTAATGAAGTTGATTTCATTATACCTTTTGGAGTTATTTCTAGAAAAAACTCTGCGCTAGTATATGCCTCAATATATGGGAAGCGGTTTTTAAGTAGTCCTATAATTCCATTGATTTTTTCTGGTTTATCTGTGCCTAGTAATTTATTTACTCCATCACGAATATATAAATCAAGGGAAGGTACTTTCTTGACATTTACTCCTAAACATTTTTCTTCATAAAGCATATATTCATTTATCTCATCTGTCGTTAATATATCTTTATTCTTATATGTAATGGAAGAAATATTGTTAAGACTTAAAAAATCATGAATTTCTTTTGTTTCTTCATAAGAAAATTTTTTATCAAATATTATTTTTCCATCAGTTGGATTTTTGATTAATCCACCATTGTATGAACAAATAAATCCTCCGTTTTTATCTAATTCTAATTCCTGAGCAATAGGAAGAACTCCTTCATATGTCCTACCTGAAACTAAAACAATATGTGCTCCGTTATTGATTAATTCGAAAATAGCTTCTTTACTTGAAGGTAATAATTCTTTTTTTGAATTTACAAGCGTCCCATCTAGATCAAAAGCAAATACTTTGTTTTTTAGAAATTTATTCATTTTCATCACCATATTGATTATATACAGTATGTGTAAAAAAACATATAAATAATTGTAAAAAAGAAAAAGACGTTATGTTGGGAATAAATATGTTTATCTCTTTTTTTAGAATTTAACACCACATTTTGGGGATGAATTTTAAAGTTAAGATCCAAAATATTATGCTAGCATAGAAAAGGGTTTGCTTTTCAGCTTATAAATAAAGACGATTTTTAAAAGTATCATAAAATAGATTAACAAACAGCAAATCAAAATTCTTTTATTCATAATTTGTACTTTTTTTGGTCATAATCTCACTAAAATTATGCGCTAAATAAGAAAGGCAGATACATTACTTTTTGAAAGAATCAATAAATTTATTATAGACAATTTTTTATTATTTTTTTAGATAGTAAATCACTAATGATAAGAACAAAATATGTGATTGCTCCGATTAAAAATATAGCAATAGAAGGAAGAACAACTATTTTAATGAATGTAGATAAAATTAAGGAGATTATAAGCAACATGATATAAGATATCATTAATATTCCTAGTACTAAAATAAAGCTTTTTATAATAGTTCTAAATATATCATCTTTTTCCTTCTTATAGAAAATATTTTCTATTCTATCAATTTCTTTGTTTTTTAGGTTCTTTTGGACTATTAATGAGGCTAAAGATACTTCCATTACTATTGTTGAAACGATTAATAAAATAAAACTAAAGTCTATAATTTTGGCAAATGGAGTAAGATATTTATTAATTTGCATTATTTTTGAATTTATATCTAATGTTCCCTTTTTATTGATTTTATCTATTTGATCTGTAGTAATATTATTTTTAAATTGATAAATGCAACCATTACAATGTGAATTACTCACTTCTTTCAATAATAGTGAGTATAATGAAAAACTCATATACATATGATTGTTGAAATTATCCGAATCACTTTTTTCATATACCCCTTTAATAGGAATAATTAATTCTACGATATTGTCTACTTCTTCATTATAATATGTATATTTATATGTCCAATCATATGCATTTTGATATTTCTCATATAAATCATAACTGATATATATTCCTTCTTCATTATCAGACTCAAGAATAATTTTTGCTTTATCCTCATGATAAAAATTAATAAAACTAGATAGATTATCGCAAACAACGTATTCTATAGAACGCTTAATTACAGAGGTGACATTATTCGCAGGAAAGTCTAATTCAATTGTATTTAATAGAAATGGATAATATTCTTCCACATTATTTTTTGTGATAGAGGAATAGTAAGAAGCTTTTTTCTTACACTCGTCAATATAGGAAGTATTATTATCATCTTCAGTTTCAAATAATTCGAATATTTCGTTATCGTTAATGAAAGAATATTTGTTGGCGATTCCGTTTTTAAACGAGCTTATAGTCAATAATAAAATACCTGTTAAAAGAAGAAGTGAAAAAAATTGAAATACAAATGTTTTAAAAATTCTTTCAGGATATCCCACAAACTTACTTATCATTTTCAATCTTCTCATTTCTTATATAAAATAATTTATTAAAATAATTATCAAAATCATTACTATGAGTAACCATAACGATAGTTTGATTATATTTTTCAACAACTTCTTTTAATTTATTCATTACTTTTATGGAATTAGCAGGATCTAATGAACCAGTAGGTTCATCACATAATATTAGTTTTCTCTTTGTCATAATTGCTCTTGCAATAGCCACTCTTTGAGCTTCTCCTCCAGACAATTTATCAGGATATCGATGTATCAAATCTTCAATTGATAATAAATTAACGATTTCTTGAAAGAATGATTCATCCCACTTTTCTTTTGCGTTTTTTAAAGGCATCAGTATATTATCTTTAATATTTAAATATGGGATCAAATAAGGCTTTTGAAAAATATAAGCAATATTATTTTGCCTTATTTTTTCCAAATTTTTTTTAGTGACTAGTTGCCCTTCAAAATAATATTCACCATCGAATGTTTCTAATAATCCAAGTATAGATAATAAAGTCGATTTACCAGATCCAGACGGCCCTTTAATGCCTATAAAATCACCTTTTTCTACTTCTATTTGAGCATCAGTAAAAATAACTTTATCATATGATTTGTTTTTTATTTTCAAATTAATCATCATATTCCCTCCATGCATCTTGATTAGATATCTTGGATATTTCTGTCCTTGTTGTTACGTATATAGTAATTATGCTGAGTAACAAATTAATTACTAATGCAATAAGCAATAAACTATAAAAATTTCTCATAAATATCAAAAAAGTAATTAATATTGAAATGGTACTACCAACTGCAGCTACTAGAAAAATTGGAACACATATCGATTTAAGTAATTCATTTTTCTTCTTATAATATATGTAATTTATCAAGATATCATCTTTTCGTTGCATTATAAAATATCTATAAAATTGCACTAGAACCATTGATACGAAAATAAGAGGAATTAAGGATACTATAACAAATAATTTCATTTGCAGTTCACGTGCTGAAGAAGTATTGGATGATAAATAGGAACCCTCGCCAACTATGGTTTCATCCGAAATATCATTAAAAATGGAACTATTTTTAAGTTTTTCTGAAGCTGTATTATATATTGCATAATTAGGTGATTCAATATCATCAACTAAACAAATATATGGACAATCTACTTCTAAAGCAATAAACAAGTTATTAAGCGTATATTTATCAAAATAATTTTCATATTTAATTGTTGAAGATATGTTATTTACATTATTTGTGTATACAATATTTTTTTCTAATGTGACTTTGTTAAACTTAAATAAATAAACGAAAGTATCATCAATAAGAACCGGTAGCCCTTTATAATAAGCTTCCTTATTTAAATATAATATTTCTCTTGGTTTATCATCTATTTCAACATAATCAAAATAATATTCGCTTCTTAAATTATTTTCTTCCGTAGAATAATATTTATTTACTTGCTCTACTCCTTTAACAACATAAACATTTTTATTATCAAGAGATTTAGATAAACTAATTAATGGAGTTATTTGCGAGCAATAGAAAAATATTATTCCAAATATTAATAAACTTAATGATATATTAATCACATTAAATGATAAAAAGGAAAATTTGTTAGTTCTTATCGATTTAAAAAAATGCATTTTTCTTAATACTCCTTAAGTATATTTAACTTATAAATTCCCCTTGATGTATCACCAAAAGTATTATCATTGTAGCAAAATGTAGTTACATCAGCAATATAGTAACGACAAATATAATTTTCTTTAACTGTACTATTAAGTTTGCTCCACTTTCCAAATAAACCTTGTTCTTCTATATATGATGGTTTAACTTCACATTCTAAAAAATATGAAACACGTTCGAAGTTTCAAAAAATAATAAAAAAGATGTTATATTGGAAATTAGTTTTATTATCCAAACAACATCATATTTTTATCATAAACTTTATCTTAACTGTTTATCGATTAAGGCTGTAACATCATCTTTAGAAATCTTTAAAGATAGAGACAATTCATCGATTAATCTGTTATTAGCATTTTCAAATGTATCTTGATCAATAACTCCTATGAAACGATTGTTTTTAAGCTTTTCTTCACGTAAGATGTATAACTTCTTAGCTAAAAATGCAATATCATAAATATTACCAGTTGTTAATAGTCGGGCAAATTCATCTCTACGCGATTTAGAATCAACAACAAGATTATTATCAATGCCTTTCATATATTCAATTAGTTTATTAGCTTCTTGTTCGCTCATAATATTTCTAATAATATCATTTTCGTTAGTATATGGAACATAAATAGTAAGCTTATTATCTTTTGATGGCGTGACTTTATAATATTTTCTATTAGCTATCGTAACAATATCCATGATTTCACAAATTCCATGTACTTTATGAACTACGTATTCTCCTATTTGAAACATATATCACCTTTTGTGCCATGTTATTGTTTGGCAGAGCCTTTCTTACTTTAATATTATATCAAATGCAACAAAAAAAATCAAGTTTAAAACTTTTCGCGGTTTTATACTATATATAATGGATATTTGATAATATATATAAAAAATATCTGTTTAAATTTACAAAATATTTTAAGAAATTTTACAAATAATTAAACTATTTTTTTCCTTTTATTCTAGGAAGGCGATATTATTTTTATATTTTTTGCAATCTTTTCTTTGATTATTCTTCCTTCTTTTGACAAGTAATAAATTCTTATATATCCTTCGTCTTTATATACAATATATTTCTTTATGCCAACTTCTTTAATAGGAACAAACATACCTATATCTTCATTACTTTCAATATTTATATCTATTAAATTATTTATTCCTTTTTTGAGAAATAATACATAGCGATAAGAAGAAAAGTAACTTTCATATTTTTGTTTATGAAAAAAGAAATCATCTCCATAATTAAATGTGACGCAAATTAAGGTGGTATCATTTTTTTTGCTAGCAGTTACTAAGGTTCTTTTTGCTTTTTTGGTATATCCAGTTTTACCGCTTATACAATATTCATAATCAAATAGTAATCTATTTTTATTTTTCCACATCCCTTTTACAGGTGTTTTATAGTATTTTGTAGAAGATATTTGCACAAACATTTCATTGCTAAGTGCATATTTCATCAATAATGCCACATCGTAAGGAGTAGAATAATTCCCTTCATCGTATATATCTAGACCAGTTGGATTATTAAAAGTAGTATTCAACATTCCTATTTCTTGTGCTTTTTGATTCATTAAAGAAACAAATTCATCGACTGAGCCACTTATTTCTTGGGCAAGAAGAACAGCCGCGTCATTTCCACTTCTTAATAATAGGCCATATATTAAATCAATATAGGTAATGGTACTACCTCTTTCTAAATAAAGGGAAGAACCTTCGATAGTATTAATAATATCATTAACCGTAATTACTCTAAAATAAAGTTCTTCATATTCTAAAGCAAGAAGAGAAGTCATGATTTTAGTAATAGAAGCAATTGATCTTCTTTGATGATAACGATTACCCTCTAAAATATCTCCTCCTTGATCCATAACTATATAGTTAGAAGGATATGAAGCAACTTCATTACTTTTAGTATAAGGAAAAATATTAATAAAAAAGATAATAAATAAACTTACAATTATTTTCATACTAAACTATATGAGAATGATTGTTATTTTATAACAAGAGATGTAATTTATTTATTATTAGTACTAAAGAAAAATTATTTTTATTGATTTACAATAAAAATATAATGCAATAAGATTTACAACACTAGATGCAATTTGTAAAGCGCTAGATGTACAACTGGCGATATACTTGAATATGTGGAAGATGAAGAAGCAAAATAATGCTTCTTTTTGCAAAGAAAAAGAATGTAATCTTCTTCGCGGTATTTTGGAGGACTATAGGAAGATTACATTCTTATAAACATATTTTATTCTTCGTTAAATAAAGGAGTTGACATATATCTATCTCCTCCATCTGGAAGAATTACTACAATGTTTTTACCTTCATATTCTTTTCTTTGTGCAATTTCAAGAGCAGCTTTAAAAGCAGCACCAGAAGAAATACCTACAAGTATTCCTTCATTATGAGATAACTTTCTACTATAAGCGAAAGCATCTTCATTTTCAACTGTTATCACTTCATCAAGAATACTTCTATCTAAGGTATCAGGAACAAAGCCAGCACCGATTCCTTGAATCTTATGAGGACCGCTTTTGCCTTTAGTTAATACAGGAGAAGAAGCAGGTTCAACACCAATAATTTTTAAGTTAGGATTTTTTTCTTTTAAAAATTTTCCAGTACCGCTGATGGTACCTCCAGTACCAATACCTCCTACAAGAACATCGACTTTTCCTTCTAAATCGTTATAAATTTCTGGGCCAGTTGTTTTGTAATGAGCTAATGGATTACTTGGATTATTAAATTGTCCTGGAATGAATGCGTTTGGATTTTCTTCTTTGAGTTCGTTAGCTTTTTCAATAGCGCCTTTCATACCTTTAGTGCCATCTGATAAAACTACTTTTGCGCCATATGCTTTCATTAGATTTCTTCTTTCAACTGACATTGTATCAGGCATAACAATAACAGCTTTATATCCTTTTGAAGTAGCAATTGCTGCAAGTCCAATTCCAGTATTTCCAGAAGTTGGTTCAATAATTAAAGTATCTTTGTTAATAAGTCCTTTTTGTTCTGCATCTTCAATCATTGATTTAGCAATTCTATCTTTTACTGATCCTGTTGGATTAAAATATTCAACTTTTGCATAAATATTTGCTTTTGTATTATTACTTTTATTGATTTGAACTAATGGAGTATTTCCAACTAGTTCACTAATTGATTTATATATAGCCATTTTAATTTTCTCCTTTTTATTTATTAATTTATTTGTTTGCTTATATTTTTATAAACTGATTGATAAATCATAATTTATATTACAACATCGAAAATCTAATTTAATATATTTCATAGTATTCCTACCTTTTTACTAGGTATTATATACTTTTATAAAATAAATTCAATAAAAAAATATATTTTGTGTGAAAAAATTAAAAGACTAAAAAAAGGCCGATAAGGGAGATTGCTAAAAACATATTTATTGATAAAGTCGATGAAGCTGATAAAGATTTTCTTTCTGTGTAAGCCAATTTACTTTATTATTTATCAATATTTATAAAAAAAGCTCTTATTTTCATTATTTTATCCTATTTATATTTAGTATAGATAAAAAATGAATTATAAGAGCTATATTATATAGAATAATTATCGATAGATAATTCATCAACAAAGTCTTGTAATGATTTAGATGAAAGATATTCTTTTATTATTTTGTAATATCCCTTCCAAAAACCAACAGTTGAACAAATAGAACATCGTGAACAAGAATAGTTTTCATCGACCAAGCATTGAACAGGAGCAAGTGTTCCTTCTGAAGCCACTAAAACATCATAGGCTGTAATTTTTTTTGAGTCTTTAGAAAGACGATAACCTCCATTATTACCACGTAGTGAAACTAATAAACCAGCATGAATCATGGATGAAATAATATGCTCTAAATACTTTATGGATATATTTTCTCTTTTTGATATATCTTTTATTGTCACAAGCGTTTCTAAAGAACTATATCTTGCAATATCAATCATAGCTCTTAAAGCGTATCTTCCTTTGGTAGAAATCATTTTCACTACTCTCCTTTATTTTTTAATACATCAATGAAAGCTTCTAATTCTTTCCTTGAATGAAATTTAATGGTAATATTTTTTTCTGTTATATTGATTTGACAATTATGTGATGAAGCAAGTTCGGCAACAATATCTTGATACTTATCTGGTTTTTTTAATTTTTTGACAATACGTTCAATCTCTCTTACAGATACTCCGCCATTTATCATTTTATTTAATAATTCTTTTTGTGTAGGTTCATCAAGACCTACAAGAACGCGAGCTTGACCATAGGAAATTTTTTCTTTTTTTAATGCTAATTTCACTTCTTCATCTAAAGTTGCTAAGCGTAGAATATTATTGACTTGAGAAATAGATTGCTTGGAAATTAATGCGATATCGGATCTTTTTACATGATAATCTTTAGTTAATGTTAAGTATGTATAAGTTTTATTTAAAATATTATCATGAAGTTTTTTATGTCCACGTGATAAAACCATAAATATAGCTAAATTATCGCTTATATCCGCTATAACAACAGGAATCGTGGCTAAGTGCAATTTTTTTGCTACATAGAAACGTTTATATCCAGAAATAACTTCATAATATCCATTCTTACCTTCTCTAACTAAAATAGGATTAACAACGCCATTATTTTTGATAGAATCTGTTAAATCTTTTAATCTTTTATCTGAAAAAAATTGATGAGATGAAAAAGGATTAAAACGAATTTTATCAACAGGAATTGTTTCTCTTCTTTGAGCTTTATAATCTTGTTCAATTGAGGATATGACATCATTATCTTGATATTCATTTATTAAATCTTTTAAAGATTTTCTGACATTCTTATTCATTAGATAAAATTTCCTTTGCTAAAGAAATATAGGCTTGTGAACCTGTTGCACTTGGTCTAAAGAAAATAATAGGTTTACCTCTTGCTGCAGCTTCAGCTATTGATACATTACGAGGAATTTCTGTGTTAAAAGTTTTTTCTTGGAATAAACCACGTATTTCACTAGTTACTTCGGTAGCTAAACGAACTCGTGCATCATACATAGTCATTAAAAAACCGAGTATTTCTAAATTTTTATTATATTTACTTTGTACTTTAGAAATTGTTGATAAAATTTGAGCTACTGCTTCAAGAGCAAAATATTCACATTGTACGGGAATTAAAACCGAATTAGCAGCACATAGAGCATTAAGGCAAAGAAGACCTAAAGAAGGAGGACAATCAATGATAATATAATCATAAGATTTTGTCAGATTATTCAATGCATTTTTTAATAAATAGAAAGGTTGAGCTACCCCTTGAATATGTGATTCAATCATTGCAAGTTTTAAATTCGCTGGTAATAAATCAATGTTTGGAGTTTGTGTTTTTCTAATTATTTTATTAATATCACCATTTCCAACAAGAATATCCATAATTGTATTTTTTAAAGTGGTTGAGTCTATTCCTACTCCTCGACCACAATTACCTTGTGGATCCATATCAATAAGAAGACAAGTTTTTCCAAAATGAACAAATGCTCCCGCGAGGGATATTGCGGTTGTTGTTTTGCCAACCCCACCTTTTTGGTTAGCGACAGCGATAATTTTTGTCATAACTTCTTTTCCTTTCTATAATGGATGTTTTTTTATTTGCCCATAGTTTCGTGGATATTTACTATTTGTTTTCTTTATTTTTTGTAAGAAAATATTAGTTCTTGCATCTTTACTTGTAGGAAGATGATCACTTATAACTGAATCAAGATTAAAGTCTAAAACGTGAATAGCATTACTTGCTTCTTTTATTTCTTCTAAAGCTATTTTACCTTTTAAAGCGATGAAATGACCATTGATTTTAATTAATTTTGCACAAATTTCTAATAGAATATTTAATTTAGCCACAGCTCGGGCAATAGCAAAATCATATTTTTCTTCATTCTTGATGCAATATGTTTCTCCTCGGTCATTAATAACTTTAACATTATCAAGTTTTAATTCATCAATAACAGTATTTAAAAAATTGCAGCGTTTGTTTAAAGGCTCTAATAAATCAATTTTTAATTTTGGATAGCAGATAGCAAGTACAAGGCCAGGGAAACCCGCTCCTGAGCCTACATCAATACCATATTTATTATCTAAAGGATATTTAAAAGAAAAAAGAAGGCAATCTAAAAAATGTTTTTCATATACTTCTTCTTCTTCGACGATTCCTGTTAAGTTCATCACTTCATTATATTTACATAATAAAAGATAATACTTTTGAAGGTTTTCTTTTTGCGTAGAAGATAATATTAGACCATTTTCTTCTAAATAGAGATAAAAATCTTCTTTTTTCATTACTTATATGCCTTTCTTAATATGTAGTAATAGCATTTCAATATCTGTAGGATTTACTCCTGAAATTCTACTAGCTTGACCGATGGTATGAGGATGAACTAGATCGAGTTTTTGCCTTGCTTCTAGCCTAAGTCCATCAAGGGAAGCATAAGAGATACCTTCTGGTATTTTAACTTTTTCGAGTTTAGCCAGTCTTTCTGCATCTTTCTTTTCTTTTTCGATGTATCCTTCATACTTAATCATAACTTCTAATTGCATTTCACTAGTTTCATCTAATAAAGGAAGACCATCAACAAATTTTTTTAAATCACATAATTTAACATTTGGTCTTTTTAAAATTGATGAGGCACTTGGACCTCCTTGATATTTTTCATAACCTAAATTATGCATATATGCTACAAAATCTTCTTTCATTCCCATAAATGTAGAGTCCATAATTTGCTTGGCAATTTGTAGATTTTCTTTCTTTTTTAAGAAATCATTATAAACTTCATCACTTACTAATCCAATTTCATGACCGATATCTCTTAAACGTAAATCGGCATTATCATGTCTCATTAATAAACGATATTCAGCACGGGAAGAGAGCAAACGATAAGGTTCTTTCGTTCCTTTTGATACCAAATCATCAATCATAACGCCAATATAAGCTTGATCGCGACGTAAGATTAAAGGATCTTTTCCTAAAATTTTTAAGGAAGCATTAATACCTGCGATAAGGCCTAATGCCGCTGCTTCTTCATATCCAGAGGTTCCACATATTTGACCGCCGATATATAATCCTGAATATTTCTTTAATTCAAGAGTGTAATCATATTCAAAAGAGGCGATAGCATCATATTCAATAGCGTAAGCATATTTAATGATTTCAGCATGTTCTAATCCTTTTAAGGAATGAACCATTTCCTCTTGAACCTCTTCTGGCATCGAAGTTGAAAAACCTTGTAAATATATTAAATCTGTGTGAATAGATTCAGGCTCGATGAATAATTGGTGACGTGGCTTATCCGCAAAACGAACAATTTTATCTTCAATAGAAGGACAATAACGAGGACCTACTCCTTCAAGAGGATTAAGTTCTCCTTCTTCATTTTCAATTCCTCCAAATCTTCCTGAATCTTGTAAATGATCTCTTATAATTTGATGTGTCTTTTCATTTGTATATGTTAAATAACAAACAATTTGCTTATCTAAAGGAACATATTCTTTAGTCTCATATGAGAATGCTAAATTGCCTTTAGTGCCGTATTGAGGCTCTAAAACAGAATAGTCAATAGAAGAAGCTTTGATTCTTTGAGGAGTACCAGTTTTTAATCTGATGATAGAGATACCCATATCTTTTAGATATGGTGATAATCCTAAAGATGGTTCTTCTCCATCTGGACCACCCGTAAAAGCTGTATGTCCACGAATAATCTTACTTTCCATATATGTGCCGGTTGTTAAAATAACAGCCTTGGAAGTTATTTCTTTTTCATTAATTCTAACTCCAAAAACTTCATGATCATTATGTAATAAAGAAGTTACCATTCCTTCAAGGATGGTCAGGTTTTTACAGTTTTGTGCAAATTCTTGCATTGCTTTTGGATAATCTAATTTATCTTCTTGGGCTCTTAAACATTGAACGCCAGGTCCTTTTCCGGTATTGAGCATTTTCATTTGAAGTTGCCCCTTATCCGCGGCTTTGCCCATCATACCACCTAAAGCATCTATTTCTCTAACGACGATCCCCTTTGCAGAACCTCCAATAGAAGGATTACAAGGCATATTTGCCATCATTTTTTTGTTTAAAGTGATAAGAAGAGTTGATAAACCCATATGTGCAGAAGCGAGGGCCGCTTCCATACCAGCATGTCCTCCTCCTACTACAATAATATCGTAATCCATATTAACCAACGCTTCCTTCCATATCCATCTTAATAAGTTGATTTAATTCAACAGCATATTCCATTGGTAGTTCTTTAGAGAAAGGCTCGATAAATCCCATAATTATCATTTGTGTTGCTTCTTTTTCGCTTAAACCACGAGACATTAAATAGAATAATTGTTCTTCGTTAATCTTAGAAACTGTAGCTTCATGTTCTAGATATGAAGTATTATTCTCACAGATATTAGTAGGTATTGTATCAGAAGCAGAAATATCATCAAGAATTAAGGTATCGCATTCAACATGCGATTTAGAAGAGGCGGCATTTTTACTCATAAACACTTTTCCACGGTAATTAGCAACTCCTCCATGTTTGACGATTGATTTGGAAATGATGGTTGAGGTTGTAGATTCCGCTAGATGGATCATCTTAGCACCAGCATCTTGATATTGACCTTTATCAGCAACAGCAATAGAAATACATGTTCCTTTAGCTCTTGGGCCATTTAAAACGCAAGCAGGATATTTCATATTGACTTGTGAGCCAATATTTCCATCAATCCATTCCATTAAACCATCTTCTTCTACTAGCGCTCTTTTAGTTACTAGATTGACGATATTGTTAGACCAGTTTTGAATCGTGGAATAACGGCAACGTCCACCTTTTTCAATATAAATTTCAACTACAGCAGCGTGAAGAGATTCTTTAGAATAAATAGGCGCAGTACAACCTTCAACATAATGTACATCAGCACCTTCATCAACGATGATTAATGTTCTTTCAAATTGTCCCGATTTTTCATTGTTAATTCTAAAATAAGATTGTAATGGTTTTTCTAGTTTAACTCCTTTTGGAACATAGATAAAAGAACCTCCTGACCAAACAGCTCCGTTTAAAGCGGCAAATTTATTGTCTTTATATGGCACTACTTTATTGAAATATTTTTTAAATAATTCAGGGCAAGTTTTTAAAGCCATATCAGTAGAAAGGAAAATGACGCCTTTATCTTCCACTTCTTTTAGCATATTATGATAAACTACTTCGCTTTCGTATTGAGTGGATACACCCGCTAAATACTTTTGTTCAGCTTCAGGAATTCCTAACTTTTGGAAAGTATTCTTAATTGTTTCTGGCACTTTGTCCCAAGATTTTTCTTCTTTATCAGAAGGACGAATAAAATATGTGTAAGAAGAAAAGTCTAAAGAACTTAGATCTGGGCCAAAAGAAGGTAAAGGAAATTCTTCAAAAGCTTTTAGTGATTTTAAACGGAATTCTAACATCCATTCTGGTTCGTTTTTTAAAGAGGAAATCTCTCTAACAATATCTTCATTTAAACCGATATTTGTTTTTTTAACTGATACATCTTCGTTTTTAAAACCATATTTGTAATTTTCTGGATTTGATATTACTTTTTCAATTTTATCGTTCATAAATATCCTCCCCGCTTAATATTTTTCTAACTCCGTTAAAACCTATAGTCGCACATTTAATGCGTGAAGGTTGACGAGAAGTATTCATAAAAACAATAGCTTCATCTAATATTTCTGGATCATATTCTTTACCGGTAATCATATTGACATAGTTATCGATAATCTTATTGCCTTCCTCTACAGTTTTACCTTTTAAAAGTTCACTCATTATAGAAGTGGAAGCGCAAGAAATAGCACATCCTGTTCCATGCCAACAAACATCTTCAAAAACATTATTGACAATTTTAATTTGAATATAAATTTTATCGATACAACTAGTTGAGTCCATATAAATTGTTTGATAAGAATCATCACCTTCGCGTTTGTTTCTAGGATTTTGGTAATGATCCATAATGATTTCTCTCATCATTTCTTGACTAATTGAAAAATGCATCTAAAAAGTCGCCACCTTCCATAAGTGCTGAAACAAAAGCATCAATTTCAGCATAAGTGTTATAAAAATATAAACTAGCTCTACAAGTAGCATCAGTACCGAAACGTTCCACTAAAAGTTTGGCACAGTGTTGACCAGAACGAATACATATTCCCTTTGAATTAAGTAAAGAAGATTCATCTTGGGCATGAATTCCTTTGATATTAAAAGTGACGATGCCGGTAGAAGCTTTTTCGTTATAGAGAATAATATTAGGTACTTGTTTAATTTTCTTGATTAAATAAGCTCTTAATTCTCTCTCGTATTTTTCGATATTCGACATGCCGATCTTTTCTAAATATTTTATCGCTGCTCCTAAACCGATTACTCCTTCGATATTTTGTGTTCCTGCTTCAAATTTGGTAGGAGGTAAAAGAAGGGAAACATCTCCACATAAGGAGAATGTAGAATTCATTCCTCCTCCGAGTAATAATGGGTCAATCTTATCTAATAATTCGAATTTTCCATATAATACACCAATACCTGTTGGGCCACACATTTTATGACCAGAGAATGTTAGAAAATCTACATCTAAATCTTTGACATCAATCTTCATATGTGGAACAGATTGAGCCCCATCACAAACAAATATTGCTCCATATTCGTGAGCGATTTTACATAGTTCTTTAATGTCATTTTCAAAACCTAACACGTTGGTGATATGTGCTAAAGATACTATTTTTGTTTTTGATGAAATTACTTTTCTAAGATTCTCAGGAGTACATTTTCCATCTTCGTCTAAAGGTATGTAAGATATTTTACATCCAATTTCATCTTTAACTCTAAACCAAGGAAGAACGTTAGAAGCATGTTCTGCTTCGGTTAATAAAATTTCATCATCTTTTGTTAGAAATTTTTTCCATCCATAAGCTATGACATTTAAACCCATTGAGGCACCTGAAGTAAAAGCAATCTCGGTCTTTTTTGCTCCGATGAAGGAAGCGACGATTTGTCTACTCTCTTCATAGGCTTCATCAGCTTTGTATGCAAAATCATAGTCGCCTCGATGTGTATTCATTGAATAATTTTCATAATAATCTTTGATTGCATCAATGACGCAATATGGTTTTAATGTAGTAGCGGCATTATCAAAATAAATAAAGTCTTTATTTTGCATTTTTAATCCCCTTAACATAGGGAAATCTTTTCTAATTTGCGTTACATCAAACATTTTACATCCTCTTTTCTATGCTTTGTTTGATTTCCTCTAATACTGTTTCTTCCTCAAAGAAATTCAATATTGGATTCAAATAACCTAAAGTAATTAGTTTCTTTGCTTCCTCTTCATCTAATCCACGTGACATCAAATAGAAGATGTGATCTTCATTGATTTGTCCTACTACAGCAGCGTGAGATGCTTCAACATCGTTTTCATCGATGCATAAAGTTGGAGAAGCTTTTGCTTTACAAGTTGGATCAAATACCATGATTTTAGCACTTTGGTGAGTGGAAGAACTTTTTGCGCCTCTTTCAATAGAAGAAGTTCCTAAGAAATACATTTTTGATTTATCTTCACAAACACCATAATTTTCCATCTTTGCATATGTATGAGGAGCGTAGTGATAGAATGAAATAGTGAAAGATTTCTCATCTTCTTTTGTTGATAAAGAAGCTAAATTCCAAGTGGCATAAGCTCCTTGACCTTTTAGTGTACAATCAAAAATAAAATTTTTACTTCCATAAGAAAAATCAGCAAATGCGCCTTTGAAGAAAGAATTGTTTTGTAAGAATACATCATATTTTGCTTCTTTCCCTTCATAGAAAGAAGCTAGGCATAGATAAAGTTTTGCATCGTCAGAAAGATTATATGTGACTTTGATTCCATTAGGTTCACCAACTTCAATCACCTTAACTTCTTCTTGACCATGAATATTGACGATAACTTCTTTTAAAGTGACATTGTTCCAGTTAATTCGTATGTTTGTTTTAGTGGTAGCATCAATATCAAAAGTAATTTTTTCTTTTTCTTGAACACTTTTGATATTATCCGCTTTATATTCGAATAAATTTATCATAATGTACACCTATTTTCCTTTTGTTGCTTCTCTTGTTGCACAAACACCGATGGAAGTTTTATTCATCGAATTATCTTCTTTTTCGATTTCAATGCCTAATTCATATTTAATCCATTCATAACCTTGAGTGTCGATTCTATCGATAATTTCTTTACCACCTTCTACCGCGATTTTACCATTGATCATAACCGCAACTCGTGTAGGTTGAATTAATTGATAAAGTCTTGCATAGTGAGAAATAACTAAAAAAGACATTCCTTTTTGTTGACATTCTTTAATCGCATCAGAAACACATACTAAAGCATCGACATCAAGACCTGAGTCAATTTCATCTAGCATTGATAAATCTGGGTTAAAAAGTAACATTTGAAGGATTTCATTTCTTTTTTTCTCTCCACCTGAAAAGCCTTCGTTTAAAAATCTTTGCGCCATATCCATAGAGATATGCATCTTTTTAGAAGCGGATTCTAAAGAACGATAAAATTCAAATAATTTAATAGGATTTTCTCTTCTTGCATTGATTGCTGCTTTCAAAAAATCAGCGTTAACAACACCTGGAACTTCACTTGGATATTGCATCGCTAAGAAGACACCTTTTCTAGCTCTTTCATCTACTTTCATGGCTAAAACATCTTCACCATCGAGGGTAATGGAACCTTGAGTTACTTTATATTTTGGATTCCCCATTATAGCCGCTAAAAGGGTTGACTTTCCATGTCCATTAGGACCTAGTAAAGCAATTGTTTCATTGGCATTTATAGTAAGGTTAACACCTTTTAAAATTTCTTTATCTTCTACACTAACGTGTAGGTCTTTTATAATTAATTCTTTCATAAAAATCTCCTCAATCTTTATTATTCTACACTAATGAGGGAATATATGAAACACTTATTTTATTTTTTATAAAAAAATATAATAAATTTAGTTAGTTTAATCAAGATGGAAATAAAATTAACTATAAAGAAAAAAAGAATGTCATTTCTTTGAAGAAAATAATAAACAACACTACGAAAAAAGCTTTAAAAACAATATAAAAAGGCGAAAAATATAATTTTCGCCTGCGCCACATTTTTTTACCAAGTACAACAGGATGTAGAGTTGTTTGAACCCCATCCACAGCCGATAATTACAAGTAAAATAAATAGTACTAAAATTATGGCAAATGCACTTGCGGCACCATTATTTACGTTCATCTTTTTCTCCTCCTAAACATGTCTAGATGCTATCTACAAAAGCATCCAAAAAGTGCTAATAAGATAAACAAAACTAGGATGAATGTGAATGTGTTTCCACCGATCTCATTCATAGATAATTCCCTCCTTTTGTTTTCAATTTAGATTATGATTATTATTGTTAAAATGATAATAAATAATGAAAAATAATCAAAAAGTGCCCATATTTAGTTTCAATTTATTACGTAAACTTGCTCTTATTTATATAAAATATAAATTAATCTTTTTTTTCTTGAAATAGCGAAGGATTTCAAGTAGAATAATATCGCTATATTTTAATATAGGAGGAGGAAATACTTTTATGAATAAACGTATTATTACGTTATCACTAATGGGTTTACTCACACTTGGAACACTAACTGGTTGTTCAGATGTTAAAGCTGAAAAAGTTACAACTGATGGACAAACTAAAGAAGTTATTGTTAAAGTTGGAGATAAGAACTATACAGCTGATGACTTATTTGCAGAATATTCAGGAACTACATCTGGTGCATCAGCATATTACAATGCTATCTATGATGTTCTAATTAGAGAAGCACAACCAATTACAACAACAATTACCAATGCTGTAAATTCAAGAATTGATGATTTTACAGAAAAAGCTAAAGAGCAAGCTTCTAACAATTCCACAACATATAAAACAGAATTATCTGCTTTATTAGAGGAAGAAGGAGTAGATAATCTTAAAGAACTAAGAGAGATTTATACTTTAGACGAACAAAAGAAAGTTTATGAAGATAAATATTATGATGATAATATGGATTCATTGAAACTTGAATATCTAGCTACAAAAACTCCATATCACGTTTCACATATCTTAGTTAAAACAGATAATGCAGGAAGCTCTTTATATAAAGGTACAATTACTGCAGCTGAAGCAACAAAGATTTCTTCTGTTATTAATTCTTTAATTGATGACAAATTCACATTTGGTCAAGTAGCTAAAGAAAACTCAGAAGATAATAGCGGTGAAACTTCATCTGCTTCTTATTTTGGTGATTTAGGTATTATGGATCAAGATACAAGCTTTGTTCCAGAATTCAAATACAATGTATTTGCATATGATGCATACTTAAATGATAATGTAAATATCAAGCCAAGAGTTGAAGGAGAAACAATTGAACAAGAATTGAATTTAGATAAAGAATTTAATTTCAATTATGATGGTGCTTCTACAAATACAGTATCAGTTAAAAAAACTTTATCATCAGTTAACGAAATTCCATATAAAGTCGTTGATTATCTAAGCACATTAACTGAAGAAACACCAAAAGTTATCGGAAATGTTAAAACTTATAAAGATGCAAACGGCAACGTTAAGGACGTTGATGATTCAGTCTATCCAAGAAATATTATATTCAATACATACTTTAACGATCATGGTATTTCTGTAATCACAAATGAAGGCTATACAGGAGATTCAACTAAATTCAAATTATTCACAAGATTAAGTGAAAAACCAATCTTAACTGATGGTAATAATAATCCTATCCTTGTTACACGCGCTGGTTCTTCATACCAAGGAATTCACTTCATCACAATTAATAAATCACCATTTGATGGTAATGATGGAGATATGTTAGCTTACTATTCAACAGAAAACATTCCTTCTACATCAACTGATGTTTCTAATGATAAGAGATTTATTACTGCAGTTGCATCAAACAATTCTACATATACTGAACGTGCTAAGAAAGTTAAAGATGCTGTTAAAGGATTTGATCCATATTTAAATTATCGAATTTATGAAGATTTAGTTGCGGAATCTAATGTTGAAATTAAAGAAGAAGTTAAATCATTAATTAGTAAATATATCAATTCTCAACGTGCACAAACTGCATATACTAATGAAGCATCTACAACTGCAGCTTTAAAATCATTTGTTCAATTATTACAATTACAAGATGCAGAAAAAGCAGCAAAACAAGTAACATTCAAAGATATTAATCATGGCACACAAAAACTATTTGATGATATCCCAGAATGGTTATTAGCATAGGAGGAACCAAAAATGAAAAAGACATTAAAAAATTTATTAGTTCTTTCTGTAGTTGGCTGCGGATTAGTATTAGCTAGCTGTTCTTCAGTTCAAGCTAAACCTAATGGACTAGATGATAAACTTGTCAATTTTACAAAAGACAATACAGAATATTTTAGAAATTCATACGAATTATTATTTGAAAACTACTTAGATGCTGGATCATCTTCATCAACAATATTAACAAATTTGATTAATATTATTGCTGAAACAGAATTACCTGAATTCTACGGAAGCCAAGCTGCATTTGAAGCTGAAGTCGAAAAGAAATGCAAACAAAAATTAATCGATAAAGTTAAAGATGGAGCATATGATGTTGATTCTTTATTCCAAGAAGAAAAATTAGTAAAAGAATTATCAAATTCCTTATATAATGTTTATCTTCCTGAAGGAAAAACATACAATAACGATTACTTGATTCTTCCAGATGTCACAGTTGATGATTTTGCAGAAATCTTCCATGCTGATTATTCAGATTATTTCAAAAAGAGTTATAGATCTTCAATTTTAAAAGAGTTATTAACAGCAAAATATATGTGCGAAAACCAATTCAATACATTAGGTAGAGCACAAGCTAGAGATGTCTCATATATTAAGATTGAAAAGATTAATGAAAAACCAAGTGCTGTTTCTTCATTAATTACAGATTGGTTATCACAATACATTGATGTGAAAGGCAACGAAGTAAAGACTGTTGATAGCGAATTAGATTTAGAATCCTTAGCAAGAATTTGGAAAGGTGTAGATTTAACTGGTGCAGAAGCAACATTTGCTTCTACTCATTATGACTTAAATGAGCAACTTGAAGAAAGAATAGCAAAAATTGCAGATTACGATAGCGTATCTGGTGTTTATACTATGAAGGATGATGCTGATATTGATACTGCAATTGAAGATGAATTTACAGGAAGTGGCGCTTATACCATTAACTGGGGTAAGGTTTTAAAACAAAGAGAATTAGTTAAAAAAGATTTCACAGGTTCTGATTTATATACAAAATCTGAAGGCATATCTGATTTACCAAGCATTATCACAAATCGTGTTTTCTCTACATCAGTAGCTTCATATATTAAAACTGTAAAATATAAAGTTGGAGACGTGGAAAAAGAAGTACGTTTCTTAACTCCTGCTACATCAGAAAATGATTCAACATTATCAAAATATTATCATTTTGATTCTTCAACTAATGCTTATTATATCGTTTTAATTAATGATTATAACTTCTCTTCAACAGCATTAAACGAAGAAACTACTGAAGTTGATGGTAAGAAAGTATACGGAAAGAATACTAAAAAGATTGCTGAACAATTAGGCGAATCATCATCTAACCAAAGAGAAGCAGTTATTAAATATTTAAAGAAATATCAAATTGCTGACAATGTTCACGATCAAGATTTCTATGAATATTTAGAAAACAACTATTCAGAAATTTTCGATGATAAATAGAAATAGAGATGTTTAAGGAATTATCCTTAAACTCTCTTTTTTTATATTGAGTAGGTGTTATAATATTATATATCCAAGGAGGTATAAAAAATGGAAGATTGTATTTTTTGTAAGATTGTAAGAGGTGAAATACCTTGTTATAAAGTATATGAAGATGATGAAGTTTTGGCTTTTTTAGATATTTCACAAACAACAAAAGGACATACTCTAGTGATTCCAAAAGAACATTTTCAAAATATGCTATATTGTCCTAAAGATTTATTAGCGAAAGTGATGGGGGTCGCTCAACATATTGCCCAAGCTCAAGTTGCTTCTTTAGGCGCTAACGGGGTTAACGTATTGATTAATACCAATGAAGTGGCAGGACAAACAGTGATGCATTTTCATGTCCATGTCATCCCACGTTATAGCGGAGAAGATTGCTTAAGATTAGAGTTCTTATCTAATAAGATTGATCATTTATCTCTTCCAGCTATCGCTGATGAAATTATTAAGAAACTATAAAAAAAACACGATAGAAGTCACTTGGAAAAGTGACTTTTTTCGTGCTTAAATTTATTAAAATGAGTTTTTCTTAGGCTTATAGAAAGCTCTTCCATCAAGAGCGATAATACGTTGAGTAAATTCTCCTTCTTCTACATCATCGTATGCTTTATCAAGAATATTCATTTTTGAATCTAAATCGTCAACAAAATGTAAGACTACAGCTTCGCGAGTCAATGGTAAGATAGGAGAACCAAAGTCTTTGTTGCCATGGTGAGATAATATCATATGTTCAAGAAGAAGAGGGATTTCTCCACTAATATTTTCTTCTTTTGCGGCAATTCTTATTTCTCCAACCATTATGGAAATGTGACCAAGCAATCTTCCTTCAAGAGTATATTTTGTAGCGATAGGTCCTGATAATTCCATTACTTTGCCAACATCGTGGAGAATAACACCAGTAAGCAAAACATCTTTATCAATTGTTTGGTAATAAGAACTAATCATCATAGCTATATCCGCCATTGAGATGGTGTGATATAGTAGACCAGATAAACAGCAATGGTGATTCTTACTTGCTGCTGGATAAACGATAAATCGATCGTAATATTTATTTAAAATATGATTTAAGATGGTCTTACAATCTTCGTTTTTAATACCATTTATATAATTATGAAGTTTTTGTAGTAATGTTTCTTGAGGTACAGGGCAAGCAATGCAGAAACGAACAAAGTCAACTTGTGTTTGGTCGACTTCACTAATTTGTAATACTTTAAGTTGATGGACACCACGGTATTCAATAACATCAGCGACAACTCGAACTACTTTTCCGCTTTCAGCAACCACTACATCTAATTCGTTAGCATCCCATTTCTTTCCATCGATAGAACCTGTTTTATCTTGGAAAGTAATGCTTAAATAAGGAGAGCCAGCATTCGATACCCCTTTAACTGAATTGGTTATTAGAAGGTTCATATCAATTTTTTGACCTTCTTTTAATGTTTCTACATAGTTATCCATTTTCTTTACCTCCTAATAGACTAATAATCATATTATAAGAAAAACCTTTTCTGACAAAATAGGAAATTATTCTTTGCTTGTCTGAAAATTGTTTTTCATTTAAATGATGCGAGAGAATATATTTATTAATCTGTTGTCTCAATATCTCTTTCTCATAATCTTGATCATAATCAAAAGAATACTTCTCAATCGCACAAGAAGCTATTTCATTTTCAAAACCTTTATTCATAAGATGCGCATAAGCATCTTGCTTCAATTTATTGAGACTTTTATTCGATTGTTTCCTAACGAATTTATCTAAAGCGGCCATTGCTTTTTCTTCTTCTTTTTCTTCATCAAATTCCAATAAAGAAAGATTCTCCTTAGAAATACCGTCTTTCATCAATTCATCAAGAATTCTATTTTTTCCATAGTTTTTATTGTTATAAGAAAATATAATTTCTTTAATGTAGGAACAATCATCTATTAATTTATTTTCTTTTAAATAAATAATAATATTTTTTATTACTATATCACTATATTTTCTTTTCTTTAATTTGTCATAGATTTGCTTTTCTGTATAAACTTTTTCACTTAAAATTTTTAAAGCATATTTTTTTGCATTTGATAAAGAAACAGCTCTTTCAATTTCTTTAATTTCTTCTAAACTTAATTGTTTACTTTCGTAAAGATAAAATGAAGAAAAGACGTCACTGCTAACTCTCATTTTTGTTTCATCATCAAAGCATATTTCTATCCCGTTTTTCTTAAATTTTAATTCTATAATTTTTTTACCAGAATTTTTTAAGTGCACGGTTATATACCTCTTCCATTCGACTAGCGAATGTTTCCATTGAATAACGCTTGTTTCTTTCGTAAGCATATTCAATAATCTTTTTTCGATCTTCTTCTTTCATATTCATAATAAATAATAGCTTTTCTACAAATGTCTTATTGTCTTTAAAGAAGAAACCGGTTTTGCCATCTTCTATTACCTCTTGTAAATTTTCATCGAATCTACATAAAACAAGTGTTTTTGAAGCTATAGACTCAATGAATGTTAAGCCTTGCGTTTCTGTGACCGAAGCGGCAAGATATAGGTCTGCCATATAATAGAAGAAAGGGACTTGTTCATAAGGAACTTTACCAACAAAGATGCAATTTTTGTCGATATTTAGATTTTTACATTGTTGTTCAAGCTCTTCTCTACATGGTCCATCTCCTACGATTAATAAGACAGTATCAAGAGAAGGATTTGTTTTTAAATATTCGCTATACCCATTAATAATAACATCAATAGATTTTTCTTTTGCGACTCTTCCTAAAGAAAGAAGAATATATTTATTCTCTAAATTGTATTTCTTTTTAAAATCCGCGATAAAGTTTTTATCAATTCTATCTTCTTCAAATCTTGATAAATCGATACCATTTGGAACGACATTAATATATTTATTAACGCCATAGCTTCTTAAACTATCTTTTGTTTTGTAAGAAGGAGTAGTGAATTCAGCCGACGTGTCACACATGATTTTGGAAAACTTTTTAACAAGAGATTTTGCAGTTTGGTCAAAAGCTCCTTTAGTTACATAATATGTGTAGTCATAGTACATAGTGTGATATGTATAAACTAGCGGAATATGATACTTGGAAGCGATGAGACGCCCCATGATACCTATTCCAGCTTCTGTTTGTACATGAATCAAATCTAGGTTCATTTTTTTAATAACTTTTCTTGCTTTTAGGTTAATAAAACCAGCTAGTTTATAGTTATATATTCTCTTTAAAGTAATTCCAGGTACTCTTAATATATTGTTTTGGAATGTTGTTTGATTGGAATAGGGATTCGTGGTCACAACATATACAGTATGACCTTGCGCTTTTAATGCTTGAAATAATGTGTTTGTTGCAGTGGCTACACCATTAATCTCTGGTGGGAATGTATCAGAAAATAAAGCTACTTTCATAATTATTCCTCACTTTTATCTATAGTTGTCTCTTCATTTTTAGATGTAGATGATTCAACTTTTTCTTCTTGATCTTTATCTTGAACTATATTAACAACTGTAGTTTTATTGTTTTGTTTATTCTTTTTACTAGTAGAAGAGGAAGCTCTCTTTTTCTTTCTGTTTTCTTTGTTCACTGCTTTATCATTTCTTTCTAGGATATTTTCAAGATCCCTTCTAACTTCCTCAAAGTGCTTTTCGATTTCTTCAACTGTCAATAATTCAGGCTCCATTTTACTTGATGGAGTACTAAGAGCAGCAAGTTCAATTGTTTTTGTTTTTTCATTGCCAACATTAATAACTTGTAATTCGAGTAAAGTTCTTCTTGGATCTCCTTTGAATGCTTCTGAAGAAGAAGGTTTTTCATGATATGCAAAGAATGTGATACAACCAATAATAAGACCTAAATAGAATGTAACACCTCTCCAAATAATGATAATTGCGCTTATTGTTGATTGAGGACAATTAATGAAAAATTTAGCGAACATTAATTGGAATACAAGTTCTGAGGCGCCTGAAGCACCAGGAATTGGTACCATTCCTGTGATTGTAGTTGTAAATTGGGTCATAGCAATGGTATTAATAAAATTTAATAAAGAACTATCATAAGCAAACTGAACATGCATAGATTTAGCAATAAAATATGGGATAGAGGAGATTAAACACATTTTTACTAAGAATAGGAATGCGCTAGATAGTAATACCCACCAGTTAGAAACAAGTCTTTTAAATTCAATTCTAAATGTTTCTACTTTAGTATTAATTTCAAGAATCTTCTTTTCTTTATCTTTGATAATATGGAATTTATGTGCTAAAGAAACTCCGTATTTAATAACGATTCTATGGAACCATTCTGATAAAGCTAAGAAGAATAGACCTACGATTACTAAGCAATTACATACGAAGCCGATTACTGATAAAGAAATGATATCAAAATTGATTCCTAAGATATTGATTGCGGTTGTAATTTTTCTCATTTCTCCAAATTTAAAAATCATAACAAAAGCGCCAAAAACGACTAGTACAATTTGATAAACAATAAAGTGCATGAATAAAATTGACGCTGCATTAGTAACTTTTATTTTTTGTTTTGAGAAAGTGTATGCTTGCGCAAATTGACCTCCGCTATTGGAAGGAGTAATACCTGAAAAGAAAACACCAATAAGACAGTTTAATACACCCTTATAATATGGATAGTCTCTTCTATATAACCTAGCAAAAATAGTTAAGATTAAACCTTCAGTTAAATATACAAGAATCATTATGCCGATACTAATAAATAAATATTTTATGTCGCATCTGCTTAACATTTTAAAAATTTCTTTTGGATTATCTTTGAGAATAAATGCAAAGGCAGTTATGGTAACTAAAACAAGGATGCTGATATTAAAAATATACTTCCATTGTTGTTTGCTAATTTTACCTTTCATTAAGTTCACCTCGCAGGGTTTATTATATCATAATAAAAGGTAAACTGAATTGTTTTATATGAAAAAAAGCATTATTTCGTTAATAAAGATTAATCATAAATTTTATTTTTCTTCTTTTTTATCCTCTTTTTGATTATTTTTTTCTTTTTTTGCATATTTCTTAATAGGACTGACTAAAGCTTTGTTTACAAAGAACATTACATAAAGAGGTAAAACTGCTGCAATTTACAAGAAGATAACATTATCAATAAAATATAAAATAATACTACTTTTTTTTATCTTGATTATCTACGACTTATTCTTTTTCAATGATTACTTCTTTTTCTTCTTTCTCTAAAGAAATATCTCCGCTTTGCTTTTGATTAAATCCAAGTAAAGAGTAAGGAAAAAAGAATAATATATAAATAAAGCAAAGTAATAAGAAAACATCAAATAGATGGTAGAATTCACCCCAATCTACATAACATAGAATTAATAATACGATTAGAATTATTAAAAAGATTCCACCTATAATAACAAACGTTAAAGGCCTCCACAATTGAAATTTTTCTTCTGAAATAGAAAGAGAAAAATCATCCTCAGCTTTAGAGATAAATGGTTGAAATTTAAATCCGTGAAGAGAAACTACTTCTCCATAGATGCTAGACAATAAAAATTCAAAGAAAATGAAAAATGTTAGAACAGAAGTAAATATAGCTCCAATTAATACGACTGGAAAGCCAAAGAAGTAAATAATAAATTGGCTTGCGTGTTTTACTTCTTTTCCCTCTTCTTTAATTAAATTATTAATATAGTCAATCGGTTCACTAATCGCTCTAAAAAGTGCATAAGTTAGATAAAAAGATCCAACGCTAAGCAATAGGAGTAATATAAATGGTAATTCTAAAATAACCACTAAAATTTTAAAGGCAAGATGCATTCTTTTATATTGCTTAAACTTTAGCAATTCCAAAATCATATTTTTCATTTTGACATCATAGTTCATAAATAGTCCCCCCTACAAAATAATTATATACAAAATCGCTCACTACTAATAATAAAAAATAGTAAGATATTTAAATCTCTTCAAATTAAAACTAATTAAGATACTATTCAGTTTCAACTTTTAAGATTTCTACATTATAAGGACTTACAACCTTATCATGAACTTTTTTTCCTACTTTATGATTTAAAATTGATTTTGCATTCATTTATTAGAAATCTTAAAATTTTCAGGATCTGATTCCGTAAAGCCAATGATTTGATATCTAGCTTCTTTTAATTGATCGGTAATTTCAGGTAATACTACATCGATTAAATTTCTTTATTTTTCTTCTTTTTTATCCTCTTTTTGATTATTTTCTTCTTTTTTGGTAAATCTCTTAATAGGACTAACTAAAGCTTTGTTTACGAAGAACATTACAGGGAGAGGTAAAACTGCAGCAAGTAAAGTTGCAAGGAAATAAGGCCAACCTAAAATAATATAAAATAACCAAATACCTAGTAAATTTAATATAAAATTAGGAATGGAAGAAAGAGGATAACGAGCAAGACGAACTAATTTCCATTCTTGTTTAAATGCAAATAGCGCATTTGTTGTATAAGAAAAAGGTATGGAGATAACAAAAGCGATTATATAAGGTAAATTAAATTTATTACCAATTTCAACTAATAAAGTGGATGATGAAGAAGAAAAAAAAGGTGTTTCATTCCAAGAAAGAGGATCAAAAATACCATACTTAATTATTTGTGTTAATACATATGTAAATAAGGTATTAATTCCTCCCCAAAATAAAAATCGCATTGATTCAATTGAATAGATTTTCCAAAATAATTTTTCAATTTTTCCTAAAAAAGAATTTTCGTTTTTAAAAATTTTGTTCATAAGTATTTCTCTTTTCTAATATGCATATTTAATATACCACTTTTTAAGTCAATAAAACATAAAAAACTTTATTGTCTTGATATATTAATTATTATAGAATGTGAGTAAGAAAGGAGGAAAAAATGGAATCTTATACAAAATATAAGACCAAGCGTAAGATTGCGACATTTATCGATAGTGAAAACGTAAATAAACTTGAAGTTATTCCTGAACTTTTAAAGTATCTAGATCATGAAGGTTTTATCCCAAGCCCAAAAAAAATCATTGTTAGTAAAATAACACAACCTGAAGAATATACGCGCTTAATTAAAGAATATTGCTTAGAACTCGTAGTTTCTTATAAGCGTATAAAAAAAGGTAAAGCTAAGAAGACTAAAGAAGCAAATCATAACAATGCTGACTTTAGATACTATATAGAAGTTTTAGATTGTTTCTATAAAGAAAATGATATTGATGCATTTTGTATTGTTACAAGTGATGATGATTACACAGAGCTAATCTTAAAATTAAAAAACGAAGGTAAGTTTTTGATTGGTGTTGGTAATAAAGATAATACCAGCCCAAAATTTCGTGCCTTATTTGATGAGTTCCTTCTTGTAGAAGATTTGCTCGTACAAAATAAAGTAATTAGTCAAAATGAAGAAACAACAAAAACTGAATCTACTTCCATGAAGATAAATGAAGAAGAAAATGTAAATAAAGAGCAAGTTCATAGTGAACAAAAAGCCGATGACTCTAGTAGTCAAACTAATGAAAAAAATCCAAAAAATAAATCAAAATCAAATAAAAATAAAACTTCTTCAAATCAAAAACAAAAGGAAAATGAAACGAAGAATTCAGAAGTGATTTCAAAAAAAGAACAACAAAATTTAGACAAAAAAGCATTGATGGATGAGTTCTTAACGCTTGCTAAAGTATATATCGATACATTAAAGCCAGGAAAATATAATCTATCAAATATCACTAGCCATATTAAAAAAGAGAATCCTAATCGTTTTAAAATGCGTGTAACATTTGAAAAATATAAGTCTCTTGGTTTAGAAGTCTTAATTGACGATGAAGATCGATCTAACGCTTATATTATTATTAAATAAAGAAAAGAACTGTAAAGAAATGAATCGTGATTGATTGTTTCTTTCAGTCTTTTTTTCAAAATAATAAAGGTAAATAGTGATAAACACTATTTATGAAAAACAAAATATTTTTTGTTAATGTAAGGGCTATCATTTGCTGTTGACAAACAAAAATTACAGTGATATGATTTACTTAATCGATTAAGTAATGGAACATAAGGAGGGAAAATTATGAAAAAATTACTAAGTCAAAAAATAATCTTAGGAGCAGCAATGATTTTTACATCGGCTTCACTTCTTTCTTCATGCGGCCAAGGAAAGAAGACAAAGACTTTTGATGTCACTTTCTATAATGGGGAAACTGTATTAAAAGTTGAGAAAGTCGAAGAAGGAAAATGTGCTAATGATTGGACACCAATAGTTGAAGGATATATATTCCAAGATTGGTATGGAACGCCTACTTTCACACATGAATATGATTTTTCTACACCAATAACTACTAATACAAGTGTTTTTGGAAAATTTATATCAGATGAAGTAGTTGAAGATACTCGCTCTTTCTATATTGTAGGTTCAGGATTAAGTCCAATACTTCTTGAATCTAACTGGGGCAAGGTTGTAAACGATTCTATGAAACTTACTAAAGCTGAAAAGGCTAATGAATATTCTATCACATTAGATTTATACGCAGGTGATCAATTCCAATTTGCAATAAATTCTTCTTGGCATAATCAACGTGGCGTAGGATATTTACAAGAATTTGAATTAGATGGTGAAGAAATCTTTAAAAATCCTGGTAGTGCATATGGAAATAGTTCAAAACGAAGCAATATAGAAGTCAAGAAAGCTGGTAATTACACTTTAACTTTAACTACCTATCCACAAATGGATTACTACGATACAGAAAATGCGAACTATACAGAAAGTGGTAAAGAAAATTTCAATTTAAGTGATTATGATAAGATTACATGGGTAAGAAATGGTGATGTATCAGAAACTGTGGATGCTATTTCTACTTACTATATTAAAGGTGCTGGTATCACCAATTGGACTGATATTTATAATAATCACACTAAATTAGTAGATAATGAAGGTGTTCATAGTTTGAAGATTTTCTTAAGGGAAAATGAAGAATTCCTCTTTACATCTACTTTAACTGTTGGAGATAAGGTTACTACTGGTACTGAATATATTAGATATTCTAATCTAGATGAAGCATCAAAAGCTTTATTTGACGCATCTGCTTCATATAATTTAGTTGCTAAAGCTGATGGATATTATACTTTTGCATATGATGAAGCAACAACTTCTTTATCTTGTGAGTTTGAAGCAGGAACATTACAAGCAGCTGATTATTATATTGATGGTACATTTGGTGAAGAAACAGCTTGGAGCGGTTATTGCTTTAATGATTCATACAAATTAGTGAAAGATGATGAAACTGGTATCTATTCTATATCTAATGTATCAATGAATGCTGATTCTGAATTCATCATTCAAGCTTTCAAAGAAGGCGCAACTGAAAGAGGAGAATGGGGTACAGAATCATATAACGGCCTTGGAAGCTACAATTTCTCTTATTTAGTAAATCCAGGAGAATTGTTCACTAAAGTAAGTGATACAAATAATAATATCAAAGTTACTAAAGAAGCTGTATATGATATTACTTTTGATCCATATTCACAAATTATTACAGCACAAGAACATAAAGAAATCAAAACATATGATGTCTACATTAAAGGTGGTATGAATAGTTGGAAATTTGATTTCCTTGATCAATGGAAATTAAAAAATAGTCCAAGTAATCTAAATTTATATGAGATTACTCTTGCTTTTGAAGAAAATTGGGAACTTGGTATCGTTGTTTATAATGTTGGCGAAACCGAAGGATATGGTACTTGGGTTGGTAGAGAAAACTTAGGAACTTCAGGTGACGCAAATGATAAATTTGCAGTAGATTCAGGCAATTTAAAATGCAACACTGCAGGTACTTATAAAGTTACTTATAATGCAGAAACAAAAACAATAGATTTTTATCAAGCATAAAAAAGAGGTTACCTACTAATCTAGGTAACCTTAATTAATTAAATTTCATAAAAGTGAATGTCAAATTTATCATGACAGAGAGCTTGTTCAATGCATTTGTATGCTTGTTCAATCTTTTTATCTAAAGTCTCGCTATTATAGAGAACATTTCTCCCTTCTTTTGTAGAAAAATAATCGTATATCACTTTGCTATCTGTCACGATATTTTGTGAATCGATATCATATATATCTTCAACTTTAGAAACTAATTTTACATTGCTAAAAATAGATAAAATCTTTTCCTTAAGTTCGTTTGAAGAAGGTTTTAAGCCAATAAATGTATATGATTGAAATTTCTTATCAGCCTCTTCTTTTATCTTTTGATAATTAGTGGTTATTTGGAAAAATAAATTATCATTTATTAATGATTCTAACGCAATAAGAGGAATGAAATTATTTTTTCCTAATTCTCTAAACTCTTCTAAGGATAGATTATATGATAATAAAGCATCAGCATTATTGATTTGCACATAAGGTTTTCTTCCATAAATTAAACTGATGTTGTGCTTTGAAAAATAAAAAGAAGCTTTATCCAAAAAATGGATATATTCTAATTTATTTAGATATTTGGAGGATTCGTCGGTATAAATAGCTACGAGTTTATGTTGAGGGACAGTTCTTAAATTTTTAGCTATTACACTAGGTTTGTAATTGAGCATATTTACAGCATGCAAAATTTTATTTCTAGTATCTTCACTAATGCTTTGGTTCTCCTTGTTATTGATTACATACGACACAGTGGCTGTGGAGACGTTACAGTATTTAGCTATGTCTTTAATAGTTACATTTCTCATAGAAAAATATTAGCACTAAATGAAATTTAAGTCAAACGAAAGGAAAAAGGCAAAATGAATCGCTATGCATTATTTCATAAAAGCGAATCTAATTATTGTTTTCCAAGAAAAAAGGATGAAATAACAATTAGATTAAGAACAAGTAGAGATGATAATATTTCTTCTGTTTATCTAGTATATGGATGTAAATATGATTTTTATGCAATACAGCATCAAGAAAAAATGGAACTTCGATATCAAGATAATCTTTTTTCATATTATGAAGTTAGAGTAAAGCTTTCCGATGTACGTTTAACATACGTATTTAAGATTGTATCTTTGGGTAAAACTTATTATTTTTCTGAGGATGGACTTACTGAAACATATGATTTTTCATATAATTTTTATAATTGCTTTCAATATGCTTATATACATGAAAATGATGTATTAGAAGAAGTAGAGTTTATGAAAGATGCCATATTCTATGAAATATTTATTGATCGTTTTAGAATGGGAAATAAGAATAAAGATTTATCGTATATTAATATGAAATGGGAAGATAAACCAACTCCTACTAGTTTTGCAGGAGGAGATATACAAGGAATTATTGATTCGCTTGATTATTTATCTGAACTTGGAATTACAGCTTTATATTTAACTCCTATTTTTAAATCTAAATCAAACCATAAGTATGATATAGCGGATTATTATCAAATAGATGAACAGTTTGGTGATGAACAAACCTTGCTCGAACTTGTGTCTAAGGCTCATGAAAAGAATATCAAGGTGGTATTAGATGCAGTCTTTAATCATATTAGTGAAAATAATTATCTTTTTGAAGATGTGAAGAAAAATAAAGAAAAATCAAAATATTATGATTATTTTATATTTAAGGGCGATGAATATGAGTGTTTTTCTATTTGTAAATATATGCCAAAATTAAATACAGATAATGAAAAAGTAAGAAAGTATTTAATCGATGTTGGGAAATATTATATTGAGAAATTTGACATCGATGGATGGCGATTAGATGTTTCTGATGAAGTGAGTCATTCCTTCTGGAAAGAGTTTAGAAAAGAAATAAAAAAAATCAAGAAAGATGCGGTGTTAATTGGTGAAAATTGGCACGATGCTTCTAAATATTTACAAGGTGACGAATTTGATTCCATCATGAATTACTCTTTTACTAAAGCTCTGCTTGACTATTTAGCGTTTGATAAGTTTACATCCAAGATGATGGCGGATCGACTTAATGAATTACAGACTAGAAATATCGATTCGGTAAATAGAATGATGTTGAATTTAATAGATACCCATGATACTCTTCGCTTCTACACAGAAGTTAATAAAAATATTGATAAATATCTACTTGCGCTAACTCTTCTTTATTTTTATCAAGGTGTACCTTGTCTATATTACGGAGATGAGAGTTTGATGGAGGGAGGATATGATCCTGATTCAAGAAGAGGATTTGTCAAAAATACCCAAAATAAAGCATTCAATCTTATTGTAGAATTAGGTAAACTGAAGAAAGAAAAGGATTTTTGTTCAGGTGAACTTTATATTGAAAATGAAGGCGATATATTAATTTTGAAGAGGAAGTTTGAAAAAGGAAGTTATTGTTTACTAATCAATAATGGTCTTCCTTATATTTATCAAACGAAAAATGTAATTTTAAGTCATAACTATAATAATAATGTTATGGAAAAATATAGTTTTGTAATAGAAAGAAGGAATGAAAATGAAGGGTAATATTATTTCTCTAGCACTCCATGGTTTGATTTTATGTTCGACGATAATTACTTTTGGAGTCCTATCCCTTAATGATGATTCATTAAAAGAAGTACAAAGCAAGTTTACAGGGGAATTAGAAAGGAATGTCACAATTCGTATTTTGGAAAACGATACCGCGAAAGAAAGCGGATATCTAAGCGAGTTACTAGATGCTTTTAATGAAGCATATAAGGAATATGGCATAGTAGCTAAAGATGCTAATATGGATCAATATATCGATCTAGAAACAGGTGGACCTTATGGATATGGACCTGATGTTCTTTATCAAGCTAATGATGCAATAATGAAATATGTTGCAGGCCGTCATATTCTACCTCTTCCTATTGAAGATTTAGAGTGTTATGAACAAACAAGCATTAATGCATTCAACGCTTATAAATATAAAGTAGGAGATCAAACTTATTATTTTGGAGTACCGGTCAATATTCAACAGCCATTACTTTTTTATCGTAAAGATCTGCTTCCTAATGATTGGAAAGAAAATTATGACAAAGATAATGACGATATTCCTGATATGGTGGAATATTGGAGCGAATTATATTCTTATTCAAAAAAGATAAGAACAGAAAGTAGCGGATTAAAATATGGCTACATGAAGTCCTTAAATGATGGTTACTTTGCTTCTGGATATTTCTTTTCTTATGGAGGATATGTCTTTGGAGGAGAAGATGGTAATGATATTTATGACATCGGTTTTTCAAAAAATGATAGTTATTTAGGAGGAAAAATTATTAGAGATTTAGCTTCTATAATGAATTTAGAATGCACAGAAGATACCATTACTAGAAACTCCTATTCTCGGATGGCGCAAGGCACATATTTTGCAACTATGACGACTCCTGATGTCTATTCTTTATTTGTCAAAGAGCTTGCTAATCAATATACAAAAAGTGGACTTAGCGAAAATGATGCTTTAATTAAGGCTAAAGAAAATATTGTCGTTAAAGATGTTCCTTTGTTACCAGAAAGTGGTGATTTAAATGACAAGGAAGGTCCTACTAAAAAAATGAAAGTGATGGGCGGAGTTAATGGTTATGCCATCAGCTCTTATACCAAGTCTCCTAATGCCTCTTTAGAATTTGTAAAATTTGCAACAAGTTATTCCCTAATTAAAAAAAGGGCTCAAATGCTTTCAATTTCTCCCGCTAGGGAAGATGTCTCTAAAGAGGAGGGAGGCTTAAATAATATGATTTATGAAAATTTAAATAATGGAAATATCTATGTTATGCCTAGTGTAAGAGAGTTAGCACAAGTATGGACGCCACTTCAAACTTTCTGTGCTCAACTCGCTGATGATGTTTTAAATGCTAAAGGTAAATATGAAACAGATGAAGCAATCAAAAAGGGCTTAGAAAACGTAGATCAACAGATATATGATGCGATTCATACTTTGAATAACTAAAAGGAGGATAACGATGAAAATAAAGAAATTTTTTATAGGAATTTCCTCCTATTTAAAAAGTAAGTTTAATGGTGTGAAAGAGATAATTGTTGAGGGGGATTATAAGGTCTCTGCCTCAATGATTGTTATGGGACTAGGTCAACTACTATATAAGCAATGGATTAAAGGTATATTATATCTTCTTTGTCAAATCCTCTTCTTTCTATATTTTATTGGAAGAGGGGCGCATGATATTTTTTCTTTCTTCACTTTAGGAAGCGTTGAAAGTAATGAGTGGTATGGAATTAAGGGTGACAATTCTATTGTCATGTTAATCATGGGCATACTCGCTATATTTATGCTTATCTTCTATATTATTATATACATCTCTAATATTAAGGATTGTTATCAAACTCAATGTGCTTATGATACTTATAAAAAAGTGAATAAATTCAAAGATGATGTTGATAATTTACTAGATAAATCATTTTATAAAACAGCGCTATGCCTACCTATAATTGGTGTTATGGTTTTCTCTATATTACCTATTACATTTATGATTTTGATTGCCTTTACTAATTATGGAGGCGACACTATACCACCTGCTTTAGTGGATTGGGTTGGACTACAAAATTTTACAAAAATTTTGACACTAGGGCAATTTGCTCCTACATTCTTCAAGATATTTATTTGGAATATGCTTTGGGCAATCTTATCAACTGCAATCAATTATTTCGCAGGATTAGGTTTAGCTTTATTATTAAATAAAAAATGTGTTAAAGGTAAAGTGATATGGAGAGCTTTTCCAATTCTTGCATATGCTATACCAGGATTCATCTCCTTACTAGGATTTAAATTTATGTTCTCTTATGGAGGGCCAATCAATTTTTATATTTCTCTTCTTGGAGGAGAAAAAATTGGCTTTTTAGGTTTAAATTCTAAATGGATAGCACGTTTTATTGGGCTTGGAGTTAATGCATGGATCAGTGTTCCTTCTACGATGTTACTTGCAACAGGAATATTATCTAATATTAATAATGATTTATATGAGGCAGCAAGAGTAGATGGTGCTAGTAGTTTTCGTCAATTTAGAAAGATAACTCTTCCTTATGTCATATTTGCTACTACACCTGTTCTTATTTCTCAGTTTATCGGAAATTTTAACAATTTTGGTATTTTCTACTTCTTAAGAGGAGGTTTGTATTCAGAAGGCTATTTCTTAGCCTCCGATACTGATTTATTAATAAACTGGTTATACAACATGTCTATAGATAATAATTATTATTCAGTAGGCGCAGCAATTAGCTTAATAATATTTATTATAACTTCTGTGATCTCGTTGATAGTATATGTTTTATCTCCAGCATATAGACAGGAGGAAACATTTAGATGATGAAAGATAAAAAAAGAATAAAGATTAGAGTTAAAAAAACTTTAGATGTTGTAATTACATATTGTGTTTTACTTATCGTCGCATTTATATTTTTCTTTCCGTGTCTATGGCTCATTCTTGCCTCATTTTCAAAATCAGGATCAATCTACTCCTTCGATGGATTTTTTCCTCAAGAATATGGGCTCGATGCTTTCAAAACATTGTTGACTGATACGGTAATGTACAATTATAAACGATGGTTTGTCAATACCTTATTCATCGCTTCTTGCAGCTGTGTTATTGGTACGTTATTAACTATCCTTACCGCTTATTGTATGTCAAGATTCCGTTTTAAATCGCGTAAAGCAATGATGAAGACGACGTTAGTTCTTGGAATGTTTCCTTCTTTTATGGGAACAATCGCTGTCTACTTGATTATGACTCAATTTCATCTAGTAAATCAAATGTGGGGACTTATATTAATCTATTCGGCACAAGCTCCAATGGGCTATATGGTACAAAAGGGATTCTTCGATACTATTCCTTATTCCATCGATGAAGCCGCACGAATTGATGGAGCTAGTAATTTTCAAATATTTACAAAATTTATATTACCGATGTCAAAACCAATGCTTGTTTACACAGCATTAACATCATTTACATGGCCTTGGAGTGATTTTATTCTGCCAAAAATGTTATTACAAGATAAAAATCTTTATACAGTTGCAGTTGGGTTGATGTCACTTGGAGAAACGGAATTTGCTCGTTTTGCAGCAGGCTCAATTATCATTGCTATCCCTATTATTATTTTATATTTCTGTTTAGTAAAATATATGATCAATGGAATGTCATCTGGAGCAGTAAAAGAATAAGGAGGTAAAGTATAATGGCAAAATTAAATTTAAAACATATATATAAAGTTTATCCGAATGGAACTAAAGCAGTATCAGATTTTAATATGGAAATTTCTGATAAAGAATTTATTGTCTTTGTAGGACCTTCTGGATGTGGTAAATCAACAACTTTACGAATGATTGCTGGATTAGAAAAAATAACATATGGTGAACTTACTATTAGTGATGAAGTGGTTAACTCTTTGGAACCAAAAGAAAGAGATATTGCTATGGTATTCCAAAACTATGCATTATATCCTCATATGACAATATATGAAAACATTGCTTTTGGATTAAGAACACGTCATATGGCGCAAGAAGAAATCGATAAAAGAGTTAAAGAAGCAGCGAAAACTTTAGGAATTGAAGATTATTTAGATAAGAAACCAAAAGAGATGTCGGGAGGTCAACGTCAAAGAGTGGCTTTAGGAAGAGCGATTGTACGTGAACCAAAGGTAATGTTACTTGATGAACCTTTAAGTAATCTAGATGCTAAACTTAGAACACAAATGCGTTCGGAAATTGTTAAATTACATAAAAAATTGAATACTACATTTATTTATGTTACACATGATCAAGTGGAAGCAATGACTATGGGGACAAGAATTGTTGTCATGAAAGATGGCTATATTAAGCAAATTGATACTCCTAAAAACTTGTATCGTTATCCAGATAATAAGTTTGTTGCTTCATTTATTGGATCACCTCAAATGAATTTCTTTTTAGTGACATTAAACAAAGATGGAGAAGATGTAATAATTAATTTTCTAGATATTAAGAAAAGTATCAGGATCCCTTTTGAAAATTTTGTAAAGATTATACCTTCTTATTTAGATGGTACTAAAGAAGTGATTCTTGGAATAAGAAGCGAAAATATCAAATTGAAGAAATCGAAAAATAGTTTACAGATGAAAGTATCTCATATTGAAGAATTAGGTAATGAAACATTAATCTATGGAGACTTAGATTTAGATAATGACTCGATTGTAGATAGCTCTACTAGAGTTATTGTCAAGACACCAGGATTTTTAGATGTTGAACCAAATAGCATTATCGATATTTCTTTTGATAATAGTTTCATTCACTTGTTCGATAAAGAAAGTGAAGATAGTATCTTAAAAAGAGTGCCAAATAATAATTATGTTAATGTAGAAGTGAAAGAGGATAAATTATCTCTTTATGGGTTAGAATTTTCTTTACCAAGTGCGATAAAAGTACCTCCTTCAAAATACGAAGCTCTTATTCCTCTTAAATCAATTTTAGTAAAAGAAGGAAATAGTATTAAAGTTTTAGAAGCAGAGGCAATAGAAAAAGGATTTCTATTAACTTTAATGGTGAATGATCATATTTTCTTCGCATATAGTGAAAAGAAATATCAATATGTAGATATTGACATTGATATGGCACAGATTACTATAAAAACAAAGGAAAAGGAAGTTGTTACTCCTCTTTCTGTTACAAACTCTTTCGTAGGTGAATTCATAAATAAAAAAGTTAAGGATGGATTTTTACATTATCACAATGAATACTTTATAAGATTATTAGAAAGTGAATTTCCTTCCTTAGAAACAATAACTAAAAAGATGTGTCAAGCCTATGCAAATAGAGAACTTTTCCATAAAAAATATTTATATTCTTTTTCTCCTGATGCAATAAAAATCTCGAATGAAGGAATAAAAGGAATAGTAAAAAATCGTTTAGATTATGGAAATAATGTATATGTTCTAATTAAAATAGGCGATAAAGAAATTGTGGTAAAAAACAATGAAGTTAAAAATGATGAAGAAGTTTACCTTCAATTTGATTTTGAAAAAATGGAAGTTACTGAAATTGAACGCGATATTAAAATAATATAATATTATTAGCGATATTTATTTGAGAACTAGAGTGATTATTCTAGTTCTTTTTTTACATGTTCAGTAAAAATTGCTCCAAACCTTCAAAGAAAGGATTAGAAAATATTTTGCAATAGAAAAATCTATAAATTAATTTATATTCGATTCATTAATTCGAACCTGTTCGAACAAGGAATATTTTGATGCTTACTTTTGACACTTTTAAATCAAAATTTTAACAATAAAATAAAAAAAGCCTATTTTTAGGCTTTAAATAACAAATGGTGCCGACTATCGGAATCGAACCAACAACCTACTGATTACAAATCAGTTGCTCTGCCTGTTGAGCTAAGTCGGCATTGTATTTCTCAACGCTTTTATATATTACCTATTTTTATTTATATTTGCAAGACATTTTTTTATTTTTTTCAATATTTTGTTTTTTTTCTATTTTCTTTATTGAATCAAAAAGAATATGTACTACATTATTTTTATGAATACTAATTATGTAAATAACAAAAAAATCGAGTAAATTTGTGAATAATTTCTCTTTTATGTGTTTTTATTACCTTTTAATGCAAAAAAAGATTTTTTTTTAAATTTATTATTATATAATAATAAAAGAAAAGATTATTTTAAGGAGGATTCAATTATGTTTTTTGTAGACGAAACAGTACCAACATGGGTTCCTGATGTGATAAGAGAAGCTATTGAAAAATTAGCTTCATCAATCGGGTTAACTCCATTTATTACTTTTTGGGTTTGTGTGGGAGCAGTCGCACTTTTATTAATAATTTTAATTATTATCATTTGTGTGATTAAAAAGAAGAACGAAAATAAACGTTTCAAAAAAGAAAAAGAATATCAAGATCGTAGAATGGCAGCTCGTGAGGCGGAAAAGAAAGAGCAAGAAGAGAAATTTGCGGCAAATCCAGATCCATTCGCAGAACCTTCTACTCCAAATAGCAACGTATCAGCTAACGATAGTGATGAAGATGAATATGAATTAGCTACTGAAGATGAAGAAAGTTCAAGGAATGCTAGCGACGATGATGATAGCTTAGTACTATTTGATGATGATATTGAAGAAATAAAACAACAATATGTAGACGAAAAAGACACAGAAGAAATTTTAGATGAAAATGACTTTAATGATGAATCACTAAGTGAAGATGAAGCAGTAGAAGAAGAAATTGCTACTGAAGAAGAAAAAGAAGAAACTCCTGAAACTGAAGAAGAAGTACAAGAAGAACAACCTATCGTTGAAGAAGATGAACCAGTAGAGGAAGACGTTGCTATCGAAGAAGAGGTTCCAGAAGTACAAGAAGCTAAAGTTGAAGAAGAAACTCCTGTAGTAGAAGAACCAAAAGAAGAAGTTCCTCCAGTTGTAGAAGAAAAGAAACCTGCTAAGAAGGCTAAAAAGGCTCCTAAAAAAGCATCTAAGAAAGCTGGTAAAGAAAAACAAGAAAAACCAGTAGAAGAAGTAGTTGTTACTGAAGAAGAAAAAGAAGAAGTTGCTAAAGAAGAAACTCCAGTAATAGAAGAAACACCAGTTGTAGAAGAAGTACAAGAAGAAGTTCCTGTTGTAGAAGAAAAACCAGTAGAAGAAGAAACTCCAGTGGTGGATGAAACTCCAGTAGTGGAAGAAAAAGAGGAACCTGCTCCAGTAGAAGAAGTTAAACCTGTCAAGAGTGCTAGCAAAACTACATCAGCAAAAGGTAAATATATTATTACCGCTGAAAGTGAAAGAAACTTCCGTTATATATTAAAAGCTTCAAATGGTGAACCATTAATCACTTCTGAAATTTATGTTTCTGAGGAATCTGCAAGAAAAGGTATTGATACAATTAAGAGAAATGTTAATACCGCAAAGATTGAAATCATTGAAGATAAACACGGATTATTCTCATTTAGAGTAATTACAAAGCAAGGATCAAGAACACTTGCAACATCAGCAAATTATAAAACTAAAGCAAGAGCAGTCTCTGCTTCTGAATCATTCAAGAGATTTGTAGAATCAGAAACAATTATTGTTGATACTTCTCAAGTAACTCATGAACAAGCTGAATTATATAATGTAGAAATCACAACTGAAGCAAGAGGTAAATTCAATATTGTTGAAGTTACTCCAAACAAAGAATACATGTATCAATTACTTGCATCTAACGGACGTATTATTGCATCATCTCAAATCTATAAATCAAAATTATCATGTAAGCAAGCATGTGATAAATTAAGAGAAGTTGCATATACAGGTGAATTCTATATCTTCAAAGATAAGAATGAACAATATCAATTCAAACTATATAACAAACAACATAGACTTGTTCTTGCTGGTGAAGTATATAATTCAAAAGATAGAGTAATTTCTGTTATTAACTCAATTAAGAGATTTGCAGAAAAAGCTCAATTTGTTGAAAACCAACCTGTAAGCGAATAATTCATATTATGAAGTTAAGATGTGACTATCTAGCCACATCTTTTTTTACAAAAAGTACTGTTTGTTATAAAATAAATGTCACATCAAAGAAATATATTTTTCTAGATATAATAATAAAGATAATACAAAAAAGAACGATTAGAGAACATCTAGTCGTTCTATAATTCAATATGTTTAATAAAGGAATACTATTTTTTTCTTAAAGAAGATTGAATATCATTTACTGATAATCTAGCACTCATAACTGCGTCTCCTTCAATTCTCTTGGAATACTTATTAATGAATGCAACTTGGCTTAATTCATTAATGTTCTTACAAGACAAGTGAATCTTAGCATTCTTTGTAAATGATGCGTAGAATGAAAGTAATGAAGTTTGTGCAGGAGTACGATCTATATAGTAATCTCCATCAATTCTTAAGTAATAAACAGGAAGTTCAAATAATAATGAAACTCTTGCATCTTCTACGTTATCTAACATCATTCTTAGATTTGTTTTATTTAATAAATCATAAAGTCTAGCAATTTGTTCTTCATCACAGTCCTTAACTTTAATAGCGTCAATAATCAAGATGATATTAGATGGGCAACGAGCAAGAAGTTCAACTAATTCATCGATCTTTTCTTGTGAAGATAAGTATTTTGTAGAAAGACTAACCGCAAATTTGATATCTACTTTCTTCTTTGCTTCTTCAAGCGTTTTTTCAATTGCTAATTTATTTGTTTGGAAGATTAAATCATTTTCTTCTGCAACAGGAACAAATACTTCTTCCATAATTCTTGTGTTTTCATCGATTTCAACACATTGGTGAAGTTGAATATAAACTACGTTATTATTAAAATCAGTAGCAGGAGTAAATAGATATGTAAATCCTTCGCTAATTCCCTTGTTTAGTAATTCAATAATCTTATCTTTATCCTCAGTTACTAATGCTTCTTTCTTTAATTTATTCTTTGGAAGAGTTGGCATTTGTGCCTTTGGTTGTTTATTCAATGTAAAGACTTTTGTCTCTTTTCTAGATTCTGGGCGAACCATTTTTCTAAATGGAGGACGAACTGGTTTCATTGGTTCTTCTGCCTTTTCTTCTTTATCTTCCTCTTTTGGTTCTTCCTTGACCTCTTCTTTAACCTCTTGAGTAACTGTAGGAGTTACGTCGCTAACTTCTTCCTTAGCTTCCTCTTTAACTTCTTCAGTAGGAACTTCTGTAGGTTCAACTTGAGGAGTAGCCTCTTCTTTAGTCTCTTCATTAACTGTAGGAGCTTCTTCACTAACTTCTTCCTTAGTTTCTTCTTTAACTTCTTCAGAAGGAGTTTCTGTAGGTTCAACTTGAGGAGCAGCCTCTTCTTTAACTTCTTCTTTAGTCTCTTCGTTAACTATAGGAGTTTCTTCACTAACTTCTTCCTTAGTTTCTTCTTTAACTTCTTCAGAAGGAGTTTCTGTAGGTTCAACTTGAGGAGCAGCTTCTTCTTCCTTAACTTCTTCTTTAGGTTCCTCGTTAACTATAGGAGCTTCTTCACTAACTTCTTCCTTAGTTTCTTCTTTAACTTCTTCAGTAGGAGCTTCTGCAGGTTCAACTTGAGGAGCAGCTTCTTCTTCCTTAACTTCTTCTTTAGGTTCCTCGTTAACTATAGGAGCTTCTTCACTAACTTCTTCCTTAGTTTCTTCTTTAACTTCTTCAGTAGGAGCTTCTGCAGGTTCAACTTGAGGAGCAGCCTCTTCTTCCTTAACTTCTTCTTTAGTCTCCTCATTAACTATAGGAGTAGCTTCCTCTTTAGTTTCTTCGGATGCAACGTTTTCTGTAACTTCAGGATTGGTAGTAGCTTCTTCATTAGTTTGCTCATTATTTACTACTTCTTCTTTAGGTTCTGTAACGTTTTCTACAACAGGAATTTCTTCATCTTTTTTATCTTCAACTGGTTCTTCTTTTTTAGATTTCTTAGTTTTAGTTCCTGTTGAAGTTTTCTTCTTAGTTGCTGAATCAGACTTTTTATCTTTTGGAGTAGAAGAAGATTTTTTCTTTGTAGATGTTTTTTTAGCTTTTGGCTTTTCTTCTTTTTCTTCTTTATTAGCTTGTGCTTCTTCTTGTGCTTCTGATTCTTCTTGATTTTCTTCAAGATCTTGAGTTTCTTCTTGATCTTCATCTGCTAGACCTGGTTTTTCAAACTCTTGACCAAATTCAGACCAGTCAATTGTGGAATGAACTTCTTCAATCGTTTCTTCTTCCATTTTGATAGCAAATGCTTCTTCTTCCGCTTGTTCGTATTCTTCTAATGCATTCTTCTTTTTCATATGAGTGTACTCCTTTATATATATTTTAGAATTTATTCATTATTTTCTTCTAATGTAATGATAATGTTGGCTGAACCTGTATATGATTCAATTTTACTCTTATCATATAAAGTGCCATCTGACATTGTTGCTTTGATGTTTGGATATTTATCTAACCATTCCTCATGAATTATCTTATCAAATGAATCTGCTGTTGTTAAATAATAAGGAATTGTTATTGGATCACTATAAATGTAATATCTTAATACTACATTTCTAATTTTGGATTTGATAAGATTAATCTCATCGCTTGATAATGGTGTTTTACCTAGCGCTGACATTTTCATTGAGGAAACAGAATACGATATAGTGGTTTCTTCTTGAGAAAGAACACTTTTATTATCTTCTTTTAATAATATTGTTTTCTCACTTAATTCATATTTTATTAATATTCCTTCTGTAAAAGTCATTTTTTCATGGATATAGTATTTTGAATCAGGTACGACATCTTCTTTAAGCAAAGTGCTAGGTTCTCCACTTAATTCGATAATAAGAATTTGTGAATCATCATTATATGAGACTGATAAACTATAATCACTATATGGATTAACTTCACTCTTAAACATATTATTAATGGAATAGTTATCTTTTTCAATCGTAGAATTCTCGCCCATTCTATGGAATGCTATGGTATATAACTTAGATAGACTTCCTAATGTTGGATAACTGTATTCTCCATCATCATAATGGCTATAGTATTGAACTAAAGAATCGTTTTTCTTGATACCTACTACTGCTTTTTGTTCACTGTCATCATTTGGATAATTAATCGTTTTTTGTCTAAAGTTATATTCTTTGCCATTAATTGTGCCAATGCTTTCTTGTTCGTATTCTTTATTCTTTGGATTGAAAAAACACCCATTCTTAGTGATGATATTTTCTTTTACTTGATCACTTTCATCTTTTTTGGTATATGAATAATCACCAAAATAAGAAAATGAATCATTGTTTTTATCTAATGACTTCATCGCACTACGATAAGCTTGGTAAGTATTAATTTCTTCTATAGTTTGTGTAGAAGTGTTTTTATTTCCTGAATTAGAGTTATCGTTAGAAATGACAGAGGTGGAATTTCCTCCATTAGTAGTAGAAGATATCGAACTTGATGGTTTCTTATTAGAAGAACATCCTACCATCATTGTCACTAAAAGCAAAGAAGATAATATTAACTTTTTCTTGTTCATTTTAATCTCCTTCTTTACTTGGTTTCATCTATATACATTTCAATTCTTGATTGGTCTTCTATTTCTTTTCCAAGGAAGGTAATCGCTTTTCTTGGACAAATGTTTATGCATCTATAACACATTGTACATTTATCTGAGAAAGCTATTTTCTTGTTCTCGAATTTGATATTCTTAGTTGGACATTTTTCAATACATTCCATACATTTACTACATTTTTTAGTATCGAGCTTGAGTTCATGTGGTGCTTCTTTAGTTAATCCTTTATTGAGGATGCTTGATAAAGCGGCTCTAATTCCTAAACCATCATTTGGCATTTTTCCTCTTTTGATATCGATGATTGTGGAATGAATCTTAGACACTGCATCTTTGACCATATCTTTATTTTGATATATAGAAGTAAATCTTTTTTCTACGTCTGTTCTTATATCTGGCATCTTAACGTAGATAGAGCCATAAATTCTAGCTCCAGCACTCTTTAATAATTGAGCACATTTAGAACTAACATCGCCACCTGGTTTTGCCATTGTTACAAGAATTAAAACTTCTCTACCAGAAAAATTTCCTTTATTTTTTTCAATGAATGTTTTCATAATAGTTGGAACATTTCCATCATGAGAAGGAAAACCTAAAACGATGAGTTCTCCTCCATCTTCACTGACAAATGCCTTGTTTACATTTTCATCTTCAATAGAAAAGATTCTTCCACTAGAAACAGAAAAATTGACATATTCTGTAACGCAAAATTTAGTGTTTCCTGTTCCTGAAAAATAAATACCTACCATATAAATCTCCTTTTCGAGTACTACCAAAAATGCATACCTCTATAAATCTTATCGTTTTTGTGAAACTGATAGTCTCTTAAATATATTATAAAATATATTTCCTTTCAAATAAAGATTCAATTTAGACAAATAATCCCCCATTTATGCAAAATATACAAAAAAAAGAAAAACCGCTTACAGTTTTTCTTTTGCATTTGCTAGCATCAATTTGATTCGGTTCTCTTGATTAATCTTACTAGCGCCAGAATCATAATCTATCGCTACGATATTTACATTTGGATATTTTTTCTTTATTGGGTTCATCATTCCTTTGCCTACGATGTGATTTGGTAAGCATCCAAATGGTTGAGTACAGACGATATTGGGAACATCCTCTTTGATTAATTCAATCATTTCCGCTGTTAAAAGCCACCCTTCACCCATCTTAGCACCACTTCCAACAAATCCTTCGTTCAATGAGGCGATAGTATCAAATGGAAGAGGTGGTGAAAATGTTCCTTCTTCTTTAATGATATCTATCATATCTTTTTCTTTTGAAAGAATGAGATTGTAAATCATTTTGTAAGCTAAGTATGTCTTTTTGTTTATACCATAGAGCTTGTAGTCGATAATGCTATTGTATACGCAATAACATACAAATCCCAATAAACCTGGAACTTTTATTTCCGCTCCTTCGGAAATTAGGAAATCTTCTAGGTTATTATTGCCAAGAGGTGAAAATTTGACGAATATTTCTCCAACAATACCTACTTTTACTTTTTTTACTTTTTCTCTTTCTATATGAGCAAAGTCATCAATAATTAAACGATAGTTTTTTAATACTTTCTTATAACTATGAGAGGAAGAACTCATTTGTTGAACTAAGATTTTGGTCCATTTGTCAATTAAGGAAGAAGTTTCTCCCTTATTCTTCTCGTATGGAAGACATTGATTTCTTAGCATCATTAGTAAATCACCATATAATACCGTATACAACATTTTTGGTATCATAGGTAAAGTAATTTTAAATCCTGGATTGGATTCTAAGCCAGAAAAATTTAAAGAGATGACAGGGATATATTCATATCCTGCTTTCTTTAATGCTTTTCTAAGTAGAGCAATATAGTTTGAAGCACGACATCCACCACCAGTTTGTGTTATTAATAAAGCAATTTTATGGGTGTCGTAATTCTTAGTTTCTATCGCATTGATCATTTGACCAATGACTAGTAACGCGGGATAACAAGTGTCGTTATGCACGCATCTTAAACCAGCATCGATAACCGCCTGACCAGAATTGGTTAATAGATCGAATTTATAGCCAAAAGTTTGTAAATATGAAAGCATAATTTCAAAGTGAATAGGAAGCATGGTAGGAACTAAAATAGTATATTCTTTTTTCATTTCTTTAGTGAAAATGATACGATTTTCTTGAAATTCTTTACCCATGTTATTCACCCCTTTCTTCTAGTGCACCAAGAAGTGATCTTAATCTTATCTTAACTGCACCAAGATTGGTTATTTCATCGATTTTTATTTGTGTGTATAATTTATTTTTGCTTTCTAAAATATCTTTAATCTCATCAGTGGTAATCGCGTCTATGCCACATCCAAAAGATACTAGTTGGACTAAATTAACATTCTTATGTTTAGTAGCGTAATAAGCAGCATTATATAGTCGAGAATGATATGTCCATTGATTTAATACATTGATTTTAAGTTTTTCTTTTTGAAGAGGGACTGCATCTTCAGAAACAACTATAAAACCTAAGGAATTTGCTAATTTGTCGATTCCATGATTAATCTCTGGATCAATATGATAAGGACGTCCTGAAAGAATCATCACCCGTTTAGTACTATCTCTTGATGCCTCTTCAAGAATTTGTTCTCCTTTATTTCTAATATCATTCATCCAAGATACATATTTAGCGTTAGCGTGAGCTATAGCACTTCCCATTTCTTTTTTAGAAAAACTAAAGCCAATATCTTTAAAGACTTTTATCATTTCTTTAGTTAACTCTTTTTGGGAGTTTATATTTAAATATGGATACAAGAATTTAACTTTTTCTAATTCTTCCATATTGCCTTTGAGTAGTTCTGAATAATAAGCTACTACAGGACAGTTGTAGTGGTTAATAGCCATCTTTTCATCGACGTTATATGTTAAACAAGGATAGAATATTGCATCTACCTTCTTTTCAATTAATGTTGAGATATGACCATGCATTAATTTAGCGGGATAACATACAGTATCAGAAGGAATAGAATATTGACCTTTTTGATATAAAGGTTTAGATGAGAAAGGAGAAAGGATGACTCTAAATCCTAATTCGCTAAATAAAGTAACGAAGAAAGGAGCAAGTTCGTACATTCCTAAAGCAAGAGGAATTCCAATAGTAAATTTTCCTTCTTCCTTATCTTCTTGCATAAGTTCGGCAAGCTTACTGCGTTTATATTCATATAAGTTAGGTAATGGGTTCTTTTGGCTACTAGAATAAATACCTGAACCTTTTTCACATTGATTTCCTGAAATAAAACGATCTTTACCATTAAATGTATTGATAGTTAAGTGACAATGGTTGGTACAACCTTGGCATGTAGTCATAGTGGATTTATGAGTAAATTTAATTAAATCATCAAGATTGATTAAAGAAGATTTTTCTAAACCTAATGATTTAGCGTAAAGAGCCGCTCCAAAAGCACCCATTAATCCAGCGATATTAGGCCTAATAACATTGCATCCTAATTCTCTTTCAAATGCTCTTAATATCGCATCGTTTAAGAAAGTCCCACCTTGAACAACTATCTCTTTTCCAAGTTCCGAAGCATCGTGTGCTCTAATAACTTTATATAATGCATTTTTGATTACTGACATTGATAAACCTGCGGAAATATCAGCAATATCGGCTCCATCTTTTTGCGCTTGTTTTACTGATGAATTCATAAAGACAGTACAACGAGAACCTAAATTTACTGGTTTTTTAGCAAACAATGCTAAAGAGGCAAAATCTTGTATGGAATAGCCAAGAGACTTAGCAAATGTTTCAAGGAAAGAACCACAACCAGAAGAACAAGCTTCATTTAGTAAGATAGAATCAATTGAATTGTTTTTTACCTTAAAACATTTCATATCTTGTCCACCTATATCCATAATGAAATCTACATTAGGGTTAAAGTGTTTTGCAGCTTTGAAGTGAGCCATAGTTTCAACGATTCCTTTGTCAACATGGAACGCGTTGACAATGAGTTCTTCTCCATACCCTGTAACAGCAGAACCTTTAATGGTGATGCGATCAGCACAGTTGTTATAGATATCTTCAAGAACTTCTTTAACAATTGAGATAGGATTTCCTTTATTTGAAGAATAATATGTATAGATGATTTGATTGTTTTCGCCGATTAATATTAGCTTCGTGGTCGTAGAACCACAATCGATACCAAGATATGCATCGCCTTGATAATTTTTTATGTTTTCACTAGGAACAGTATCTTTTTCATGACGCTTGACAAATTCTTTATATTCTTCTTTATCTTTAAATAAAGGAGAAGTTGTAGAAATATCTAAAGGAGCATTGATGGCTTTTTCTAGTAGGTTAATAATCTCATTATATGTAAATGATTTGTTTTGTTTTGAAGCGTAAAAAGCAGTGCCTAAAGCCACTGATATAGTGCCATAACTTGGGAATAACGCACATTCTTCTTTTAAATGAAGAGTTTCCACAAATCTTTTTCTTAGTCCCAGGTTATATGTTAATGGACCTCCTAAAAACAAGACATTGCCTTTAATTCTTTTTCCTTGAGCAAGACCGGCAATAGTTTGATTACAAACAGCTTGAAAAATAGAAGCCGCGACATCTTCCTTTTTTGCTCCTTGATTCAACAAAGGTTGAATATCAGTTTTTGCAAATACGCCACAACGGGATGCAATTGGATAAATGCGTGTTGATTTTAAAGATAGTTGATCCATTTCTTCTAATGATACATTTAATAAAGTTGCCATTTGATCGATGAATGCTCCAGTTCCCCCTGCACAAGTACCATTCATTCTTTCATCGCATCCGCTTTTGTCAAAGAAAATGACTTTAGCGTCTTCTCCGCCTAATTCAATAACAACGTTTGTTTGAGGAGCTAATTCTTTTACTAACTCGGAAGTGGCATATACTTCTTGGACAAAAGGAATATTATTCTCTTTGACAAGTCCCAAACCAGCAGAGCCAGAGATGGCAATATAAATATCTTCATCTTCCATTTCATCTTTTAATCTTTTCACTATCTCAAGCGCTTTTCTTCTTACCATTGAATAGTGACGTTCATATGTAGAATAAACAAGATTTCCTTTTTTAAATAATACTACTTTGATTGTTGTTGAACCAACATCGATACCAAGCAATGTTGATTGATTTTTTATTTGAATCTTTTCCATAATACATTACTCCCAACGATATAATCACTATATCACATATTTTCTAAAAATATAAATAAAATGATATATAATTTACTAGATATTATCTAGTAAATGGGGTTAGATTATTTTTTTGTTTACAAATTGTTATAGATGCAACAAAATTTACAATTGTGTATTATTTCACAAAGATGTATTATGTATGTGTGAATAGGAGAGAAATTGTATGGAAGATAAACGAATTATTAAAACTAAGAAAGCTATTTACCAGGCTCTGAAAGAACTTTATTTAGAAAATGATTTTGAGGATATTAGTATAACTCAATTAACTGAAAAGGCAAATATTGGAAGAAAAACCTTCTATTTACATTACTCCTCTATAGATGATATAGTAGATGAAATAGTTAAGAAGTTATATGATAATCTAAAAAAGAAATATAATGAATTATATAATTTCGTGGATTTTAATAATCTTTTTTCGTTTTTGAATACATACATTCGCACTATGTACTTTGAACATAAAGATGTGATTAGTGAAATAATACAAAAAGATAAAAAATTATTAATTATTAAAAAAATAACTTCAATTATGAAACAAGAAATTGAAAGAACAATAAAGCAGTCATATGATATTGAAGATAAATTAATTCCTTATTATAGCGATATTATCCCTTCAGTATTGATTAATAATTTCTCATTGTATTTAAAAGATGGGAGTTCATTATCTTGGGAAGAAGTAGAGGGTGTAATATATGATTGTCTTTTGAATGGATTAAGCAGCTTGAAGGTGAAATAACGTATGGATAAAAGAATAATAAAAACTAAAAAAGTGATATATAGTAGTTTAAATAAAATTTTATTAAAAAAAGAAATCGGTGATATTTCTATCACCGAATTATGCGAAAGTGCTCAAATTTCTCGGAAAACATTTTATTTACACTACTCCTCTATTTATGATGTAATTGAGGAGCAATTTTCAATATTGGATGAAGATATTGAAACAAGAATAATCAGTTTTAAAAAATGTATTAGCGGTGATGAAAATGTCTGTTTTCAAAATATAATTATTGAAGAAATGCTAAAAAAAGAACAATTAATCTGTGGATTATCCTTACAAAAGAATGATTCGTTATTAAAGAGTCAATATTGCCAAAAACAAATAGATATTATTGCAAGATTATTGATGGAAAAATTTGAAATAAAAAAAGACCAATCCATTTTATATAGCAACTTTATCGTTACTACAATATGGACTTGCCTTAGAAATTGGATGATAAATAACAAGGACATACCATTAGAGGAACTTAAAGAATTTATTTTTCAATTCATTCATAATGGTTGTGGATCTTTAAAAAGAAATAAAATTTTAAGATAAATATTTCTTAGTGAATGAAGCAATATATCGATAATATTCTTCTTTATTAGTCATATAACAAGAACCATGAATTGCTCCTTTTACTATGAGCAATTCTTTTTCACTACTAGTTAATTCATAATTCTTTTTAGTGAATTTTAAAGGGACAAACGTGTCTTTATCACCACATATATAAAGAATAGGAACTTTTGATTTTTTTACCGAATCATAAGTGCTTGTTTTCATATCAAAACCATTTAATCTTTTTGTTTTTATTCTCATAAATGGCATAGTTGGAAATAGTGGTAAATGGTAATGGCATTTAGCAAGGTAAGAAAATTCTTCATAAGGAGAAGTGAACCCACAGTCAGCGATGATGCATTTGACGTTTGATGGTAATTCTTCATAAGAAGATAAATATAGAAGTGTCGAAGCACCCATAGAAACACCGAACAATATTAATTGTGGATTATTCATTCTTTCATTTAAATAATTTATCCATTTTAATACATTTGGAGCATCGTTAATACCAAAACCAATCCTTTTTCCTTCGGACTTTCCATGGGCATAATGATCAATCATAAGAATATTATATCCGTGATCATAGAAACATTTTCCAGAAAACGCCAAATCATTTTCCTTATTGCTCATCCATCCATGAGCGCATATTACCCAAAGGGGATCGTCATTTCTTTTTAATAATCTTCCATTTAATTTTTCACCTTTATCATTAAGAATTTCAACTTCTTCTGATGAAGTGATGATATCTTCATAAGCTATTTTAAATTCTTTACGTCGTTCATCATTAAAAAGTTCATCTTCCATATCTTTTTGAACGGAAGATTTTTTCTTATTTTGTTTAGGGCGAACCAATGATTTATTATAAAAGATTTCTACAATGACTAGTGAAAAGACTAAATATACAATTAATAGCGATAGGACAATTATGATAACGCTTAGCCACATATTATTAATTTCTCCTTTTTATTTAAAAAAATTATACTACCATTTTAGTGAAAAAATATAGTCTAGATAGATTTTTTTATTTCTTCAATTAGTTTAGAAAAAGGACAATGTTTTTTGATGTTTACTTTATTAGATGTAATACGAGAATCATCGACAATGATGCATTCTATCCCCGCTTTGAGGCTACAATCATAGTCTTCTATATCGTTGTTACCTACAACGATTACTTCTTCACCACTTAAATTGAATTTATGTAATAAATCAATAAAATACATAGGATTAGGCTTACAGAAACAAGAATTTTCATATGTTGTTACTAAATCAAAATCACAAGGAGATAATCCTAACCATTTCATTCTTTCATATGTGGCAATTTGAGGGAAAAGCGGATTAGTACTTAAAATAACATAGTCAAAATTTTTATGGCACCAAGCAACAAATTTTTTTGCATTTTCATTAACAGTTACGGTATTTTTTAAAGAAGGAAATTCTTCTTCATAGAATTTCATAAATAAATCTTTTTCTTTTGTGCATGATCCATTCTCTTTTTCAAATACTTCAAAAAATAATTCTTCATTGGTTTTAGAACCATCGTTAAAGTACATCGCTTTTGTGCCCTTCCAAATGTATTCAACGATTTTATTACCATCATAACCATATTTGGTCATAAACAAAGCTACTTTATCCATATATTCTTTTAAGAATAAACTTTCATCTAATGGAAGAAGCGTTCCATCTAAATCTATAAATATTGCTCTTTTCATTACTGATACCTCCTTATATTCCGTAATTAACAATCACCATACTTATTCCTAGTATCACAAGTATTGCACCTGTGATTCGATTCATAACTACAGGATTAACTTTATTGGCAAGTTTCGCGGCAATTAAGGCAAAGACTAATGTAGAAATAATGCATGTTATAAAAATAGTTGGTGAAGGAAACACTCCTAATGTGAAGTGACTAATGGCTCCAGTTAATGCCGTAAAAGACATTATAAAAACTGATGTTCCTACGGCACATTTTAACTCATATCCTAATACCATAACTAGGACCATAAGCATCATCATACCTCCACCAGCACCAACAAAGCCGCATATAAATCCAACAAAGGCGCCGCATAAAACGGATAATATATATTTTTTCTTTTGTGATAGGCTTTCAAATCTTTTCTTTGGTGCAGTGACTGGTTTAATAATGAATTTTAAGCCTAATATAATGGTGATGAATAATGAGAAGTTACCCATCAATGTTGCAGAAGTAAGACTTGCTATGAAGCTACCAACAAAAGTAAATAATAGTACACTTACCATCATTAATAAGCCGTTTTTAATGTCGATATTTTTGTTTTTAGCGTACATTACTGCCGAAGCTAGTGAAGCAAGTACATCACTAGCTAAAGCAATTCCTACGGCAAGGTAAGGATCAACTCCTAAAAATGTAATGAGCAAAGGAGCGATGACGACTGCAGCACTCATGCCCGCAAAACCGGTTCCAAGTCCGGCACCTAGACCTGCGATAATACATATAATAATTTCTTTCATAATTATTCAACTTCACCCATCCTTTTGTTTTTTATTCTTATACTAGTGATTATATCTCCTATAATATTGATGATGATTCCAATAGAAGAACAAATAATAACTACGATAGCACTTTGGTTAAGATTAGAAACTTCATTTCTATTCCAAATACAAGAAACTACGATTAAGGAGATGGCTAATAAATAATTTAATACCGACCTATTTATTCTAAAAAATAATTTTAAGCTTCCTTCTTGAAAGGTGATATTTAACCATCTTCCTATCATCATGAAAGTATATAAAATAAAATATATGATTAAGACAGTTGGATATAATTTTCTCTTTGCAAAAAGAGCAAAAATAAGAAGACCAATTAACGATGAAAATAGGATAGAAAAGAATACGACTCTAAAGACCAGAGAAAATCTTTTACTAGAATTATATTTATCAGCAAATGCGACGAAAGCTTTGGCAATAAAAAAGAAAAAGCCTTCCGCGAAAAGTTCTAAAAATAGTTCAACGAATAGTTCAATAATGATTTCCATTGTCGTCATTCTCCTTTCCTTTATTAAGTTAATAGTATATCTATAATAAAATTAATACAATAATTTATTATTGTATTACCATTTTTTTTGATAGAAATTACTACACCTGTTTATCAGTAGAAAAGATAAAATAAAAAAGAGATTTCTCTCTTTTAAATTTCTGGCCATCCGTGAGGAGCGATTGAAGCGCTACTAGAGGAAGGATCCCAAACTCCGCTACTCCTTGATAATAAATCTCTTCCCATTAAATCACGAGCACATAATTCATTGTTCACTTTGATGACTTTAGCATTTTTGAATTTGCTTTGGAAATAATCTCCATAGTAAACATAATCAATGGTTAATAACTTGTACGTAGATGAAGATTTGATACTAGATATATCTAAATCAGTATTGTAATAATAATAGGAAGGATAAGCGTTATAGAAAGAGATAAGTTCGCTTCCTAATACTTCTACATAAATAAGGCTATTATCGAAAGGATTAACTTCATATAAAGTTTCGATAGTAATGTCACCTGCATCTAAAGTAGCTCTAATACCACCAGTGTTAATAATAGATACATCAGCACCACTAAATTGTTTCATTACGTTAGCGCACCATAAGCCAATTTGACTTTTGCTTGCTGAAGAAGAGGCACTAGCGTATTTCATTTTAATTTGATCTTCAATTAATGAATATTCATAAGTCAGAACATTTTGTACAGCTTCTTTTTTTGAAGAGGAAGATACTAAAGAATTTAATGATTCAGATGAACAAGATAATCCTACAATCTTTTTAGTGGAGCCACTTATTTCTAAGGAGATAGTTCCTACGCTGTTTAGGTTACATCCACCTTGTACGATTGGAAGGGCCATCCCTTTTGGACGTGTTATTGTTCCATTTTGCTTTGTATGAGTATGACCGTTGATAACCGCGTCTATTAAGTAATTATCTTCATCATCCTTCATCGATGCAAAAGCTTGGTTATAATATAAATTCTTTACAGAGGATGAATTTCCTTCGTGGATGTTTAATACGATGATATCAGCACCATCATTTTTACAAGCGATAGCTTGCTTTCTAACTTCATTAATAAAGTTTTGATCTTCATTTCCATAACAATCGATATAATAAGAGCCAAATTTATTCGCGCATATAGAACTAGTTTGATCACCAATATAAGAAAGTAATCCAACATTTACACCACCCTTATTAACAATAGTATAAGGTTTAATATTATCTTTCTCATTATCTATACCAATTAATTTATTGCTATTTGCAGAATCTTTGACGTTTCCATTAATAAGAGGAAATGAAGCTTCTCCATTATCTAAATTACCATCGAAATATTTTAATACGACATCTAAACCCCAATCGAACTCGTGATTACCTATTCCCATCATATCAAATCCAACTTCGTTCATCGCGTTTATTACTGATAAACCACGAGAAAGATTAGAAAAGGCTGTTCCTTGAAACATATCACCATTAGCTATAGTAATGACATTGTCATATTCTTCTTTTTGTTGAAGTTTTTCAACGTAATATCCAAAAGATGCTAGGTTATAAGAAGAACTATACGAACTTTCATAAGCGTATCCATGCATGTCGTTTAATTCAACGATGGATAAATTGATGTTTTCCTGATTAGCACTATTATTGGTTGTAGTTCCTAATGTAGTATCTTTATTTCCACTATCAAGAGAATTCATCGTAGAATCTTGTGAAGTGGAATTATTACTGGAAGTGTTAAAAATATCATTAAAAGAACAACTTGATGCTATAAAGCAAGAGGCAATTAATGATGTTACAAGTAATGGGTTAAATTTCTTTTTCATATTATCCTCCTTGGGGGCACTTTATTATATCATAAATTATCAACTTGTGTAAAATACAAAATAAAAACATTAGCAATTACGCATACCTAACATTACTATAATTGGCTCAATAGAAGAAATTTTT